>ERZ890953.636-NODE-636-length-19703-cov-4.862072_pt1 | contig 19703 bp, 17 predicted proteins | sample MGYA00521264_ERZ890953 | MGnify/ENA primary metagenome ERZ890953 (study PRJEB32303, sample SAMEA104408629) | aquatic metagenome | biome: Brackish water; feature: Chemocline; material: water | place: Baltic Sea | collected 2014-10-26T21:54:00 | depth 200 m ...
TGGTCTTCTCGGTGGAACATGCCGCGTACGGTAGCGATGGTGAAATCGATAAAATGCTGAGGATCGAAAAGCACCTGGGCATTAAACAAGCTTGGCCCCATCTGCGGATGGACGCGCAGTTCGCGCCCTTTGAGATAATCTTTTTGCGGATGATGCTCAATATCGAGATGGATTTCATTGGTCAGGCGTAGAATTTCGCGCGGGATAGTTGGCTCACTACTATGCACAAAAACCAGATCAATATCGGTACTGCCGCCGAGCAATAGTTCATGATCCATGCAAAGGGAGCCGCACATATAGGCACCAATAATATCGTAATTGCCGCGGGTCATTTTTTCGACGGTGGTTACGGCAAATTGCTTGAGGGTTTCGGGGGTAATTTGCATGGGTTCTCTCCTCCTCGGGACAGTATCCAGCTAGCGATGCAGTAGCGCCCTGGAGCTAGAGCAGTAACTCCGCTTGATAGGGTGGCATATCTAACGATTGGCGAATCCGATTCTCAACCCATTTTAAATCTTCTGCGTTGGCGATATAGTTGAGATGATCGGTTTCGATCACCAGCACGCGTTGCCCTGTAATGCCATCTCCGAAAAAGCTCTCGTAGGCCTGATTGAGTTCGGCAATATAGTTGCGATCCATATCGCGCTCGTAGGGGCGGTCGCGGTGAGCGATGCGCTGCATGAGCACATCGGTGGTGGCGCGCAAATAAACAATCAGGTGGGGCAAAATGATTTTTTCGGCGAGGGCATTATGTACCTGGTGATAGGTGTCCAGTTCGTCGCCTTCGAGGTTGATTTCAGCAAAGATGGCATCTTTCTTAAAGGTGTAATCCGCAATGACGCCCTGTTCCGGTGTCATTAGTTTTGAAACCGCGCGTTGCTGATGGTAGCGGCTGAGCAAAAAGAAAATTTGGGTCTGAAAGGCGTAGCGGCCGCGGTCGGCGTAAAAATCGGCCAAAAAAGGATTTTCTTCGAATACTTCGAGCAATAATTGTGCATTAAACATGGGCTGTAGCAGGCGAGCGAGGGTTGTTTTACCGACCCCGATCACACCTTCAATTGCGATATACATAATTCCTCAGTGATGTGTGCAAGATGTGTGTTTTTGACGGATATTCACAAAGGATACCAGTCTTTAGGGGAGTATGCAACAGAGGTATTGACAAAATAATATGATAATTTACAATAATATTTAAATATTTACATACAATAAGGAGGGTGCGATGCCTGCATTAAATCGTGTTCAACTCATAGGGTATTTGGGGAAAGATCCGGAAACTCGAATGACGCCATCAGGAAAGAAAGTGTGTTCATTTAGCGTGGCCGTCAGCCGTCGCTGGAGAAGTGCCGCCGGAGCGCAGGAAGCTACCGATTGGTTCAACGTAGAGGCCTGGGGTCGCTTGGGTGAAATTTGCCAGCAGTATCTTGGCAAAGGGCGCCTGGTTTTTGTGGAAGGCCGTTTGCAAACAGATCGTGTGGGGGATGAGGGCGAAGCGCGCTATTTTACCAAAATGGTCGCCTCGCAGATGCAAATGCTCGACCGTAAAGCCGAAGAGCCAGAATTGTCTGAGGAAACCGACGACTGACGAAAGACGCCCGTCGTCGGTCATTCGTTTGCGGTTGTCTGCCACCCCTCCAGGTTCAGGAGCCAGGCCTTGGTCTCAAGGCCGCCGCGCCCGCTGTAGCCGTGCAGTTTTTCGACGGCGTTGAGTACGCGGTGGCAAGGAATTACCAGTGGGATGGGGTTAGTGGCCTCGGCTCGCCCCACGGCGCGGGCTGCGCGCGGCGAGCCTGCCAGCGCCGCAACCTCACCATAGGTGCGCGTCTCGCCACGCGGAATTCCAAGAGTGGCTTTTAAGGCATTTTCTTGGAAAGGTGTCATCACCGACCAATCAATCGGGAGATCAAATTCGGTGCGCTCCCCAGCGAGATAAGCAGTAATCTGACGTGTGGCGGTGTGGGTGCGACCTTCATCGGGGATAACCTGCGCCCGAGGGTGTCGCGCCACCAATTCGGCGTTGAAGATTTCGAGCGCATCGCCCAATGAGACAGCAACCAGCCCCGCCTCGCTAACTGCTACCCAAATAATGCCCAGCGGAGTGGGATGTGTGCAGCCGATGTAGAGAAAATCCAGATTTTTATTCATTCGCTATAGACCTGTCAACCAGCCAACGATCAAACGTTTGTACGTTGGCTGGTTGAAACGTTAATAATTTGTCACCATATCAATCATGCCGCGCTCGCGCGCCTGATACTCGCACCAGTGGAAGATCACCGCTGAGAGCACACCGAACACCACCGTCAGGCCGACAAGAATGCCAAGCAGTTGGGCATTGCTGAAACCTGCCAGCGTAGGGAATGCCTGGGCAACCGAACCCACCAGGGAGCGGCGCAGCAGTTCTAGCCAGTAGGTGATTGGCATGATATACCCGATCGGGCGCAAAAAGGCGGGCAGCACGTCGATGGGGAAAATTGCCCCGCTGAAGAGATACAATGCCCCGGCAGTAGCGTCGCCGATGAACCAGACATGGTTGGCGAGCATCAGCGTGATTCCAGCCAGAATCAGCCCCATCATAGCCAGCATCACCACGCCGATGGACAGGGAGAGAAAAAACAGCCCCCAATTGACCGTTGCCAGATCGATTTGAATATGCAGGAACGCCACCCCGAACAGAATCGTAATTAGCACCGAGATCGAAGCCACAATAAAGCGCGCCACCCCGCGCCCCATCAGATAGGTGGGCATGTGGATGGGGGCCATATACATATATTTCAGCGTTTTATAATGTTCGCGGTCATCGATGACGGCCCATGAGATGCCGGTCATCACCTGGCCGACATACATATAAAACGCGTTGCCCAGATAGATATAAGGAAAAATGGGTGAATCAAAGTTGGCCCCGGAGACGATGCTATACATCACCACCAGAATGGCAGCCCCGGAGAGCGGTTTGATGATCGAATAGATGGCGAACAAGAAGGGATCCGTCCAGTTCGATTCGATTTGCCAGCCCAGCCACGCCGCCATGCGAAACGAGCGGGCGAAGGTCTGGCGATCAGGGATTAGTAATTGGGTATAGGGTAATTTTCTCATTTGCTCTTTTTCATTGCATTCGCTGAGTGCGTGGCGTTTTTTGTTTTTTCTCCGCGTACTTTGCGTTCTCCGCGGTTAATTTACCGCCTGCTTTCCGTAATGCGCCCCTCACGGATTGCCAGCCGCTCCATATAATCCAGTAGATATTTCGCTGCTGTCACGAAGACAACGCTCAAAATTGCCAGAATCCCGATTTCGAGCGGCACACTGAGGAATCCCAGCGCCGCTCCGGACTCAAAGACTAGCTGGCGCATCGCATCTAGCCCAAGGGTGAGTGGAATAATTGAGGCGGAAGCCGCCACCCAAAAATTGAGACTCTTAATCGGGAAATAAAACCCCGAGAACAGATACACTGGCTCCTGCGCCAGATTGGAGAGATGCCAGGCCTCGCGGCTGAGCAGCAGGAACAGCGAGGCAAATAGCATTCCCATGCCATAGAGCGCAATCATCGCCAGCGTGAAGACCAAAAATAGCTGCCAAAAACTGGTCACCTGATAGGGGATTTGGAATAGCCAACTGCCTAGAATGGTAATCGCCAACGCTCGCAACGTGGTCGCCACCAGACCGCCCAGCGCCATGCCCAGCAGAATCGCCATCAACGAGTTGGGGGCCATCACGTACAAGGCTAGATTGCCGGTCTCTTTTTCCCAGTACAACTGGCTCGACATGCTCCAGAGTACATTCATCCAGAAGGCGGTCATGGCTCCGCCCATGACGACGAAACCTACATATTCCTCCGGCGCGCCAATTGCCTGATAGACGAAAACATACGCCGAGACAGCCAGCAAGGGCATGACAATATCGAAAAACATCCACGATTTTTCGCGCTGCTGCCCGATAATGCGCGGATAGGCGCGCGCCAGCACCGTCTGGATGAAGAGCCGCGGGCCAGTGTTTTTCTTAATTCTTGCCTGCCTGCTACTCATGGACTTCAACCTCCTGCATACTGTGCCCGACCAGATCAATAAACACATCTTCCAGGGTGGGTTCGTGTTTTTGCAGGTTGAGGATGTGAATATCGTTGGAGGTCAGTTTCGTGACGATATTCCCCAGGGCGTCATCGCTCTCTAGGATTAAGTCTAACTCGGCAGCGCCGTCCTGGGGAGTATGAGTCACTTTTTTGACTCCGGCCAATGCTTCGAGCTGAGTCACGCGCAACCCGTTGAGGGGGCTGAGCGTCATCTTGTAGATGGCATCTTGCTGTAAACCGCGTTTCAAATTCGCCGGGGTATCACAGGCCAGCACGCGCCCTTTGTTGATGATCGCCACCCGGTCGCAAAGTTCGTCGGCTTCGACCATATAGTGCGTGGTGAGCAACAGCGTGCGACCCTCACCCCGTCCCTCTCCCTGGGGGAGAGGGCTATTTTCATCAACCCACTGGCGGATGAAACGGCGCACATCGCGCGAGGCGCCCACATCGAGGCCCAGGGTGGGTTCATCGAGGAAGAGCACATCGGGATCGGTCATAAAGCCGCGTACGATATTCATTTTCTGGCGCAGGCCAGTGGAGAGATCGGACGATTTGGTGTTTTTGCGATCTTCCAGCCCGACGATTTTGAGCAGTTCGTCAATGCGTTGGTTGGCGGCTTTGGAGGGTAAGCCATAAAACTGACTGAACATCCACAAGTTTTCGCGCACCGTCAGCAGTCCGTAGCCGGAAGATTCACCGCCAGAGACCATGTTGATGCGGGCGCGCACTTTTTGCGGTTCTTGTGTGACATCCAGCCCGGTGACACGCGCGACGCCCGAGGTGGGTGCGAGCAATGTGGTGAGAATCTTGATCAGGGTGGTTTTCCCGGCGCCGTTGGGACCGAGCAGCCCGAAGAGTTCGCCCGGCCTTACAGCCAGATTGACATCTTGCAGGGCGGTCAGTTCTTTGGGGTCTTCTTTTTTTGCGTGGCGCAGTTTGTAGATGCGCCCTAATTTTTCAGTGTGAATAGCATATTCCATAGTGCGGTTTCCAAATTCCTAACGCAAGGGCGCAAAGATGCCAAGTTTTCTCTTCAAAAAAATCTTTGCGCCTTCGCGGCTTTGCGTGAAAATTGTTCAAAGTGATGTTGCCCATTACAGAATTATCAAAAATATGTAAAAAAGCGCCGAACTTTCAAACTTGATGGGATTCCGTAGGGTAATCGTAGGTTAAACGTCAAGCACAGTTTTTGGCTTGTTGATATATTAACTCTCGAAGGGCGATTTCTCTTCTTCTCCTCCTTAGAGAGAGCCGGGTATGGCGAACCCGGCTCTCGGCGATTCTGGGAGAAAATTTTTCAGGCGGGTGACTGTTCTTCCAATAATTCCCGAAGTTGAAAAGAATGCAAAATGGGGTGCATGACAGCATGTTCAAGCATGGCGTCAATGCAGTAGCGCACGCCCCAATTGGAGGCATACTCCGCCTGGTGGAAGCGTTCTTCATCAACATCGACCAGTGGCAGCCGCCAGCGCTCAATGAGGTGGGTAATATAACCCTCGGCCTGAGTGGCGATGACTTCAATTTCGGGCAGCGGTTGGATTTTGGGGTCGGGCAGTTCCAACTGCTTGCAAATCCACATCAGATAGCCTCGATCGGCGCCCAATGCATGTACCAGCAAGGTTTCCAGCGAAACATACCCCGGATCGTCGGTTGCGGGCAGTTGTAGATTGGCCGCCTTGGCTTGCTGCCATGCCGTCCAGAATTCCAGTAAATATTGACCGCGCAGAAAAACCATCGTGCGCGCGGCGCCGTAGCGATATTCGGGTAAGGTGTTTTTTGCGATTGTCATTTTGATTCCTGATGATTAGGTATTCTTAAAAAAACTCGTTTACCGCAGAGATCGCAGAGTGCGCAGAGAAAAAAATGAACATACGTGGAAAAAGTACTCCGTTTTTTGCATGAAAATTCAGAATTTCCTCAGTCAGCTTTGAAAATCTCGGCGCTCTCCGCGTACTCTGCGGTGAAATAATCTTTTTGGAGTAGAGGCGTAGTTTGCAGCCATTTGACGATGGGGGTTTGGTTGCGAAAATGTTCAAAGCTGAAGTCGATTAGCGCGGGGGTGTAGAGTTGCTCCGGCAGCCCGAGGTTGACACCCGAAGTCAGGCCGCTGTGCAGCAAAAATGCCGCGTTGGGGTGATCGGAGTCGTAGCCGCGCGGCGTGCGCTTATAGGTGATTTCGCCCAGATTATAGCCTTTTTCGGCCACCGATTGTACCGCTTTTCTTAAAGCCGTACCCAATGGCTCATCCACAACTGCCTCGCGGTACGCCTTGAGCAACGCTTTCGAGAAGGTGTGCAGCCCAACTGCCAGCATCAGATTTTCGGCATCCAGATGGAAATAATAGCCGGGATTCTCAAATTTGTGTCCCTCGCCCACCCAGAACCACAGCCCCAGGTTGGTCTTATAGGGCGTCTTGTCGTTACTGAAACGAGTATCGCGGTAAATCCGAAAGATCGATTTGTTTATGCGCGGATCAGCGACAACACCGGGCATAATCTCGCGCAGGCGCTCGCCCATCGCCACCACAAACTCGCGTGCGGGCTGCATGATAAAATTCTCAAAATCGGGCTTGTGGGCGTTAAACCAGGTTTTGTTGTTATTGGCTTCCAGTGCAGAAAAAAATTGAAGCGTCTCTTGCGAAAATCCCTTGAACGAAGACATCATAAAGCGCTCCTTTTGGATAAATCGAGTCCAGATTATAATCGAACTTATGTTCTCGTACAAATCGAAAACTTAAAAAATTTAAATCTTTAAGCCCCGCGCCGAAAAATAAATCGAACTCGCGTGCTATAATCGAATCTGATTTGTTTGTTGAGTAGTTTATCGTTTTTATTGTTCCTGTTTATTTTCGAATGACCCGACGATAAAACAATAGAACTACACAACCATGAAACTATCCATACTATGTCTGACTTCGTTCATCTTCACGTTCACACCGAATACTCGCTTTTGGATGGCTTCAGTAATATCAAGAAGCTGGTTCAACGCGCCGCTGAGTTGGAAATGCCCGCCCTGGCAATCACCGATCACGGCACGATGTTCGGGGCAATCGATTTCTATAATGCGGCCACCAGTGCTGGGGTCAAGCCGATCATCGGTTTGGAAGCTTATATGGCGGCCCGCGGGATGCGCAACAGGGAATTTCAGCACGACAAAAAATCGTCGCACCTGATGCTTTTGGCCGAGAATCAGACCGGTTATCAAAATTTGCTCAAAATTGCCTCCGCCGCCCAGTTGGAGGGCTTCTATTATTATCCACGCATCGACCATGATTTTCTGGCCGCTCATTCGGATGGCCTGATCTGTACCTCGGGCTGTATGGCGGCTGAAATCCCGCGCGCCATCAATCAGGGCAAACTCAACGCGGCGCGCAAAAAACTCGATTGGTATTATGAAGTCTTTGGGCCTGATCGTTTCTTTGTTGAACTGCAACAACACGAAATTCCGGAACTGGAACAAATCAACAAATCGCTGCTGGAATTGGGACCGCGTTATAAAGCTCGTTATGTAGCGACGAACGATGTCCACTATATCAACCCATCGGATGCCGAATTGCAGGATATTCTGCTGGCTGTGCAAACTGGCTCGCTGCTGACCGACCCCAAGCGCATGCGCATGTCGGATGGCACCTATTACCTGAAAACCGCCCAGGAGATGGGACAAATTTTCGCCGAAGTGCCTGAAGCGTTGAGCAATACGCTGTTGATTGCTCAACGCTGCGAAGTTGATCTGGGCTTCAAAGAATATCACCTGCCTGATTTTGAAGTTCCTGAAGGCTATACCGCCGAAACTTATCTGCGGGAACGCTGTGAACGCGGCCTTGAATGGCGCTTTGGCTCGCATGCCGGGGACACCGTATACCAGGAACGCCTGAATTACGAACTTGATATTATTCACACGATGGGTTTTGATGCCTATTTCTTGATTGTGTGGGATCTATGTCAGTATGCCCAAAAAGAAGGCATCTGGTATAACGCCCGCGGCTCGGCGGCTGGTTCGATTGTGGCCTATACGCTGAATATTACCCTGGTAGACCCCATCGAGCACGGCTTGATCTTTGAGCGTTTCCTTAACCCGGGGCGCGTTTCTATGCCCGATATTGATCTCGATTTTCGTGACGACCGCCGCGCCGAGATGATGGAATATACCGCCCGCAAATATGGCGATGATAAAGTCGCTCAGATTATTACCTTTGGCACGATGAAGGCGCGCGCCGCCATACGGGATGTGGGACGCGTCAAAGATATTCCCATCAACGAAGTGGATCGGATCGCCAAGATGATCCCCAACGTGCCGGGCAAACCGGTATCGATTGAACAGGCGTTGGAAGATGTACCTGAGTTCCGGGCGGCGTATGATTCAGCGGGATATGTACGCGATTTGATCGAAACCGCCAAGGGGATGGAAGGCGTGGTGCGCAACGCCGGGACGCACGCTGCCGGGGTGGTTGTCACCGACAAACCGATTGTCGAATATCTGCCCCTGCACCGTCCAACTGGAACCGCCCAGGATAGCCCGGTAAAAACCGTCACGCAATTCGAGATGTCGGTGATTGATGCCCAGGGCCTGCTCAAAGTAGACTTTTTGGGCCTTTCCACGCTGACTGTAATGGCGCGCGCCTGCGACTTGATCCGCGAGCGCCACGGCATTGATTTCAACCTTAACAATATTCCGCTGGACGACCCCGAAACTTTTGAGCTTTTGGGACGCGGCGAAACCGCCGGGGTCTTTCAAGTAGAAGGCGCCGGAATGCGCCGCAATCTGGTAGAAATGAAACCCCACAATCTCGATCATGTTATCGCGATGGTGGCGCTCTTCCGCCCGGGGCCAATGGATTTCATCCCCAGTTATATCCGGCGGATGCACGGCGAAGAAGAAATCGACTATCTGCACCCCATGCTGGAGCCAATTCTCAAAGAAACCTACGGCATCACCGTGTATCAAGAACAGATTATGTACACGGCCATGCAATTGGGCAATTTTACAGCTTCTGAAGCCGATGTACTGCGCAAGACAGTTGCCAAGAAAAAAGAAGCCGAGCTGCTAAAACAGCGCGGGCGTTTCCTGAAAGGCGCACACCAAAACGGCATTAACGAAAAAATCGCCAACGCCATCTTTGATAACTGGGAGGCTTTCGCCCGTTACGGTTTTCCAAAAGGCCACGCCGCCGATTATGGCGTAATTTCGGTCGAAACGGCTTATCTCAAGCAACATTATGCCGTTGAATATATGACCGCCCTGCTCTCCGTATTCCAAAGCGATACCGACCGTGTAGCCGTATACGCCGCCGACTGCCGCCGCATGGGGATTGAAGTGCTGCCGCCCGATGTCAATACCAGCCTGTGGGATTTCTCGATTGAGGACGGAAGACCGAAGACCGAAGACGGAAGCGATACTGCCCGTCCCCCGTCCTCCGTCTCCCGTCCGTCGTCCGCAATCCGCTTTGGGTTGGGGGCCGTCAAAAATGTAGGGCAAAACCCCGTTGAAATGCTCTTGCAGGCCCGCGAAGAAGGCCCCTTCAAGGATATAAACGACTTTGTGCGACGCGCTGACCTGCGTAAGATCGGTAAGCGTGCCTTGGAGTGCCTCATCAAGGTTGGGGCATTGGATAATTTCGGGCCACGTCAGGCTGTGCTTGAGGCGCTTGACCGCCTGGTTTCGATCAGTTCCACATATTTTTCTGCCGCTGAAAGCGGGCAAATGACCATGTTTGGCCCGCAAACCGGCCTTCACGATCGAATTGACTTGCCCGAACTTGTGCATGAAATCCCGCGCCGCACTCAACTCGATTGGGAACGTGAGTTGATCGGCCTGTATGTTTCCGATCATCCGCTCAGCCCGGTGATGGATGCGATTGCACAAAATGTCACCCATTATTCCACCGAATTGGTCGAAGCCACCGATCAACAACAAGTACGCGTGGCCGGAGTGATCAGCCGTATTCGTCCGCATATCACCAAGCGCGGCAAGCCGATGGGCTTTGTCACCCTCGAAGATATGCAGGGCAATATCGATCTGGTGATCTTCCCGCGCACCTGGGATACCTACCGCGAAATAATTGAGCATGATGCGATTGTGCTGGTAGAGGGAAAAATTGATGGCGCCGGTGCCGAACCAAAAATTCTGGTCGATCGAATTACGACCGAATTGCGGCATGTTGTTCCGTTAGATGAAGTTGTAGTGGATGCAATCCCGGTGAATCACTTGCCCCTCAGGCGAGGAAATACAAACCCCACCCCGAAGGCGAAACCGACTTCATCGGAACAGAAGCAACCTCCGAGAGAATCACGGCGCGCACCACAGGTTGCCGAACGCTCCCCAGTATATGATGATCCCGCCGATGAGTGGAATCCGCCTGTCAATATGCCGCCCCCGCCGGAGCCTTTCCCCGATGATTGGGGCCAGTTTGCTCCCGCGAAATCCCAACATGTGGAGGCGATTCCAAAAGCCAAAGTTGAAACCGAAACAGCAACAATCGCTCCTGATGAAATCCCTGCTGTGGTGGAGGAAACACCTGCTTCGCCGCTTCCTGCGGTGATGGAATCGGCCCCGTCGCTGGTCGAGCAAGTAATGCGCATGGTGCCGGCGCTCCTCCCTAGCGATGACGAAGAGCGCCGCATGCTGACGGTGGTGCTGCGCCCGGGGTTGGGCAAGATGCGCGATGGGTTGTTGATGCGACGTATATTTGGCATGTTGATCAGCGCGCCGGGTAATGATCGCTTTGCCTTCCATATTTTTGAGGAAGGTCGCGGTTTCTTGCTTGATTTCCCCAATTACAACACGCATATCACTTCCGAGGCGATGAGTGAATTGCACAGGTTAGTAGGGGTAGAAAATGTGCGCATTGAAAAAATTACCTATCAATAGAATTTATAATCTAGCGAAAATACGTTGACTGCCATTAGAACGTGCCAAAATCAAGCGATTTTTGCCAGAATTGTAGTGGTCAACAAAAGCTTGAACAAAACTCAAGCAAATTTACACCGCTGAGAGCGCAGAGAAAAACATTTCTTACTCAGCGTTCTCTGCGTACTCCGCGGTGTTCAATCTTCATTTGTCCATCACAGATTTTTGTCAGAATTTTATGTTTTTCGTAAATCAGTTAACTGGATTTGATAATGAAACGATTTTTGCTAGTGAGTATGGTGTGTTTCTCCGTTTTTTTACTGGGTTGTATTGGCGTAACTGAGCAGATAGAGCCGCCTTCGGTGATAGTATTGGCGGATACCCCCCCCGTTGCGACACCTGCCTCCCCCGATGGCGATTGGTGGCAGCCTGTACCGGGGACAAGCTGGCAATGGCAACTTGATGGCAGCGAAATTGACCCTTCTTTTGACGTGGCCATGTATGATATTGATTTATTTGAAGCATCGCCAGATACCATTGCTCAATTACATGGTGATGGCCGTGTGGTGATCTGCTACTTCAGCGCCGGAAGTTGGGAAGAATGGCGTCCGGATGCGACCGATTTCCCTAAAGATGTCATTGGCGCTCCCCTTGATGGGTGGCCTGGCGAATACTGGCTGGATGTCCGCCAGTTGGATGCGTTGGCATCCGTGATGTTGGCTCGCCTCGATCTGGCGGTCGAAAAAGGCTGCGATGGTGTGGAGCCAGACAATGTGGATGGCTATACTAACGAATCGGGTTTTGATCTGAGTAATCAGCACCAACTAGATTTCAATATATGGCTGGCCGAACAGGCTCACGCCCGCGGTCTTTCGATTGGGCTGAAAAACGACCTCAACCAGATTCCCGACCTTGTGGCGCATTTCGATTGGGCGCTCAACGAAGAATGTCCGTATTACGGCGAATGTGAATTGCTGCTGCCGTTCGTCGAAGCCGGAAAAGCTGTTTTTGGGGTAGAATATGAACTCGCCAGCGAGGAATTTTGCCCCCAGACCAACGCCCTCGATTTTGATTTCCTTAAGAAAAACTGGGATTTGGATGCCTGGCGCGAGGCCTGTCGCTGAACGCGGGAAACCCTGGTGAACCACGAAAGGCACGCAGAAACACAAAGGATGTGAAGGCGTGTAAGATTCTCTTTGTGAACCTTCGTGTTCTTCGTGGTAAAAAATTAAAGAGGAAACCACTATGAAAAATAAACATCTTTTCTTACTCGTACTCATCGCAATATTAGCTGCCAGTCTGGCCTGTTCGTTGATCACAGACAGCAACACAGATGTCCCCACCGCCGAAGAAGCCCAGCCCCCCGCTCAGCAGGAAGCGCCTCCCGGTGCAAAACCTACCCTTGAGTCACCTCCTTCGGACGAAGGAAAGCCTGAAGGTCCGCCTGCTGGTAAATCGACGGAATACGACACCATCTTCACCCTGCCGCCCAAAATCGAGAATTTTACCGGTAACGGCGGCGATACGGCCATTAATTTCCAGACTGATATGTCCCTCGATGAAGTCATCCGCTTTTACCGCCGGGCTTTTACCGAAGAAGGCCTAACTGAGCGCGGGATCAATACCGCCATCACCGATACCACCTTCAGCATGGTTTTTGATGGGCATCCCAAAGGGCAGGCGATTGTCATTCAGGGTGTCGATCTGGGCAATGGCATGACCAATGTCAATATCCGTTTTGAGGATGTATAATCAAATAGAGCACGGATGAGGTGGATTTGATCGATATTCGCGGGTTCATTCTCTGTTTATCCGTGGAAATCCGTACATCTGCGTAATTTGCGTTCTATGTTTCAAAAAAAATCAAAAATACAATTTGGAGAAACTCATGGTCAGTAAAGAACTTATCGAAATTTTGCGTTGCCCGGCTTGTGTGCGAGAAACCGGCGGCGAACTCGAATTCTACAAAGAAGCCTGGTTCGTGTGTTCCGATTGTGGGCGTAAATACCCTGTGCGCGAAGACATCCCCGTGATGTTGATCGACGAAGGCGACAAGTGGGTCGAAACCGCCAAAGACGCGTTGCCCATCCCTCCACCGGAGAAATAACCCATTAACACAAAGTCCGGCTTCGCTGAGAAGCCGGACTTTTGCGAAAATGCTAGACATACTGCAACTTTTCATGGATTTAGCCTCCGGCGATGATGCGCTGGCGGAGATTGCCGCGCATAGAATTGCATCTTTTGGCGAGAGGGCCATCGCTGCGCTGGCGTATCTGTTAGATTCTGAAGATGCGGATACGCGCTGGTGGGCGGTGCGGACGTTGGCGTTGATCGTTGTTACCGAAGCAGGGGCTATGCTCCGGGAGGCGCTCAGTGATGATGATCTCGCTGTCAGGCAGTGCGCCGCCCTGGGGCTGAGAACAAACCCCCACGTTGAAGCCATTCCCGCCCTGATTGCATCCCTGCACGCCCAAGACCAACTCTTACGCCGTCTATCTGCCGATGCCATCATCGCTGTTGGTGCAGAGGCGATTCCCGCTTTGAGTGAAATCATGCAAAGCGGCCCCCAAACCGCTCGTTTGGAGGCCGTGCGCGCCCTGGCAAAAATGAAAATTGAGGACGCGATCCCGATACTATTTGCTTACATGACTCCACTGAAAAAACCTTTTTACCGCGGAGAACGCGAAGAACGCAGAGAAAAACTTAAAACCAGGCTTAAGAATTCACACCATAATCTGAGCAAAGTTCAGAAATTTTAAACTGATTTTTAAAAATCTCAGCGATCTCAGCGATCTCTGCGGTAAGATAACCTTTTTGCAGTGGAGTCTTACATAGAAGATGATTCGACGTTTATCCGCCACTGGGCCGAAGAAGGGCTGAAAAACCTGGGGGTGGGGATGGTTTTCTTTAAACTTGACGGATGACAGAAGCTAGGAGACGGAGAAAAAGTCGGTCGGTCATCGGTCTTCCGTCTCTACCCCCAATAAGCCCACGCGCCCCATAACCCGATCATCAACAACCCCAACAGAAAACGCGCCACGAAGGAGAGTCCCAAACCCAACATCAGGGCTTTGACGATTTCGGTGGCTTGTTGGCTTTCCCCGATGCGACGAAACTCCATCAGGTAAAGGATCAACGGGGCGGCAATCAGGCCGCCAATTGGGGGGAATACAAAGGTAAACACCACCCCCGCGGCCAGGGCTGCGATGATCGAACTCCAGGCGGCGCCTTTCTCGCGGGCTTTGGCACCCATCAGCAGGTTATCAGCCGTCACCGCAGCCAGCATCAACAGCGAAATGATCGCAAACAGGATCCCCCCCAATTTCCCAAAACCGAATAAAATCCCGTATACCAGGGCCGCCCCCCAAATGACGACATTGCCCGGAAAGATGGGGATAATCAGACCGAGTTGCCCCACAACCATGGTGAGGATGATGAGAAAGCGACTGAGTGATGTAAGCCATGCGGGCATGTGAACTCCTTGTAAAACAGGTGATCAGGTAATTAAGTGATTCGGTATAGATGTCCTGATTACCTGTTTCCTAATCACCTAATACCTGTCTACGAAAATCGGTGCAGCAAGTTGCTTCACTCCGGCTGGATGATCTCAATCCCGCCCATCCAGGGGCGCAGCACTTCAGGGACGATCACCGAACCATCGGCTTGCTGATAATTCTCGAGGATGGCAATCATCACCCGCGGCAGTCCCAGCCCCGACCCGTTGAGCGTGTGCAGGAATTGAACTTTGCCGCCGCCCTCAGGCCGGTAACGGATATTGGCGCGCCGCGCCTGGAAGTCAGTTACATTCGATACGGATGAGACTTCCAGCCACTCGCCGCAGCCCGCCGCCCAGACTTCGAGATCGTAGGTGATACTGGCATGGAAGCCCAGATCGCCAGTGCAAAGCTGGTGTGTGCGGTAGGGCAGCCCCAGTAGGGCGGCGGTTTCTTCGGCGTCGGCGAACATCTTCTCGAAGGCCGCAGGAGAATCTTCGGGTTTGACGAACATATACATCTCGACCTTGTCAAACTGATGGCCGCGCTTGATGCCGCGCACATCGCGCCCGGCGCTCATTTTCTCACGCCGAAAACAGGGTGTGTAAGCGGTGTAATGCAACGGCAAATCGGCCTCGTCGATAATCTCATCCATGTGATAACCGGTTAGCGGTACTTCGGCGGTAGGCACGAAATATAGTTCTTCTTCGTGATCTTTGTAGAGATTGTCGGCGAATTTGGGCAACTGTCCGGCCCCGAAGACGGTTTTGGTTTTGACCATGAAGGGGGTGTATTTCTCTGTGTAACCTTGCCGAATGTGTAGGTCGAGCATAAAGGCGATCAGCGCTCGTTGCAGTCGCGCACCAGCCCCGCTGAGCACATAGAAGCGCGAGCCGGTCAGCTTGACGCCGCGCTCAAAATCGATGATGCTCAGTTCGGGGCCAAGTTCCCAGTGAGGCTTGGGTTCAAAATCAAACTCAGGAATCTCGCCGGAAGTTTTCAGCACCACATTTTGGCTTTCGTCCACGCCGTAAGGGGTTTTCTCGCTGGGGATGTTGGGCAATGTGGACATCAGGGCGTTGAGATCGACTTCCACCGACCGCAATTGCTCGTCAAATTCGCTGATTTGATCGCCGACAGCGCGCATGGCCTCGATTTTTTCTTGCCGTGCGGTGGCGTCTTTCATCTTGCCGATTTCTTTGGAGACCACATTGCGCTCTGCTTTGAGGGTTTCGGTCTGTTGAATCAGATCGCGGCGCTGTTCGTCGAGCGCTAAAATCTGCTCCACGGGAGCGGAGTCACTCTGGCGTTTACGCAGCGACTCACGTACCACATCGGGATTTTCGCGAATTAAATTAATATCTAGCATCATGCACCTCCGAAGAATGAAAAAAATAACGCAAAGACGCGAAGTCGCAAAGTTGAAAAGATACAGCTTTTTCTTTGCGTCATTGCTTCTCAGCGCCTTTGCGTTAAAGATTTAATAAAACACGCCCCGCTCGCCATGCAGGACGAGGGGGGCGCTCGTGGTGCCACCTGCTTTTTCCGCTCCCCACCTTTTCCTCCGGGAGAGGGGTGGGGTGAGAGCAGACTCAATCTTCGCGCTAACGGGCGAACCCGGCTCCCTTACGATGATGGAACATCCCTGCGGAAGCGATTGACCCAAATCGATGGGCCGACGGAGTGGAATTCGTCGCTTGGCCTGCTGCCTTGCACCGGCCGGCAGCTCTCTGAAAGGCGGTTCGACTACTGATCTCCGTGCGAATCAGCTATTGAATTATGGGCATTATACCGGATGGCGGGTATTTTTTCCATGAGGAAAAAAGGAATGCAGAGAGAAACATCCCTTTTTCGGATTTATGGGTCTCTGAGATTTCGCAAGGTAAAGCCCAGATTTGGGGGTGTGGCGGGTGTTTCACACCCGCCACACCCCCAAATCTGGGAACCTCCACGCAAAGTCTCAAAGAGCCTCGGATTTATCTCTGCAAGGGCGTTAGCCTATACAGCTGCGAATAATTTTAGTTTTTTCGCCGCACTCGTAGTACTGCAATTTTAGTGGCATGGTTGAAGGGCACAGGGTCCACGGGCGGCGCATCGATGATGGTCTGTGGGTGACCGGTAATGTCGAGCGGAATGGGAATGATTGTTTCAACGGCGAGATAGCCATCGGTGCATAGTGCATCCAGCGAGCGTATATATTCCGTGCCGCTCAGGAATAAGGCGTTGTTGATCGCCACGATATAACCATCATCGCGTACCAGCGGGCGCACCTTGTTGATCAGGCGTGTACTCTCGTTCACCAAATCAACGGTGCCCTTGGTTGTGCTGGAGAAGAAAGGCGGGTCGAGAATCACACAGTCAAAAAGCTGCTTGCGCTGCTTTAACCCGGCGATCACGCTAAAGAAGTCCCCGGCTTGCAGTTTCATTTTGCCCAAATCGAGGCGGTTGAGCATTGCCGAACGCCGCGCCAGTTCCAGAAACTTGCGGCTGCGGTCGCTTTGCATCACCTGCGCCGCACCCCCGGCCAGAGCGGCCACCCCCAGGCTGCCGGTATAGGCGAATGTGTTGAGCAGATTCCAACCAGCGGCTTTGTCCAGTAGCCATTTTCGCAGGCCGCGCGTATCAAGATAAAAGCTGGCATCCTGCTGCATTTGCAAGTTCAGGGCATAGGTCACGCCATGTTCTACGATACTATCGGCGGGTGTCTCTCCAAAGGCAAGCAACCCACTACGTTGAGTTGTGCCAGCGCCGGAGCGTGTTTTGTGGATGGCACAATCCAGCCAGGGAAGCGTTTTTAGAAAAAAGGCTTGTGCCGTTTTTAACAGATCCCCGGATTCGCCATAATGGAACAGGATCAGCGTGCGGGCGTAGATATCGGCGACCAGATTTGGCTCCCCCTCGTAGAATCCGTTGAACGCCCGCCAGGCGGTAGCGTGATCGGCATCCATCAGGGATGCGCGTGCCTCCAGAGCTTGATCAAGCAATTTTTCTAGTGCGGTCATAGTGGCAGATTAATCCTGAAGGTTGTGCCGCTCCCGGGTTGACTCTCCACGCTGATCGTGCCGCCGTGCATCTCGACAATCGATTTCGCAATCGCCAGCCCCAATCCGGATTCACCCCTTTCGTCGTGCCGCGAATCATCCACCCGGTAAAAACGGTCGAAGATACGCGGCAGGTCCGCAGCGGGGATTCCGCTGCCGGTATCGCGGATGGCGAAGACAACCGACGGCGGACGACCGGCGACCGACTCGTTACTGGCTACTGAACACTGAATACTGCCCCCCCGCGGCGTGTGCCGAATGGCATTGCTGACCAGATTTCCCAAAACTTGCATCATGCGATCGGGGTCGGCCTGGATGCGTGGTAGATCGACATCGGCCTGGGTGCTGAGTGTTACCCCGGCGCGCTCGGCAGCGTGCTGATAAGCGGCTCGAATTTGCTCCAGTAATCCGATGGGTGCCACCGGAGCCAGATTGAGTGAAATTTCTCCGGCATCGGCCAGCGAGAGTGTGCGCAAGTCTTCCACCAGCCGCTCCAGATGGCGCACTTCGTCGAGAATGGCTTTTAGCCGCTCGGGAGTGGGTTTGAGGACGCCATCGTGCATCGATTCAACATAACCGGAAATTACAGTAAGCGGGCTGCGCAGATCGTGGGCGATATCGGCGGTCATTTGCTTGCGTTGCTCGTTGAGATGGGCCAGTTCGGCGCTCATCTTGTTAAAGTCATTTGCCAGTTGGCCGATCTCGTCTTTCGAACGCACTTCGGCCTGATGCCCGAATTCGCCGCGAGCGGTAACGCGCATGGCTTTGGTTAGTTCGCGTAGCGGACGCGTCAGACTGCCGGTTAGCAGTAAACTCATAAACACAGCCACAGCCAGCGCGCCCAGTGAAGCATAAAACAACGACAGGTTAGCGCTTTCGAGATATTGTTGTTCGCGCGGTGCCAGTGTTGGCGCCTCCCCGCTAGTGATCACTGTTCCGACCAATTGAGTTTCCAGGAAAATGGGAATTCCTTCAGCTAGCAGTTCGTCGGGGAGCATCTCGCCGATGCGGTACGGTCGTACCTGCACAACTACCCTTCCATCGGCATCGGCCAGGATGAAGATATAGGCCGGGTTTTGCGGATTTTGAGGCAGGTTCTGCGGCGGCTGCCCTTGTGGGTTTTGAAGTTGTTGCTGTGGCGCTAACTGCTGGAACAGCGCTCGATTAAACCCCTGCCATGAGCCGTTGAGCTGATAATAGGTCAGGGCGCGGTTTATGAACGTGCGCTGAGCATTATTTAGCGCCAAATCAGCAAATTCGCGCTGCGTGGTGTAATGAATCATCGCTGCGCCCAACAGTGCAACGGTCAGGCTGACGGTGATAAGTGCCAAGAGGAATTTGAGAGCAAGTGAACGCATAGGTTCGATAACAGTAAACCAGTGAGCAGTAGCCAGTATTTAGTTTACTGGTGGTTGACCACTACTTACTGGTTACTGGATACTGAGCGAAAGCGATACCCAACCCCGAACACTGTCTCGATGTGGAACGGGTTGGCAGGATCGGCCTCGACTTTGGTGCGCAGGTTGCGGATATGCACGTCGATGGTGCGTTCTACGCCCTCGAAGGCTGTACCTTGCAGCTTTTCGAGCAGGTCCATGCGCGTGAGCGCCCGCCCGGAGGCCTGCATCAAAATCACCAGCAGGTCAAACTCAGAGGGAGTTAGGTCAACGTAGCTGCCATTTACCTGGACAGTGTGGGCGCCTTTATCGAGCGTGATGCTCCCGCTGCGCAGAATTTCCACGGGGGGTGCGGCTTGCTCGGTGCGGCGCAATACCGCCCGGATGCGAGCCACGATCTCCCGCATTCCAAAGGGCTTGGTGACATAATCGTCAGCGCCCAACTCCAGACCGAGTACTTTGTCGGTCTCATCCAGGCGGGCGGTTAGTAAAATCACTGGTGTTTGGGATTCCTTGCGGTAGGTGCGCAAAAAATCGTAGCCGCCCATCTCCGGCATCATGATATCGAGGATAACCAGATCGGGTTTCTCGTGACGGGCGACGAAGAGCGCTTCCTGCCCGTTTTCAGCCGTGACAATATGAAACCCCTCTTCGCTGAGATATTCGCGCAGCAGCGTGCGCACGTTGGCTTTATCATCAACGACCAGAATCGTTTTGTTCATCATCCCTTCCAAAATTTCACGCCAAGTTGTAAAGGCGCTAAAAAAAAGCTCTGCGCCTTGGCATCTTTGCGTGAGCGTTAATTCTTTATTGACTCCACTGAAAAAACTACCGTGCAGGTGTTCCCGCCGGAATATATGGG
>ERZ890953.638-NODE-638-length-19643-cov-4.739279_pt1 | contig 19643 bp, 16 predicted proteins | sample MGYA00521264_ERZ890953 | MGnify/ENA primary metagenome ERZ890953 (study PRJEB32303, sample SAMEA104408629) | aquatic metagenome | biome: Brackish water; feature: Chemocline; material: water | place: Baltic Sea | collected 2014-10-26T21:54:00 | depth 200 m ...
CATGGAGTTTGAAGCCTCCCTCGGGATCAAGCTGACCACCTGGGCTTCGCTAGACTACGCTCTCAAGGCTTACAAGTACCCGCTGATCCTCGATGATTGGCAGGTTTCTAACTCGCTGCTACTGACGGCCACCGCCAGCATACTCTAGCCCCTTGAAGGAGGAGTCATAGATGGAAACCATCAAAGTTTATACCTTTGCCTATCTGCCCAAAGTTGCCCTGGCCATTGCGGTCCTGGCAATCGGCTTCTGGCTTACCAAGACGGTTGTTGCGCTTCTCGACCGGCGCTTCGAGAGACAGGGGATGGACCCCACCCTGCGTCCTTTCGCCAGGAGCATCATCAGCTTTGGCATGAAGATCGCCATCGTCATCAGCGCCATCGGCATTCTGGGGGTGGAGACGACCTCCTTCATCGCCATTCTCGGTGCCGCCGGTCTGGCCATCGGCCTCGCCCTCAAGGACAGCCTGGGTAACTTCGCAGGCGGCGCCATGTTGCTCTTCTTCCGGCCCATCAAGGTCGGGGACTACATTGAGGCCCAGGGCGTGGCGGGCAGCGTAGAGTCAATTCAGATGTTCCACACTATCCTCAAGACGGCAGATAACAAGACCATCATCATCCCCAACGGACCGCTGTACAACGGCTCCATGACCAACTACTCCACCGAGGAGAATCGGCGGGTAGACCTGGTCTTCGGCATCGGCTACGGGGACGACATTGACAAGGCCCGGACTATTATCGGAAAGCTCATCACCGAAGATGCACGCATCTTTGGCGACCCGGCGCCGGCCATCCTGGTAAAGGAACTGGCTGACAGCTCAGTAAACTTCGCAGTGCGCGTCTGGGCCAAGGGCGCTGACTACTGGGGCATCTACTTCGACCTTACTGAGAAGGTCAAGAAAGCCTTTGATGCCCAGGGCGTCTCTATTCCCTTCCCGCAGCGCGACGTTCACCTTATCAAAGACTGACAGCACTCCACATTGCTTCCCTTCAACCCCCTTTTCCGCTAAAACCGGAGTGGGAGGTTGCGCATGAACTCAGGTCTATCCTGCACCGTCTTTCTTCCAGGCGAGAGTCAAGGCATTATCGGCATCGCCCAGGCTTCATCGTATTCTCTTCGAATTGAATGGGGCGGCAGCACCGTTGAATTCCAGTACCATGCGCTCACCGCGGCGAGAGGCGGATTCGACAACAAGATGCTCGTTCTCACGGCAACTGACCAGCAGGGCACCTACTCCTTCTACTTTGACAGTAAGGCCCTCGTTGAGGCGATGTCTGGCTATCGCCTGCCGCCGGGACTGGCCAACCAATTGACCAATGCAACTCCAGGCAAGGGGGCATTTCGTGGGGTTGCCTTCTGGCTCTTTCTGGGTTCCGCAATTCTGGTCGGGCTCTATTTCGCGGTGGTCGCTCTCTCGGACAAGGTAGTCGACTTTGCGGTCGAGCAGATCCCGGTGGAGCTAGAGGTCGAGTTGGGCAAAGCCGCCGCAGGCGAACAACTCGGCGACATGCAGGTGTGCAGTGCAACCCCGGTGAACGCCGCCATCAGTGAAATCGGCGAACGACTGGTGCAGGGCCTCGGTGAGACCCCCTACGAGTATCGCTTCAAAGTCGTGGATGTACCTGACGTCAACGCCTTCGCCCTCCCGGGCGGGTACGTCTTCATTAACTGGGGGCTCATCGAGAAAGCCGATACCGCCGACCAGGTGGCCGGGGTCGTGGCTCACGAAATTCAACATGCAGTGGCCCGGCACGGTCTGCGCAACGTCACTGCCCGGGCCGGCATCTGGTTGCTGGTGGGGGCGGTTTTCGGTGACGTCCAGGGTCTGGGTGGGCTCATCGCCGGCGGGGCCGGAGAACTGGCGGCCCTAAGCTTCAGCCGGGAGCAGGAGGAGCAGGCCGATACCCTCGGCCTGGAGTTGCTCTACGCTGCCCATTTCGACCCCTCGGGGATGCCTCAGTTCTTCCAGAAGCTGAAGGAGGAGCAGGCCAGGCTGGGCCTCGACCTGCCCTCTTTCATGTCCTCCCATCCAAATACCGATGCCCGCATCGCCAATCTGGAAGGCAGGATCGCGACGCGGGGTAAGGTCATGACCACCCCCCTGTCGGTTTCCTGGGTCACTGTCAAGGAAGCCGGCTGCCTCCCAGCCCACCACTCAGATGCCGACAAGCCGGTGGCCATCACACCGGAAAAGGGGATAGTAGAGGGGGATGATGCACCATAGAGCCAAGCTGCTCTCCGGGGCTGCGCTCATTGCCGTTACGGTGCTGGCAGGCATCGCCATGCAACTCCTTGAGCCTGGAATCCAGGGCGGACCTGACCGCGCCGCGGCCGAACTGCCCCAGGGAGTGGCAGCACTGGTCTGGACTGCCCCTTTAGGTGATGTCCTGGCCGGCGCACGCGAGATGGGGCTCACCGCCGAGGTGCTCACTGGATGGAGCAGAGAGTTCTTCAACTCAAGTGCACAACCAGACAACTCGCTGTTGTCCGCCGAGGGGCTCACGGCTGCGGGTATCGACATTGCCCGGGCACCAACCCTGGTGTTTACACCCGGTCCCCACTCGGCTGGCCTCGGTGTACTCTACCTGCCCGTCCTGACTGGGAGGAGCGGCACTGCGGTGGTACGAGAAGTGGCGGGGAGGATGCTCGTCGACCCGATTATGTTCAGCGAGATGGTCGTGAGGGGACATGCCGTGCTCTGGCTCGAGGGGATTGGAGACAATCCGTCAGCCGGTGCGGTAGTCGAAGTGCCGGGCGGATGTTTCCTGGTCTTCCCGTGGCGCTACCGGGACGACCATGCCGGGCTGATTTCCGGTGAGGTCTCCGCCTTTGTCGAGAGGCTACTAGACCCCGAAGTTCCCCGGTTGGCCGATACCCCCGGATACTCTGCGGCAGTGGCGGGTAGCGGTGGCTCCGTTCTGGGCCTCTACCTGAATCCCACCGTGGTCCGCACACACTTCTCCGAGGACGTGGAAATTGCTGCTTCGCTGAGCCTCTTCCAAGGGCTGGCAGCCACCGCCCTCTATCTCACGGTGCAGGGCAATCGGGCCACAATCACCGGCCGGGCAATCGGGCCTGAGGGGGGGGATTCAGCCACCTTTAGAAGACGGGACGACGCGGTCTTCGGGCTCATCCCGGGTGAAGCTGGAGCCGGTATTCACCTAGCCCTAGCGGCGGAGCATGTAGCAGCAGTCATGGAGGGGAGCCTCGCCCTCCTGGGCGAAGCCGGGGACGAATATCAGGCAGGCAAACGCGCCGCGGCTCAGGCACTGCAGCTACCTGCCGGTGCGGAGCTGCACCACTTGTGGGACGGCGAAATCGGCCTCTTCGTTGCAGACCTTTCACTGAGCCCGGAGTTAATGCTCCAAAACACAGTGCTCTTTGCCGGTCTGTCTGACCTGGGAAGGGCGAAGACGGCAGTACGAGCAGCCGCACAGCTGGCTGGAGAGCAGCACTTTGCCAAGGAGAAGAGCGGTTCCTCCCCGACCTGGAGAATCGCCTATAACGGCATGGTCATGGGGCTGATGGTACACCGGGGTCGGCTCTGGTTTGCCGGAGATCTGGCCAGCCTGGCGGCCATCGAAAAGGGCACATTTAGTGATTCCACCAACGAAGAACGGACCCAGCTGATGACCAGCGACATGCGAGAAGCCAACGGTGGCGCCCTATATGTCGATTTGGCGGCAATCGTGAAGAACTTGCCGGCGGTACTCGACAAGCAGGGGCTACGGTCCATTGAGCAATTCCGTCCGCTCCTCTCCGACCTGGACTACCTGACGGCCGGGGCCGTCGTCGAGGGCAACGTAACGACGATTCGTCTCACTCTGACCACGGTCAAAGAGAGCGTCGGAAAACTGGCAGCGGAAGCTGCCGCGGACTTCATTCAGAATCGTCTGCAGTAGAGATGATGGCCAGGGCATTGGCAACCCGGCGGTTGGTGCGCTGATGGGCCGCGTGAGGCCGATTGACGATACGGCCATCCCAGACCATCACCGCCGACCCGCCGCCGTCGAGCAGCATTGCGTCCGCGGCCCCGAGGCCCTTGAGCACACAAGCGGCCCCGCCGGCATCAAGGCCGCCGGGCCGTCCCTCTGCAACCAGCAGAAAGAGAGTGGAGCCGGCTGGATCCATGCCCAACGCGGTGCGAGGGTGCGTCCCGGAGATATAGCCCCGTCGCCACAGGGGGAAACCCTCGGCTTTGCCCTCATAGACGGCATCGCCAGTGCGCAGGATCCGGGGTCCCCCAGAGACGGCTTCAACAATGGGGCCGGAGAACCCTTTCAAGCGGAGATCCAGGATCACTTCGTCGCCGACCTGGGGTAACTCCACCAGTTCCTGGCTGCAAACGACCAACGCGCTCTCTGTGTCCGCCAATGGGAATTTCCTAGCACTCTGGATGGTCCGAGTAATAGTCGCCGCAACCGGATGATTAACGTAGCTGTTGCCGTCAGTACGCAGCACGATTGCCTTGCACTTGGATTGCGACAGCACCTCTTTGGCGAACCGCCCAAAGTAGAGAGCAACGCCGTTTCGAGGGGCCAACTGGTTGTAACCACTGATGGGAAAATCGACACCCCCGACCTGGGCATTGGCAACCAGCTTCGGAGCGGCCATCTGCAGGGAGCCATCGGCGGCAACGGCGAAGGTCGTGGTGCCAGATGGTTCCCGCAGCATCTGCCCCCCGGAAACATGAAGGCCCAGCGGGTGCTTGCCCTCTTCGAAGGCCGAGAAATAGTCACCATTTATGGCCGCGAAGACTTTGGTTCCGGCCTTCTCCACCGCCTTCACCAGTTTCTCGACCTGCATATCTTCAGAACGCAGGCGCAGCACCTGTACGGCGAAGGGATCAGCCAGCACAAGTTGGACAACGTGTACATTGAAGCCAGCCTTGCGGCCATCCTTGCGCAGGGGGGTGAACATGGAGTATCCGAGTCCGGGAGACGACGACTCGTACTGCACCACGGTCTTGCTCATGTCGAAGGGACACTCTGGCTCTTCGGCCAGAACGGGTAATGCCAGCAGGCAGACAAACAGCACAGCAAAGCTACGGCGCACTGGTCACCTCTTCATCTTCGCCCATGTCGGTGAAATCAATATACTCTTGCTCGACTACCAGACCCTGCTCCAGCGCAAAACGAACGATGTGCTTGAAGAGGGGCCGGGCATAGCCAGGCCGGAAACTGGCCAGATGGCCCCTGGCCCGTAGCAATGCATCGCCCAAAGAAGATGCCCCATGGGAGGCAATGAGGGCTGCCATGGTGGCCACCACCGCCCGGTGGGAACCGTGACGGCAGTGAATATACAGGTGCTTTTCTTCCGCCAGTTTACCCAGGCGAAGGAACGTCTTGCGATTGCGCGGATAGTACTTGTCATCGACCCAGAGGCGGACCGACTCCTGCTCCGGGTGGTCCACGCCATGTCTGTCCAGACGGGTAGAGAGCGCGGTCATATGCTCCCGGCATGCGAGACTGACAACCATATCGACCCCGTACTCCTGCCCCAGAATACGCAGTTGCTCCTTCGCCAAATCAGGGTCAAAGTCAGTCTCCTCGCCGTCATGGAAGCCCGGACAGCCACCGTTGGAGACCGGAACGGCCCAGTAGAACCGATATGGCCAGAAGAGGGTACCGTCGCGCTGCCGGCGACCTGGTTGGGCATAGAGGTCGGGATCGGTGGTCTGCAAATCCCCGGGCAACTGGTAGAGTTGCATTGCGGGATCTGCGAAGCGGGCAGAGACCCAGCCTGCGGTGCTGCCGTCAAGCTGCAGAAGCAGCCAGTTGGCATCCCCGTCAATGATGTCACCGGGCGCAAACCCCAGCACCGAGAACTGCTGCCCCTCCTGGACGGAAGTAAGCTTGTTGGAATGAGCTGAAGTGTCCGTACGAACGTTGAGGCTGGTTGCCGAGATGTCGACCCGGGGCTTGAGGGCCACCCCGGCTCGCCCGCAGGGGGCCGGCGCCGAAAAATGAATGGCTGATTGGCCGCGGACTGCGACGGGGGCAAGAAGTAGCCCCACCAGAATCAGAAGGATAGAGCCCCTAGAAGAGAACATTGTCCTCTCCGTGCTCGGCAATGAGACCGTCTACCCGCTGCAAGACCACCTGCAATCTCTTCCAGATCCGTCCTACTTGCTTGGGCCCCAGCAATGCCCGCAGTTCCCCTTCGAGCCCGCTCTTCGTGAGCTGGCGCAAGGCTGCTACCTGCGTCCGGTCGAAATGAGAGAGTTGCTGAACTCGCCGCTTCGGGCGAGTGCAACCGAAATAGGCATCGGCATTGTCGATAAACCAGTAGCTACCATCATCGGTCTGGAGCAGATTTCCTCCGGAGAAACGGTCGGGATTGCTCTGCAGGAAGTCGAAGACCAGCAGTCGGGAAAACTGCCTCGCTTCTCCCAGGTCCATGGTGATGGGCTGGGCCGGCTCAGAGAGCGCGGCAAGATGGTCCCGGGCCCAGGCATAGCCCTCTTCCCCGAGGGGATCGTGAGCTCCATTGACAAAAACCTGCACGGCCCCTTCCAGCATCCCCTCCCGAAAGACCAGCCGGGCCAGCGTCTTCTCACCGGCGTTCTTGAAGAATTTCTGGGGCAGAGCACGACTGACCGTTACTGGAACATTGTCGATGCCACTGAGCCGAGCCAGCCGATAGGCCGATATCTCCTTGCGGTGCTTCCACTCGTCAACCAGATGTTCAGGGCGGAATATCACCTTGAGTCCCTGCTTGCTGCCGTCCTCGATACGAATCACAAACTTGACGTCATTACCGCCCCAGAGGCGCTTCACCTTGCCCTTGACGGCACCGTTCAGGAGCAGTTCTTCGAGGCTGGGAGCAACCGACTCGGCATCACCGGCAACCAGGGCATGCGGAAGCAACACGCACCCCACCAGCACAATCATGAGAAACAGTCGAAGTGCCCCCTGAATCACAATCACAGCCTCCGGCCAACGGGCTGGTCAATCCTCCGCAAAACCGACATACGGAGCCTCCCAGCAGATCCGATGGAGTAGCCATTCCCCGCACGCGCGTCAAGGAAATTGGTCCGATCAGCCCTTGCCTGCCGGGATATCGTGGTCCGCCACTCGATCCCGATTCGCCCGCTGGTCCGCACCAGCCCAAAGGGCCTCGCCGATCATGGGCCTAACGCCGGATGTTATCATCACCGATCGCCGTCGGCCGCAACAGGGGGGATAAGCCACAACTACTCATGCCACCGCTAGTACCCGGTAAACCAGGGGTCGAAGTACCCGTCCGAGAGGCAGAGCCCCAAGGCGCGCTGGCAGTCGTTTTTGGCCGCGGGACAAACCTTGTAGAGCTTGCGGCAGGTAGTCTGGTCGCTCCGGTCACGCTTGCGGTCCCGGGGGCGAGAGTCCTTCATGCCGCCGCACGCGCGCCAGCCGGCCTCCCAATTGCCGCCGCGCCGTTTCAACTCTGACAGGCAGCTGCGAAAGCGCAGTCGCCAGCCATCGAGCTTCTTGTCCCGACGCCACATCTCATCGCGCAGGATTTGAACGTCAGCGGAGTCAGGCCAGATGGTCACCTGCACCAGCGGCGTTCCATTCATGATGGCTTTGCGGACGCCGTCGCCCATGCGTTGCTTGTCCAGCACATCCTCCAACCACCCCCGCGCCTTGCCATCGTGGAACGTAAGATCGTGGCCGTCATCGATATCGGGCCCCCCGATCATGTGAAAATTGGCCCGTTCCTGGCGCACTACGCCCCGGGCCGATGCCAGCCTGACGCCGTGCCCGTTGAAATGGTCGATCTCGCTCAAGCGGGCAAAGTAGAGGTCCCTTGAGCCAACGGGCTTCACGCAACAACGGTGAACGTAGCCGACCTTGCCGGCATAAGGTCCCTCCAGCACCTCGACGTGGCGAAATTCCTCATCGTCTCCCAGATACTCCACCGCAGTGCCATCGGGGAGTTGCCCCAGAAGCTCGGTGCTCGGGGAGGTCCCAGCTCGCATGTTCAGGAAGGGGTCATCAACATCCAGATAGGTGCGAAAGACCTCCCACCGGTTCTCTTCGTCATAGCCTCCCTCCTCCATGGCCGCCTCTTCTTCCGGCGAGATTCCCTCGTCCTCCTCGTCAACGGCTGGGGGCGACTCCGGGGCCCTGGCTACCTCAGAAGCGGGCACCGGCGGAATGGGCACAACCGGCTCCGGGGCGGGTGGCTCCGGAATTGGGCTCACCTTCCCTGGCTCGGCGGCAGATGGGGCCTCTTGAGCTGCAGCCAGCTTCTCGTTGGTCGCCTGCAACTCAGCCTTTACCTTGGCCAACTCCAACTCCGCCTGCGCCCTGGCAAGTTCAGCCTGAGTACGTGCCAATTCACCCTGTGCGTTGACCGCACTCGGCTTCTCTTCGGCTACAGGAGCAACGGCCGGCGATTCCTCAGCGGCTGGTGTCGTCGGTGACTCCGCTGCTGGAGTAGCCCCATCGACCTTCTGTTTCTCGCAGCCAAGGACAACAACTCCAACAATCGAGACAACTATGATCGCGCTAAGAAACCTGCACATTTTTCCCCCTTCCTACTGTTTACAACGTTCACACTTCCTTCTTCCCAGACAACCTAGGGCACGTCCACGCCGGGCGTAACACATCGAAAACCGACCCCGCTGCCAGCCATGGTGGCATAGTCCCAGTCGCGGAAAGAGGCTCGCAGGTCTGCAGATTTACGGGTCCACGACCCCCCTTTCATCGTCCGCTTCAATGGATCCGCAACGCCCTCGGCTTGGCCATCAGCGCCTATTCCCTGTGGTTCTGCAACCCACTCATCGACCACCCATTCCCAGACATTTCCGGCCAGGTCACAGAGTCCGTAGGGACTGTTTCCATCGCTCTTTGAGCAGGTCGGCCAGGTGGTGGCGAAGCGGCATCCCCGACCCCGCAGTGGCGTCTGGTCGGACTCATCGACCATAATTGCCAGGGAACAGTTCGCGGCCTGGTTACCCCAAGGGAAGAGCCTGCCGTCGGTACCTCGGGCAGCCTTCTCCCATTGCGCCTCGGTGGGCAGGCTCCGTCCCGCATACTCACAATAGGCTGCGGCCATGTGCCAGTCGACGCAGACAACAGGGCGCTCCGGGGCCGCAAAGTGGGAGGGCAACTCGCCCTTGACGAAACGGTCCCTGCTGGGTACCAAGCAGTCTCCAGTGCTGATGCGAGGGCTGGGACATGCGCCGGCACGCACACAGGCATCATACCGGGCAAAGGTCACTTCCGTGCGATCGATCCAGAACTCAGGAACTGAGATTACCTTCGCGGGAGCTTCCTGCGACGAGCAGCGAAATCCCGCCCGGGCAGAACAACCCATGGTGAACTCGCCACCGGGAACAAAGCACATGCCCTCCCTGCAGTGAGGGAGCTGGAGTTCCTCGGCAACAGTCGCCGGGGGGGCCTCCGGTGGTAGAGTCTCTGGTTCCAGGGAGGAGGCCTCTGAGACATCTGTTGGCGGCCCTGCAGCCGGCACGACGTCTGTCACGGTCGCCTCCGGCACAGCATCCGCCTCTCGTCGGGTCGTTTTGAGGAAGGGGATGGCGCTGGTACCCGATGCGCGGGCCGGCATTGCGCTGGACGGCAGGGGATGAACTGCCGGCGTATTGCTGGCAATCACCTCCCTTTCCGGAGCTGCTCGCCACGGTTGCCACACCAGCACCCCCCCAATGGCTACGCTCAGAGCCACGACGATTGCCCACCAGGGAAATCCCTTCCTGACAGGAGCTATTGCCGGGGCCGGGGCAAGGACCGGAGAAGATGCCGGGGTGGCAATCGCGGTACCGGTGGAGCCCAGAGGGTCAACTGCTGCAGGGGGCGGCTCCTCGGCGCCGCCAACGCTGCTCAGGCCCTTGCGAAGCGCCTGGGCCATTTCCTCAGCTGATGCGAAACGATGGTCGGAACGCTTAGAGAGGGCCCTGGAAACCACCAGCTGGAGCCACTCAGGCAGCCCCTCTCGCAGTGAGTCCAAGCGAGGAGGCTCACGCTCTAGATGGGCCCGCATGACTTCAAAACCGCTGTCCGAATCCTGGGGAAAAGGCACGCTCCCAGTGAGCATCTTGAAGAGCGTGACCCCAAAAGCATACTGGTCCGTGGCCGGGCCGACGTCTTCGGCCATAACCTGCTCCGGACTCATATACTCACAGGTTCCGACAGTGGACCCGGTGCGAGTCAGCTTTTCGGTACCCAATGCCTTGGCAACGCCAAAATCAATCAGAACCACCCGGCCGCTATCCGTGAGCAGGACATTGTCAGGCTTAACGTCACGATGGATGACTGCATTATCCCTGGTATGAGCAAAATGAAGCCCGGCGAGCACTCCCGTAGAAACTCTGACAGCCTCGTCCACCGATAGCGCACCCTGCTTCAAACAGTCCTTCAGGGAACGCCCGGGAAGATACTCCATGACCATGAAGAAACGACCGCCAGCTTCGAAGAAGTTGTACAGCTGCACAATGTTGGGGTGGCGCAACCGGGCCATGGTCTGCGCCTCTTTCAAGAAGCGCGCGGCCACTCCCTCTGCCTTCATCAGCAGGGGCGACACCACCTTGAGTGCCACTTCCTGATGCGAGAGCGCATGCCGGGCCAGATAGACCTCTCCCATTCCGCCCTTCCCAACAATACTCTCGACGCGGTAATTCTCGACGATGGTACCAACCGGCAAGGGGCCAGCCAGCGAAGCCCAGTCCGGGGACGGCGAATCCAGGGTCTCTGCCCCGGCCATCCCCTGCCCAGGAACATCCTGACTCGATAGCAGGCTACTGCAGTGCTTGCACTTGATAGCCGTTGCGAGGATCTCTTCACTGCAAAACGGGCAGTTCTTCATTTCGCTCATGAAATCACTCCAGTGTTCCCTTTTTAGCGAAAATCGTGCGCTCTTACCAGACTTCGTTTGCTCGACTACTTTGCTCGGGTTACACTCGTGGCACGGGGGGAGGAAGGCATGGCCATATGGGCCCACACCATATTTCTCATCGGTGCCACAGCGGTCATGCTGGACACCGGTCAGGCCCCCCCGAAAGCGGTTAAGTGCGAGCCGCCCGGCATGGTGGACACGGAACGAATCGGTGCATTGCTGGCGCAGCGGGGAGTTGCCATCGGCGCGGATTTCAAAGCTCTGATAGTAGAAATTGAGGAGCACGAAGTCTGCGGGACGGTCTATCACTACTACGACCACAACGGAACCTCGGCGGAACGGGACGGCTGGTGGCCGGCATCGGCAGTGAAATTGCTGGCCGCGGTGGCAGCACTGGAGCGACTTAGTGGGTGGGGGTTTGGCCCGACCGCGACCGTGACCTTCCACTACCGCGAGAAAGATCTGGGGGATGTCACTCTGAGCGTGGAGGATCTCGTCCGCGCCGCGCTCATACCCAGCGACAACACCGCCTATGACCGATTAGTAGAGATCGCCGGCTATGAATGGCTCAATGAGGTCTTTCTGTCCGATGCTTACGGCCTGGGGGCATCGGTTCTACAACGAGGATACGGTGGCCGACACCGCTACGCCGATAGCAATCGAGGCAGCCTGCAAAACGCACCGCGCATTACGTTGACCGAAGGCACCAGGACCGCGGAGCTGCCGGCGAGCCAGAGCCGGAAGAGCTACCGCTGCCCGGAGCAGGGCAACTGCGTTCCCTTGCGGGACCTGGCGGAATGCCTGCGCAAAGTCATGCTCCACGAAAAGCTGCCGGACGGCGAGCGGTTCAAGCTTGACAGTAAGCACCTGGCCCTGTTGCGGGGCGCGCTCGGTGCCCCTCGTGATCGGGGGCTCGGGGTCGTCAACGGCCTCGAGAAGGCTTTCGGAGCAGAGAGATTGGTGCTCCACCACAAGGCCGGCTTCGCCCTGCAGTGGTTCTGCGATAATGTTTTCGTCCAGGATACGTTGACCGGACGCAAGTGGTTGGTAGCCATGGCCAACCGCCCGGGGCGTGAGGCCCTCGACGAGATTTCCGGGCACATCGGCCTCATTTTGCGGGACGATCTTCTCAAGCAAAAAGAGCCTTGAAAGCGTGAGCATACGCTGCTATATTGGCGCCACGCTTTAGGTTGATTTACAATTGTCAGTCTTGAATAAAGGAGAAATCAATGAAGAGACTGTTCGGAATGTTGCTCGTCCTCGTTTTTGCTGCTGGTCTGGCCACTGCTTGTGGCGGTGATGAAAAAGCCAAGGGCCCAGTCTACCCCGCTTGCGCCGGTAATGCCGACTGCTCATCCCACGGCGAATACTGCCTCAATGGCGCCTGCGCCGAATGCGCCAAGGCAGCTCACTGCAAAGGCGCTTGCTTGACCTGCAATGGTGGCAAATGCGAAGGCAAGAAGGCCTGCTGTTCTGGCCCCGCCGACTGTCCGGAAGGCACCAAGTGTATTGTCAAGCCTGGCAAGAAAGAAGGTACCTGCGGCAATCTGTAAAGCCTGACCCCACCCCTGAGAACATCCCACTTTATCACCCCATAAATCACTTTCGGCCGTAAGCCGCGCCTGCTAGACTTCCCTCGACTGGACTGACTGCTGGAGGGATGACGTGAGCGACACAGCATTTCGCTATCGCTGGGCAACGTGGGGTGACCTCAACGCGTTCTTCGGGCTGATGCTCGACAACATGGCCAATCTGGTGCTGCTTTGGGTACTGCTGGCCGGCAACGGGTTCCCGTCGGAAGTCTTCTTCCTGCTCATGGTGCCGGGAACTGCACTAGGCGTCCTCATGGGCGATCTGGTCTACTCTTGGATGGCCTTCCGGCTGGCTAAGAGAACCCAGAACCCCACGGTGACGGCGATGCCCCTGGGCCTCGACACACCGTCCACTATCGGCGTCGCATTGGCAGTGCTGGTACCCTCCTATCAGGCAGGGCTGGCCGACGGACTGAGCCCCCACGACGCGGCCATGATCACCTGGAAGGTGGGAATGGCCACCATGGTTTTCATGGGGGTAGTCAAGGTATTCGCCTCCTTCGCCGGCAATTGGGTGCAGCGCATGGTACCCCAGGCCGGACTCCTCGGCTCCTTAGCCGGCGTTGGCATCACGCTCCTCGGCTTTCTCCCCTTCATGCACATCTACGACATGCCAATCGTCGGACTGATGGCGCTGGGCCTGATGCTCTACACCATCGTTGCGAAACTGCCGCTGCCAGGCAAAATCCCGGGGGCCTTTGCCGCCGTCGCCGTGGCCACGGTCCTCTACTACCTGATGGGGGCCGCCGACATGCTCCCAGGCCAGTTTCATGTCCCAACCTTCAACCCTCAGTTTGCCTTCCCATGGCCAACTCTCGGCTGGTTTGATGGTGCTGGTGAGGCCCTGAAGTACCTTCCCTTCGCCATCCCCTTCGGCCTGCTGACCATCATCGGCGGCATCAACGTCACCGAATCGGCCCGCTGCGCCGGTGACGATTTCAAGACTCGTGACATCCTCCTCACCGAGGCCGGGGCAACGATGCTGGCCGGCATGTGCGGCGGCGTGGTCCAATCGACACCGTACATCGGCCACCCCGCATACAAAGCCATGGGCGGACGCGCCGCCTACACCATTGCGTGCGGACTCTTCGTGGGGCTTGGGGGGATGTTTGGCTACGTATCGTTTATCGTCGAGGCGATTCCCAAGGCGGCGGTAGCACCCATTCTGCTCTTCGTCGGCCTGGAAATCACCGGTCAATCCTACGAGGTCTGCCCCAAACGGCATTACCCGGCCATCTTCATGGCGTTGCTGCCCGTAATCGGCGAGTTGGTCCGCATCGCCCTGGCCAACATCCTCTTTGACCCAGGAATCATCGGCCACTGGCCCACCGGCAACGATGCCCAGACCTTCTTCAACGTCTCCCTGCTGCTGGGCCACGGTTTCATCATCACGTCTATGCTCTGGGCCGGAGCACTGGCCATGCTCATCGACCGCAAGGTGATGGTGGCAGGGGCCTACTTCGCGGTCATGGCCGGGCTCACCTGCTTTGGCTTCATCCACTCCGTTGCCCCGCAGGGAGACATCTACTTGCCGTGGTTGCTGGAAGATCCGTCGGTGGTTTATCGAATCGCCCTCTCCTACGTGATTGTCGGCGGCATGGTTACGGTGCTGGGCATCATCACAGGGATCCGGCCGGAGGGTAGGGAGAGCTAGATGCCAGACCCCAATCGCATTGCCGTCATGGAAGCTACCAGAGCACACTTTGTTGAGCGGTTTGCCGCGGAACCACGGAGCCTGGCCATTGCGCCGGCCCGGGTGAATCTCATCGGCGAGCATACCGACTACTCGGACGGTTTCGTGCTGCCCGCCGCCCTGCCCCTCTATACCTGCGTAGCCGTAGCCCCAGCCGCAGGCCCCGAGACGGTCCTGGTCTCAACGAGATTCGGTGAGCAGCGGCTGGCCGCCGCTGCCCTACACTCCGCCAGCGGCTTTGGCCGTTACCTGGCAGGGGCCATTGGGGAGAGCTCCCGGGAGGACACTGCGCTAAGCATCCTGGTCCATGGCGACATGCCGGTGGAAGCGGGCCTCTCGTCTAGTGCTTCGCTGCTGGTCGCGGCCCTCGCCGCACTGCGCCGGATGACCACAGAGACCACACTGCTTGAGCAACCAGGCCACGCTCTAAGGCTAGAGCTAGCCCTCGCCGCCAGACGAGTCGAAAACGACCACATCGGAGTTCCGTGCGGCTTCATGGACCAGTTTGCGGTGGCCTGCGCGGTCGAGGGACAGGCCATGCTCCTCGATTGCCTTGACAACCAGCATACCGCAGTGCCCACTGCGCTGCCCGGACATTCCTGGGTGGTAATCTATTCGGGGATTCGCCGAGAACTGGCCGCAAGCGATTACGGTGCTCGAGTCGAGGCCGTCAAGACGGCACTGGCCAGAATGGCTGCGGCCGACCTCGATGGCCCCCACATTCTGCGGACGCACAATCCGGCCCAGGTGGAACTTCTGGCAAGGTCTGCTGGCGTTGCCAGCAGCCACCTGCCATTGCTGAACCACGTGGCCGCGGACAATGCCCGGGTCCACCTCATGCGCTACGCCCTGGAGCGGGGGGCTGCGCCCATGGCCGCCACAATCCTGCGCCTCGGCCACAACAGTCTAAGTCGGCAGTTTGGCGTCTCCCTACCGGTCATTGACGAATTCTTTGAGGCAGGCTACAAGCTGGATGGAGTCAGAGGCCTCCGTTTGACCGGGGCCGGCATGGGGGGCAGTCTAGTGGCACTGGTGGCCAACGACAACCTTGACGAGTTGATGGGCCGGTTGGAGACCGTGGCTCGCCGTATCATGAGCCCCGATGCTGCAGTCTTCGGCGTCGCCGGCTTCGTCGCCGGCGTTTCCTGGAGATAAGATGGAAGCCCTCATACTAGCTGGCGGGTTCGCCACTCGCCTCCATCCCCTGACGTTGGACCGGGCCAAGCCCCTCCTCGAGGTGGCGGGAAAGCCGGCTATCATGCACATCCTAGAGCGTCTTTTCCCGTTGGCCGAGCGAGGCCTTGAGCGCATCATCGTAGTCACCAACCAACGGTTCGCCGACGACTTCCGGAAAGCCCTGGCCGGACCCTTTCCGGTACCCGTCGAAGTGGCATCCAACGGCACGATGGAACCGGCAGACAAGCTGGGGGCCATTGGCGACACCTACTGGGGAGCCCGACTACTGTCGGGAACCACGCCCTTCCTCGTCCTCGCCGGTGACAACCTCTTCGACTTCGACTTGAATGAGGTGGAATTGGTCTACAGCGGGCAGGCTCTGGTACTGCTCCACCGCGTCGATACACTGGAAGAGGTCAAGCCCTACAACAACCTGCGGTTGGACGGTACGGGGCGAATTCTTACTTTCCTGGAGAAGCCAGCAAAGCCCTTCTCCAAGGTCTTCGCCACCTGCATCTACCTTTTTCCGCCCCACGTGCGCGGCCGCCTGAAACAGTATCTAGAGGAAGGCCGGGATCCCGACAAGGCTGGGAACTTCATCCGCTGGCTATCGCAACAGGAACCGGTGCAGACAGTGACGGTTGAGGGTGCATGGTTTGACATCGGGTCAGTGGCGACCCTCCAACAGGCGGAGGCTTACTTTGCTGGCATATAGACTGGCGACCTTCCTTTGCGTAATGCTCCTGGGGACCTCGGCACTAGCCACCGAAGGTGAACGTTACCTGGGAATGGAGGTCGGCTATCGCCCCATCATCACGGCCGAAACGACCTTGCATACGCCGGCCCTGACCCTGGGTGGTGGCTACCATTTCTCGGACTTCGCCCTGGTGGAAGGAACGCTCTTCTACGGTGCCACCTACGCCAACGATGCATTTCAGAACGTCGCCGCCGCCAACCTCGCCTTCCGGCTGCTCATCGATGCCACCCAGTGGGTCCCCTCAATCGGACCAGAGATCGGCTACCTGGCCGGCTACAGCACCGACTCCGGCCTCATTCACAGCTTCTACGCCGGCGGCTCTGCCTGCCTCGAGTACCGCACCTGGCGAACCCACTCCTTTGCCCTGTGCGGCGAGATGGCCGTTGTTCCATTCCAGGATGATTTTGAATCCTTCTACGGAATCGGCTTCCGGGCCAATGGGTTTCTGCCTTATCTGTTCGAGTAGCTCCTCAGCCAATCTGTCCCTACACAACCAATCGAGCCCTTTGCCTCTCCAGGGCCGCAGCGATGAAGGAGGCGAAGAGGGGGCTGGGGCGGAGGGGACGGGAGGTGAATTCGGGGTGGGCCTGGGTCGCGATAAACCACGGGTGGCCTGACAATTCTACCATCTCCACGAGAGTACCGTCGGGACTCAAGCCACTGATGGTCAGGCCGCCGGCTTCAAGCTGTGCCTGGTAGTCGGGGTTGACTTCATAGCGGTGGCGGTGACGCTCTACAACGGACTCGGCCTGATAGATCTCCCGGGCCTTGGTACCCGCCTTGAGCTTACACGGGTAACCACCAAGGCGCATGGTACCGCCCATCTTCTCTTCGTCCTTCTGGCCTGGCAAATAGTCGATGACCGGATAGGGGGTAGTCGGGTCAAACTCCGTGGAGTTGGCGCCCTTGAGTCCCATGACGTTGCGCGCATACTCGATTACTGCCAACTGCATCCCCAGGCAGATGCCCAGGAAGGGAATAGATTGCTCCCGCACCAGTTGCACGGCCCGGATCTTCCCTTCGATGCCCCTCACGCCGAAACCGCCAGGAACCACCACGCCGTCCAGGTTATCCAGTCCCACCATCGCACCGCGCTCCAACTCCTCGGCATCGATGTGGGTCAACTCGACCCTGCAGTTGTTGACGACGCCAGCATGGACGAGGGCTTCATTGAGGCTCTTGTATGATTCCACCAGGTCCACATATTTACCCACGATACCGATGCAGACTGTGGTGGTGGCAGTCTGGAACCGGGTAATGAAATTCTGCCAGGGAGTCAGGTCCGGTTGACGAGTCCAGATGTTCATCATCTCGAAGATGCGGGCGTCGATGCCCTGCTCGTGCAGACGCAGGGGCAGCTTATAGATGAAATCGACGTCTTCCGCCGCGACCACGCAGTTCACGGGCACATTACAAAAGAGCGAGATCTTGCGTTTCACGTCGTCATCGAGGGGACGGTCTGAACGGCAGACAATAATGTCCGGCTGGATACCTATCTGGCGCAATGCCGCCACCGAGTGCTGCGTCGGCTTGGTCTTCATCTCGCCGGCAGCCTTGATGTACGGTAACAACGTCAAGTGAATGAAGAGGGTATCGGCTCTGCCCTCCTCGAGACGAATCTGCCTGATGGCCTCCAGGAAGGGCTGCGACTCGATGTCGCCGACGGTGCCGCCAACTTCAATCAGGGCGACGTCACTGCCGGCCGTGGCGACCTTGATGCGACGCTTGATTTCATCGGTAACGTGCGGAATCACCTGAACGGTGGCCCCCAGGTACCTGCCCGCACGCTCCGCAGCCAGAACCTCTTCATAGACCTGCCCGGTGGTGAAATTATGCTTGCGCTCCATGTTGATGGAAGAGAAACGCTCGTAGTGCCCCAGGTCGAGGTCCGTTTCGGCCCCGTCCTCGGTGACGAAGACCTCGCCGTGCTGGAAGGGGCTCATAGTCCCCGGGTCGACATTCAGATAGGGGTCCATCTTGATGAGGGTCACGCACAGGCCCGATGCTTCAAGAATGGCCGCCACGCTGGCCCCGGTCAACCCCTTGCCCAGGGAAGAAACGACCCCGCCGGTAACAAAGATGAACTTCGTGGCCCGCTTGCTCACAGTCATAGCTGCTCCGCCATCTGCCTGCCGTGAAAACAAAAAAGCCCGCCTGCCTTGTACCTTGCCGCTGCTCAACAGCGGCCGGTCAAGCCAGCCGGGTCGCACACATCAATACGGTTGCGTGGGCCGCCCCCGTCAGGGAGCGGCCCACATCGTACCGTGAACTGCTGCCGGTCCGAAAACCTAGAGGGTTTCCTTCAGCTTGGAGGCCGGGCGGAATACCACGGTCTTGCTGGCCGGGATGTTGATAGTTTCGCCGGTCCGGGGATTCTTTCCCTTGCGGGCGGCGCGGGTCTTCACCGTGAAGGTGCCAAAGCCAGGATAAGCGAAACGGCCATCGTCATTCAACGCGCCTTTGACAGCGTCGAACAGCCCGTCCACCAGTTCTGCAGCCTGCTTCTTGGAGAAGTCACCCTTTACAGCATCAATCAGTTCGGCTTTCGTCATGGTTGTTCACCTCGCAAATGTTGGTTTTGACCTTGTCAGTCTATGTCAACTGGATTAGCACCCAATCCGCATGGTTTCAAGGGAAAAAACACATTGGTGGGGGTAAGAAGGCGATTTTTTGGCGTTGCTTCGCTACAAATTATGCTAAAAAGTGTAAAGTAGCCCGAAATCTAACGCCCCAGCATCGTCCTTGGCGAGGCATTCTCCAGCACTATCAACCTTGTTGCATCTGGGATCCAGGACGAATCCGTAGTCAAGTCGGATAGGAATCTGGTCACCGATCAGGAAGCGAAGTCCGACTCCCGTCGTGAAACGAAAGCTCTTGCCGTGGAGCCAGGTGGAGCCAAGGTCTGCGGCGACCGCACCGGCATCAACGAAGGTCGCAGCCCACAAACCGACGTTGCGCAACAGTGGGAAGCGTATTTCCAGGGAACCATTGACCATGGTCCCGCCGCCGTCTACCACCTCCAAGTCTGGCTCTGCAGTCGTTGGGTCATCGGCCAGTCGGGGGAATCCATCGCGGTCGTACTGGAGTACGCCTCGGGCCGGGAAGCCGCGCACGCCAGTTGTCCCGCCGAGGTAGAAGAGGTGAGTTGGCGGCAACCTCCCCAGGCCACCCTTCTCCTTGTCAAACGTAAACGTATGGCCGTAGCGGGCATTGAAGGCCAGGATGACAGCTCGGCGGAAGTTAACGTAGAACTGCCCCTGAAGCTCATACTGAAAGAAGTTCTCCCGCTCGTTCACCCAGTCAGTGACTCCGTCCCCCTTGACGGGCACCAACTCGTAGGCGTTCAAGTACTTGACCCGCCCCATGGCGTAGAAGCCGGAACTGGGATTGATGGGGTTGTCCCGAAAGTCGAAGCGGATCCCTGGAGTTACGGAGAGCTCCCACTCCTGAGGGCTGAATTCTTCGCCATCGGGGTACTTCCAGGCCCCCCGAGTAGCCCTGGTCGTCAGTGAAAGGTTGATCCCCTTCCAGACCTGATATGAAAGCTCGTTTTCCACCCCGAATTCGAACTTGTCCACGCGAGACAGG
>ERZ890953.641-NODE-641-length-19628-cov-7.760537_pt1 | contig 19628 bp, 18 predicted proteins | sample MGYA00521264_ERZ890953 | MGnify/ENA primary metagenome ERZ890953 (study PRJEB32303, sample SAMEA104408629) | aquatic metagenome | biome: Brackish water; feature: Chemocline; material: water | place: Baltic Sea | collected 2014-10-26T21:54:00 | depth 200 m ...
TGCCGCATCTCGAGGTTGTCGATGACGCCTTCGGTGCCGGCTAGGATGTGCAGCACCTGAACCTCGACCGGCAGGGGCGCATACTGGCCCTGCTTGAGGATCTCGGTGAGCCGGGCGCCGCGGGTGAGCTGGCGCTTGGTGGCTGCGTCGAGATCGGAGCCGAACTGCGCGAAGGCTGCCAGCTCGCGGTACTGGGCCAGGGTGAGGCGCAGGGCTCCGGCGATCTGCTTCATGGCCGGGATCTGGGCGTTGCCGCCGACGCGGGACACAGAGATGCCGGCGTTGACCGCCGGGCGCTGGCCGGCGTTGAACAGGTCGGACTCGAGGAAGATCTGGCCGTCGGTGATGGAGATGACGTTGGTGGGGATGTACGCCGAGACGTCGCCGGCCTGGGTCTCGATGATGGGCAGCGAGGTGAGGGAGCCGCCGCCCTCGCGATCGGACATCTTGGCGGCGCGCTCGAGCAGGCGGGAGTGCAGGTAGAACACGTCGCCGGGGTAGGCCTCGCGGCCGGGCGGGCGCCGCAGCAGCAGGGAGAGCTGGCGGTAGGCCACGGCCTGCTTGGAGAGGTCGTCGTAGACGTTCAGCGCATGCATCCCGTTGTCGCGGAAGTACTCGCCGATGGTGGCGCCGGTGAAGGGGGCCAGGAACTGCAGCGGGGCGGGAGCGGAGGCCGGCGCGGAGATCACGCAGGTGTACTCCATGGCGCCTTCCTTCTGCAGCCGGTCGACCACCTGGGCGACGGTGGACTGCTTCTGGCCGATGGCCACGTAGATGCAGTACATCTTCCAGCGCGGGTCGTCCTTGTACTGGCGCTGGTTGATGATCGTATCGACGGCCAGAGCGGTCTTGCCGGTCTGACGGTCGCCGATGATCAGCTCGCGCTGACCGCGGCCGACCGGGGTCATGGAGTCGACGGCCTTGATGCCCGTCTGCAGCGGCTCACAGACCGACTGCCGCTTGACGATGCCGGGCGCCTTGAGCTCGACCGAGCGCATGACGTCGGTGGGCAGCGGATCGCCGCCATCGAGGGGACGACCCAGGGGGTCGATGACACGGCCCATACAAGCGGGGCCGACAGGCACCGACACGATGCTGCCCGTGCGCTTGACCTGATCGCCCTCGCGGATGAGGCGGTCATCGCCCATCAGGGCGACACCGACGTTGTCTTCCTCGAGGTTCAGGGCCATGCCCATCAGGCCGCCCGGGAACTCGAGCAGCTCGCCGGCCATGCAGTTGGCCAGGCCGTAGACACGGGCGATGCCATCGCCCACGGTGAGCACGGTGCCGGTCTCGAGCACCTGGACGCGGGACTCGTAGTCCTTGATCTGCTGCTTGAGGATCTGGCTGATTTCGTCTGCGCGGAGGTCCATGAATGCTCCAGGAAGGGGCCGATCTGTCCGGCGGTTCTATGCTTCCGGGTTTTCGGAGGAGTAGGAATGCGAGAGAGCGTGCTCGATCTGGTTGAGCCTCGAGCGCAGGCTGGCGTCGTACACGGTTCCCCCCAGCTCGACCACCAGGCCGGCCAGGAGGGAGGGGTCTTGGGCGGTGGTGACGACGACGTCGCGGCCTGTGGCCTTGGCCAGGCTGGCCGTGATCTCCTGGATGAGCGCAGGAGAGAGAGGACGGGCAGCGGAGATCCTGGCGCGCACACGCCCGGCCTGACGATCCGCGCGCTCGGTGAAGGCCTGGACCACCTGGGGCGCCCATGCGAACCGGTTCTTGGCCATCAGCAGCAGCAGGAAGCTGCGGAGCAGCGGGTGGAACGAGAGGCGATCGAGCACGGCGGCCAGGGCGGCTTGGCGCTCACCGATGGTGAAGACCGGGTTGGCCAGGGTGGACACCAGCGTGCTGGAGGGATCGGCCAGGATGGCGCCGAAGCGATCCATGTCGGCCGCGACGGGGCCGGACACGGCTTGTTCTTCGGCCAGCTCGAACAGAGCGCGCGCGTAGCGACGGGCGATGGAGGCGTCGAGGGCCATGGTCATGTCCCCTGGGTCGAGCTGTGGTCCTGATCGACGGCATCGAGCAGCTCGCGGGCGAGGGCCTGCTGGTCGGCCTCGCTGACCTGGGCGGCCAGGATGCCTTCGGCCAGCTGAACCGCCAGGGCCACGGCATCGGCCTGGAGCTGACGGCGCGCTCGCTGGGCTTCGTCGCGGATGGCGCGCTCGGCGGAGGCGCGCACCGCGATGGACTCCCGCTCGGCCCGCTCGAGGATGTCCTCGCGCTCATGCTGGGCTTGCTCGGCCATCTCCTTGCGGAGGCGCTCGACCTGCAGCTCGAAGTCGGCCAGCTTCTCTTCGAGCTCTTCGAGCTCGACGCGGGCCGCCGCACGCTCGCTCTGGGCGGACTCGATGTCGCGACGGACCGTGGCCGATCGATTGCGAAGGGCATCGGAGACTGGGCGCCTGGCGAGCCAGAAGATCACGCCCAGGAGCAGCAGCAGGTTGAAGGCATGCCAGAACAGGCTGGTCCACGGAATGGTGACGGCCCCACCGTGGGCGTCGCCCGAGGCCAGCGCCACGGCGGGCGCGAGCAGCAGAAGGGCACAGGGCAGGATGCGAGCCATGGACACCTCGATCAGGCCTGAGGCAGCGGGCGGTCGAGGACACGCTCGGCGATGTCGTGGGCGAGCTGGCGAGCGCCCTGATGGAGCTGCTGGGCCGCCAGGACGCGGGCCTGCTCGATCTCACCCAGGGCGATCCCCACCTGCTGCTCGGCCGCCGCACGCGCCTTGTCCACCAGGGCTTGGCGCTGGGTGTTGGCCTCGGCCTGGATGGTCGCGCGGTGGGCGGCGCCCTCGGCGCGGGCCTCGGCCAGGTTCCGCTCCCAGTCGGCGCGGGCGGTGGCCACGCGCTCGCGGAGCTGCCCGGTCTCATCGCGGGCGCCCGCGATGGCCGCGTCACGTTCTTCCAGGTACGCCATCATCGGCTCGAACAGCAGCGAACGCAGGGCCAGGAACGCGACGAGGAAGGGCAGGGTCTGGAGAACTACGAGGATCCAGTCCGGTACGATATTCACGGGCGATCTCCCGCAGGGACGTGTTCGGCAGGGAGCGCGCGACGGAGCGAAGCTCGAGCCAGCAGGGAAGGAAGAATGGGGGCGTATCGCGTGAGGAGAGCGGTCGCAAGAGACGCGGAAACACCGACCAGGGCGATGTCAGCGCAGTGTGAACCACGGGACGGCCCGCCCCCTTTAAAGGCGTACATCCACCACGAACGCGGCCTCACCGAACAGGGCCGTGGACACCGAGAGGGTGTCTTCGGTGAGGATCTGGCCGCGGTGCAGCAGCAGGTGGTAGCGCGCGCCGATCATGATCTGGTCGTGCACCCACCAGCCGAAGCCTGGCCCGAGCCAGAGCCCCAAGGCGCCGATGCTCTTGCGTGTGTAGGCGGCGCCTTCGTCGGCGTCATTCTGCTCGGCCTCGGTGTAGGAGTCGGAGATCACGCGGGCAGAAGGGATCACGCCATACAGCCCCAGATCGCCGAAGGCCTGCACACGATCCAGCTCGGGCAGCCCCAGGTAGCGGCGATAGCCCAGGCCCAGGCGCGCGGCGCCCACATGGCTCTGATCGCGCCCATCGCCCAGCCAGGTGGTGGTGGTGAGCCGGGCGAAGGCCACGCTGCCCAGCAGGGCCCAGCGTTCCTTCTGCAGGCCGCCGTGGAAGTTGAGGGCGGGCTGCAGCCAACCATCCAGCTCGCCCACGCCGGTGCCGGTGCCGCGGCCTTCGGCTACCCACATGGCGTCGCCGCGGGAATAGGGGACCCAGTCGACCCCCAGCATGGGGCGGGCGGCAGCGCTGGTGACCAGGAGAAGCAGGGCGGTGAGCATACGCAGAGCGTAACCGACACCGCACGGGAGCGGGGCCGGCCACAGGGGGATCCACACGCCATCGTCCGGCGGGGTGCGGGAGGGGAGGACCACCCGTTACGGACTCCCTTGCGCAGTGGATCGACCCAGACCCGAGGGAGCGAACATGTGGATCACCAGCGTCCGCACCGAAGGCTTTGGCCCCCTGCCTCAGCTGCAGCTGGACGAGCTGCCACGGGCCGCGTTCATCCACGGGCAGGCAGACCACTGTGAGCAGCTGGCCGCCGCCCTGCAGCTCTTCTTCGCCGGGCTGCTGCCCGAGCGCCTGCCCCTGGTGCTGGTGGACCTGGGCTTCGACACCGCCCTCGAGAACATCGAGGTGCTGGGGCAGCCTCTGCCCGACCAGGCGCGCTGGCGCTGGCCCCACGCCGCCCGGGCCTTGCTCGCCGACCCCGGCTCCCGCAGCCTGAAGGTCCGCCTGGGCATGGAGCTGGACCCCCTGCAGTTCCGCTTCCTGAGGGAGCACGCCGCACGCCACCCTTGGCTGGTCACCGCCCTGGCCGAAGGCTCCCGCGCCGAGATCACCGTCGGGTGGCTCTTTGACACGGATCTCTGTGCGGCCATGGTCAGCGTGCTCGAGGTCGTGCTGGGTGAAGAGCGCGTGCCGGTGGCGGGCCCCGAGTCCCCGGCCTGGCTGCCCGGCTTCCTGCAGGCCCTGGCCCGCCGCTTCCGCGCTCTACCCCACCCGGGCGCTTCCCTGCCCCAGGCCAGCACAGGCTGGCTCGAGGCCGTCACCGACCCCCGCCCGTCCCGCCACGCCGCGGCCGTCGCGCTGGCCCACAGCCTGGCCCAGCCTCCCTTCTCGCTGGACTGGGCGCGGCCCGTGCGCTGGGGCGAGCAGGCGCAGGTGGTCACGGGCCCCCAGGCACGGCCAGTGCCCTGGAGCGGGCCCGCAGCGGTGGAGGCGGTAGAGCTGGCTGCGGCCGTTCACCTCTCGGGGGCCGAGATCCTCTGCCTGCGCCGCCCCGGCCTGCTGCAGGCCGATCCCGCCGCCACCCACGCCTGGCTGGCCGCCGCCGCCACCGCCTCGGGTTCCCCCCTGGAGCAGGTCCTGGTGCTGGGGGTCGAACATCCCGATGGCATGGCCATCCCCGCCGACCCCACCCGGGCGGACGCATGAACGCGGTCTGCCAGCGCTGCGGCGCCGACAAGCCGGGCCCCCTCGTGCCTTGCCGCGCTTGCACCCACGTGCCGGTCGGCGAAGAGCGCACCGTGGCCTGGCTCTTGTCGGACCATCACCTCAGCCCCAAAGAGCTCGTGGAAGCCGCCCGTCGAATCCGGAGCGGCGAGCGGCTGGCCCCTCCCGAGAAGCTCTTGGCCAAGGCGCGCCAGGGGCTGCAGGAAGCCATCCCCGGCAGACGGCGCCGTCCCAAGACGGCGAAGGCCGATGTCCCGCGCCCCGACGACGAACCGGGCGGCTCGGGAGCCGACGACTCGGAGCCCGGCGACGACGCGACAGGGCCGTCACCCGCCCAGGCTGCCGCCGAGGGCGCCAGGTCCGAGCCCGTGCCTGCATGGACCTCCGCGCCCAGCTTGAGCGCGCTGTTGGCCCTGGACACCTCCGGCCCGCCCGGCGGCGTGCTGCCCCGCTGGGCCGTGGCCGCCATCGCGCTGGGGAGCGTGGCGTTCACCCCCCTGCCTGCCTGGGTGGCGTGGTGGCTGTGGCGCGAGTCGGCGCCCCACGCCTCTCGCCAGACCAGGCTGGTGGCGATCACCACCAGCGCAGCCTTCTTGCTGCTGTGGGCAGGCGCGATGGCGTGGACCTGGATCCCGCGCCTATCCTGACCTGGGGAACCTAAGGTACGTCCATCCGCATGAAGCGCAGCAGCGCGGCGGACAGACACAAGACGATCAACACCGCCAGCCCCGCCCAGGACGCCAGGCTCCACTCGCCCAGGTAGCCCTCCCAGGCGGCCAAGGCCTCGCCGGGCATGAAGCGGGCGATGTCGGCGGCCAGCTCCATGCTGGGCAGCTTGCCGATGAGGCTGAGCAGCAGGCGCACCACCAGGTCGAGCACCAGGTAGAGCACCACCCCCACCACCACCGCGGCCACGTTGCGCACCAGCAGCGCCACGAGGATGCCCAGGCTGAGCAGACCGATGTCCGAAGGCCACGAGGCCAGGTAGCCCAGCCCCAGGGGCAGCCACTCACCCTGAATGCCGAACAACAGCGCGCCCAGGCCGCCGGAGATCACGGCGGTGACCACCAGGGTGATGCCCGACAGCACGGTCAGGGCCAGCAGCTTGGCGGCCATCACGGACCAGCGCGGCACCGGCCGCACCAGCAGCTCCCGCAGGGTGCGCTCCTTGAACTCGCCCGCGAAGGACGCCCCCGTGGCCCACAGCAGCAGCAGGGGCAGCAGGAAGAAGTTGCGCGCCCGCAGGGCCCAGCCCGCGGTGGTGACCCCGGAGAAGTCCAGGATCTGCTCGAGGGGGAGCCCGTTGACCGCCGCCTCGCCGCCCAGGTACTGGGCCAGGGCCATACCGCCCACGGCCAGCAAGCCCACGGCAGCGGCGATCAGGATGGCGGCGATGCCGCTGCCCCGGAGCAGGGTCTTGCGCAGCTCGGCCAGGAACATGTGGTGGAAGTGGCGGGGGAACATCAGCGCACCTCCTGCTGCGTGCGAGCCAGGTAGAGCTCCTCGAGCCGCCGGTCCTGAGGCACGATGGCCGAGACGGCCAGCCCGGCGGCCACCAGCTGCGCATTGAGATCGGACGGGAGCAAGCCCCGCAAGCTGACGCGCATCCGGCCCGCGGCGCCATCACCCAGGAACTCGGCGCCGGCGAGATCCGCCAACACCGCTCGAGCCTTGGCCGCGTCGTCCACGCCCAGCTCGATCAGCTCGTCGCCGGCCAGGTCGCGCACCAGGGTGGCCACCTCGCCCTCGGCGGAAAGCTGGCCCTGGTCGAGGATGCCGACGCGGTTGCAGAGCAGCTCGATCTCGGCCAGCAGGTGGCTGGACAAGAACACGGTGAGCCCGTCTCGCCGCACCAGCATGTGCAGCAGATCGCGCACCTCGCGCATGCCGCGGGGGTCCAGCCCGTTGGTGGGCTCGTCCAGCAGCAGCAGCTTGGGGCGCCCCACCAGGGCGCGGGCGATGCCCAGCCGCTGGCGCATGCCGTGGGAGTAGGTGCGCACCCGGTCGTCGGCCCGGTCGGCCAGGCCCACCCGCTGCAGGGCCTCGGTGCGGTCCGCCGCCGTGCCTTGCCCCGCGTAGGCGCAGGCCAGGGCCAGGTTGGCGCGGCCGGTCATCCACTCGTGGAAACGCGGGGCCTCGACGATGGCGCCCACCCATGCGCGCTGCCGCACCGGATCGGACTCCCCGAAGATGCGCACCTCGCCCGCATCGCGCCGGATCAAGCTCAAGATGCAGCGCATGGCGGTGGTCTTGCCGGCGCCGTTGGGACCCAGGAAGCCGTAGAGGTCCCCGGGCTCGACCCGCAGGTGCAGATCGTTGACCGCGGTGCGTGCGCCGAAGCGGCGGGTCAGCCCTGTCACCTCGAGGGCAGGGGTACCCTCCGCGGCAGGATTCGGGGGATTGTGACTTGGCATGGCGCGTCACTCCGTGTAAGAAGCGCCCCGGTTAACCCGCCGCACACCGCGGACCCTCCCAAGGACTGGAGACGGCCATGAAGTACAGCTTCCTGCTTATCTGCTCGCTCATGGCGGGCCTCTGTTCGCCAAACCCCAAGCCCGACGACACGGACAAGGGCACCACCGATCTGCCCGACACCTGCAGCGAGGGCGCTACCCTGGCCGACATCCAGGGCGGCACCTACGCCGACGGCGACGAGGTCGTGATCCCCTGCGCCGTGGTCACCGGCGAGCTCACCGCGGGCGGCGAGGCCTTCTTCATCCAGGATCCGGGCGGCGGCGAGTGGAGCGGCATGTACGTCTACCTCTACGGCGGCATGGAAGCCGACGAGATGGACATCTCCGTGGGCGACCTGATCAGCATCGCCGGCGTGGTCAGCGAGTGGAACGACCTCACCGAGCTGTCCATCGCCACGGCCTACGACGTGGCCGTCATCGGCGAGTACCCGGTCACCATCGACGCCGTGGACTGCAACACCGCCGACTGGGAGCCCTGGGAGAGCTGCCTGATCTCCATCGACGGCCTCGAGGTCACCTCGTGGCCCGACAACTACGGCCAGGTCGACACCAGCTGCGGCATGACCTTCGACGACCTGTACTTCGACTACAGCAGCGGCACCGGCGCGGTCTGTACCCCGGTGATCGGCCCCCTGACCTACTCCTACGAAGAATACCGCCTCGTCCCCCGCGACGAAGACGACATGGCCGGCTGCACCGAGCCCGAGCAGGTCGAGGGCACCAGCATCGTCGAGATGAAGTCCTCGGGCGCCGGCGACGGCGACTTCGTCGCGCTGGACCAGGTGGTCATCACCAGCACCAACACCCCCGATGGCGAGCTCTTCTTCATCCAGGATCAGGGCGGCGGCATCAACTCCGGCCTGGTGGTCTACATCGGCAGCCAGGACTACGACGCCGTCATCGGCAATGTCGTGGACATCCAGGGCCCCCTGAGCCTCTACTACGACCTGCTAGAGATCGCGCCCACCCAGATCACCGACTCGGGCACCACCGCCACGCCCACCCCGGTGGAGCTCAGCGCGGCGCCCAGCGACTGGAACGACTACGAGGGCGCCCTGGTCACCCTGGTCGACGTCGAGATCACCAGCGAGCAGAACAACTACGGCGAGGTCTCCACCAGCCTCGACCTGACCATCGACGACCTGTTCTACAACGGCGACCTGGTCAACGGCCAGACCTACAGCGGGATCACCGGCGTGATCACCTACAGCTTCGAGGTCTTCAAGCTCGAGCCGCGCAGCGCCGCCGACATCGTGGAGTAGCGCGACGCTTCCATCGAAGCGCAGCGACCAGGGCCCCGGCTCCCCCACCCTCGGGTGAGGCTGCCGGGGTTCCCGCATTCGCTACCCTATGACTTGGGCTTGGCCCACCGCTCCCGGGCCCGGTCCAGCGCCTGGGGGGTGAGGCGTGAGGCGAGGTGCAGCGCCTTGGCGCGGGGGCTGAGGATCACCTCGCGCTGGTCCTTGCGGATGGCGTCGAGGATCGCAGCGGCCACGGCCTCGGCCGACATGGGGCGCCAGCGCCGGTGCTGGGTGGCGATCTCGGGCCAGCCGGCGGTGGCGAAGAAGGGCGTGTCCACCGCAGGCGGACAGATCACGTGGACCTTCACGCCCGAGCCGTGCAGCTCCTGCCGCAGGGCCTCGGACCAGCCGATCAGGGCATGCTTGGTGGCGCAGTAGGCGGTCTGCCGCTCGAAGCCGCGCTTGCCGGCGATGCTGGCCACCTGCACCAGGTGGCCGCTGCCCCGCTCCACCATGCCGGGCACCAAGGCCTGGGCCACCCGCTGTGCCCCCACCAGGTTGACCTCAAGCAGGGCGCGCAGCTGATCGGGGCTGGTGGCGTCCCAGCGCTCGAACAGGCCGGCGCCGGCGTTGTTCACCAGCACGTCCACCCGCCCGTAGCGGTCCATGGCCACGGTGCGCAGCAGCTCGACATCGCGGGGCTCGGTCACATCGACGGTGAGCGCCAGGTCCACCTCGCGGGCCAGCTCCGCCAAGCGGCCTTGGTGGCGCCCGGCGCCCAACACGCGCGCCCCGGCGGCGGTGAAGGCGCGGGCTGTTGCGCGACCGATGCCGCTGGTGGCGCCGGTGATGACCACGACCTGGTCGTGAAAGTCGGACATGAAGGCTCCGGTTTGTGGCTGTCGGCTGTGCGCGGACAGCTGTCCGCTCTGGGGGAGCGAACGGGATGGGCAGGCTCATGGGTTATCCTCACTGAGTGCTCCACGGAGGAAGCCCATGCCCACCACCGCCCGCATCGCCATCGCCCTGCTCGCCAGCGCCGCCCTCTCGGGCTGCTTCTTCGAGCCCTGCGACGACTACGTGGACTACCTGTGTACCTGCCACGAGGACGACCCTCAGTACGACTGCGCCGTGCTCGAGTCCTCCTACCTGGACGCCGAGCCCGAGCTGCAGGACCAGTGCGCCATCGACCTGGCCGATGTGCAGCAGGAGGACGAGGACGAAGGGCTCGAGTGCGAGTACTAGCCGCCAACGGCGACTAGCCCACCAGGGCGTCGCCCAGGAAGCGCACGCTCAGCACGCGCCCGTCGGTGCTGCGCTCGCGCAGCCGCTGCTGAGCCAGCGAGGCGGCCTGAGCGATGTCGGCCGCGACCACCACGAACTGCTGATCACGCCCGTGGTAGTGGACCGCCACGGTGTAGCCGCCCACCATCCGAGGCGCAGCGGCGGTGCGGGCGCCTGGAGGCACGGACGCGGTGACGGGCTGCGTGGGGTGGCTCATGGATGCTCCTGCCGCTGAGGCGGCCGGCTACTAGCCCTGGCCTGTGCAGATCGCAAGCGGCAATCGACCCGCGCGGCAGAACGGCTACCCGCCGCCCCCCCAGGCGTGGACGGCGTCGAGCAGGGGCCGGCCAAAGCGCTGGAAGCGCACAGGCCCCATGCCGTGGACCTGGAGCATGGCCTGGGGCGTATCGGGCCGCCGGGCGGCGATGTCGACCAGGGTGCGGTTGGACGCCACCACATAGGCGGGGACATCGGCAGCCTGGGCCAGCTGACGACGCACATCGCGCAGATAGTCGAGCAGATCGTCGGAGACCTGGATGGGGGGAGCCGAGCCCGATGCGCGAGAAGCCGCCGCGCCGCCGGCCTTGCTGGATTGGCGCGCGAGGGCCGTGATCACTGCCCCTGGAAGGGTGACATCCGGAGCCCCGCCACGCCCCAGGACCTGCTGGTGGCCGGCGTCGGTGAGGCCCACCACCGCGTAGGTGCGCTGAGTGCCCTGGACTGGGCGAGTGACGTAGCGGCGCTCGAGCAACCCGGCGTGGACCAGGGCCTCGATCAGGGCCTCGACCTCGGCGACGGTCCAGGACGAGAGCAGGCCGTGGGTGACCAGGCGGTCGAGCTTGAGGGCCCGCACGGCCCGATCCGTGCTGCCGGTGAGCACCTTGGCCACCATCCCCGGGGTGTAGTCGCCGCGCAGGCGCTGGATGCAGCCCAGCACCCCGCGCATGGCCTGGAGCTGCTCGGGATCGATGCTGGCGGAGGCGCGAGCCGCCTGCTTGCCCGAGCGGCAGGCGTCGCAGCTGCCGCAGCGCTCGTAGGGAGGAGTCTCGCCGAAGTAGGCCAACAGGTAGTGGCGCCGGCAGGGCGCATGCACGTAGCCCACCATGCGCTCGACCTTCTGGAGATCGAACTGGCGGCGGTGCTCGAGGGCCTGGTGGTCGAGCTCGAGGGGCTGGCTTGGGCGCAGCAGCTCGACCGCGCCGGAGTGGCTGGGTGCTTCGTAGAGGATGAGTCCCCGGGACTCGAGGCCCCGGAGGGCCGCCAGCAGCTGGGCGCGATCCACGTCGAGCTCGCGGCAGAGCTGGGCGGGCTGGATCACCCAGGACTCGCCAGGGTGATCGCCCAGGCGCTGCTCGACAGCCTGGAAGACCTGGCCGACCAGCCCCCGGGGGGACGTCCCGGGCTTGCCCGTGAGCTGGACGGAGCCCTGGCGCTCCCTGGCGGCCACCCGGCGCAGCCAGCCCTGGCGCTCGAGCACCCGGATGCAGGCCGAGGCGGCGTATTCCCCGCCCGCGTCGGGTGGGAGGGTGGCGCCGAGCCGCTGGCGGTTGGCCTCGACCATGGGGTCTTCGGAGCCCTGCTGGCGCCAGGCCGCAATGAGCTGGTGGTAGACGGTCTCGATCAGCTGGGGCTCGGGATGGGCCGAGCGCACGAAGAACTCCTGGATGCGGCGATCCGAGGGGTGGAAGAGCAGCACGGCCCGGGCAGGGGCGCCGTCACGACCCGCGCGACCGATCTCCTGGTAGTAGGCCTCGACCGACCCGGGGATGTCGAAGTGCACGATGCAGCGGATGTCGGACTTGTCGACCCCCATGCCGAAGGCGTTGGTGGCGACCACCACGGGCACCTGACCGCCCATGAAGGCGTCCTGCACCCGCACGCGATCGGGGTGTTCCATGCCCCCGTGGTACATGCCGGCCTGGATCCCGGAGTCGCGCAGGGAGCGCACGACCTTCTCGACGTTCTTGCGGGTGGCGCAGTACACCAGCGCCGGGCCCGGGCTGACCAGGGCGGGCAGCAGGCCCTGCTTGTGGGGCCCACCGGAGCACTCGTGCACCTCGAGGGAGATGTTGCGGCGGTCGAAGCCCCGCACGAAGCGGCGGCAGCCGTCGATGCCCACCAGGCGCACGATGTCGCGCTGGACCTCAGGGGTGGCGGTGGCAGTGAGGGCGACGGTGGGCGGGCAGCCGAGCTGCTGGCGCACATCCCCCAGGCGCAGGTAGTCCGGGCGGAAGTCGTGGCCCCACTCGGAGACGCAGTGGGCCTCGTCGATGGCCAGCAGCCCGATCTGAGCCCCGCGGATCTGCTGGAGGAAGCGGGGCGAGAAGCGCTCGGGCGCCACGTAGACCATCTTCCAGCGGCCGTCGATCAGGCCCTGGATGCGCTCGCTGCGCTCGGCCGGGCTGACGGCGGAGTTGATGCAGGTGGCCGCCACGCCGCGGGCCTGGAGGCTGTCGACCTGATCCTTCATCAAGGCGATCAGGGGGGAGACCACCAGGGTGGTCCCCGGCCGCGCCAGGGCGGGCAGCTGATAGCACAGGGACTTGCCCGCGCCGGTGGGCATGACCACCAGGGAGTCTTCGCCCTGGGCCACCGCCCGCACGACCTCTTCCTGGCCATCGCGGAAGCCAACGTGGCCGAAGGTGGCCTTGAGCAGGTGGAGGAGCTGATCCATGGGGGTCCCGGGCTGATGCGCGACGGGACTGTAGCCCCCGCAGCACATGGGGCAAGCGCACCACCCCCAAACTGGTCAGGAACTGTCCGGCTCCCGATACTTGAGCCAACGACGCGCTTCGCGCTGGCGCAGGCTCTCGTACTTGGGCGGCTCTGGGATGCACACCCGCAGGGGATCGCCGGTGATGGGGTGGACCAGCTCGAGCTCCAGCGACCAGAGGAACAGGCCCATGCCCCGCAGGATGCACCCCTGCGTGCCGTAGACCTCGTCACCGAGCACCGGGTGGCCGAGGTGGGCCATGTGCTGCCGGAGCTGATGGGTGCGGCCGGTGACGGGCCACAGGTTCACCGTGGTCAGCCAGTCCGTGCGCAGGCTGCGGCAGTGCTGCACGACCTCGTAGCGGGACAGGCTGGCGCGGCCATCCACCGGGAGATCCACGGTGCCGGAGCCTTCCAGGCGGCCCAGCAGCACGGCGCGGTAGCGCTTGCTCGCCGAACGCGCCTTGAGCACATCCCCCAGCAATGCCCGGGTGCGCGCGGTCTTGGCCACCATGACCAGCCCCCCGGTGCGCAGATCCAGGCGGTGCACGGGCCGGGGCCAGGGCAGGGCGTCGGGCTCTGCGCTGGGGGCCAGGTGGGGCAGGAGCGCGTGCTCGAGGGAGCGGTGGCGGTTGCCGCTGACCACCAGGCCGGGGGGCTTGACCACCACGGCCATGTGGTCGTCCTCCCAGGGCACCTCGATGGGGACGGCGTAGATGGGCGGAGGAGGACGGGGGGCTCCGGTGAAGACCAGCCGATCCCCCGGCTTCACGCGGTAGTTGGGAGGACGCTCCTCGCCGTTCACCCGCAGCTCGCCCCGCTTGGTGGCGTTCTTGGCGTGGGTGCGGGTGGCCAGACCGGGCAACACCGTGATGGCGTAGCGGTCCAGGCGTTCCCCACCCTGCCCGGCGGGCACGACGTGCTCGTCGGGGCGCTCGGGGGAAGGGCCGGCGGAGATGCGCTGGGGTCGGGTGAGAGCCATGGCTCCCAATGTCGCCCCTCGGCCCGCGCCGCGCCACCTCGACGCCGCGGAACGGGATAGGAGCCGGCGCGATGAAGCACGCTCCCCTCGCCCTGCGCCTGCTGGCCGACCTGATCCTGCTGACCGCTCTGGTGGGCATCGGGTGGTGGCTGGGCGCCACCTTCGCGGGCCGTGTGAACTACCCCTTCGATCTCGAGTGGATGGAAGGCGGCATGTTGGTGCATGCCATGAGGGCGCGGGACGGGCTGCCCCTGTACGTGGCGCCCACCCCCGAGTTCATCCCCTACATCTACACCCCTGGCTACCCGTGGCTCGTGGGCGCGCTGGCCCACGTCTTCGAGCTCGGCTACCCCCTGGCCCGCTGGGTCAGCATGCTCGGCACCGCGCTGGCCGCCCTCATGTTGGTGCTGGCCGTGCGGCAAGAGGGCCACCGCTGGTCCCTGGGCCTGGCCTCCGCCGCCCTGTTCCTGAGCTGCTACGACGAAGTGGGCGCCTTCTTCGACGTCGTGCGCACCGACGGCCTGCAGGTCTTCTTGATGGGGGCCGCGGTGCTGCTGTGCCGACGGGCCACCAAGCCCGCACTGGCGGCCGGTGGCCTGGTGCTGGTGCTGGCCTTCATCACCAAGCACAACATGGCCATGCTGGGGCTGCCCATCGGCATCGCCCTGTGGCGGGTCCACGGCTGGCGCCGCGCGGCCTGGTTCGCGGCCTGGTCCGCGGGCCCCGCCCTGGCCTGGACCGGCTGGATGCAGCTGTCCAGCGACGGCTACTTCCTCACCTACATCTTGGCGATCCCCGCCACGCACCCCATCGTCGGAACCCGCCTGTTCCCCCAGGCCGAGAAAGAGCTGATGGATGCGTTTCCGGCGCCCCTGGCCGCCGCCGCCCTGCCCCTGCTGCTGGTCCTGGGAGGAAAGCTCTGGCGTCGCCTGCGCAAGCTGCCCGCCCCCGCGCGAGCGCCCGCGACGCCCCAGGCCCGCTACGCGCGCTGGTACTGGATCGGCGTGGTCACCACGGGGATCGTCATGGTGGTGCTCATGCGGGGCCACCACGGCGGCTTCCAGAACGTGCTGATGCCCGGCTTCTGGCTGGTGGCCCTGATCACCGGCTTCGGCCTGGGCGCCCTGAGCAGCCGCCCGCGCAGCCCGCTGGTGGCCAGCGCCCTGCTGCTGGTCTGCGCTGGCCTGGTGGCGGGCCAGACCTGGGAAGGGCGCTGGGAGCGGGCGCGCTACCAGCCCACCGACGCGGACCTCGAGGCCGGCCAGGAGGTGCTCGACCACATCGCGGCCTTCGACGGCCCGGTGCTGATGCCCCACAGCCCCTGGTATCCGGTGATGCTCGGTAAGCCGCCCAGCTTCGCGCTGATCGCCCTGTGGGACATCACCCACAAGCACAGCCCCCTGAAGAAGCAGGCGCGCTCGATCCGCCGCGCGGTGCGCGAGCAGCAGTTCGACGCGGTGATCCTGGCCAGCAAGAAGTTCGAGTACGGGCTGGACGAGGCCTACGAGCGCACCACGACCATCAAGCTCAGCGGCCGGGCCCTGTTCCCCAAGACTGGCTGGAGGGTGCGGCCCCACTACATCTACGAGCCCCTCGCCCAGGTGAAGCCCGAGGTCGAAGATGACGACGAGGATGGCGAGGATGGCGACCAGACCGGCGACGAAGCCGAGGCCAGCGAGGAGGCCGACCAGCCCGACGCGGAGAACGCCCTGGACTGAGGCCTACAGGCCGGTGTCGTCGCCCGGCGTGCCCCAGTCTTCGGCGGGGTAGGCGAAGGCGGGGATCAGCAGGGAGATAGCGTCGGGGTCGTTGGTCTTGACGCGGATGGTGCCCTCGACCAGGGCCGCCCACTCGTCCATGGTGGCGGTGACCGGGACCTCGAGGGAGGTGCCGGGGGCCAGGACCTTGTCCTCGTACTCGTCGTCGTCGCCCATGTAGAAGACGCCGCCGCCGCTGTCGTAGACGCGGACCTCGTAGATCTGGAGGTTGTTCTCGCCCACGCTGTTGAGCTGGAGGGTGGCGCTGCTCGTGATGCCTTGCTGCAGATCGCTGATCTCGACCTCGAGGGGGAACCACTCGAGGGCGCCGTTGCCTTCTTCGAAGTCGCCACCATCGTTGGTGTTCCGGAAGTTGGTCTCGGCATTGCAGGCGCCCAGCAGGACGAGAAGGGCGAAAGTGGTGACGTTCTTCAAGCTTCCTCCGTTTTCGATCGTGCCCGGACCGTGGCACATCTTGCCACGTAGACCGGCCAGGGTCGACAGTCTCACGGGAGAAGCTATCCTTCCGCAGCAGGCAAGCATGTAAGGATCTCGCCATGACCGCCCCCCTGCCCCAATCCAGCCCCAGCCCGGCCCCCACCTGGGGCCGGCCCGCCATCATCGCGGCGGTGGGATTTCTGGTCTGGGCCACATGGCTGCTGGCACCGGCGCTGCTGGGCGGCGAGTACACCCTGCCAGGCGCGGGGAGCCAGGACTCGGACGTCATCCGCGGTGCATGGAGCCTCGGCCAGGCCGCGTGGGGGCTGCCCGATCCCATCTGGACCCACCGGGCCTTCTTCCCGGTGGGCATCAAGGTGGTCCCCCTGCCCTTCGGCACCGGCTTGCTGTTGGCGCCGCTGCAGTGGGCCCTGGGTTCCCTGGGGGCCTACGACCCCACGGTGCTGCTGCTGGTGGCCGCCGCCGGCTGGAGCACCTCCTGGCTGGGGCGAGAGCTGAGCGGCTCCTGGGGCCTGGGCGCCATCGCTGGCGGCGCCTTGCTGGCCCAGCCCATGCTCATGCATGCCATCAGCGACGGCACCCCCGAGCACCTGGCCGTCTGGTCCCTGCCGGCGGTGCTGGCCGCGGCCTGGCGCGCCCAGCGCACCGGCCGCGCCCGCTGGGCCCTGGCCACGGGGCTGCTGCTGCTGGTGCTGCTGCTGGACTCCCCCTACATGGCGGTCTACGGGCTGGTGATCGCGCCCTTCTACCTGCTGGGCGTCCTCACCCTGCGCCCCGCCGGGGCCTCGGGCTGGCTCCAGCGCCTGCGCCCCATGCTGCTCTGCGCGGCCTGCGCCCTGCCCGCGGTGCTGGTGGTGGGGCTGCTCTACCGGGGCTTCACCCTGGCCCCCCAGGACTTCGACCCCCAGTCCGCGGCCGTGGAGCTGGCCGGCAACTCGGTGCTGCTGCGCACCTGGTGGGGGCTCGAGGCGGCCCCAGCCAGCGACGTCCGGGGCAACCTTGTGCCCGCGCTGATCCCCTCCATGATGCTGGCGCCCACGCTGCTGCTGGCCCTGGTGGGGCTGCGCCGCAGCTGGCCCTGGTTGCTGGCGGGCCTGCTGATGTTGGCCATGGCCTTGGGCAGCAACCCCGACAACGCCGCCATGCTGGGGTGGTGGCTCGGCGAGGTGGCAGGCCCCACTGGCGGCGATCTGGGCCAGCGGCTGGGCGACTCCGTACACGGGCTGAACATGGCCGTGCTGGGCCACGCCCCGTTCTCCAGCATCCGCTTCCCCCGCCGCTGGCTCGTGCCCGCCGCCCTGTGCCTGTCCCTGGCCGGCAGCCTGGGCCTGGGCACCCTGCTGCGGCTCCCCCTGCGCAGCGTCACCCTGCGCAGCTTCGCACAGCGCTGGCGCCTGCCCCTCGAGTGGCTGGGCATCGCCGCCGGCCTGGCCCTGGCCACGGCGCTGCTGTCGGGGCAGCCCTACCTGAGGCCCCGCTCTACCACCGCCTTCCCCACCCTGGCCTTCGCCGACTGGATCGCCGATCAGCCAGGCGATGGCGCCGTGATCGCCTTCCCCACAGTGCGGGCGGGCAAGCCCAACACCCACCGCTGGGAGCTGCCGGTCTACGCCAACATCAGCGACACCCTGCGCTCGGCGGACTGCCTGTACTTCCAGCTGGTGCATCGGCGGCCTATCTACTGCTACCCGGCACTGTTCACCGTGACCGCCAACCAGGGGCTGGACGGCTCGGCCCAGCGCCTGGTGCGCGACAGCAACGACATGGCCCTGCCCGGCATCCTGGGCAAGGATCCCCCCAGCAGCGCCTACCAGCCCGATGACCAGGGCGAGCGGGCCGCGGGCCGGGCCTGGCTGGTGGAGCGGGGCCTGCGCTTCGTCACCCTGGACCTGAGCGTCTACCAGGAGCCTTGGCTCACGCACATCGTCTCGTTCTACGAGCCCATCGCCAGCACCCAGCGCTTCGACGACGGCGACGGCGTGATGGTGCTGGAGCTGGAGCGCTGACCGGGGCCAGGGCTCGCCGGGGGTGACGGGACGCCCGTCGAGGCACTCAGGTGGTCGGGCTGCCCCGACGACGGCGGACCAGGGCGCCCAGCCCCAGCAACCCCAGCCAGGCCACGCCCGCCACAGAAGGCGGCGTCGAGCAGCCGCACAGGCCGGGCTCTTCGGGCTCACCTGTGTCGTCGGTGAGCCCCGTGTCGGGGAACGCACCCTCCACCCACAGGCGGTAGCTGTAGTCGAAGGTCTCCTCCTCGTACCAGGTGGCCGCCCAAGCACCGACGGCCACGTAGACCGCGTCGTACTGAACCGTGCCGTCGCTGGCCCAGCTGGCCACGCCGCCCTCCACGGGGACGTCCACATACTCCCAGGCGCCGTCCACCACAGGCACCACGCGGATCTCCCACTCGGAAAGGCTGTCGAAGCTGCCACGCGGTGCGAGCTCGAGCTCCAGGCGCAGCACGCCCTCGAGGGGCTCGGAGATCACCAGGTAGTTGGCGCCCATGTTCTGGGGCAGGTTCTCCCGGGCGCTGGACCAATTCTCCATGCCCGCACCCGAGCAGGTGCCCGCCAGGCTCTCGTCCGTGTAGTAGTTGTCGTACTGGTTCAGGACGCTGAGGTACAGCTGGCGGTCCTGGTAGTCCCACACGGCGTTGTGGCCCAGGAAGTCGCCCCAGACGTCCATCAGCTCGAGCCCCGACGCCCGGTAGATGTAGTCGTCGTAGTAGTAGAGCGGATCGGCCCCGGCAGTGCCCGCCTTCCACACGTCGATGGTGAGCTCGTCGTCGGCCACGAACTCGCTCAGGTAGCGGGGCCAGATGAACGCGCCGTAGTGGTGCAGCTCCTGCAACACACCGCGGTCCGGGTAGTCGAAGAAGTGCAGGGGCAGGTGGGGCAGGAAGGCGAAGCCGGCCAGGGGCCCGGCGTAGTCGTCGTAGCTCGGGTAGACCACGGGCTCGGACCAGGTAGCGGTGGCCTCCCAGAACCACATGGACTCATAGGTGACGTAGTGATCCGTGGCCCACTGGCAGGCGTGGAAGAACTCGTGGACCGCCGTGGTGGAGGCGTACTCCCGGTAGCCGAGCAGGCTGGGGTCCATCACGATGATCGGGTGGCCGTCGTCGTCGGTGGTGAAGTAGCCCGCGGCGCCCGAGATCCCCGGCGCCCCCGAGCCGCTGTCGCCCACATAGACGTTGAAGTAGTACTCGTCCGTGCCGTCGGGAGCGGGCATGCCCCAGCCGTCGATGTGGTTGTCCCAGGCGTCCTCGAAGGCGCCCAGCAGCATGTCGATCTGGCTGCTGGAGACGTCGCGGCCATCCCCCCACAGCAGCACGAAGTGCTCGCTGAAGGACTGGTTGGGCAACCCGAAGGAGTCACGAACCCCCAGCTCGGGCAAGGGGGCGCGCGCGCCATCCACCGCACGCCCGGGCGCCATGGGTCGGCTGGGCAGCCCCCGCTCGGCCATGGCCTGAGCCACACAGGCGCGCTGCTCGGTGGTGTGCGCCTGCAGCCAGGCGGCCCGGATCGCCGGGGTCAGGCAGCGAACCTGGCCATCGAGAGCCGCAATGGCGGGCTCCAGCTCGGGACAGGCGCTCGCCTGCAGGGGCTGAGCCAGCATGGCGAGGGCGAGGGTGAGGACCATGGCGTCTCCTTGGGGATGGGACCATAGCCTGAGGATCGAGGTGGCGTGCGCAGGCGGTGACGCCCAACG
>ERZ890953.642-NODE-642-length-19586-cov-5.491782_pt1 | contig 19586 bp, 15 predicted proteins | sample MGYA00521264_ERZ890953 | MGnify/ENA primary metagenome ERZ890953 (study PRJEB32303, sample SAMEA104408629) | aquatic metagenome | biome: Brackish water; feature: Chemocline; material: water | place: Baltic Sea | collected 2014-10-26T21:54:00 | depth 200 m ...
GCTGGTTGCGGGTGGCTCGGAAGTGACGGCCGCAGAGGATGGATCGGTTGTTTTAGTTTGAGAATCGCCCCCACTGCAAGCAGTGAGGGCGACAAAAAATCCAAGAACAATCACGATCGCTGGAAGCGAAATATTTTGGGTCATTACTTATCCTTATTTTCGGCAAAGGATTGGAACATTTGGTTCATCAAGGCCGTGTGTTCCTCCATGTTGAGGCGCCCCGGTGTGGCAACTTTCGCCCACAACTCGGCATCCGACATATTGGTGTGACAGCCCATGCACAATCCGGTACGGTTCATGCCATCGCGCATTTCCTTAGGTAAGGAACGCGACATGGGCCAGTGCGTACCGACGGTCTGCACTTGATCGCCATCCGAGTTTACGATGGTCGACCAATCAAAGTCCATGCCCGGGATCTTCTGAATTTGAATCACCGAGCGTTCTGCAAGAGGCTTGCCGGTGCGCTGATCCATAAGATCCTCAATGATGTCCTCGGTGTAGCGTGTTTGGAATACCCCACCGCTGATGCCATAACCCTGTGCTTTGGGGTTGTTGTGGCAACTTTCACAAGTACGTGCCTTACGCTGTGCGGAGTGCGGTTGCACGGGCGCCATGTCGTAACCCATCGGCACCCGCTCCTGGCCAAGTTCATCAGCTTCATCTTGCGAGTAAGCCACCTCATTCACGGTGCGCGCAACATTGTCCCGCCCGATCACCGTGAACACCACTTGGCAGCCAGGCATGAGTGGAGTCACGCGGCCTTCGCCGTTGATGCCCAAAACCGGTTCTTCCCACCGCAGGTAAGAACGTGTTTCAAACACGATTCCAGGGCTCTTGATGCCTGGCGTGCCTAGATGTGATTCTGCCGTTTGGCCATCTGCGTAGACTACGTTTGCCGACGCAATCCAGTCGACGTCGTTGTAAGCTTTGCCTTCGCTATCGGTGCCGTAGTTGACTTGCACATGGCAGCCGTAGCACTGCGGAACCCAACTAGCGTGACATGCGTAACACTCCAAACCTAAGGCGTGAGCAGTGACATCGTGCATGGCAACTTTGGCATCCATCGATTTCCACGTGTCGTTATTATTGATGGTTTTGAGTACCGGCACTTCAAAATCGTTGCCGGTGGCGGAGTGCATGATGACTTTATCACCGGACTTCACGACGTTGCCGAAGGGGTTGCCGCGGGCGGTTTTTAAGTAGCCATCCTGAACCGGGTAGACGATGCCAAAGCCAACCGTTTCCGCTAGGGGAACAGTGGCTAAACCACGTGCAGGAACGCCAGTGAGGTCACGACCGAATTCTTCCGAGTAGCCCATCGGAAGATCCCAAGGGTATTCCGTGGGGGTGCCGTGGCAATCTTGGCATTCGATTTCTACCTGCGCCAAAGTGGTGCCAAAGATGTTGCCGTCGCCATGCATATCGATGCTGGTATGGCAGTCTTGGCACAACATGCCGCCGGCAGGATTGCCTTCGCGGCTGGCGATTTGGTGGTGCAAGTCATCGGAAATGAACAAGTAATTCTTGGTGTGCAGCTTCGGTTGTTTGTTCCCCGCTGCGTCGTAAGGCGAACCGTAAGGGAACTCCATTAAACCTTGATAAGTCACCCCAATGCGTTTGCCGCGATTGTGACAAGAGTTACAGGTTTCCACTGGAATGCCGTTGCGCGCCTGCCGCGTACCGTGAATCTCGTGCCTCAGCAGGTGGCCCTGTTCATTCTTATCGATCGTAGGATCGTTGCCTTCGTAGTAACCTTCGTTGCTATACAGAATATGGCAAGCGGAACAACCCATGCCGCGGTAATCGCCACGCTTTTCGCGCCCGCGTACCCCGACGTGACAGCGTTGGCACTGCTGACGTTGGTAAGTAAAGCCAGCCAACTTTGGATCCGCTTCAATCTCTTCCACCGAAGGCAGAGGGACCTGCGTGAGGCTAGTTGGAAACTGCTGCGGATGCGCGGCAATCATGCCTGCCATATATTCCTTGTATTGCGGAGTGCCAACCATAGGAACCGGGCCATCCGGATCTTCGACGTCGTAATTGCCCCACGGCACATTGTGATGTTGCACTTCTTCAATGCCCCAGGTGTGCAGGTTGCCCTGGATTTTGCCGGCTTCGGTGTTCATCAAACTGCGCTCTAGGCGATACACATATCCTGGGTGACATTGACCACAAGTGTTGTTGGCAATGTGAATGCTTCCAGGATCTGGGTAGTAACCCTTCGGCCCCAACGAAGACATCGTGGCCGGAACACCTTGGTGTGCAGCGTCATAAGTGGTGGCACTCGGGGTGCCGCCGTGACACACCACGCAACCTTCCGGATCCCCGTTTTGAGCGCCAATTAATTTGATGGCAACCAACATCAAACTGCCCTCCTCGCGGATGTCCTCGATGCCGCCGTGGCAACTTACACAACCTTCGGCAGTGGCTTTCTCTTGGGTGGTTTCCCAGAAAACAGCATTGCTGGCAGCGGTTGAGCGGCTTGTTACTGCACCGGTCGCATCGCTTGAAGTTACGGGTGCATCGGCAGCTTGGGTGCGACCACAACTGGTGGCAAGTAGCAGCACACCGAAACTGGACAGGCAGCTCGTGAGAACGAGATGGAATGGGACAGAGTGGAGTGATTTCATGGTGAGGTTAAGTTGTGCCTAGGGTAAAAGCGCTGTAGGCGAATTGCGACATAATTGTCTTTATTTCGGGACATTCCCGGTCTGGGCAAAACTGCGATCGGAAACACTTCTACTTCTATGTCCATTCTGCGGTGGACAGTGCGCTCATTTCCTCAGATAGTGGCCACGATGCAAGCCCGCACTTTGCCGCCTACTGACGAGATGTACCAAGCCCTCGTTGGGCGAGATGCTGCCTACGAAGGCATTTTTGTCGTGGGAGTCCGCACCACGGGTATTTTTTGTCGGTCTACTTGCCCAGCACGCAAGCCGGCTCGCCAAAATGTAGAGTTCTTTGCTGGAGCGGCAGAGGCTTTATTTGCTGGTTATCGTCCGTGCAAACGCTGCCATCCCATGGAGCCAGCGGGAGCGGTTCCAAAGTGGTTACGGGCTCTCATTGAGGCACTTGAGACTGATCCGGCACGCCGTTGGCAGGATGAGGATTTGCGCTCCGCCAACCTGGATCCCGCGCGTGTGCGGCGCCTGACTGGAGAATCACCTGGGCGCACGCGTGGTACGGAGGTCGTGCACATTACGCGTCTCTCAACTCCACTCGGGCCCATGCTGGTGGGGGCGACGGAAGTAGGCCTTTGTCTGTTGGAGTTTGCCGATAGACGGATGTTGGAAACGCAATTAAAGCGAATTCAGGAAAGAATGGGCGCGGTGATTGTCCCAGGTGAAACCGAGATTACGCGGCTCGTTGCAGAAGAAATCGCCGCTTATTTTGAGGGCGGATTGCGCGTTTTCAGCGTGCCGCTCCTCACTCCAGGCACAGCTTTTCAGGAAACAGTTTGGGCCGCACTGCAAACCATTCCTTATGGAATCTCTCGCAGTTACAGCCAGTTAGCAAAGAAAATTGGCCGCGCAAAGGCCGTCCGTGCCGTCGCTGGCGCGAATGGAGCGAATCGGATTGCCATCATCATTCCGTGCCACCGTGTGCTGGGCGCTGATGGTTCGCTTACAGGCTACGGCGGAGGTTTATGGCGCAAGCGCTGGTTATTGGAATTAGAAGGTGCTCTCTCTCAGCAGGAACGAGTGTTTTTAAAAGCAAGCGTGTTACCGCTAGGATATGCAGCCTCACGCCGACTAAAATGACGAGGCTCTCGGGGGCACACCATGTACGCAATCATCTTCAAAGCCAAAATCCGCCAACTCGACGACCACTATTTTGAGATGGCCGTACGCATGAAAGATTTGGCGCTAAAGAAATATGGCTGTACGGATTTTATTTCCGTCACCGAAGGGGATACGGAAATCGCCATCTCTTATTGGCCAAGTTTGGCGCAGATTGAAGTTTGGCGTCAGGATGTGGAACATTTGGTGGCGCAAAATATGGGCCGCTCGAAATGGTATGAGTCTTTTGAAGTGCAGACTCTAGAAGTGATCCGGCAGTTTGGCAAGTTATAGTGTCTTGCAAAGAAGATCCGCCGCTGGTCAAAGCAGAAAAGATTGCCCGCTTACAGGTGCAGCTGCGACGTCATCCGCACCAACGCAAAATGCCGCGTATGGATTTGCTTGGCGCGAGCTTCCTTTTTTTGATTGGTGTTGCCGTCTGCACGGCGTTGTTGATTGCAAAGCTGGAGTTGGGGGAGCGGGACGGACTTGAGGGCGCTTTTCTGCCGGCCAAGCTTCTAAAAGGCTTTCTTGATGGTTTGCTGTTTGGGTTTATCCCAGCCTGCGGTTTTTTCGTGGCAGCACGGCTGATTCTCGGCAAGACGCATCGCAAACCACCTTCGACTCAGCAACCTTTTTATCTGGGGTTCACCACACCTCTTTTTGCGCTGGGATTGTGGTGGCTTTTAGAGCAATACCATACGGATTCATCCTGGGCGGTGTACGCGATGATTCCCTATGCCATCTTTTGCAGCTGGGTTTGGGTTGGCCGCTCCTCCAAAAACGAATCAGGCTTTTAATTCTTCGCAGCTATGCTTGCTGGGCGGAAGTCGGTGCCTCTTGCAGAGGGAATCCCATGATGAGTGTGGCCGGCAATGGCGGATACGGGATTTCGAGACGCCAGGCACGAAAGTCTTCTGCTTGCCAATCCATACGTTCAAACACATAATCGGTCATCTCTTCGTAGCGTGGAATGAGTGGCGTACCGAAAGCAGGGCGTGCACCATGGAGTAGGCGAGCTTGCTCCGGCATGGGCAAGTAGTCTTGTGGTTGCCGTGCCTGCAATGGCGCAAACGCTTGATGAAAATTCAGCGCCATGACCGAAGACGCTAATTCGGTGACGCCAAGATCCTTGTGCAGCACCAAGTCATACTGGATTTTCGCAACAGGACTCGCCAGGTAGATATGAAACTCGCCATTTTCATTATGCGCATCGCGGTAACGCGGCAAATCGGCACGCGAATAATGGCCAGTGCAAAGATCATCAATGCCACGGTTGCCAATCGGGCCTTCGGCGAGCTCAAAGATTTCCATTCCCTGAATTTGGCGCACAGCGACTTCGGGAATAGGTTGGCTGGAAAACTGGCCAATGATGGAGGGGCCAGGGCCAACAAAGTTCGGATCTAATGCCGTACGCGCTGGTGGGTGATTTTCGGTGCCGTCGTCCGTAAAACCAGTGTGCCGAGAAAGCGGCCAACAGGCGTTAGGGCGGAAGCGTCGAATGCCGAGTAGACCACCCAAAAAGGCGGTATCGAGCAGTTCTGGTTGTTGCGCATTGGGAGCACAAAAGAAAGTGGTGTAGCGGACACTAGCTTGGATACCGAGAATCCCACTGTTGCCTTGGAAGGCTAGCCGACGGCTTTCTTCGAGCCCGGTAGCATCGCCATCTTGAACGGCCAAACTATCGAGCAAAAGTTGCAGGGTGGGGCGATCGCCGGCGTGCCTTTTCACCATGGCTTGAAATGTGTCGAAAGCAACTTCTGCCTTCGCCAGGGATTCCGCAGCAAGGCCGTGGTCCGTTAGCGCCTGCAAGAAAATGCGAAAACCAGAGTGGCCCGGGATAAACGACAGAGTTTCGGGCCCAGGGCTCTCATGGACGAGTTTGGAGATCTTCCAGGCCAGGTTTTTATTGAGATGAAACTCGCGGGCAACTTCCTGGGGGCGGGCGTGGAGTACACCAGCGGCAACGAGCAGCTCGGTGAGGGTGCTACGGAGGCTGTTTAGGCAACCGTAGTAATCTTCCTGGAAGGGCAGTGTGGTGTGGACGGGCATTGCGCAAGCGGGTTCCTGAAAGGATACGCGCTGCAGGCCCGGATTTCTGGAGAAGGCTGGAATTTCCCCAAAAACTTCCCCAGGGAATACCTGGCTCCTCGAAACCGGCAGCTTGTTACAGATGAGCCGGCCCAGCGCTCGGAACTTGAATTGCCCGACGATTTCAACGGTGGCCAATGGAAGCCAAGATGGACTGTGTTATTCCCGCTGCTGTTGGAAGGAGCCGCATTTTTTGTCCTTCTGATGGCCCCCGTTTTCGAGTAGTCAAGCAACTTCGCACTTAGGGTTGAATGAGCACTTTGAAGGTCAAGGCGCCAATCCCCCGCGCGTTGGTAATCCAGCCACCTCCTATACGATGGCCAGAATGGCCGTTGTAGGCCAAGGTACGTGAGGTCGTTGGGCCACTCAAAGTGAGCAAGATGGTATTGGCCGAAACGGTAGCGTTGGTCACCGTGACTCCATCGGTGAGTTCGAAATCTTGGAGGGCGCCAAGATCCAAATGGAGGGTGTCGTCGGCGTCCCTGAAAACGAGCCGCAATTCCTGGTGCAGCGGCGTCGTGAAGGAAACCGAATCAAGATCGGGCGCGTCAATATCTTGCGTCACCCCAGATCCATAGAGGTCACGCGCGATGAGCCGGGTGATGCGGCTGGCAAACTCTTGATAGCCAGCATAGTGGTAGTGGCAGCCATCGTGGCCCGGTACAGCAGTGGTGGACATGACCTGGAGTAACGGCAAGTGATCTTTTAAGCTGCGCTGCACCTCCCGCAATTCCACGCTAGGTTGGCCGCAGCCTTCACGGACTTGAAACATATAGACCATTTCAAGCGAAGGATAGTCTTCTAGCCAAGCATTGTGCAGTTGCGAAAACTTTTTTGCATAGTTCCGCGCATCAGAGCCATCGGACTCACCTTGGTGCCAAATCATAGCCCGTACCGAATTCGCAACACCGGCGTTGCGCGCGCGAGTCAGTAAACGCCCATACATTTTATGCGTGTCGCCATGATCACCCTCTTTGGGCAGGTGGTAGCGGATGGCTGTGGCTCCCACAGCACCATTCAGGATGGCAACAGGAATATTGGTGGAATCCACGAGAAGGCGGCCCATTCGTAAACCCCACGCGCCCACGCTGCCTTTGTCGAGCGCCGTTTGGCCATCGGCCTGATACCAATTCTTATCCCTTGCAGAGATCCAACTGGTAGCTGTGGCGGTGCCGAAGGAACGCACCCACGGACTCTGCTCACGATTCGCTAATCCTTCGCCTAAGGCATCCCAAGCCACCGCGTTGGATTGACCTTGAATAAGAAAAACATCCCCTGCTACGACGTTGTCTGCTGCACCCACTTGCTGCGTGTGCGCACCATTCATCAACATCACGCGAAAAGAGTAAGCATGACGTTCCGCGCGAATTTTCAGGCCAAGGTCAAAGGCAGCTTTCCCGCCGTGATAGTGCAGTTGTTGAGCCTGCACAGAAAAGGGTATTCCATCGCGATTGGCAATCACGAAAATGCGTTGCCAACCAGCTTGGTGCACCTGGCCAGAAATGCGCACATCCGCCAAACTTTGTGCATCACGCGGGTACAGCTGCCCATCCACAGGATGAGTTAGAAATTCAACAGTGGGAGTTTGGGCACAAAGCAGCAGTATGGTGGCGAGGAACATGGCATACTCCTTTGTACACGCAAGATGAAGTATCGGAAAGCCAACATTGCTGACCTCGAGTGAAGATTGTGCCGAGCAGTTCGCGATTCTTGAGGAGCACAATCAGATCGTGGCTGTGGGAGCTCTCGAAGTTTGTGGTGCCTTTAGTTCGGTTTTGAAGTGATGCATCGTGGCCTTACTTCGCCCTCGATTCAAGCCACGCGACAGTTCGGGGAGCAGAGTCCTGCGTATGCAGTTCTGATGTGCGGTGGCCTAGTGGGGGGGCTTAGACCAAAGCCCTGAATTTGGCGCCGATTCGAGTTGTTTTCGACCAGAATTCTAGAAAGTTGCTTTCCGTAAAACTGTGGCTAAGCTCTAGGCAGCAGCTTGCTTAAAGAATATACTGTTTGTTCATCAGTCTACTCCGGTCAACCTTTCAGTGTCGGCAAGAGTTCTTCGGATGGCAGCAACATCATGAGTTCCGCGTCACTCGCTTCCACGCATACTTTTCACATTCCAGTCATGGGGACTGGATTCACGATTGACACGCCATTGAAAGTGGCGCGTTATGGCATTGCGTCGGTGGTGTCCATCACCGACGACAATCTGATAGAACAGGCGCGCGAGCGTTTATGTTCCGAGCATGGTGAACCGTTTGTGGCGATTGCGCTTCACGAAAACGATTCGCGCGCGCGACGGATTACCGCTTATCTCGATTTGCTGCATAATTTAATTCAACTTCAGATTGAGCGCGTGCGCGCTGCTGCGTTTGAAGTGGGTAGTGAAATCGTGCGTTATTTTGAGTTGCTGCCATCCTCGCCGCTGCGGGAACTTTATGAGAGCATGAAAGCAACGGTCGATCAAGAAGGTCGCCGCAAGCTGCAAGAGAAGCTTCGCGAGTTTGTGAAGGCTGGTCCTATCGATGTCAACATCATGACCAAGCTAGACCGTGAACATGACCGCCGCGGTCAATTGCTGCCTGAGTATGGCTCGGATGCACTCAGTGCATTGCGCGGATTTATGAATAGTCGTGTTAATGGTTCCGTGGTTTTGTCCGCAGGCATGAACCGCCGCCTGTTTGCTTACATGGGGCAGTTCAAAGACTTGCTGCCTGATAAGTGCGGCGACTTGCAAAAACGCATCATCTTGAAGGTTGCCGATTATCGTTCGGCCTTCTTGCAAGGCAAGATGCTCGCTCAGTTGGGCTTACACGTTTCTGAGTTTCGGGTGGAATCAGGATTGAACTGCGGTGGCCACGCTTTCGGCGCCAAGGGCATGTTGATGGGACCGATTTTGGATGAGTTCAAACGGCAGAAAGAAAGCTTAGTGAATAGTTTGCGTAGTATCCGCGAGAAGGCCATGGAGAGCCTCGGTTATGGTGAGACCGCGGAGCCAGCCATGGCACGCATCACGGTTCAAGGTGGAATCGGTACGGTGCATGAAGATCGTTTGCTGCGCGAACACTATGGCGTAGATGGCACCGGGTGGGCCACACCATTTCTTTTTGTGCCCGATGTCACCAATGTTGATCGTGAAAGCTTGCGGCGCCTCAAAGCCGCTCAAGAGCAAGATATCCATCTCAGTAATGGCTCACCGCTCGGTGTCCCATTTTGGGCGATGAAAACTTCTACCAGCGAAGATCTCCGTCGCCAACGTATTCAGGAAGGTAAGCCGGGCAGCAAATGTCCAAAGGGCTATTTGGCGTCGAACATGGAGTTCACCGAAAAACCTTTGTGCACGGCAACCAGCGCGTACCAACGCCGCAAACTTCAGCAGATTTCTGCTTCTGGAATGTCTGCCGCTGACCAAAAAGCCGCAGTCACTTCGGCTCTTGATAAGGCATGCTTATGCCGCGATCTTGCTGTTTCCTACACGCACGATACCGGCATTGAGCCAGATTTCCCCACCGCTGTTTGCTGTGGCCCGAATGCTGCCTACTACCACCAAGAAACCACGCTCGACGGCATGGTGGATCACATCTACGGACGCGCGAGTTTGCCGATGAGTCTGGAGCGGCCGCACATGTTGCTGAAGGAACTTGGGCTGAACCTAGAAGGCCTGCGGAGTGATATCGCTCTGCATAAGCGGCAAATGACTGCCAGCCTGACGCGTTCCATTGGTCAGTGCCGTGAAAACTTGCAGGAAGGCATTCAACACTACTTCGCGCTTGCGGAGAAAATAGTTGCGCCGCATCGGGAAACCTTTGTCAAGGCTCTGGAAGGTTTCCAGCTCGACTTGAACAAGCTGAACCAGCTCGCGCCGATTGCGGTTGCGGTTTAACAGCCGTTGCTACTTTGCCCAGCCTACCTAACGGAGCTTATCTGTTAGGATGCAAGTATGTTTCTTGGGCTTCTTGTTACTTCCCTCCTGGCTGGCGCTCAGACTCCCTATAACCCAGATCCGGAATCAGCAGCCGCGCGCTGGGTGGTGGTCTACAACACCAACTGGCCCGATGCAGATGCTAACGGCATCAATGATTCGGAAGAAGTTGCGCGTCACTGGATGAAGCGCCGCGGCGCACCTCCAAGTCGTTTGCTCGGAGTTGCGTGCTCCACGGGAATGTCGGATCTTTACTCTGGTCAAGCAGTGTGGATATCTACTTTGATGCAGCCCCCACGTTTTTGACCGACCCAGGTCGCTTTAACCCAACTACGCATCGCTTGGTTGGGCACCGAACTTACCTCGCCGCACGTCTAGATGGGCTGACGAAACAACATGCTATGGAAATGGTGGATAGCGCCCTCTATGGCGATGTCTATCTCTCCAACCAGATTGGCCACTACACTGGTTTGGCTTATTGTGATACCCGTTATGGAGCTTACACTGCTGCGGAATTGGCGAACTACCCGTTCAACCACAACACTTATGCCAACGCCGATAAAGACATGGCTTTCGGGCGCAGTTGGTTAGAACAAGCTGGCTTCACACTTCAGTGGGAACCTTTCGGTACGGAAATCGGGGAGCCAAATGCTCAGTATGAAAATACGACTTCAGCGCTGACGGCACCCACTGCGATGATTTACGAGGGTTGGTACAACTACAATACCTATCACGACGTTTGGGATTGGATGGTCGGTTCGATGGCTTGCGATTTGAACTCCAACTCGGTGGAACGTTTGCGTACCGAAAATCCTGGCACGTTTTTGGCGTCGGCCTTGCATCGCGGCCTCACTTGTGGCCCTGGGGTGATTGCCGAGCCTTATCTGAATGGGCATCCTTTCCCCGAAATATTTACTTATTACATGGTGCAGGGCTATCCGTTTGCGGAAGCGGCGCGGATTAGCGATCCCAAAGTGCGCTGGACGAACCTTTATCTTGGCGATCCCTTGTATCAGCCATTCCGGGTGGGCAAAGTTGCGCAGCTAGACCTCGACGCGCCGCCTCCTAGTGAGGTGCTCCATGCCCGAGCAACTGCAGTAGCGGGGGAATGGCAGGTGGAAACCTTCCTCAACACTTCAGGATGGATGCCCGATCTTGGCACGCTCGCGGTGGAGTACGGTGAGACTCCAGCTCTCGGTAGCAGATGCTATGGCTTCGATAATCGGCCACGGCTTTTTCACCAAGCTCTCTTAACCGGACTTACGGCCAATCAAGTCATTTACTATCGCCCTGATTACACCGATCCCGTCGGCAATCTTGGTGCCGGCAACACCAAGGTTTTGCACACAGGTTTTGAAACACGGGATGTGCTCGCCACCATTACTGCGGACCAGCTTTCTGTGCCTATGGGCACCGCCCTTTCACCTCGAACTTGCCCTCGGCGCGGCTGACGGCTTGGCTGCGTTAACGAGCTACAGCGTGACATTGACGGCCACTCACCTCGGCCTCAACCAGGTGGATTTATTGCCGCGTTTTATGGGGCCACAAGCGCAAAGTTTTCCAAGTGCCGACGGCACCCTGCGCGTGGTGCGTTTGGCCGTATCGGGTACTTTGCCGGTGGGCACCTACGTGGTGGACGTCAACGCGGCCACTGCTCTTGGCACCGATTTCGATAGTGTGAGTGTGGTGGTCTACTAGACCAAAGTGGGGTAGTGTGCGATACCGCCCCGAGGGTATAAAAAAAGAACGCCAAAGCCCCCCAGCCTTAGCGTTCCACTCCCTTCCCCTTGTCTCTCTCAACAAGAATTCAGGTTCTCTCAGGGCTATTTAGTAGGCTGTTTGAAAGTGGCAACCAAGTTTTTGAATAAATCTTTCCTGGCACCACTAATGAGTGGCTGCACCAGGCAATTTACTGTGCGTTGCGCGTGCTGCCACTGGGTCAAAAGGCTCACAACCAGGGGGTAAAGCCAGTTTTTCGGCACCATAGAATGCCACTGGATTGTCCCATACTAATTTTTGCAAAGTTGCCCGATTGGCACCCCGGCGCTCCAAATAAGCACAAGTTTTGGGTAGGAGTAGCGGATCCGATTTGCCCCAATCGGCGCTGGTATTGAGGGTAATCCGTTCGATGCCGAACTCGTGAAAAATATTTGCGAAGCGCTCCGGAGTTAGCTTGGTTTGCGGGTAAACCGTGTGCCCGGCCCAGTAGCCGCGATCCAAAATCAGTTTGGTAGTTTCCTCAGTGCTGTGGTCAATCACGCAGCGGTTACGGTCCACACTCATCTCATCAAGAATATCCATCAACAACGTGGTGCCGCGGTATTTATCACGGTGGGGGGTATGCACCAGGATGGCCAAATCAAAGTCCATGGCCATTTGCACCTGAATACGCAGCGCGCGCTCTTCCGCAGCAGTAATGGAATCAAAGCCTAATTCGCCAACGGCCACGACCCCCTCACGGCCTAAAAATTCCGGCAGACCCTCCAGTACTTCCGCAGCCAACTTTTCATCATTGGCTTCTTTGGGATTGAGGCCAATGGTACAACGATGACTGATGCCAAAATCGGCGGCGCGGGTGCGCTCAAACTCGATAATCGACAGGAAGTAGTCGAAAAAAGTGCCGGCGTAGGTGCGCGGCTGGCCCAACCAAAAGGCTGGCTCCACCACCGCGCGGACCCCCGCCAGAAACATGTTTTCGTAGTCGTCGGTTGTGCGTGAAACGCAGTGGATGTGTGGGTCGAAGTACTTCATGGTAAGCGTGGAATCCCTAATTCTAGGGCAACTATGCTCCTCCGGAAGCGTCCTTTTCGGACTTCCCCTCGGACTCGTGAGACTTGCCTTCTAGCTCCATCTTCTCCAGGCGCTTGGCAACTGCGGCAAAGACCTCATCCGCCGACTTCCCAGTGAGTAGCGCGATTCCCTGGCTGGCATCTTCGACGCTGTAAACATGGAACAAGCCATCCTTGACCGCACGCACGATGTTTTCTGGCAGCATCAAATCATCTGCATTGATCGCAGGGATGACGACGCCATGCTCCCCACTGAGGCCGCGCTCTTGGCACAACTCAAAGAAGCCTTGGATTTTCTGGTTGACTCCACCGATGGCCTGCACATCGCCACGCATACTGAGGGAGCCCGTGACAGCCAAGCATTGGCGCAGCGGGATTTCGGAGAGTGCTGAAAGCAAAGCGTAGAGTTCGGCACACGAGGCGGAATCGCCGTCGAGAGGGCCGTAGTTTTGATCGAAGACCAAGCTCATGCGGGCAGCTAGTCCGCGCTTGCTGCCAAACCGCCAACGCATGTAGTTTTCGAGCATCAACATTCCCTTGTTATGGATGTTGCCGGTCAAATCCACTTCGCGATCAATGTTGGTATAGCTCTCCTCGCCGGCCGCGACCATCGCGGAAATCCGTGCTGGCCGTCCGAAGCTAACAGGGCCAAGCGAAACCACCGTCAAGCCATTGACGACACCAACCAATGCTCCAGAAGTATCCAAGCGGAAAATATTTTCGAGCACATTGCGCTGGTGCCATTCGGCATCCAAGGCATGCTGGGCGCGGAATTTATCGCGCGCGGTTTCCACCGCCTCGCGGTCGATTTGGCTACGTCCGCCAAGCTGGGCAAAATAGGAGGATTCGCGCAGAAAATCCCCCAAGGTTGGCATGCGCAAAGAGATCCGATTGCGTCGGCCGGCGTCGTGAACGGCGCGTTCCACGATGGCTTGCAAGCCATCCCGCGAAGGCGTCAACAAATTCTCGTGCACGGCCAAATCGCGCAGGCAGCGCACCATTTCACCGACGATTTCTTTATTCAATGGTTTGCTGTCATCGAATTCTGCACGCACTTTAAAAATGTGAGGGAAATCGAAGTCCTCCTCGTTAAGTGCTTCATACAGGCTTGAATCACCTACTAAGATGACTTTTAGATCAATCGGGATTGCTTGTGGGCGGGCGCCGGTGACTCCGAGTGGAGAAAGGTTTTCTAGTGCGTGCACCGAAAGCGCACCGTTTTGAAGAGTGCGTTTGAGTGCGCGCCAAACTTCGGCTTCTTTGAAAATATCGCGGGCGTCGAGCACCAAAAATCCACCGTCGGCGAGCAACATCGAACCCGGGCGCACTGCCATATGCACATGGCCCGGACCGTTTGACATCCGCGAATGCTCGACTGTGCCAAACAGGTTGGAGTAGTTCGGGTGCGGCTCAAAAACAATCGGGCACTCCGGCTCGCGCATCGTACGCACTCGGTTCACTTCATAGACCTCCAAACCGCGTTTGTTGCCGCGGTCTTCGTCGCTATCTGCTTTGCCGCCGCCAAAGAGATTGGTGTTATTCAGCGCAAAATGGGCGCAATCGCCAAGCCAAGCTCCCAGTTCCAAATCGGCATTGAGCTCTCCAGCAAGAGCAATCGTGGTGCTTTCAATCACCTCTTGTACTACGGATTCATCCATCCGCGAGGACTCACGCAACAGGCGCAAACCCAATGCGCGTGATTTTAAGCGCGCTTCATCCACCAATGGTAGATGAGTTTCGCGCGCCTTCATCAATTTGGCAATCGCCGTAGCGGAAGGGCGTCTTTTGGCGTTGAGTTGCAGGACTTCTTCGGGCGCGAGTATTTCGTCGTTGATCATAAAGTGGACATCACGGCGCACGCCATCGTCGTTTTCAACGGTAACCAAGGAAAGGTTTTGGTTGCGCAGCTTCGACTCCAAGCGTCGGAAAAGTTGATTCTCAGATTTTTGGTAACGCTCAAACAAACGTTGGCGGCGCGCCAAGTGCTCTTCGGATTTCAATAGCCGTGGAATCTCCGTGCCTAAAGAATAAACCCATCGCTCCAGGCCATCTGTTAGGCGCTCGCCACCACCTGGCGTAAACAGCAGGTGCTTGGGTGCCATCGGGTCTTCGAAATTGTGCACAAAGACGTGATCGTGCGGCAACTGGCAGGAGATGTTAATGCGGGTCAGAAGTTCTTGAACAACCTCGGCGCGATCGGTGCCGCCAATGCCACAGACAAACACGTTGTAGCCAGGGGAATCCACGGCCAAACCCATTTGAATCACTTCAATGGCACGTTGCTGACCGAACAGCCGGTCACTGATATCGATTTCCGGCGCGGTTTTGTGCTTGCGCGGAATCCAACTGCGCGGGCAAGTCCAGCGCAGGTGCTTGGGGTGGAGTTCTCGGGCGGGGCGTGGAGCGGGAGCCATCGCCGAAACCATACCAGCCCCCGCTGGTTTACTTCGCTAAGCGCGCGCGCTGCTGTTGCAAGCGGAGTGTCATTGCCGCTTGATTCTGGGATTTTGCTTCGCGCAGTGCCGACTCAGAAGCCGCCAGTGCCTGTTGCGGGTGCTGCATGTAATCTAAGACATTAATCAGGCTGAACCAGGTATCCAAATGGCTCGGGTTCATCTCCACAGCGCGCTGGTAATGCGCAATCGCATCTTCATAGAGAGCGTTGGCCTGTGAGTATTCTTGCTGCAGATCCAAAGCCGTGGCGACTTTAACTTGTGCTTCCGCCAAGGCGTGATGAACCTCTGCGTTTTCCAGTTTTAGCTGCAGTGCATTCTCCAGGCGCGGAATCGCCGCGAGGAAATTCCCTTGCTGAATGTAGTTGAGCCCGGTGTGAAGTTCATATTGCGGGCGCGAAGTTTCTGCGGAGTCGAAGCCGCTGAGGCGCGTCCAGCTTTCCAGGAAAACGGCGGGTGCAAGGCCAAGGAGTGCAAGTACCACCAGCGAGCGGCTGCGGCCCAGGGCGGCGGCGAACGCGAAAACCCCATAAGGCGCAAGTACGGCAGCCAATGGAGCTGCCGGCAAGCGGTAGCGCGGGGAATACCAGAACACCATCACCACAAACCATGTGACCAGCAATAGGGTTGCGTAGGGAATGGCTTGGCGTCGGTCGCGGCGAATCAGAAACCACAGCCCCATAAAGGCGCCGGGTAGCAGCCAGCCTAGTTGCAATAACCCACCAGGCAGTGGCACTTGACGCGGCCAATCGGGATCTTTGTTTTCCAGGGCGATGTTATAAAGATCACCGTAGTTCCTGCCGCAAAAAAACCAGCGCAGTTTCTGCAGCTCCAACCCTACAGCGGCACCCAAATTTTCCCTTAAGTAAGATGTGCCCTGTTTGCGAAAGTAGCTTGATGTGTAGTTCCAGCCCTCAATTCGGTCATTGCCACTTGCCGCCAAAGCCACCTGATAAGCATCGTCGTTTTGTTTGCCACGGTTTTGGCTGACGCCATCCACAGGTTTATATATTCCTCCGGCGCCGGCGGAGTTGCCATGTGCAAAAGTCACTCCTGCTTGCGCGCTAATCGGAATGAACTCGCCGCCCGCCGGCCATTTCGCCGCAGCTAGATAGTTGTGCCATGTGGCAGGAGCGATCACCAGCAAGCAAGCAGTGAAGGCGATTGCGGTACCCCGAATCGTTGTTCGCCCAAGGCCTAACCACCAAGCAAAAAACGGCAGCGCAATCAGTAGCGACGGGTTCGCCAGAGTGGCCAATCCCAAAGCAGCACCCACGCCAACCAGCAAACTCCTCTTTGCAGATGCACCACCACCCAGCAGGTGCAGGCGTTGTCGCGTAACCAGCTCTAGCAAGAAGGCCATGGTGAAAAGTTGCAGGCTCGAATTGACAATGCGCACGGCGTAATAGGCCGGTTCTTCGAGCCACAAAAACAATACGCAAGTTGCCAGCCCAAAGCCCCAATGGCCAAATAGAGTGTTGGCTGTGCGTGCTAATAGCCATGCAGTGAGGCTACGCAACAACAGTTGCAGCACATAGAGGCTCAGCATGCCGCCTCCAAGGGCACGTAAAATCCCGACAAAATAGGGATAGAGGGGTGCCGACATAAACGGCTTGTCGCCCACCAAGATGCCGTCGGCGATAGTTCCAGCCCAATCCCAGTATTCCAAGGAATCGCCGGCGGGGGCGAGCAGCGCCGGGTTGGTATCGATGGCGCGCCACAACCCAAAGAACTGGAGTAGGAGGTCCAGAACTAGGAGAGCTAGGAGCAAGCGTGAGGCGGCCAGACGGGGCATCGCGTGATTTTAGCAACCTTGAGTTGAGGGATATTGTGTACCAAAAGTCTTTGCTAACCTGTGCCATCCATGGTCACGCGGTGGCCCCTCGAAACATGACATACCAACTTCCAGCACTTCCTTTTGGAATTAACGATCTTGCGCCTCACATCAGCGCAGAAACCCTCGAATTTCACCACGGCAAGCACCATAACGCTTACGTCGGCAAACTCAATGAACTCCTCGGTGGCGATTCTTCAAAAAGCCTTGAAGAACTGATTCGCACCGCCCAAGGAGGGGTGTTTAACCAGGCCGCTCAGGTTTGGAACCACAGTTTTTACTGGAACTGCATGAAGCCTTCCGGCGGTGGTGCACCTAAAGGTCCTTTGGCTGGGGCGATCACGCGCGATTTTGGTTCCTTCGATGCCTTTGTGACCGCATTCAAAGCTGCAGCCATGGGCCAGTTTGGCTCCGGTTGGGCGTGGTTAGTGGATAACGGCGGCACGCTGGAAATCTGCACTACTGGCAACGCGGGTAACCCCATGACCGATGGCAAGAAGCCGCTGCTCACTTGCGATGTCTGGGAGCATGCTTATTACATCGATTTCCGTAACGCGCGGCCGAAGTACCTGGACGTGTACTTCGCTAGCTTGGTGAACTGGGATTTCGTCAGCGAAAACTACCAGTAAAGCGAAACCCCGAAGTAGGGTCCGTCGATGAGCATCTCCACATCAACTGTGGCGTCATCGATGGATCCATTGACATCGATATCAATGCGGTGATACCCAACTACGAGTTCGAGATTATCCATGGGCTCGTAGTTGACATTGATGTCCAAATCCAAGTAAGTCACATCGGCGGCATCGATATTGGCCGAGAGACCGCTGATTTCGCCGCCCAGGCGGAGGCCGAAAGGTAGTTGCAGATCACCGCGCACTCCCAGCATGGGCATCGGTACGCTTTGGTTGATGAGGACGTTTTGGGCATCGCCAGCAGAGATTAAAGGTACTCCGAGTACGCTGACGGTTTCCGTTGCAGTGATGACAAAGCGGTCGAACTCAATGAAGTCTACGCCAGCCATCACCGCCACGCGCCCCACAGGGGTATTGAGCACATCCACGCTGAGCATCAACTTAGTAATCGCTAAATCCATGTCGGTGCGTGCGGCGAGGTCTTCCGCGATGGGCAGTGGCTGACCAGCAAAAGTTGCGCCGCCAATGACATTCGAGTTCAGTGCGCCGTTATAGCCAAAAGCACTTGCAGAGACCTCAAAAGGTGCAATGCCAGCACGCGCACCGTAAAGGAATCCGACTTCACGGTTTTTCTCCATGGTCAAATCGCCATCAAAAGCGATGCCATTGCCGGAGGAATCAGCGACGCTTAAATCATTAGCCGTGGCGTCGAGGCCGACTGGGAAGACGGCGCCGAAACCGTTCACATGCAAATCACTCCAGGCGGAATCACCTGGGATTGAGCAGGCAGGAAGTAGGCACAAAAGCACTAACGGGCGGAGGTGTTTAGAAACCATGGTTGCAAACTAGCTGGGTTAGGAGTGGACTACAAGTCTGACAGCGGTGGCGATTCACCGGATAAGAGGCGGCGCGCAATCCAGCGATGATTGCGCAACGAGGCTTCTTCGAGCAAGCCGGGTAAATTGCGACGCCACATCTTAGGCTGGGTGAGATGCGCATCGTACTGGGCTAAGGCGCGCAATCGTTCCGCGGCACGCACCGCCGGGGGCAGCCCGGCATGCAGAGCCGCCAAGTCGCGCATGGCCTGTTTTAGTGGGACTTCGCCACGCAGAAAACGATTGCGATCGTGATCAAGCAGGCGCAAATCAGCGAGTTCCGTACCCGGTAAGCGCACCAGCATATTGCTGGGTTTTAAATCGCGATAAGCAACGCCGGCACGATGCATGCGCCGCACCCCATCCGCAACATTTGCCAATAACGCGGCACGTGCCTGCCCCGAAACGGCAAGCACAGCTTCATGCAAAGGTGACAGCTCGCTGAAATCTTCCAGGAGTAAAAAGGAGCCGCGTGCTGGGTAGGACCATGCAGCCCACACGGTGGCTACGGGAAAACCGCGGCGTTGCAGCGCCTCCGCGGCCCGTAAGCTGCGGATTGCTTTGCTGTGACCGAGGCGATCGCGCGGGTCGAAACGTTTGGTAGGCAAGTAGTGCTTTAATACGGCGCGGCGGCCGTCGGCAAGAACAACTCTTTTTACGGTAGAGGAGTTGCCGAACTTCAAGGTGTTGCCGCTGGCGGCAAGTTCGCCAGCCTCAGCGGCGGAGCGCTCTAGTAAGTTTTCCAGCTCGGCGGGGTTGAATGGAGCGATCCGCCAAACCGTTGGATGTTGGCCTTGAATGGCGGCACGCGCCGCTCGATCGCCAGCGCGCGCGGCCATGCGCAGGGCATGAAAAGCGGCGGCTGGTGCATCAGCTGGCGGAAGATGGACGGGAGTTGTAGGCATCGTTACGATAAAGTGTGCCAGCATGACTGCCCCAAGTAAAATTCCCCTGAGTGTGGTGATTATCGCGCAGGATGAGGAAGACCACATTGTGGCCTGTTTGCAGAGTGTGGTCTGCGTTGCAGAATTGGTTGTGGTGGATGGCGGATCCACGGATCGCACGGTGGAGTTGGCCAGAAAAATGGGCGCTGTGGTCGTTGAAAGGCCCTTTGATGGCTTTATCGAGCAGAAAAACGCCGCCCTGGATGCTGCCAGCTTTGACTGGGTGCTGAGTTTGGATGCCGATGAACGCCTGTCGCCCGAATTGATGGC
>ERZ890953.643-NODE-643-length-19558-cov-6.940317_pt1 | contig 19558 bp, 19 predicted proteins | sample MGYA00521264_ERZ890953 | MGnify/ENA primary metagenome ERZ890953 (study PRJEB32303, sample SAMEA104408629) | aquatic metagenome | biome: Brackish water; feature: Chemocline; material: water | place: Baltic Sea | collected 2014-10-26T21:54:00 | depth 200 m ...
GCAACATTTCTCTCTTTATCTATTTTTACGACTTTACTTGGTATTGATAAACACATTAACTTCTCATCCCTCTTTTAAATTCTATCCAATCTATCACTTTTTGGATAGATGATTTATCTTTGATATTAACTTCTAAAATATCCACACCGGGTTTAATTTTTCGAGCCTCTTTTTTCTCATGTTCTACATCATAATCAAAATGTTCTATCAAATCCATTTTAGTTATAAGAATCAAATCAGCCTGACGAAACATAACAGGATATTTTTCTATCTTGTCACTACCCTCAGGAATAGAGACTAAAACTATATTCAAATGACTTCCAACATCATAAGAAGCTGGACATACTAAATTACCTACATTTTCTATGAAGCATACATCAATATCTGAAAGTGGCATCTCATGTAAGCCCTTATGTACCATAAAAGCATCTAAATGACATGCACTCCCTGTTTGTATTTGATATGCTGGAATTCCTTTTGCCTTAATTCTATCTGCATCTCTTGAAGTTTCTAAATCACCTTCAATAACACCAAATTTAAATTGAGCCAAATCTACCATATGCTCCAAGAGAGTTGTTTTTCCACTTCCCGGACTACTCATAAGATTTATACTCAAAACATTATGCTTATCAAAGTGTGCTCTATTATGCCCTGCTTCTTGATTGTTTTTATCCAATATCTTTGTTATTACACTTATTGTTTTTTTATCATTTAGCTGCGGATTATGATGCAGTGTTTCATGCGCCGCTTGATGTTCATGGGAGTGAGTATGCTCATGATTATGAGTTTCTTCACCCTTACCTAAAGTTGTTCCCGTTATACTACATCCACAATCTGCACACATTATTTATTTCCTTTTAGTTTAAAATTTTATATTTTATGCCAGAAGCATATTAGTACCTACAGCAACTGATATTAAACCAGCTACTGTAAAAACTTTTCGTACATTTGTTTTATGCGTTAAAAACTCTTTGTTTATATACATGATAATCATCCCAAATGCAACAAAAACTATACTTACCCCAAACACAAAGGCAAGTACCATGCTAAAATTGACACTTTGCAACTCTACAACACCTAATGTTACAAGCATGCCTCTTACTCCACCTATACCCATAAGTGCTCCCATAGTCCAAGCAGAAGAAGAGAGTGCAGTATTACTATGCTCATGTTCCTTTCCAAAATAAATATGGATATGTTCTTTGCCTTCATGATTATGTTTGTTTAAGTGGATTTTATCAAATAGTACCATATATAAAATGTATAAACCCATACCCATTATTACACTAGATGAAATAAAATCACCATAAGCAGTTATATCAGAAGAAAGATGATATGCTTCTAAGATTTTTGCAAATACAAAAAGAGTTAAGCCATGACCAAAAGCAAAAAAAAGTGTAACCCAAAAAGTTTTTTTCATAGATTTACCAATGGAAAAATCTGCTATCGCGGTTAAGTGATCAGGTGCAAATGCATGTAAAATTCCATACCAAAATATAAGCATATAACTTAATTCCATATATAATCTCCTCTAATAAGTGAATGTTTATTCAGTTTTAAAGCATTTTATACTACATTATGTAAAAGAAAACTAAAACAACTCAGTTCTTAGATGTTTTTAGGACTTATTTGTATAAAATGAAAGGAAATATAATCATGCAATGGCAAACAAAATGTATCTTTTGTAATAATTATACTTATAGACTGAATGACGGTCGTGTAAAATGTTCAGTTTGTCAAAAAAAAATTTCCCTTATGAAAATTAATAAGGTTATAACACTCATTCAAACTTTTATTGACAACGAAAATGCCTTGCATGTATCAAAACGCTTACATCTATCCTATGTAAGTGTAAAAAAGTTTTATGATGAATTTAGATATATTACAGCACAAATATGTGAAAATGAGTATGAAATTTTTAGGAAAGATAATTGTGAATATGAAGAGTACTTTTATTTAGAAAATTCAAAAAAAGAAAAAAAAGAAGCAATCTTTGATGCACATAACTTTTTAACCTTTGATTATAATAGACATATCTATACTCTATTAATGCCATCGCTTCAAAAATATAAAAATCAGTTTCTACATGATAATATTCAGGACTCTTACATTGAAGAGTTCAATAAATTTAAAAGAATTAGTAGAATTATTAAAGTTTCCTCTATTCATAATAACATTGTAAAGTTTTGGAACTACTTTGAAAAAGAAATACTGAAATACAAAGGTGTTTCAGATAAAAACTTTGCACTTTATCTCAAAGAAATGGAATTTAAATATAATCATTCTAGTAATGATGCTATTGAAATTTTAATAAAGGAATCTTTTAATGAATAACACTCTAGCAATTTTAGGGGTTGGAAACATTCTTGAAAAAGATGATGGTGTAGCTATTTATGCTTCAAAATATCTTGAGTTAAACTACACATTTGAACCAAATATTGATATAGTCAATGGAGGTGTAGAAGGAATCAACCTACTCAACATGTTTATGGAGTATCAACATATTATTATACTCGATGCAATAGAAATTGATGATGAACCGGGAAGTATTTATCATATTCCCGCAGAGGAACTTACTGGATATGGTTTAAACTCTGGTGGTGCACATGAGATAGGTGTACTACAATGTTTTGACATCTTAGATCTCATGGATAAACCTATCCCAAAGTCTAGTGTTTTGGGCATCATACCAAAAGAGATTGATGTACACATTGGACTGAGTTCTCTCTTGGAAGATAAATTTCAGGTTTATATACAATCCTTACTAAATATTATAAAAGAAAACAATATTGTAATTCAAGAAAAGAATTACTCTCTTAGTTTAAAAGATATTATAGAAGGCTTTAAAAACCCTAGAAATTCATTATAACCATAGTAATCCACTATGAATACTATGATATCTGAAATATTTTTGTTACTATATGCAAAGAAAAAGAATTTTTGCATAAGGACTTTACCATGAAGTTTGCACAGTCGTGTCCCATAAATTTTGAAAAAGTTGATGAAAATATCATCAGATTACAAGCAAGTATTATTACTGTTCTTGGAATATTGTATTTTTTCACTGTAAATCCATTGATATTATTCCTATTGTTATATGATTTTATTATTAGAATTGCAGGATATAAAAATATAAGTCCAATCGTAATTATTGCCAATTTTTTTGCCTATCAGTTTTCATTTGCAAAGAAAATAGTTGATGGAGGTTCAAAAAAATTTGCTGCTCAAATAGGCTTAATATTTGTCATTGTAGCAAACTTATTTTATTATTTAAATTTTATACAATTATCACTATACATAATTGCTATTCTTGTTGTTTGTACAGCTTTGGAAACTTTGTTTAGTTATTGTATAGCATGTCAAATTTATCCACTATATAGAAAACTACTTCATAAAAAATAGCTCCCTACACTAATATATTCTTCTCTTCATAACCGCAAAATATTTGATACTCATTTTGTCTTTTTTAGGAATATTTATTCACAACTTACTGCTTATATCATAGTAAAATACTATGGTTACTATGATATAAAACATTTTTTGCTAGTATTTTAAATAATATTTACTGAATGAGTATTCATTTATATTTAAAAGGGCTGAAAGATGTATGAAAAATATTATCGGAGTATAGTTAAAACTATTTCGTGGAGAACGATAGGGACTATTGACACGATGTTTATATCTTATGTAATAACAGGAAATTTTATTATGGCGATTTCTATAGGTTCCATTGAGGTTATAACTAAAATGATTTTATATTATCTACATGAAAGAGCATGGAATGCAAGTAGTTTCGGCAAAGTAAAACCGACTCAAAATGATTACATAATATAGGAGAATAGAATGGAAGAAAAAGCAAATATAATAAATGACCGACTCAAAAATTGCACTATTAATGAGGTGCTGGAGCATTTTCTACATAGATACAAGGGGAAAATTGCACAAGCATCAAGCATGGGTGCAGAAGATCAAGTATTAACAGATTTAATCTTGAAAAAAGACAAGGATGTCAAAATTTTTACACTTGACACAGGAAGACTCCATGAACAAACATATCAAGTGATGAATAATACAAACAATAAGTATCACATTAAGATGGATGTTTATTATCCAGATTATAAAAATATACAACAACTTTACAAAGATCAGGGAATTAACGGATTTAAGCAAAGTGTTGAAAATAGAAAATCATGTTGTTATATGCGTAAAATAGAACCTCTCAAACGAGCATTAACTGGTCTTGATGTTTGGATAACTGGACTTAGAAGAAGTCAGTCACAAACCAGAGAAGAAATGCAATTAGTTGAATGGGATGAAAGTAACAACTTACTAAAAGTTAATCCCTTGATTGAATGGAGTGAAGAAGATATATGGAACTATATAGAAAAAAATAATGTCCCATACAACCAACTTCATAAACAGGGCTATCCAAGTATAGGGTGTGAACCATGTACAAGAGCTATCTCAAAAGGCGAAGATATAAGAGCCGGTAGATGGTGGTGGGAAAACCCAGAACATAAAGAGTGTGGATTACACTTAAAAGGAAAATAACTATGCATTATATACTCAATATAACATCAAAAATATTTGAACAAATTTGTGGTGATGATTGTGCATCCAAACGTGAAGAATTAGCTAAATGGGCTATGTTCGTATAAAAAAAGATAAGGAGAAAACATGAGACAAGAGACAATGACACACCTGAGAAAACTTGAAGCGGAGTCGATTCATATCATGAGAGAGGTAATTGCAGAATTTGAAAATCCTGCAATGCTTTATTCTGTAGGAAAAGATTCATCTGTAATGTTGCATTTGGCACTTAAAGCCTTTTATCCTGCAAAATTACCATTTCCTCTTTTACATGTAGATACTACATGGAAGTTTAAAGAAATGATTGAATTTAGAGACAAACGCATAAAAGAGTTAGGACTGACACTTTACACACATCAAAATCCTGAGGGGACAGCAGACAATGTCACTCCATTTACGCATGGTAGTTCTGTTTATACAGACATTATGAAAACACAGGGTCTTAAACAGGCACTTAACCAGCACAAGTTTGATGCTGTATTTGGCGGAGCTAGAAGAGATGAAGAAAAAAGTCGTGCAAAAGAAAGAATATACTCTTTCCGCGATAAATATCATAGATGGGATCCAAAAAAACAGCGTCCTGAATTATGGAGTACTTACAATGCGAAAATAAACAAGGGAGAAAGTATCAGAGTTTTCCCTTTGTCTAATTGGACAGAATTAGATATTTGGCAATATATATACCTTGAAGGTATTGACATTGTTCCTCTTTACTTGGCTGCAAAAAGACCAGTAGTCAAAAGAGATGGAATTAAGATTATGGTTGATGATAATAGGTTTCCGCTTGAAGAAGGTGAAGTACCTACAATGGAATATGTTCGTTTTAGAACATTAGGTTGTTACCCACTTACGGGAGCAGTTGAGAGTAGTGCTTCTACACTTCCTGAGATAATTCAAGAAATGTTACTCACAAAAACAAGCGAAAGACAAGGTCGTCTGATTGATGCAGATCAAGCAGACTCAATGGAAAAGAAAAAAATTGAAGGATATTTTTAATGGTTAATCAATCAAATTTAATAGAATCGGATATAGAAGCTTATTTACACCAACAAGAGCATAAGGAGTTGTCTCGTTTCATTACATGTGGAAGTGTTGATGATGGTAAAAGTACCCTTATCGGAAGACTGCTACATGATACAAAAACAATTTTTGAAGATCATTTAGAATCATTACAGGTGGATAGTAAGAAAATAGGAACTACGGGTGGAAAAATCGACTTGGCATTACTTGTTGATGGATTACAAAGTGAACGTGAACAAGGTATTACTATTGATGTCGCATATCGCTACTTTTCAACTCAAAAAAGAAAGTTTATTATTGCAGATACTCCAGGGCACGAGCAATACACCAGAAATATGGCAACAGGTGCTTCAACTGCTGATTTGGCAATTATTTTAATAGATGCCAGATATGGGATAGTGACACAAACACGTCGCCACTCTTATATAGTTCGCTTGCTCGGCATTCGTAATGTAGTAGTAGCGATAAATAAAATGGATTTAGTAAATTTTGACCCTAAGGTATTTGAAAAAATTGATACTGAGTATCGAAAATTTGCCAAGGGATTGGGCATTGAAACTATATATTCGATTCCTTTATCAGCACTTGATGGCGACAATGTAGTTAACAAAAGCGAAAAAACTCCATGGTTTAAAGGAGCGACACTGCTAGATATTTTAGAAACCGTGCCATTAGCAACACCACCTGCCGATGCAGCATTTAGAATGGTTCTTCAGTATGTCAACAGACCTAATCTTGACTTTAGAGGATTTGCAGGTACGATTGCTTCAGGAACGGTGAGTGTTAATGACAAAATAACTGTTCTACCGTCTAATAAACAAGTAACAGTCAAAGAAATTGTTACCTATGATGGGAATCTTGAATCTGCTTCCTCTCAGCAAGCCATCACATTAACATTCAATGAAGAGATAGATATAAGTAGAGGAAATGTCTTAATAAAGTCTGAGTCTACAATTACCTCATCAACTTCAATTCAGACAAATATTGTTTGGATGGATGAAACAAAGTTGACTCTGGGAAAAAACTATCTTTTAAAAAGAGGTTCATCTACTACGAATGCTACAGTACAAAATATCAATTATCGTGTTGATGTTAATACCCAAGAGCATACACAAATAGATGAACTTCACCTAAATGATATTGCAAGTCTCAATTTTGGCTTGAGTGATGTACTTGCTTTTGATACATATGAAGAAAATAGGGATATGGGAGGATTTATTCTCATAGACAAGATATCCAACAACACAGTGGCAGCGGGTATGATTACTAAGAGTTTAGAGAATGAGACTAAAGCACAGGAAAAACCTGAGAGTTTTGAAATAGAACTAAATGCTCTCATAAGGCAACATTTTCCTCATTGGAATAGCGACATGATAGAATAAGGATTGAAAAATGGCTTTACAAACAAAAGAAACGAAAGCCCAAAGGCTTGAAAGAATTAAAAAAGAAAAAGATGGCTTAGATGTTCTAGCTAATATTCTTAAATATGCAAAAACTGGCGAGGATATTGATTCTGAGGATATTGATCGATTTAAGTGGTATGGATTGTATACACAAAATAAAAATCTTCAAGGAGATGATACTAATACATACTATATGCTCAGAATCAAGATAGAACAAGGTTATTTAAGTACCGAACAATTATTCGAAATAGCAAATATTTCAAAAGAATTTGCTAGAGATACAGCTGATATCACGACAAGACAAGATATACAACTACATTGGATAGATATTAAAAACTTACCTCAAATTTTTTCCAGACTTCAAAAAGTTGGGATCAATACATTTTCATCAGGCGATTGCCCTAGAAATATTGTTTCTTGTCCAGTAAATGGTTCTGATGCAAATGAAATAGATGATGTAAGAGATATAGTACATGCCCTCAATGATTTATACAGAGCAAATTATGAATTTAGTAATTTGCCACGAAAATTCAAAATTGGTGTAGGTGGATGTAATAAGCACTGTATCTCACATGAAGTACAAGATCTTTCATTCACAGCAGTTCAAAGAGATAGTGGTGAGATACTTTTTAGCGTAGCAATTGGTGGAGGACAAGCCAGTAATAAGCATATTGCTTCACATATTGGTTATATTCAGCGTCAAAATATTGTTCCGACTGCAAAAGCTATTGTCACACTCTATAGCGAGCATGGACGGCGAGACAATCGATCAAAAGCCAGATTAGGCCATTTACTTGAACAATGGAGTGTGGAAAAATTTTTACTTGAATTAGCCAAAATATCAGATATAAAGTTTGAAGTATTTGACAATATTAGCTTTACACCTTACCCAAGACGAAGTCATTTTGGTATTATACAAACAAAAGAAGATGGGTATAACAATATAGGATATGCACTAACCAGTGGTAAAATAGGTACAAAAATTTATAAACTTGCACAGACATTAAAGCTTTATAATATTAGAGGCATTGCCTTGACTACTACGCAAAATATTATAGTTATAGGAGTACAAAAAGGTCTTACTGATGCATTCACACATACTTTGGACGTGGCAATTGAGCTGAGCACTCAGCCTTCTGTTTTTCAAGCCAGAACGCTTGCATGTACTGGACTTAACTTTTGCAAAATGGCGATTAGTGAAACTAAAAATTTGTCTATTGATACTGTAAAATATCTCAATGAAAAATTTCCAGATTTTGTCGAGCCAATAAGCATAAGTATAAATGGATGTCCCAATGCTTGTGCACATCCACATATTGTTGATCTTGGTTTCATTGGTGCCATGTTAAAAAGAGGTGAAGAAAGAGTATCTGGTTTTAATTTGCTTGTAGGTGGACATCTCAATGGAGTAGAGAGTAAATTTGCCATTAAAACGCCTGTGAAAGTAACACCAGAAGAAGTTCCAATTTTCATTGAATCCATTATTTTGGAATATGAAAAAAGTTTAAATTCAAACTTTCAAACTTTTATCTTGGAAAAATATTTAAACTGATACAATTAGAACTAAAGGATGTAAGTATGGCGTTTTTATCTTCAAAAGCAGTATATGGTTTAGCAGCAATGTATATTATTTCCCAAGCTACGAATGCACGAACAATGCGAGTCAAAGAGATTGCTGCCATGACTCATATATCGCATGGGTATTTGGAACAATTGCTTTCTAGTTTAAGAAAAAGCAATCTGCTTATCAGCACTCGTGGTGCCCAAGGTGGATACAAACTAGCTAGAAATGCAAATCAAATTTCTGTTTTAGAAATTTTAGAAGCTCTAGAAGGACCCTTTTATAAAATAGATGGCAATTTAGGTTCAAGTGCTATTTTAGACTATTTTTGGTCAGATATTGAAGATAAAATGTGTACACTTTTTGATACAAAATTATCAGAGCTTTATCGTGCATATCAACCATATTTTTATGAAATATAAAAATTATTTCACACTATAATTAAAATCCTCTAAAATGTTCTATACTAGGATTTGCAAAAATATTTAATACCTCTTCTAAACTAATATATGTATCTTTCTTTGATACTTTAGTTCCAAAGAGTTCGATATTTTCAATTATATTTTCTATATATGATGGCCACACCTCTCTTATCTTAGGTGTGAGTCCAACCTCAACTGCAATAATATCTTCTGGAACAATACTAATAACAATAGTATCAGCCATCTGTTCACTTAATGAACATATTTGTAGCATTTCGGCTATCTCTACCTCATTAGCTGTTTTTTTAATGAGACTTCCATCTAAAAATTCATCTGTCGTTTTTATGAAGATATCTCCTACTTCTTTTGTATCATCTGATGCAGTATTTACGATAATCACTTTATCAAACTCTTGGAGTAATGGCATAAGCATAAAACCTAATGTTCCTCCATCTACAAACTCGATATCGGGTTCAAATGTATAGTTTTCTTTTAAATATTTTGCAGCATACAAACCTATCCCTTCATCTTTAAAAAATGCATTTCCTGATCCTATTAAGGCTATTTTATTACTCAATTTTATTCCTTTTATCGATTGTTTAAAGCATAATAAGCTTGTCCAAGAGATATACTCCCATCATTTACAGGTGTATTTTCTTGTATATAATATTGTCGTTTTTTTTCATGTAAAAGAGAAATTACTCTATTGCAAAGTAGCTTATTTTGGAAAACACCACCACATAATACGACTGCTAATGTGGCATGTTTATCACTAATCTCTACAACTATTTTTGCTAAAGTATTTATGAACTTCATTGCGATATCTTTATTATCATGTACTAACTCTTTAATCATTGCATCGTAATTTATAATCTTACCTTCAATAGTGTAACTATAAACCTCCTTAGTCGTACTATTAGCTGCATTTACTTCCATCTGTAAACCACTTTGTCCTTCAAAACTTATTTCATCTATATTTCCCATAAAAGCAAACAAGGCGTCAAACAAACGACCAACAGATGAAGTTGCAACACTATTTATATTTTTACTATACAAGATATGATAACTCTTTATCTCTTGTGAAGAAAATGCGTTTAGAAGTGGCAGTTGTAACTCTAATACTTCCTCAAGAGTATAAAGTTCAAAAAGCAGTGCTAAAGCTATTCGTTTAGGGTTTTTAATGGCTTTTTCAGAGCCAAGAAGCTTCATTTCTTTAAAGCTATACACTCTCTCATATGCATGTGCATCCGCAATAAGAACTTCTCCTCCCCATAAACTCCCATCATCCCCATATCCTGTACCATCAAAACAAAATGCCAAAACTTCCTCATCCAAATTATACTCTGCCATGCAAGCTAATGCATGCGCATAATGATGTTGCAATTGAATTAACTCAATTGCTGAAGATTTTGTTTGTAGAGCCTTTGCCCATTTTGTTGTTTCATAGTTTGGATGTTTGTCACAAACAATAATATCTGGCTCAAAGTTGTAAAATCTTTTAAATGTATTTACTGTCTCTAAAAAGTATTCAAATGCTTCGATAGAATTGAGATCACCTATGTGAGGGGAGCTTACAATATAATTGTCAAAGGCTAATGATATTGTATTTTTTTGGTTGGCACCAACTGCTAAAACTTTCTTTTTTGTTTCTTTTTTAAAAATAAAATTCTTAGGAGTATACCCTCTAGCCAATCTTAAAAAAAGTGTTTGTGATTCGAGATTTGTTGCTAAACTATCATCACATGCATTGAGTATATCTCTATCAAATGTCAAAATATATTTTGTTAGGAGAGATAATTTTGACACTATCTCTTGTTCAGTTTTCATAATAGGTTCATCACTCATATTTGCACTAGTAGCAACAATTGGATGATTTAACTCTGCAAGAATCAAATGATGCAAAGGAGTATAGGCTAAAAGCACTCCTATCCTATCGAGCTGGGGGGCAACTAAATCACTCAAAATATTTGTTTGTTTTTTTTGAACGATAACAATAGGTCTGGGTTGTGACAAAAGTAATGCTCTATCTTTTTGAGTCAAATAAGCTACTTCTTCTATTGCAGCCAAATTTTTAAACATAATTGCAAAAGGTTTTAGAGGTCTATCTTTGCTTAAACGCAAAGCAGCAACTGCATCATCATTCCTAGCATCACAAACTAAATGAAATCCTCCAATGCCTTTTATAGCTACCGTTTTACCCTCTTTTATCATCTTACATGTAGAAGTAATACTCTCTTGCAAATCAATTATATTATCGTTTTTTAAATTTATAAATTTTAATTTTGGACCACAATCATAGCAACTAATCGGCTGTGCGTGATAGCGTCTATTTGTAGGGTCCTTATACTCTTTTTCACACCTTTTGCACATCGTAAATTTATACATGGAGGTATTTTTTCTATCATAAGGAAGTTTATTTATAATACTGTAACGAGGCCCACAATTTGTACAATTTATAAAAGGGTATAAGTATCTACGATTATTTTTATCTTGCATTTCTGCTTCACAATCAGCACAAAGTGCTGTATCTGCTGCCACAATTGTTGTAATACTATTTTGTACAGAATTCAAAATTTCAAATGATGTATCATTTTGAAGTTCTATATCATTTACAGAGAGTGCGTCTATTTTTGACAATGGAGGATTGTTTTTAGAAAAAAGTTCCATAAAAGTATCAATATTTTGCATAATACCTTCTACTTCAAGAGTAACACCTGCACCACTATTGAGTACAAATCCATTTAAGTTACACTTTCGTGCTAGATTATAAACAAAGGGACGAAAGCCCACTCCTTGGACTAAGCCCTTGACTTCTACTTTAATTCTTTTTTTAGAGGTAAATGCCACCGACAACTGCATTCTCCTTCCCAATTGGATAATTAATATTCATTTTTGGAGGTGTAGCTTTTAAATTTCTTTGCATTCGTGAAAACAAAGACTGATTTGCAAAATCACTTCCACATAAGATTATCTCTTGGGCTTTTGTTTTTGATTTGAGTTCACCAATAATTTCACTAAAATAATCACCAAACGATTCAAAAATAGAATAACTCAAAATCGTACTACTCACATCACCAAGCTGATAAGAGATTATACTTGATAAAAAGGCTATGTTATCAAAACGATTATCTCGAACATGTGTGTCCATCTGAATACCACCTTTACCGACAAACTTCATGGCCTCTTTTACAACACCGCGCATACTTTTATCTTCCAAATCAAGTAAAATTGCAACAACTTCAAAGAGCTCAATTTTTTCTCTCTCTTGTAAGGCTTCGATTGCAGAATAAGCTTTAGGCATTCTTTTTTGAAAGTTTAAAACTAATCTATCAGAACCTTCCCTTAAAGTTGCAATATTTTTGAGTAAATTTTTTGCTTCAAATGGTTTAGGTGGCACTATTCGCAAGACTTTCTTACCATCGTAATATAAAAAAGATGGTATATCCTCAAAGTAAGCTCCAACACATTTTATACCAAACAAATTATGTTCTGCTATCACAGACATAAAAGAAGCTTCATCTGCAGCCATGACATGCTGATTGCTATGATAACTTTCATCAATCCCTTCTAATACATTTGTTTTATCAACAACAACCGAATCAAAATGATTCATAGAATCAAAAAACATTCCACCTTCTTTAGGTACACCTATTAAATTATCTGCAATACTCAAAATACTTTTTGATATATACCTTTTTGATGGGAAACAAACTCTCTCACCCTCAGCAATAAATTGAATATCCTTGTTTAAAAAAAGTCTAATATCTTTTTGGGCATTAATCTCTAAATCATAATCCATCAACATATCAGCATCATAACTTTCATCTGCTTCTTCATAAGCAATAAAATCAACACCTAACTTTTGTAGTTCACTTCCTAATGGAATTGAAAATCCATCATCTGGATATTTCACATAGGCTGTATTTGACTTCAGTTTTTCTTTTAAAATTTCATTTTTTAGTGTTACATTAAGGATTGGTCTTTCTATACTCAGTAAAGAGTTAAATTCTTCACTTATCAATGATAAATGGTCTGTAATTTTTTTAGCATTAATCATCATGAGTATAGAGTTCAAATCCATCATCTCAGCTTTATAAAAGAGTTTGTAGCCCATTGTTGTTTTAACTAATACTTTTTTGTTATCATTCAATGCCTTGGCTGCCACTTCAAACATAGTTCTAAAACTACCAGCATCATTTGCATATCGTTCAGTCGTTTTATTTACAAGTCTTACCGGTATAGCACACTCATGACAACTATTGATATGGTGTTTTTGCTTAAAACCTATACTATTGATTTCATTGTCACACTCTTGACAAGCTCGTAGAAATTTAAAAGATGTATTATCTCGATTGTAAGGGTATCTATGTAAAAAACTATAATTTGCACCACAACAACTACAAGATGTAAATGGATAATAATATCTTCGTGAACTTACATTAAACATCTCTTTTTGACAAGAGGGACAAAGACCAAGATTAAGAGGATACTCATTATCTATTTCTGGCAAGCTTACAATGACTTCATCTGTTTCATAACTACTAGAACCTTTAAGAAAAAATGATGCCGGAAGTTGCTGTGCTATCGCCTCAAGACACTCTTGAAGTTTTTCATGTTCTGATGTAAAAGCACAAATTAATTTTCCATTATTCTGCTCAACTCTTGCAAAAATATCATAAGTTCTAATAATGCTAATAATGTAATTTTTAATATAGTTTTGTGTAGATTGGGTTTGTATTTCAAGAACGAATGCCATGTCTTCCCTTTTTTTAACTCTATTTGCTTATGAAAGAAGAAAGACAAGCCTAAGCTTGTTCTTCTTTAACATATTTACTACCACCGACAATAATAGAAATGTCACCCTCTTTCCAAAAGATTGTACGCCACACTTGATAATAGATATGAAAGGTAACCCATGTAATAAGAAACCACATCGTATAATGATGCGAAATTCTTACATCCATATTTGTTCCTCCTGTTACGACTAATGTCCAGTCCGTCACAAAGTGTAACATGGTAGGCCACCAACTTCCAATAGAACTAAGTCCTGATTCCAGTCCTTGAACATACATCTGTAAGCCTGTAAAAAGCATCCAAATGAGCAAGAAATGAAATATGAAAAAATATACAATATTAAAACTGTCATTATGTGTTGAGTCGAAATTTTTTCTTCTATTTAAAGTAATTAAATTTAAAAAAACTTCAACAAACTGTGTTAAATTTTTTTTATTTGGTATAACTTGTTTCCATGGTCTTTCTAACCGTGAGAAAAAAGTTAGATAAAAAATAATAACAGCTGTAACATCAAAAATAATAGCAACTATAAAGTGCCCCCAACGATTCCAAGCCATAACATACTTATCTACTGCACCATCAGCAATAAAACTTTGATAGTAGGGATGTCCAATATAAAGACCCGTAATAACTGCTGTAAGCATAGCAAAAGCATTTACCCAGTGAATTATACGCATAGCACCTGAACGTCTCTTTATCTGTTTGTATCCAGATTTCATGATTGTCTCCTTAGATACTACATTGTGTATCTATCTTATAGACACCAAGTTCTTTACCCTTAGTATCAACTACATGCACAGCACAAGCAATACAAGGGTCAAAACTATGAATTGTACGAATAATTTCTAAAGGTTGTTCAGGATCTGCAACTTTAGTTCCTATAAGCGATGCTTCATAAGCCCCCATTCGACCTTTATAATCACGAGGTCCAGCATTCCATGTAGATGGAACAACTGCTTGATAATTAGAAATTTTACCATTTTCAACTTTTACCCAGTGCCCCAAAGAACCACGAGGTGCTTCTGCAAGTCCCATACCTTTAGTTTTAACACTTACTTTATCAAAGTCAAATTCTGTCCATGTACTTAAATCTCCACTTGCTGCATTCATTGCAAGTTCATCAACCCATTCCATCATAACATCACCCATAAGTTCTGTCTCAATTGCACGTGCTGCTGTACGACCTATAGTGCTAAAAAGTACTGAGATTGGTAAATTTCCGCGTTTTAAGAAGTTCGTTACATATTTTGTAATTCTTTCATCTTTACGAGCAACACCAATAATCATACGAGCTAATGGTCCAACTTCTACTCTTGTATCATTGTAGATAGGTGATTTAATCCAAGAATATTTTTCATCCGTTTTAAGGTATGCTATTCCGTCATCACGCTTATCTAAACCTGTATATTTTGGAATTGTTGTTCCATCATATGGATGCAGTGGCTTAGTGCCTTCATACCAAGCATGTGTTACATCTTCTGCAATATTTTCATGGTTTACATCTTCTACTTTAGAAATATCGCCACCATACACTATACCACTTGGAAACAGTGTTTTTGCATTATAAAAACCTGTGTCATCTAAACGGAAATCTCCATAACTCATATAGTTAAGAAGTCCACCACCAGTTCCACCGACACCTTTACCTTCAATAAGCTCTGTAAATGTTGCTTTTGAATCTGTAGCTTCATCTGCATATTGAGTACCAGCCATGTAAACATCTGGAAGATATGCTTGCTTAATAAAAGTATTTGATTGTTTTAATAAATTTTTAAATAGTGCAATTCTTGAAGGATTTTGAATATCTTGTACACAAGTCACACCACCAACAACGATAGATTGTGGATGCGGATTTTTACCACCAAAAATAGCTTGCATTTTTGCCATTTCTCTTTGAATATCAAGTGCCTGTAAATAGTGTGCAACACCAATAAGATTTTGCTCTGGCGTTAGTTTATAATGTTTGTTACCCCAGTATCCATTTCCAAAAATACCTAGACGACCTTGTTTTACAAACTTAGCTACTCTATCTTGAATCTCTTTAAATTTCGTCGCACCTTCTATATATGGTGCAGTCCCTGCAACATCTGCCCATTTTACTGCTTCTTTTGCAGTTTTTGCAGGATCAGCTGAGAGTGCTGAGACAACATCCACAAAATCAAGTGCATGTAGATGATAAAAATGGACTAAGTGATCATGTACATAAAGTGCACCTTGAATAAGATTACGAACAAGTCTTGCATTTTTAGGAATAGTAATATCAAAAGCATCTTCAACTGCTTCAATAGAACGCTGATAGTGAGTTCCTGTACAAACACCACAAATTCTCATTGCCAAAAGACCGGCATCACGAGGGTCTCTTCCTTGTAAAATAGTTTCAATACCTCTAAACATCGTTGATGAACTATAAGCATCTATGATAGTATTATTCTCATCTATTACTGCTTCTATTCTTAAGTGTCCTTCAATCCTTGTAATTGGATCTACTACTATGTGTTTCTTTGCCATTATGCTTCTCCTCCATCTTCTTTTTTACCTGCAACAGCACTTGCAATTGCATGAATACCTATTCCGATTCCGGCTGCTGTTAATAAACCTAAACCAAACTCGTCAACTGTTTTCTCAACACCACCTGTTGGTGCTTTTATCTTCGCATCTGCCATTGGTCGCTCATAAGCATACTTATCCCAAAAATCAGGTTCAGAACAACCAATACATCCACGACCAACACCAATAGGCCAGTTAACTCCTTCGTTATATCTTACGATTGAGCAGTTATTAAATGTCATAGGTCCTTTACAACCCATTTTATAAAGACAGAAGTTATTTTTTGCTCCAGTATCTCCCCACTCTTCAACATATTCACCTGCATCAAAGTGAGCACGTCTTTCACAATTATCATGTATTCTATATCCAAATGCAAATTTAGGACGAAGAAGAGAATCTAATTCTGGTACTTGACCAGTTAAAATGTAGTGAAGAATTACACCTACCATATTAGCAGGGTTTGCAGGACAGGCAGGAATGTTAATAAGTGGCTTACCTTTTACAACATCCATAACACCGACTGCACCGGTAGGATTAGGTGAAGCGGCTGGAATACCTCCAAATGTAGCACATGAACCAACAGCTACAACAGCTGCAGCATGTTTACTAACACGCATTAAATGATCATAAAAAGTTTCTCCACTAGCACCAATAGTTCCAAACTGACCTTCCATCCCCATAGGAATAGCACCTTCTACAAAAAGTAAATACTTATCTTTAAATGTATGCATCGCATCTTCAAGTTGTTTCTCTGCTTGATGTCCAGAAGCAGCTTGAAGTGTTTCATGAAATTCGAGTGAAATAATATCAAGAACAATTTCATCTATCTTTGGTCCATCCGAACGAAGAAGTGCTTCTGAATTACCTGCACAATCTTGAAGTTCAAGCCATATTACAGGAGCTCTATTCATAAGAAGTGTAGCTTCTGCTACAAGAGGAGTAAAAGAAGCTGGCAACATAAGCATTGCAGTTGTAGCACTCACCCATTTCATAAAATCGCGCCTCTCAATTCCCTGAGACTCTAGCATATCACCTATTTCTAACCTATTGTTAAGAGGTTGTTGTGTTTTCAACTCTTCGATTCTTGCTTGACATTGCTCAAACAATTTTTCATAGTGAGTATCACCCTTGTTCGTTTCAACTCTTGCACTTTTGGATGTAAAAAGCTTTTTTACACCTTCTATTCTATCTGCCATAGTCAACTCCTTTAGTAATTAATGAATAACCATTCAGTATGGTACAGAAGAATAACTTAAAGTAATATTAGTTTTTTTTATCTTTGTTTAAAAAAAGCTCTTTCTTGTATATAAAGTGGACTAAAAAGGATTATTCTATTTTAAAAGTTCATTTTTTTAGTGTGTTGTACAAACAGAACATACATCAAAAGTACGAAATACAAACTGTGCTTTTTCTTTTGAGAGTCCTTTCATCGCTTTTTGTGCTGGAGAAGGTTTCTTAGGTGTTGAACTGCCTATATTCCATTGTGTTGGTGTAATTATCTCATATTTTATAATTTTACCTTTTTCTAACACTACTTTATGAATTAAGGGTCCTCTTGGTGCTTCAACTACACCTACTCCCTCCGCTGTAATTTCATTTATATTACGAGGTTTGATAAATGACTCTTGTGTAATATCTATCGAAGATGTTAATTTTTTTGTATGTTCGAGTAAACTTCCGAGTTCAAAAATTCGAGCCATTACACGAGTATAAGCACTATCTTTATATCGTCTGTGCATGTTTTTTACAATTAATAAGTTCGTTGACATTGTCCTAGCTAAAGGACCAGTTTCATAAAAATCACCTTTGTACACTGCATTTAAAGCAAATGTTTTTTCATTAGGGGAGTATGCTTGTTCAACAGTAGCAAATTTCACATCAACACTTAAGGCACGTGTTTTTATTAGCTTAGATACTTGGCTAAAGGAGTGTTCACCAAATACTAAAAATCTATCATATGCAAAACCTGATTTGTGAAAATCATTTTCTATAAGTACATTTTCTATTGTTGCTACATCACTCTTTATATCGTCAAATTCCTTACATGAACTAAAATTCAAAAAAGTTTCTAATCTAATACCTATTGTCTCTTTTTCTAAGAATGCAATCACTTCATCAATGTAATTTTTTACTTGTAGTATATCTATCTGTGTTGGATCACATGTAACCCCGCCAGGTACCATGTAAGAAGAGTGTGGCCATTGCCCAGCTAAAGTAGCTATTGCTTTGGAAACTAATGATGCTGCATATGCAGCTTTAAGTTGTGTCTGCTCAGACTTGCTTGAAAACGTTGACAACTCTGGAATTATCACTAAGTATATCCATTTGAAATGATTTTGTATCATCTCTAATACTAATGTAAGCTCACGGATAGTTTGTGCTTTTTGGCTTAACTTAACTTCGTGCCCTGCATTTTTATAAGCATCTTCTAAAGCATTCACTGTGGCCATTAAATGAGCATGTCCACAAATACCACAAACTCTTGGTGTAATCACCAAAGCATCTAAAGCATTTTTACCCTCTAAAATTTTTTCCATTCCACGAAAATGAGGAAAAGAGATTGTTGAAGACTTAACAATATCATCTTCCATATCAAAGTAGATTGAAGCTTCACCTTCTATTTTATCAATCAGTTGTTTTGTAATCAATTAATTTTCCTTCAAGTCTTTTTACACGAAATGTCTTAGCGATACCAGTTAATGTCAAGTAACTTCGTTTAGAAACACCAATTGGAACTTCCTCAGGAATAGACATATTGGTTTTCGTTTGAAACAAATTTTTTCTTGGAAAATCTGGTTCTGTACAACCAAAACAAGGAGTACCTACTCTTGTTTTAGAACTAACATCACTCCATAAAATTTTATTACATGAAGCATGTGTTAATGGTCCTCTACACCCTTGGTTATAGAACATACAACCCTCTTTTAATCCAAAAGATTTCGTATCTACTTTCCATTCAAAATATTCATTTCTTGTGCATCCATGATGAACTAATTGACTATATAACTCCACAGGTCTATGTAAATCATCTTTCACGATTGTAAATCCATCTGCAAGTAGATTTAAGGTTGAACCTAGCCACTCTGGATGTGTAGGACAGCCTGAAAGATTAATAATTTTTTTATCATATTCTAATAATGGTCCATAACTTTCATTATCTCTAAATATGAGTCCACTGTTTTTCTCTGGAGCACTCTCTTTAAACATACCTCCAAAACTAG
>ERZ890953.645-NODE-645-length-19535-cov-5.607649_pt1 | contig 19535 bp, 15 predicted proteins | sample MGYA00521264_ERZ890953 | MGnify/ENA primary metagenome ERZ890953 (study PRJEB32303, sample SAMEA104408629) | aquatic metagenome | biome: Brackish water; feature: Chemocline; material: water | place: Baltic Sea | collected 2014-10-26T21:54:00 | depth 200 m ...
TTTCCTTAACAGTGCAGCTAGGTTAAGTTGCACTTATGAGTTGAATTCGGGTATCTATAAGTATTCTTTTTTTAGCAGGTTGTGCTGCATTACAGCATCAAAATTTAAATGGGCCAGGTTGGTACAGAGTTAAACCAACCGATACTCTGTATTCAATTGCCTGGCGATATGGCCTGGATTTTCAGGAATTAGCGTTATGGAATGATATTTCTGAACCTTTTAGTGTAAATCCCGGTCAGCAGCTTGTTTTGATAAAACCCGTCAATTTGCCGACTAAAAGTGTGCAAGATGGAAAGCTTGTGACTGAGGCTGAGAAAAATCCGTCTGTAATCGTCAAGCCATTGACGCCTTCCTATAAGCAGACAATTTATTGGCGTTGGCCGACTCAGGGAAAAGTTATAAATCTCTTTTCAATCAATGATTTAGACAGTCGTGGTATTGATATTGCAGGAGAAATAGGGCAACCTGTATATGCTGTTGCTGAAGGTAAAGTTGTGTATAGCGGTACAGGGTTAACCGGATATGGAAACCTGATTATCGTCAAGCATGATAATACATACTTAAGTGCGTATGCATATAACAGTAACAGGTTAGTACAGGAAGGTGTACAGGTGAAAAAGGGGACGCATATTGCGAATATGGGAAGTGGCAAAAATAATGTACCCATGCTCCATTTTCAAATTCGTAAGAATGGCAAGCCTGTTGATCCTTTACTTTATTTACCCGATACAAAATGAGTACAAAATCTCTCGAGAGGGCTGTTAGCATGAGCAAATCAAATGATCCAACAATTTTGCAAGATAAGGAAATTCCCGTGGACGAAATTGTGGAGTCAAGTCAACTTGCCGAGCAATATGAGAGTGATGAGCTGAGCGATTTGACTGATGTAGATTCAAACGAAGAAGAGCAGAATATCATCAAAAAAGAAGTTGACTCAGTCGCTGAAAATTTTGTTGAAAGATGCAGGACTATTGAGCGACGTAAATCGTCGACTCGCCGTCGTGTTTCTGATGCTGATCCTACACGCCTGTACTTAAGTGAAATTGAAGGTTCTCCATTACTCACCGCTGAAGAAGAAGTTTACTTTTCTCGAAAAGCTCAAAAAGGTGATTCTACTGCCCGCGATACCATGATCGAATGTAATCTGCGACTGGTTGTTAAGATTGCACGTCGTTATATGAATCGGGGATTGCCATTACTGGATTTAATTGAGGAGGGCAATCTGGGGTTAATCAGGGCGGTGGAGAAGTTTGACCCGGAACGAGGATTTCGTTTTTCGACTTATGCCACGTGGTGGATACGGCAAACTATAGAGCGCGGTTTAATGAACCAGACACGAACTATTCGCTTACCCATTCATGTTATTAAAGAATTAAATACTTATTTACGTACAGCTCGGCGCTTAACTCAGGATTTAAAACAGGAAGCAACTTCAGAAGATATAGCCAGGACTCTCAATAAGCCGATTGAAGATGTTGAAAAAATGCTCAAGCTGGCTGATAGAGTTACCTCGGTCGATGTGCCTATGGGGGGTGATGGTGAACGTCCCTTACTGGATATTATACCTGATGAAAATAACCCTGATCCTTCATTTATCCTGCAGGATGAATCGGTTTTGCAACATCTCGATACCTGGCTGGATGAACTCGATGACAAACAGCGTGAAGTTGTAGTACGACGATTTGGTTTACGTAATCATCCTCGTGGCACATTGGAAGAGGTGGGTCTGGAATTAGGTGTTACTCGTGAACGTGTACGTCAGGTGCAAATGGATGCATTACGACGATTAAGACGTATTCTTGAGAATAACGGATATTCCAGAGAGAATATTTTACAGTAAAAATTAATCTGACTATAATCTGTCGATGCATATCTTTTCAGGCAGATTACTGATTCTGGGGTTATTTTTTTTAGGGGTATCCCAGTCACTTTATGCGGAGTCATTCACCAGCCCTTTCGGGCAAAAATTTGTCAAAATTGAACCCGGTCAATTCATCATGGGAACGCAGGATTTTGATTTACTGATTAAAGAAGTAGATCCGGATCGTATTGAAAAATTAAAAAAAGAATTACCCGCTCATAAAGTAAAAATTTCAAAAGCATATTATCTTGCTACCACTGAAATGACGCAAGGTATGTGGTATGAGCTGACAGGTGATCAACCGGGAAAAGAACAGAGGTGGGATAGACCTGACTGGAAAAATCTACCTGTTAGTAGAGTAAGCTGGGAGTCCGTTCAGGAGTTCATCGATATCGTAAATGATCTGGATGAGCAATATCACTACCGGCTACCGACTGAAGCGGAATGGGAATATGCGGCGCGCGCTGGAACCAGAGGGTTACGACCTTTTGACTATGCTGAAATGGCTGATTATGCCTGGTTCAGGGATAATTCAGGTAATAACCCAATGCCTGTCGGTACGTTGAAACCCAATGCCTGGGGATTATTCGACATGATCGGTAATTTATGGGAATGGGTCGAAGATTCGTATGACCCGGCATATTACAGCGCTTCACCCTCAGTTGATCCAAAGGGAGCAGAACTTTCAGTAAGAAAATCTATGCGAGGAGGTTCATATCATTGCACCACTGAACGGGTTAGAGTAGGAATTCGCGGAACTAATGTCGAATTTCGGTCTATGTCGGTTCTAGGTTTTCGACTGGCAGCCGATAAGAAATAATCATCACAGGATTTTTGAGGCGTAATCAGCCAGTCGAGATCTTTCACCTGTTTTCAAGGTGACATGACCACTGTGTTCCCAGGCTTTAAATCTATCCACGATATAGGTCAAACCAGAGGTTGTTTCAGTAAGATAAGGCGTGTCAATCTGTCCGATATTGCCAAGACAAACTACTTTGGTGCCGGGGCCTGCCCGCGTAATTAATGTTTTCATCTGCTTCGATGTCAGGTTTTGCGCTTCATCCAGGATGATGAATTTATTGAGGAAGGTTCTACCCCGCATAAAGTTCAACGATGAAATTTTTATACGGTTACGCACAAGATCTGTCGTGACCTGTTGTTCCCAGGGTTCATTTTTATCATTTCCTACCAGCACTTCCAGGTTATCCATTAATGCACCCATCCAGGGTGACATTTTTTCTTCTTCGGTGCCGGGTAAGAAACCAATATCTTCACCTACCGGTACGGTGACTCGCGTCATGATAATTTCAGAGTAGCGCTTTTCATCCATAGTTTGTGTTAAAGCGGCCGCTAATGTCAGCAATGTTTTGCCTGTGCCAGCTGTTCCGGATAAACTAACAAAGTCAATTTCCGGATTCATCAATAAATTTAGAGCAAAGTTCTGTTCGCGATTGCGTGCATGTATGCCCCAGACTGCATTACGTTCACTGGCATAATTTTTTACGACTTCAATGACGCAACGGTTTTCTTCTTTTTCATACACAATGCCATCAAAATTATCTTCCATGTAAATAAACTGGTTGGGGTACCAGTCCCTGGTATCTTCACCTTCTATTTCGTAGTAAGTTTTTCCGTCGCGCTGCCAGGAATGGATGTCTTCACCATGTGCTTCCCAGAATTCCAGCGGTATTTCCTGGCTGCCTGTGAATAACAGCTCCAGGTCATCTAAAACTTTATCACTGGAATAATCTTCAACCTGAATTTCCAGTACTACAGCTTTGATGCGCAAGTTGATATCTTTGGAGACCAGGATGATTTCGCAATCCCATTCATCATGTAAGGCAAGTACGGTTCCGAGGATTGAGTTGTCATTTTTGCTGCCGGGTAGACTATCAGGTAAGCAGGGTTTATGGGCCTCTGTTTCGAAATAGAGACGTCCACTGCTATTGACATTGGAAGTCCCATTACCATTTTTAAGCAGATACTGGCTCAACGGGATACCCTGTTTTATATCGATATTCTTATGTTCGGTCATCAAGTCATCAATAAAACGGTTGACCTGACGTACATTTCGGGCAACTTCTGACAGGCCTTTCTTGCCCTGATCGAGCTCTTCCAGCACCGTCATTGGCAGGTATATATTGTGTTCCTGAAATCTGAATAGAGCACTCGGGTCGTGCATTAAAACATTCGTGTCGAGTACAAATAACTTTGGTTTATTATCTGGCATAATTTGAGTGATGAAATGTTTTATAAAAAATGTAAACGATTAATATTTAGTTCACATTATAGTTGTACTAATAAATTGATGCTTTTAATTTAATAGGATTATAGTGAAATCGAAACAGAATTAATCCAGAATAACCCACATGCATAAATCAATAAAACTTTATAACCGGCAACAGGTTTACCAGTTAGATCAACTGGCAATGACAGAGGACGGGTTTTCTTCAAAGCAATTGATGGGGCAGGCGGCAATGGCTGTTTGGCATTCCATTCAAAGACGATGGCCTGATATTAAAAGAGTCATCATGCTGGCAGGTTGTGGAAATAACGGCGGAGATGCGTTTGCGCTTGCCAGTATACTAAAAAAAGCAGGTTTAGCGGTCGAATTACTGTCTGTAGGCGATTTGTCAGGTCAATCAGATGAGGCTCGTGAATTTCGTGAAAGTTGGGAGCAGCAGGGTGGTTTGACTCAACCCTGGCAAGGAACTTGCCCTGACTGTGATTTAATTGTTGATGGTCTGCTGGGGATAGGTCTGGATCGACAGCTGGATGAAAACTGGATTTCGATGATTGAAGTGATCAACAAAATGAATGCTGTTCGAGTTAGTATCGATATACCCAGTGGATTAAATGCCGATAGTGGAATTGCTATGCCTGTCGCGATAATAGCCGATTTAACAGTCACCTTTATCGGCAGAAAAGCCGGTTGTTTTGTTGCTGACGGCCCGGATTACTGCGGTGAAATAGATTTTGATGCGCTGGGATTATCTGGCGCTTCAGCAGCTAAATTGCCTGCTTTCTGCAAGCTGTTAGACACTTATAACATTACTCTGCCAGCTGTGCGTAAAAATAATAGTTACAAAAATCAATTTGGACATGTACTGGTCATTGGCGGTGGCCAGTCAATGTCAGGAGCTGTTCGACTGGCAGGTATGGCAGCATTGCGTTGTGGCGCCGGGCTGGTTAGTCTATGCGTACATCCGGCTAATGTGATAGCCGCTGCCAGCCATCATGCAGAACTGATGGTATCTGACTGGAATGCATTAGACGACACTCTTAAGCTGGCCACTGTTATTGTTGTGGGTCCAGGTCTCGGGCAATCACCAGCGGCGCAACAAATACTCATAAAACTTATCGACATCGATAAACCCATGGTGATCGATGCGGATGCATTGCAAACACAGTTTTTAAATTCGCTTAGCTTAAAAAACTGTGTAATCACACCTCATCCGGGGGAGGCAGCCCGTTTGTTGCAGTTGACATCTCAACAGGTTCAGCAGGACAGGATTGTCAGCCTGCAAAAATTGAATAAATTATGGCCGGCTGTTAGCGTGCTCAAAGGAGCGGGAAGTTTGGTTGGAAAGCAGAATAAAATAGTAAAGCTTTGCCTGCATGGGCATGCGGGAATGGCAACTGCAGGCATGGGCGATGTGTTGAGCGGTATGATTGCCGCTTACCTGGCTCAGGGATTGACGACATTAAAAGCAGCGCAAAGTGGCGTGCTGGTACATGCTCTGGCAGCCGAATATTTTGCCAGGGAACAGGATGCATCGAGCCTGATAGCCTCCGATGTCATCGAACGTGTATCACTGGTGGTCAGGGATATTCGTCATTTACAAAGGGACTGAAATGATCATCTGCTCAGAACAGGACATGAAATTATTTGGTGCCAAATTAATTCAGGGTAGTGAGTCACCGGGTATTGTGACGTTAAATGGAGACTTAGGTACAGGTAAAACAACTATTGTACGTGGTGCTCTGGAAGCCTGTGGAATTACGACGGGAGTACGCAGCCCTACTTACACGTTGATTGAATATTATGAATTGAAAGATTTTTCCATCGCGCATTTCGATCTATACCGACTGGGCGATCCGGAGGAGCTGGAATACCTGGGCTATCGTGATTATTTGCGATCAGATACCTGGTGTTTCATTGAATGGCCGGAACGGGCCGAAGGTTATCTGCAAAATATCGGGCTGGAAATATCTATCCAGTACCAGAATGAATGTCGTAAAGTGGAAGCTTCAGCGGACAATTCCTGGGGACAACAGCTGAAAACGAGTTTAAATCTTACCTAGTTTCGAGATAAGTGTACTATCTCTCTAATAAATAAAGAAAAACATTGATTTTATATCACTAATTTACTATAAATACAGATACTCAAAGGCAAAAAACTTACTTGTTGTGGATTCAATGGACACAGTTACGGCTACCAGACGATTTTTTTTGAAACAACTTGCCAGTCTCGGCGCAATGTTAACGGTGACAATTCCAGTTAAAAATGCATTGGCTGTTGAGACAAAAACAGCGTTAACCTCGGTTCGTATTTCTCAATCAAATGTTGATCATACCCGTGTGGTTTTTGATTTATCTGGAGCAGCTGAACACTCTTTATTTTCTCTTGAATCCCCTGATCGAGTCGTTATAGATTTAAAAGGTGTGCGTAAATCAGCCGCTTTAGTATCTGATGAAAATCAAACTACCCTGTTACAGGGTATTCGTTCTGCTGTTCGTGAGAATGATGATTTACGTATCGTACTGGATCTAAATGCTAAAGTGCGCCCAAGAAGTTTTATCCTGCAACCAGATAATGAATTAGGGTATCGACTGGTAGTTGATATGCACGGCACTAAATTAAGCCCTACACCGATTAAAACCAGTCAGCAGGAGCGCAGGAAGAAAAAGAAAGAATTTGTGATTGCTATTGACCCGGGACATGGCGGTAAGGATCCCGGAGCGGTAGGGCGTAAAGGCACAAAAGAAAAGGATATAACACTTGCAGTGGCGAAGAAGCTCAAGCAGTTGATTAATCGTACTTCCGGCTATAAGGCCGTGTTGACTCGAGATTCAGATCGTTTTGTGGTGTTACGCCATCGAGTGGAAAAAGCCCGCAAGCACCAGGCTGATTTATTCGTTTCTATTCATGCTGATGCCTTTAAAAGCCCAAAAGTCGAAGGTGCATCGGTGTATGCCCTGTCACTCAATGGAGCAACATCTGAAGCTGCCCGCTGGATAGCGCATAAGGAAAACTCTTCTGATTTAATTGGCGGAATTAGCCTGGATGATAAAGATGACCTGATCGCATCGGTGTTACTGGATCTGTCACAAACGGCAACCATACAGGATAGCCTCGAACTGGGTTCGGATGTGTTAAGGCATTTAGGTAAGGTCGGAAAACTCAATAAATCATCAGTACAACAAGCCGGATTTGCTGTGTTGAAAGCTCCTGACATGCCCTCTATATTGATTGAAACGGCTTTTATTTCCAATCCCAGAGAAGAGCGTCGTCTTAAATCCCCCAAGCATCAACAGAAAATTGCTAAGGCTATTTTATCTGGTATAAAGAATCACATGAAGAATCAGCTGGTTTAGAAGTTAAAAGGTATTCACCGCGCAGTACACAAAGTTAACGAAGAACCACAGCTAAAGCAAAAATTAATCTGCTAACTCAATTATTGTACTTTCATTCTGACTCAAACAGACAACCTCTATGTCTGCGGTGTTGACAGGTTGAGTGAAAGTTATTTTCAATATATGGGTTGTGGCTAAACCGGTCTAATTTAACCAAATTTTAGCTGTGAAGTGAAAAATGAATTCTGTATTAACTATTATATGCAGCTAATGTGGTAATTAATTATAGAAAGTAGTAACGATAATATCACTGAGACTAATTCTTTATACAGGTATCCAGTTGCAGGTGTAGTAATCATCAATGTTCGAAAATATGGAAAATATTATAACGAGGGAAATCCGGGGACAGAATATATATACTGTAGCATTCACAAATGCAGAATAAAATGCAAACTTTCTGCGCTTTTTATTACACATCAAAATGAGTATTCAACGTTATGAAAAATAGACTTTTTATTGCATCATTAGTTACTACTATAGTCAGCACTAACACTTTCGCTTTTGATGCCAAATTAGCTGACCAGGCATGGGACGGTAATAAAGTTCCTGCAGGACAACAATGTCAGAAGTTTGGGGGAATCAATCCCTCAACACCAAAATTAATGATTAGTGAAATCCCCGCTAACTCTAATGCAATAGTGCTGGAATACAGCGACCGTGACTCTGAAAAGATGAATAATGGCGGTCATGGAAAAATGAGTTTTATGATTAAACCACCGCTAACGCAGGTGGAAATCCCCTCCATTGCCGGACATACATTCGACATCCCCGCAGCGTTCAAAATAATTGAAGCACAGCGTAGTCCAGGTTGGGATAAAGCGGGTGCTTATATGCCACCATGCTCTGGCGGCAAGGGACATGCTTACTATGTGACTATCAAAGCAGTTAAGGATGACAAAGTCATTGCTTCTACAACTTTGGAAATGGGTAAGTACTAAGGCGGTCAGCCGATGCGTAGAGAATTAAAGTTCTCACGGTAATTCAACCAACGGAGGTCGTTGCTACCACAGCTGCTCAATCTGCAGGCTGGTGTTAGGGAAGTGCTCCAGTGGATGCCTCCGGTGATGATAAATAATGCTTAACGAGTACATTATGCAAAATACAATTTCTGAAGATATAATTGCGGGAATATTGAATTTTGCGGTGTTTTTTAAAAGTAATATTTACTGTTTTCTTACGTATGCCCGACCTCAGGTCGAGAAATGTCATGATTGAACTGAAAAAACCAATTATTCTATTGCTTTTTGCGCTGCTATTATCGGCTTGTTTCGAGGAAAAGAGCACGTCTCCTCCGTCACCGAAAGGTGTCCTCGCTGTCGAAGCCAGGTTGTCCGATTTTGCATCCAGTGCCATTTTGTCTGGCTCAGTGAGCGCAAGATTTGAAACGCAGCTTTCTTTCCGCGTATCCGGACGGATCATAGAACGGAATGTCGAAGTAGGTAGTCATGTCAATGCTGGTGATGTGCTGGCACGGATAGATCCGATTCAGCAGCAAGCCGATGTAGAAGTGGCAAAAGCGAGCCTGGTGGCGGCTGAAGCACAGTTGCGGCAGGCGACATTAGCGCTCAAACGCCAGCAGGAACTGTTAGCCAGCCAGATCACCTCAAAGGCCAGTTACGATCAGGCCGAAGCGGCGCTGCGCACAGCGCAGGGTACAGTTGATGCAGCGCAGGCAGTTCTTGCCAGCGTAAAAGATACCTTAAGCTTTACCCAACTCAGGGCAGATGCAGACGGCATTATTACGGCACGCAACGCCGAAGTCGGCCAGGTTCAGCAGGCTGCTCAGACGGTGTTCACGCTGGCGCATGACGGCACTCGCGATGCGGTCTTCAACGTTTTTGAATCACTGTTCCTTTACTATCAGCCTGACGCCAGCATCGAGGTATCCCTGCTGTCCGATCCCTCTGTGAAAATTAGTGCAACTGTTCGCGAAGTGTCTCCGACGATTGATTCTTCAACGGGTACGATCCGCGTAAAGGTAGACCTCGGCGAACGTGGCACTAGCATGCCGCTGGGCGCCATTGTCTCTGGTCGTTTCTCCTATGAATCAAAACGGGTCATACTTCTGCCATGGAGTGCTATGGCTTCAGTCGACGGTAAACCTGCTGTCTGGCTGATCGACTCGAAAAGCAGTAAGGTGGGGCTGCAACCGGTGCAGGTCTCCGATTATGAAACAGGTCAGTTTACTGTTACAAAGGGGTTGAAAGATGGAGACCTCGTAGTCAGCGAGGGTGGAAAGCTATTACGGTCCGGTCAACGGGTCACTATCCTTAAAAAGGAGGCACAATGAACTGGTTTAGATATCTATTTCTGTCACTCGTTGTGCCCGTCATGCTGGCTGGTTGCGAGGAAAAAAAGCCAGAATCAGCGCCGCTGGTTATACGACCTCTGCTGTCCACCATTGTCTCTCCTCAGGTGGCGTATCGGTTACAGTTTGCTGGCTCCATTGAGCCACGCACAAAAGCAGAGCTGGGTTTCCGGGTGCTTGGCCGAGTTATCAAACGCGACTTTAACGTTGGTGATATGGTTACAAAAGGCCAGGTGATCGCGATGCTCGACCCCCTGGTTCTGGAACTGTCTGTGCGTAGCGCCGAGGCTGACCTTTCCAATGCCGAGGCACAGTTGAGGAATGCTTCACTGACTGAGCGTCGCCAGTTCCAGTTGTCGCGAGTCAATTCCTCCACCCAGGCCGACTATGAAAATGCCCTGCTTGCCAGAGAGAGCGCAGATGCTGCGGTTGCCAAGGCCCGGGCAAATCTCACCAAAACCAGAGAACAGCTTAGTTATACAGAGTTGCACGCCGAATTCGACGGGGTAATCACCGCAGTTTCAGCGGAAGTCGGTCAGGTGCTGTCCGCCGGTGAAATTGCGTTTATTGAAGCACGGCCGGATCTGCGTGACGTGGTGATTGACGTGCCCGAAGACGAGATCTCTGCCATTAGGCAGGGAGTGGTATTTGAAATATCGCTGCAACTTGACCCTTCCATCCTTGCTGCTGGTACTGTCCGCGAAATCGCACCTCAGTCTGATGCGTCTACGCGCACCCGCCGGGTCAAAATCACCCTGGCTGATCCACCACTAACTTTCCGTCTGGGCACGATCGTGACTGCTACTGCTACAACAGATGCCCCACCGCAAATCGTGTTGCCCCAATCGGCATTCCTGCGCGACGGCGAAATTATCAGTGTCTGGGTGGTCGATCCAGATACAAAGTCAGTGTCCCGCCGAGCGGTGACCATCAATAATAAAGATGAAACCATTGCAAATGTGATTATCCTTTCCGGGCTTCAGACGGGAGAAAGGGTAGCTGTTGCGGGCGTCCACAGTTTGCAGGATGGACAGCAGGTCAGAATCGATATGGAGGGATCGCGGTGAAGAAATTCAACCTTTCGGACTGGGCGCTCGAGCACCGCTCCCTGGTCTGGTATTTCATGATCATTTTCCTCGTTGCTGGTTTTATGTCCTATCTGAACCTGGGGCGAGAAGAAGATCCTAACTTCACCATCAAAACTATGCTGATCCAGGCGCAATGGCCTGGCGCCTCAGCTGAGGAAGTGACAAAGCAGGTAACCGACCGCATCGAAAAGAAGCTCGAAGAACTGGACTCGATTGATTACACCAAAAGCATGACGACTTCCGGCCAGACTATTGTTTTCGTGAATCTGTTAGCGACTACAAAGGCGAAGGATGTGACTCCTATATGGTTGCAGGTGCGTAACATGATAGCTGATATTAAGGGTAGCTTCCCCACCGGTGTTATTGGTCCATTTTTCAATGATCGTTTTGGCGATGTATTTGGCAGCATCTACGCTTTCACAGGCGATGGTCTAAGCCAGCGTCAATTACGTGACTACGTTGAAGATGCTCGCTCTCAAATTCTGCATGTGCCGAATGTTGGCAAGGTAGACATTATTGGCGCTCAGGAAGAAGTGATCTATCTCGAGTTCTCTACGCGCAAGATTGCTGCTCTGGGTATTGATAAGTTAGCCGTTCTATCCACGCTGAAGGCGCAAAATGCGGTCACAGCATCCGGCTTCTCACAGGCCGGTCCAGAACGAATTGCGTTGCGCGTCAGCGGCCAGTTCACTTCCGAAGACAGCTTGCGCAGCATCAACCTGCGAGTCAACGACCGTTTTTTCCCGTTGACGGATATAGCTACTATCCGGCGCGGATATGCCGATCCACCAGACAGGTTGTTCCGTTTTAATGGCAAAGATGCTATCGGGCTTGCTATAGGTATGAAGAGCGGTTCAAACCTGCTGGAATTCGGGGCGGCACTTGATAAGCAGATGGAAAGTATTATTGCCAATATGCCGATTGGCGTCGACATAGGACGCGTAGCCGATCAACCGGCAGTGGTTGAAGAGGCTGTGTCCGGTTTCACCCGGGCCCTGTTTGAAGCGGTGGCCATCGTGCTGGCGATCAGCTTTATCAGTCTTGGCCTGCGTGCCGGGCTGGTGGTGGCAATTTCTATTCCACTGGTTCTGGCGATTACCTTCCTGGTGATGGAATATAGCGGCATCTCATTGCAGCGTATTTCTCTGGGCGCACTCATTATTGCGCTGGGGCTTCTTGTCGATGATGCCATGATTGCGGTTGAAATGATGGTGGCACGGCTGGAAGCGGGCGATAATCTGCGCAAGGCCGCGACCCATGTTTACACCTCGACAGCATTTCCGATGCTGACGGGTACCCTGGTCACGGTGGCCGGCTTTATTCCTGTCGGGCTCAATAGTAGCAGGGCTGGTGAATTTACCTTCACCCTGTTTGTGGTCATCGCAGTTTCGCTTACCGTATCATGGGTCGTGGCCGTTCTGTTCACGCCATTGCTCGGTGTCACCTTGATGCCAAAAAGTATGAAACAGCATCATGAGAAGAAGGGGCGGCTGGCGTCGATGTTCTCATCACTGCTGCGTCTGTGTATGCGTTTTCGCTGGATTACGATCTTGCTTACTGTGGTTGCATTCGTAGCGTCTCTGGGGGGCATGGGATTTGTTCAGCAGCAGTTCTTCCCCTCATCGGACCGTGTCGAGCTGATCGTTGACTGGTATCTCCCTCAGAATTCGTCAATTTCAGAGACAAACAGGCAGATGGCCCAGTTTGAAAATGACATGCTTGTTGGCAATGAAGATATAGATCACTGGTCGACCTATGTTGGCGAGGGCGCTCCACGTTTTTTGCTGTCCTATGATGTTCAGCCACCTGACGTATCATTTGGTCAGACCGTGATGATCACTAAAAGCATCGAAGCTCGTGACCGGCTGCGTGTTAAGTTCAAGGATTACCTGAACAGGACGTTTCCGGGTACTGAGACATACGTCAAATTACTGGCTATTGGCCCACCGGTGGGCAAGCCCGTGCAGTATCGTATCAGTGGCCCCGATGTGCAGACCGTTCGTAACCTTGCGCAGGATGTCGCCGGTATTGTTGGCAGCAATGAAAATTTATCTGGTCTTACTTTCGACTGGAACGAGCCGGCGCGTGTGGTCAAAATTGACGTTCTGCAGGACAGGGCACGTCAGCTTGGTGTAACCTCAGAAGATATTGCTTCTGCCCTGAACGGTATTGTCGCTGGTGCTCAGATTACAAAGGTGCGCGACGATATCTATCTGGTTGATGTGGTGAGCCGTGCGCAAAACTCGGAACGTGGCTCTATCGAAACGCTGCAGAACCTGCAGTTGCCTGCGTTAAATGGCAAGTCGGTACCGCTTTCGGTGGTCGTCAGATTTCATTACGGACTGGAGCAGCCGACGATCTGGCGACGTGACCGCCTGCCTACCATCACGCTCAAGGCCGCTGTCGTCAGCGAATTGCAGCCTGCGACAGTTGTGACCCAGCTGGAGCCTCAGATGACGGACTTCAACAGGACATTACCACTGGGATATTCCGTGGTTGCTGGTGGAACTATCGAGGAAAGTGCCAATGCGCAGGGGCCAATTGCAGCAGTTGCGCCTCTGATGCTGTTTATCATGGCAACAATCCTGATGATCCAGCTGCAAAGTTTTAACCGACTGATACTGGTGTTTACAGTGGCACCTCTGGCCCTGATCGGCGTGGTTATTGCACTGCTTTCAAGCAATGCACCGATGGGTTTTGTGGCAATCCTGGGTATTCTGGCACTGATAGGAATCCTGATCCGAAACTCGGTCATACTGATCGTGCAGATAGAGAACCTGAGAAAGGAGGGTATGCTACCGTGGAAAGCAGTGATCGAGGCGACAGAACACCGTATGCGACCGATCATGTTGACGGCTGCGGCAGCAACGCTGGCTCTCATCCCGATCTCGCGAGAGGTTTTCTGGGGACCTATGGCCTATGCCATGATGGGTGGTATTGTCGTTGGTACAGTACTTACATTGTTGTTTTTGCCCGCGCTCTATGTGACGTGGTTTCGCATCAGGCAGCCAACCGATGATGGCGTTTACCAACCAGGTGCCGAGTAGGAATACTCGCAAGTTGCGTCAATATGTGCCGGGTTTTATTCATCCCGTAAAGCCTCCACTGGATCCAGTTTTGCTGCATGTTGAGCTGGAAATACACCGGCTGCCAGGCCGATTACAATGGCGCTGATTTCAGCCAGAATGACATAAATCCAGGGAGTATGTACGGGTAAAGCAGGCATCACGAAATGTAAAATTTGTGCGGCTCCTATGCCTGTCAGTAAACCTGCAATTCCACCAATCGCTGACAATATCACTGCTTCGCCCAGAAACAGTGAAAGGATTTGCGAATGACGCGCACCCAAAGCCCTGAAAAGGCCTATCTCGGCAGTGCGTTCGGCAACACTAATAGTCATAATTGTGATTATGCCAATGGCACCAACCAGTAATGAAATAGCGCCTATGGCGGCCACTGCAAAAGTGATGATATCGAGGATTGAACCCATCACATCCAGCATTTGTTGCTGAGTGGTGATGGTAAAATCTTCGCGTCCATGGCGAGCCATTAACAATCGTTTAATGCCTGCTACCACTTTTTGTTCATCAACCCCTTCGTGATACAACAGGTCAATTTCCATTAAGCCTTCACGATTAAACATTTCCAGTCCGCGTGCCAGCGGTATATAAACTGTATCATCCAGATCAAATCCTAAAACCTGACCTTTGGCGGCCATCACACCGACTACCCGGTAACGATCACCACCAATGCGAATACGTTGACCTATCGGGTTGCTGTTGGCGAATAATTCCTGTTTTACCTTGCTGCCAAGAACGGCTAATGCCCTGGGTGCTAACGGGTCATCGAAAGGTAAAAAATGCCCGCTCAATACCGGCATTTTAAAGGCATTCGGGAAATCGGAACCTGTTCCATAAACGGTAGTACGGCGGCTTCGGTTGTTGCCTTCTACTTCGGCATTGCCCTGAATGATTCCTACCACCGATTTACTGAAGGATAGCTTATTCATAGCTTCTGCATCATCGATGGTCAGAGGTCTTTCGGTGCCAAATACCCCCATCGACATGCCCATGGTTGTCGTTTTGCCCGGATTGACTGCAACGATGGTTGTCCCAAACTGGGTGAATTCCGACAGAATAAACTGGTGAATGCCTTCTCCGATGGAGGTCAACAAAACCACTGCTGAAATGCCAACAGAAATACCTAACATGGTCAGGAAGCTGCGTAACTTGTGGGTTAATAACGAAGTGCTGGTCAAGTTTATAAAATCACGTGTTAACATGATCAATGCCCCTGCAAGGAATTAACCGGATCAAGTTTCGATGCCTGTTTTGCCGGAAGCAGGCTGAATAATAATCCGGTTGAAATGGCGACAATAAATGATGCCAGCATGGCCCATATGGGTGGATAAGCCTGTAACGCAGGCAATGCGAGTCGAATGCCCCAGCAACCACCAAGACCCAGTATAAATCCCACTACTACGCCTAGCAACGATAACTGCAGAGCCTCTGTCAGAATTAATATGAGTATCTTTTGAGACGAAGCCCCCAGGGCTTTCAGTAACCCTATTTCTGCAGTGCGTTGAGAGACTGCTACCAGCATGACGTTCATGATTAATATACCGGAAACCGCGAGGCTGATGGCAGCGATACCGCCAACCGCATAGGTGAGTGCCGACAGTATTTTATCGAAAGTCTGGATGACAGCATCCTGTGTGACCACGGTGACATCTTCTTCCCCATGATGACGTTGCTTAATGGTGCCGATCGCAAAATCAACCACAGTCTGCATGGCTTCGCGGCTTCTGGTTTCAATCAATATGCGAAAAAGTGATGGTGTATTAAGTAATGACTGGGCAGAGGCAACCGGGATGATGACGACATCTTCCACATCGATATCCAGTGAACGTCCTTCTGATGCCAGGATACCCAGCACTCTATATCGATTGTCTCCCAGGCGGATCCATTGCCCGATTGCGCTATGCGCACCGAATATTTCATCCCGAATTTTTTTGCCGATGACACACACCGGTGTCGCTCTGTCCCAGTCAGTTTTGGGCAGGAATTGACCTGCTAAAAGTTTCCAGTGTCGTAATTCGAGAATCTCCTGGGTGGAACCCATGATAGTGACTTCACGCTTTCTGTTTTGCCAGGATACTTCTACTGCACCAATATTTAGTGGAGCAATGCGGGTGACTGCCGGGTGTCGTGTCAGAGCCTGTGCATCATCCAGTGTCAGATCTCTCGGGGTTACTCCCATCATGGTGCTTAAACCCATGCCGACAGTTTCGCTTTTTCCCGGTAACACTATCACCATGTTGGTACCGAGTGAGGCGAATTCACCTGTGACATAACGTCTGGCACCTTCGCCCAGAGCCGTTAACAGTAATACAGATGCCACACTGATACTCATTGCCAGTAACATTAATATTGTGCGGCTACGGTATCCCTTGAGGGATTTCCAGCCATACAGAATAATGTCAGATGACAGCATGATTCACCGGGTATTGTCAGCTAATTTATCAGACTCGATACGACCATCCACCATTTTTAAAGAACGCATAGATCGCTTACCCAGGTGACTATCGTGAGTGACGACAATCAGCGTTATACCCCTGTCGTTCAGTGATTCCAGTGTTTGAATAACGTCAGCTCCGGATTTCTGATCCAGATTCCCGGTTGGTTCATCTGCCAGTAAAACTGAAGGTTCGGTAATCGTTGCGCGTGCTATCGCCACCCGTTGACGTTGACCACCTGATAGTTGATCAGGTTTGTGGTGTGCGCGGTCAATCAGGTTCATCGATTGCAATGCCTGATCGACTTTAGGTCGTCTTTGTTCTGAGTCGATGCCTGCCAGTAACAGCGGCAGTTCAATATTTTCCCGCGCAGAGAGACGTGGAATCAGGTGAAATGCCTGAAACACAAATCCTATATGCTTATTGCGAGCAGCTGCTTCCTGCTGTTCATTCATCTCGGTAACATTCTGATCATTTAAATAATACTGGCCGGAGGTTGCATGATCGAGCATACCAATGAGATTTAATAAAGTCGATTTACCCGATCCGGAAGGTCCCATCACCGATAAATACTCACCCTGTGATATCTGCAGATTAATATCATCCAGAGCATGCACAGTTTGCTCGCCAACCTGAAAATTCCGATGAATTTTTTCGAGCTTAATCATGATAATTCAACTGATTTATTCAGGTTCATGAGCACCTATTTCTTTTTTGTATCTATTTTAACCACAGCACCATCAACCAGACCGTCTCTGTCAATTGATGTCACAATTTGTTGCCCGTGTTTAAGGCCCCCTAAAATTTCACTATGTTGCCAGTTGTTCAGACCGATAGAGACGTTAACTTCACTGATAGTGTCAAAATCAGGGTCGTACAGGTAGACCTTATTACCTTCCAGCAGTGCTTCACTGGGAATGCGTAAACTGTCGGCGTGTGAATCGATGATGACTTCGACATCGGCAGTGTAGCCGGGTAGCATATTAAGATTATCTTTATCGCTAATGAAATCTACTTCGATATCCACCGTGCGAGCCTGTTTTTCCTTATCCATTACATAAGGAGCAACACGCCTGACCCTGCCTTCAAAGAAATGTTTACCGAAGGCATCCAGTGAAATACGTGCAACCATGCCCGCCCTGATTTCGGGTGCATCGACTTCATCGATAGGAGCACTCACATACAGGCAACTAGTATCGATAATATCCACTGCCGGTGGAGTAGGTATACCGACCGGAGAAGGGGTGATGTATTCGCCCAGCTCACCATTCACTTCGGCAATTGTTCCATCAAACGGCGCGATAAGCCGGGATCTTTCAAGGGATGCATTAGCCAGTGCAATTTTAGCCAGGCTGATGTTGATGGTAGCGATGGCTGCTTCACAGGCCGCTTTACTGGCCAGAGATTCACCCTCAGCTTTTTCTGCCACTTCATCCGAAGTAAGCTTGCGAGCTAACAACTCGGTCATTCTTCTGGCTTCTCTTGCGGCCAGTTCTGACTGAATACAGGCTTGCTGCCGTAAAGCCTTGCTGGCGATTAACTCGGATTGAGCCAGTTGCAGTTGAGCACGCAGGTCATTATTCCAGATTTCAAACAAAATCTGTCCCTTCTTAACTGACTCACCTTCCTTGACTGGAAGGCTGGAAATCTGACCGCCGAGAGAAGGCGATAACCTGGCACGACGACAGGCGTTTAATGTACCTGCCCGGGTGTTGGTGACAGTGCGTTGAATTTCACCTTTTTCGACAGTAGCGACAGTCACTGCAACAGGTTTATTTCGCTGCATCCAGTAAACAACAGCAATTACAAAAATAATTACTACAGAAATTAAAATAACGAATCGTAATTTTTTCATTGCTATTCCCTCTTTGTAAGGATTTTACCAGAGTCCATGTTGCGAATCCCGGAGGATAAAATGTTTCTATAGTAATGTTGTGAAATGCTGATTTAAATCAAATCTGCGCTAAGAGTTATGATTAATATTTTGTTTTTTTTAACACGGCTCTGGTTAGGTAGTACTACACATTAATTTGTGAGGTTTTTCATTTTTTATCTAACAAAAAATAAAAAATCTAATATATCACCTTATTATTTTATTATAATCAATAGTTTAGAGCTTTTACTTGATTTAAAATAGAGATTAACCCATTAATGTATTGAAATTGCAGGAATGATACCTCCATCACCTATGTAAATATAAAAGGTCTCTAATATTATGGTTTTTTGAATAGCACTATGCCAGCAATTAAATAATGGCATAACTAATGAAAGTAACTAATTGTTAACGGAAATAAATGAATGATCAAACTACGAATAACTTGGATAAAAATTTTTGCTGGATCAATTTTAGGACTAAATCTTGGTAACCCGGCTATTGCACTTAACTTGTCCACAGTAGTGGCAGATTCGATTAGTGCACATCCTCAGGTTAAAGAAAAAGTTCATGTATACAGGCAGGTTGTTACAGACCAGCAAATCGCACAGAGTGGTTTTCGTCCCAGTGTCGATCTGGAAGCTTCCACCGGTTTTTTCAATACTGAATCACCTGCCACAGGCAATACGGCCACTGATTACGAAAGCTCCCGGCTGGAGCTGTCGGTCACCCAAAACCTGTTTAATGGTTACGATACTACTTACCAGAAAGAACAAACCAGATATCGTGTAAGTTCTGCCCTGTTTGATGTTTACGATACTGCTGATAATATTGCGCTGGATGCTATACAGGCTTATCTTAACGTGATGAAGCAACAGCGTTTATATGAGTTGGCGATACAGAATGTTAATTCTCATGAAGGAATACTTGCTCAAATTAGGGAGCGTAGTAATTCTGGCGTAGGTCGTCGTTCTCAGTTACAGCAAACTGAAGGGCGGGTGGCGCGAGCTCATGCCAGTTTAATTGCTCAACAAAATAATTTACAGGATGCTTCCACGCTTCTGCACCAAATTCTGGGACGATATGTTGATCCGAAGAATTTAACGGAACCCGTGTTACCAGAGTTACCACCCGATGAATTGAATACACTGATCGATCAGGCGTTGTTAAATCACCCTGCGATGAAAGTAGCGGAAAGAAATATTAATGCTTCCATGGCCAATTATAAACGCGCCAGATCCAGTCGCTATCC
>ERZ890953.651-NODE-651-length-19476-cov-7.711343_pt1 | contig 19476 bp, 23 predicted proteins | sample MGYA00521264_ERZ890953 | MGnify/ENA primary metagenome ERZ890953 (study PRJEB32303, sample SAMEA104408629) | aquatic metagenome | biome: Brackish water; feature: Chemocline; material: water | place: Baltic Sea | collected 2014-10-26T21:54:00 | depth 200 m ...
CTTTTTCATGATGATGCAAGACGATATCCTATACCTTTGAGTGTAGTAATTGGTAAACCAACTTTACGAAGTTTATTAATATAGACTCTTAAAGAACCTTCACTCATCTCTTTACCTTCACTAAGATACTCAAATATTAACTCCTTAGAAAGTGTCTTATTAAGATTTCGAAAAAGTAACTTGGTAATTTGTAATTCATAAGGGGATAAAGCAACAAAATCAGCACCAAAATATAACTCATCTTTTTCAATCACAAAACGAAAATTATCTACTTTAATTTCATTAGCATAAGTATGATATGCTTTTCTAATGAGAGCATTTATCCTCACTACTAACTCATCAAAATCAAAAGGTTTTTTAATATAATCATCAGCCCCAACATCAAAGCCATGAGAAAGCGATGCGACATCTGTAAGCGCTGTAATAAAAATAGCAGGAGTCATGTCTCCACTACTTCGTAAACTCTCAAGTAATTCAAAACCATTGATAAATGGAACATTTACATCTAAAAGTAAAAGTTCAAAAGATTTAACAAAAGTAGCATCCAAAGCCTTCTCACCATCTACTACATGATAAACTTCAAATCCCTCATCACTCAACAACTCTACCAATGTTTCTGCTAAGACTTCATCATCTTCTAAAAGTAATATTTTTGACATAATGAAAGTATATAGTGTTTATGTTAGGAGAATGTTAAAATCTATTAACTACTCAAAAACTACTCTCTTATCATCTATTTTCATCACCCTATCGCAATACTGTAACATTCTATCATCATGAGTGACCATCACAATGGCCACACCCTGCTCTAGGGCTATCTTTTTTAACATTTTTACAACATCTACGGAGCGTTGCATATCAAGAGCTGCTGTAGGTTCATCAGCTAAAATAATTTGAGGATTATTAATTAAAGCACGAGCAATAGCCACCCTTTGGTTTTGTCCTCCTGAGAGTTGAGAAGGCATTGCTTTTTCTTTCTCTGCTATATCAAAATACTCTAAAAGCTCTCTTGCTTTTTGTTTTGAGACTTTATCTGGAGTACCGCTTGCTTGGGGTAAAAGAGTGAGGTTATCTATGATATTTAAAAAAGGAATAAGATAATGTGCTTGAAAAATAAACCCTATCTTTTCTCTTCGTATCTTTCTCGTCTCTTTAGTGAGCCATTTATTATCATATACTTTTTCATCACCTAAATAAATTTGTCCTGAGTTTGGCTCATCTACACACCCTAGCATCATAAGAAGTGTCGTTTTGCCTGCTCCACTTGGAGCTACAAGAGCCACCAATTCACCCTTATCTATACTAAAACTTGCATCTTTAATGACATCTACAAAAGCATCTCCTTTTCCAAAAGATTTGTGAAGATGTTCTACTCTTATCGCTTGTTTACTCATATCATCCTCCTATTGCCGCTTGAGGGTCTGCACTGATTACTTTTTTAACACCAATAAATGAAGCCAAAATAGAAGCTATAACTATTATCACAAAAAGTACCATAGCATCAGGATTTTGTAAAACCACATTTTTTGGAAATTTGTCATAAATAAAATGTGCAAAAATATTACCAAACACAAATGCTAAAACACCAAGTAAAAGAGTCTCCTCAACTATCATCCTTATTATCATACTATTGGGTAAACCCATAAGTTTCATAATAGAAATTTCTTTCATCTTTTCTAAAGTCATTGTGTAAATAATAAGTGCAATAATAATAGTAGAAACTCCAATCAAAATAACAGTAAAAAGTCCTATCTGTTTTGAAGCTTTTTCTACCACATACTTTGTTAAAACAGCATGTTGTTGCTCTTTAGTGTAAACACTTTTATGATTCCATTTTTGTATATCTTTGGCAACTTTATCCACATCATAGCCTTTTTTAATAGTTGCTATAATGGCATTTACTAGATGAGAATCTTTATTAACAATACCCCTTGCCCTATCACTCTGCACACGTTTATTTGTATAGGTAAATTGTAAAACTTGAGCATCTTTGAGACTAATATAAACTAAAGGGTCTCCACCTGAAGCAACTGTACCGTGAGTAATACCTACCACACGGTATATATCTCGTCCGAGTTTGATATTATCATGTAATTTATAAGCTGTTTTATCACTTACTACTATTTCATAATGATTATGTTTCAAAACCCTTCCCTGCACTAATCTTTTAGGGTTAATAGGGTTAATATCTCCATAAATATCATATCCTATTGCTAAAACAGACATTTTTTTAGTTGCTAAAGGTAATTGAAGTGTTTGAAAAGTTACCGCTTCACTTTTTTGTATAGCAGGTATATTTTTGATGGTATATTTTAAATCTTCATGAATTCTTGAAGCTTCAGCAAAGGGTCCTAAAGTATTTTCCTGAACAACCCACAAGTCCACATCTAAATCTTTAAGTAAAACCTCAGCATCGCTAATCATTCCACGATAAACACCAATCATAATAAGTACAATTCCAAGAAGCATTCCCACACCCATAGCAGTTACGATAAACTTTCCTAAAGTATGTCTAATATCCTCTTTTGCTAAGTGTATCATAGATGAATTTTCATCCCATTTTTAAGTGTTTTTTTATCTTTGTTTGGAACAAGGATTTGAGTGCTTGTATCAATATTTGAAATAGCTACTTCATCATCACTTTGTGCTACTATTTCTATGACCTTAAACTCTACATGATAATTTCTCACTATCCAGACTCCAAGCTCACCATTTTGTTTCACAACTACCTTTGATGGGATTTTAATCACATTGTCATAACTCTTAAGTGTTATTTTCACTTCAGCTTGTTCATTAATAAAAAACACTTTAGGAGTTGTATCAAATGCCACATCAATTTCCCTCTCAAAAGTTACCGCATCACTCATACTTACAACTCTCTTTACTTTTCCTTTGTAGGGTTTCTTTGCTTGAGACCTAAGAGTAATTATTGCACTTTGTTCTAATCTAATCCCTGCACTAATTCTCTCATCTATTTTTGTCTTTACCCATAATGTTCTTGAGTCAACAATTTGAAATATAATACTCGAGGGTGATATATCTTGAGCTACTTCTGCCTCTTTTGAGATTACATAACCATCAACAGGTGCATATACATTAAGTCTATTTATTTTTGCTTCTATCACTTTTATATTTTTCTCAGCTATACTGATTCCTGCTTTAGCTGAATTTATATGTGACAAAGAGGCACTTACATTTGCTTTACTACTTTGCAAATCAGTATTAGCTTTATCAAATTCTGATTGAGAAGCAAAATTTTTGTTTTTAAGTTTCAAGTAACGATTATATGTTACTTCGAGTAGTGCCTTTTGAGCATTTTGATTTTCAAACTCACTTTTTGCTGCAACAAGTTCATACTGAGCCTTAGTTAAATTAGCACGAGATACTTCTAGTTGTTCATGTAAGTCAACTCCATCCATCACTATAAGTAAATCACCTTTTTTAACCCACTCTCCCTCATCATGTAAAAGTTCTAAAATTTTTCCACCACTTTGTGCTGTAATATTGTAGATGTTTTTTGCACCTACATTACCTATACCACTTACTGTTACATCTATTTTTCCTACCCTTGGTTTAATAGTTTTAAAAGTTGTTTTTGGAATATATACCTTATTATAAAAAAGAGTAGCTGCTAAAGCTATAATCACCAAACCAATTATGTATCTCATCATATTATCTTTCCTTGTAAATATTCTATTCTATGTATCGCACTGCTTCTCTCATATATTGCTTGTAAAAGTGAAAGTTTTGCATCCAGAGTAATAGCATAGGCATCTAAGACCTCTATATAAGTCGAGAGTCCCTCTTTATATCTCGCTTCTAAAAGCTCTTGTGTCTGCTTGGAAGCTTCTATCTCAGACTCTTTAGCTTTTATAGTTTGAGCATATCTTTTGATATCAATACCTAAACTCTCAAACTCTTCTCTAATTTCTAGTTTTTTAGAATCATAAGTTGCCTCTATTTTTTTTCTATTTATCATAGCTTGTTGGACTTGTTGTGTTGTTCGTCCACCACTATATAGTGGGATTTTGAGTGTAAGACCTACAAGAGTTGAATCATATTCATTGAGTGTATATTGGTGAGTATATGAAGCAACTCCATCAAGTGAACCATAATGAGAAGCTTTCGCTGCTTTATAATTTAGAGACTCTTTTTTTATATTTTTTTGAAGACTCTTAAGTGTTAAAGAGTTATTAAGAACTCTTTTCTCATCCATTTCATATAAAGTGTGATTTTTAAGAGTATTTTGAAAAATGACATCTGCAGGTATAGGTTCGTTAATATATAAAGAAAGAGTCACCCTTGCCTTTTCAAAACCGGCTTTAGCAATTGCTAGATTATCTTTTGCCTGATAAACAGCTGACAAAAAACGAGTAGAATCAGCAATGGTTTTCATGCCATTATTGACAAAAGCCTGTGCTTGTTTATATAATTCTTCTTTAACTTTGAGATCTTTTTCTCGTACTTTTATAGCTTGAGTTTGTACCAGTATCAGCTCATACTGCAATTTCACTCTATATGCCAACAGTGCTTTAGCATCTTCTAGTGTAAGGTTTTGTGCATCTTTAGATACTCTTTGAGCCTCTATATTTGAAATAGTTTTTGAAAAATCCCAAATCTTTTGATTTACTACTCCGCCGACACTCCAACCATCACTATCTTTGGTATTAAAAGTTCCATTAGCGGGGAAGATATAAGTACGAGTAGGATTATATTCACCATTGAGTGTTACTTGAGGAAGGTAATCAGCCTTGGCTATTTTTATAGAAGCCTCACTCATACTTACATCTAAAGTAGCATTTTTTATATTTGGATGAGTGTTGATAGCTTTGTCTATACACTCATTGAGTGTTAGAGCATATACAGAACTGCTCAAAAATATTATGTACATGATAATTATTACTTTCACTATAAATTCCTAAAATAAAATATAGTGAAATTATCACATTTAAGTATTAGTCTATCGTTAATGTCTTACCATTTATCATACTAGATACCAATCCCTTTTCACTCGTAGCATCAGCTATTACAACCCCTGCAACATGTATCGGTACAAAATAGAGTATAAAATTAAAAACAAATTCATGAATTTCTTTAATATCATGTGCAAACTCTTTACTTAGATGTAGTAGCTCAAAAAAATGAATACTAAGTCCACTTATAGCCATAAATAAAAGTGTTGCATAAAAAAGATAGTACAAACTATGCACACCTTTTTTATGTAAAGAGAGTTCAGAAAATTTTTCACGAATTGAATTGTCTTTAAAGTAGAGATATATTCTATAAAGAATTAAAAAGCTAAGAGCATAGCCAAGTATAATATGCCATTCCCACATTCCAGCTCGTACTGCTTTTGCCAAGATTTTGGCTTGTTCTTCACTTATTACTATACTAAACTCAGAAAGTTTACTCATCAATATCTCAGAATTAGTTCTCCAACTCAAAAATGTTTTTCTCAAAAAAACAGTACCCAAAAGACCCAAGACAACAAAAGCATTCAGCCAGTGCCATATTCTAAATTTTAGTGTAAATTTCATCTACTTTCTCCTACATGTTTTATTATATACTCTCATAAGCTACAATAATACTAATTCTATATTAAGATATCGTTAACCCTTTACAAATCTTCATACAATCTTCATACAATCTTCACATATTTGTTTTATCATTCTGTTATCTTAAATTTTAGGGAGATATCATGAAGTCCATTATTTTATCAAGTTTTCTCATAGCTTTTTTAGCTGGATGTGGAGGCGGAACAAGTAGTACTAGCAATAGTGTTGAGAATCCAGCACTCAATATCGAAGATAGATCAGACTCTAGCGATGATGAAGAAAAATCATCAAAAGACAAAGATGAAGACAAACAAGATTCATCTCAAGAAAGTGATACACAAAAGCCTACAGACACAACAAATAGTTCTCCAACAACTGGACAAACTACAACTTCAACTACTTCAACAACTCCTCTTGTAACTACTGGAGATTACACACTTTTAGCTTGGAATGATTTAGGTATGCACTGTATGGATGGAAGTGAATTTTCTGTATTTACTATTTTGCCACCCTATAATAACCTCAATGCCCAACTCATCAGCAAAAGTGGAACTTCCAACAAGCATATCAACAGTGGAGTAACCATCAGTTATGAAGCTTACAATTATAATGGGCATATAAATACTGGGAGTGCCACAAAAACAAACTTTTGGGATTATGTAACTGCTCTATTTCCTGGTTCTTCAAGTGTCAAAGACATCGGTTTAACTGGAAATCCAACACCTTCAACTACACCACATAACCTCAGCTACAATACGACTACAAACTTGTTTGAAGCAACAGGAATCCCAATCGTAAATCGTGATGATAATAATCTTACAAATTACTATCCAATGGTTAAAGTAAGCGCAAAAAACACAAATGGAGTAGTTTTAGCTTCTACCCAAATAGTACTTCCAGTAAGTGATGAGATGGATTGTGCAAAATGCCATGCAAGTAGCGTAAGTTCTACAGATGCCAAACCTATAACTGGATGGGAAAACGATACAAATAGTGTCAAAGATTTTAAATTTAATATCTTAAAACTTCATGACCAGAACCATCCTATAAATAGTACAGACTTAGCAAGCTTAAAAACAAAAGGTTATAACTATCAAACAAGTTTATACCAAACAGTAAAGGCTGGAACACCTGTTTTATGTGCAGCTTGTCACAGTTCTAATGCACTTGAAACTCAAAGTGTAGGAAATGCACAGCCATTAACTACTGCTTTACACTCTAAACATGCTAGTGTTATTGACCCTTCAAATGGTTTAAGACTCAACGATTCACAAAATCGTACAGCATGTTATAGTTGTCATCCAGGTTCAAGTACACAATGTTTACGAGGAGCAATGGGTGATGCAAAAGATGCTCAAGGTAATCTTACTATGCAGTGTCAAAGCTGTCATGGAACTCTATCTGATGTTGGAAACTCTAGCCGTATTGGATGGAAAGATGAACCGAACTGCCAAGCATGTCATCAAGATGGACAGAGATATACTTCTGCTCTTAGTAATGGTATTCTAAGAACAGCTTTAGATACAACCTATGCAACAAATCCTAATACACCAGAAGCTGGAGTAAGTATGTACAGATTTAGTACAGGTCACGGTGACCTACAATGTTCTGCTTGTCATGGTTCAACTCATGCTATATTTCCAACAAGTCACCTTGCTGACAATCTCCATAGTACTAATGTCCAAGGTCACAGTGGAACAATTGCAGAGTGTACAGCATGTCATACAACTATGCCAAACACTACAACAGGTGGTCCACATGGAATGCATAGTATAGGACAGAGTTGGGTGAGTGATCATCAAAATGCAGCAGAGAAAAACACACAACAGTGTACAAAATGTCATGGTATAAACTATAGAGGTTCTGTACTTTCAAAAACATTTAGTGCAAGAACATTAAATGTTGAGCATGGTACAAAAACTTTTGCAAAAGGTCATGCTGTTACTTGTTACGATTGCCATAACGGTCCAAATCCATAACTCAGAAGAAAATTTCTCTTTTTGCGCTATTATATTGAGAATAGACTCTAAGGGAAATAAATATGTTAGATGGTAAACTAAGAAAAAATATAAAACATGGTTTAAGTGTCGCTATTGTTCTCAAACAAGACCAAGCTACTGGTTACTTAACTGATGGTATTGTTCGAGATATTCTCACAAAATCACCACAACATCCTCACGGCATAAAAGTTCGTTTGATGAGTGGTGAAGTTGGTAGAGTCAAAGAAATTTATTAGAGTTTTTTATGTTTAAGAAATCAGTTTATCCTCTCTTTTTACTTTTTGTTACTTATATACTCTTTAGCAGTCATGATGCAAAAACAATTATTGCAGGTATAGCCATTTTCTTAATTGGTATGGTTTTTATGGAAGATGGTTTTAAACTCTTTAGTGGTGGTATGCTTGAGAAAATTTTAGAAAAATCAACAAGTAATCTACCAAAAGCAATAACAACTGGTTTTTTAGCCACTACACTTGTACAGAGTTCTTCTCTTCTTTCCATCATCGTCATCTCTTTTTTAAGTGCAGAACTCATCTCTCTAAGTGGTGCTATCGGTGTTATTTTTGGCTCAAATATTGGCTCAACAACAACAGCATGGATAGTCTCCTCTTTTGGTGTTAAAATCAACATAGCTTATTATGCAATGCCAATGCTTATCTTTGGTGTTATGTTTAGATTTAACACAAATAAAACACTTCAAGGATTTGGAAATATTCTAATTGGTTTGGGTTTTGTCTTTTTAGGTATTGGTTATATGAAAGATGGATTTGAAGCGTTAAAATCAGGTCTAGATCTTGCTCAATTTGCTATGGATGGATACCTTGGAGTCTTTGTATATATAATAGTTGGTATGATAGCAACAGTTATTATACAATCAAGTGGTGCTACTATGGCTTTAATTATTACAGCTTTAGCTACTGGACAAATTGAATATGTTAATGCCCTATCCTTAGCAATTGGTGCAAATGTTGGAACTACTGTTACTGCTGTTATCGGTTCACTCTCCTCAAACGAAAATGGAAAAAGGTTAGCTGTTGCACATTTTATTTTTAATATAATTACAGGTTTGATTGCTATTGTATTTCTCTATCAATTAGCGCAACTTGTCGATATTGTCGCATCATTCTTAACCATAGCAAACGATGATTATAGTATGAAACTCGCCCTATTTCATACGATATTTAATCTTATAGGTGTTTTAGTTATTGCACCCTTCACTTCAAAACTTGTTACATTTTTAGAAAAATTATTTCAAACAGAAGAAAAAGATATATCAAGGGCAAGATACTTAGATGATATTGTTGTTACCGTTCCAGAAGCTGCTCTACAAGCACTGAAAAAAGAGCTTATTCATCTTTATGATAATGCAACTGAAGTTCTTTCCCATGCACTTTCACTCCACAGACATACCTATATTGGGATAGGGAAAAATATTGATGAAGTAGTAAAATCATCTACTTTAACTATAGATATCAATATAGATGATGCTTATAAACATAAAATAAAATCACTCTATGGGGATATTATCAGTTTCGCCACACAAGCTCAAGATAATATGAATGCTGCTGACAAAGATAAAATATACTCCTATAAAATAGCCTGTAGAGATATAGTAGAAGCAATAAAAGATGTTGAAAAGCTACAAAAAAATGTCAATCGATTTATGAGAAGTAAAAATAAGCATATCCAAGATGAATATAATATTATAAGAATAGGCATTGCGAAAATCCTTGATGGTATCTTTTTACTTAGAAACACTCATGATGATTTAGAATCTTTAGCAAAACTAAGAGTTTTAGAAGGAGAGATGAAAAACCTTGATATAGTACAAACAGGAAGGATTGATGAACTTATTCGTCATCAACTTATTGAAACAAAAATGGCAACATCCCTTATCAATGACAGCATGAATGCATATAACCTCTCAAACAAACTTATACATATTGCTCATGTACTATGGATAGAAGATAAAGAAATTAGAACTTTAGGAGTAGAGTAATGAAAATTGACAAATTGTTTAAAAAAATTGAAACTTTTTTTAATATGGATAAGAGTATAGAAGAAGAAAAAATTGACAAAAAAAGAGAGAAAATTTTATCTTCTTTAGATAAAAAAATAATTTCTATGAAAGAAAAAATAAATAACACAACAAGTACAAAAAAGATTCAAGAGAAAAAAAATGAACTTGCTGTTTTAATCAAAATACGAGATGATATTTTACTAGAAAAGTCCAAATAAGAAAACATCAACATATATTGATATATTTCTCTTATTGTGCTACTATTGCACAAATGGAGAGTTAAATGGAAATATTTTTAAAAACTATATCTGCTTTAAATGATGAAACAAGAGTTCTATTACTTCGATTTATTGAAGAGAATAGTGAGTGTTGTGTATGTGATTTACAAAATTCACTTGGTATGATACAATCTCGTCTCTCTCGTCATCTTAAAATTTTAAAAGATGCTGGGTTTTTACGAGTAGATAGAAAAGGTACTTGGGCTTATTACTCCATAAGAACTCCCCTTGACAGATTTCGTCTTGAAGCACTCCAAGAGATAAGACATTTAGATATTACTCTCCCAAAATTTAAAAATTCATCAAATGAAGGTTGTAAAATATGAAGATAGAAGTCCTTGGAACGGGTTGTGCAAAATGCATTACCTTAGAAAATGTAGTAAAACAAGCAATTGCTAAAAGTGGAAAATTTGTACAACTTGAAAAAGTTGATGATATTATGAAAATCATGGAGTACCAAGTAGTAAGCACTCCAGGACTTGTAATAGATGGAAAAGTTGTTAGCACTGGTAAAGTACTTAGCATTGATGAAGTTTTAGCTTACATAACAAAAGGATAAAATTTATGAAATTATTACTTATTATACTTTTAAGTATCTTTAGTTTAAATCTATCAGCAAATGAAAAAACAATAGCAGAGTCATCCTATAATTTTATTAAAATAAATATTGGTCAAGGCAAACCATATTTTTTAGAACTTGGTTCAGATAAATGTCATGGTTGCAAAGATATGGGTATAGAACTCTATAAAGTCACACAAGAGCATCCAAATTATAATATTAGTTATGTCAATATTTCAAAAGATAGAAGAGTCGCACAAACTTTAGGTATTTCTATGATTCCAACACAAATTATTTATGACAAAGATGGTAAAGAAGTGTACAGACATGTTGGAAAACTATCTCCACAAGAACTTGCAGATGCACTTAAAAAATATAAATTTTAAGAGAAAAACTTAGAAAAAAAGCCACCCTTACCTAGTTGCTTATCTATCATTTTAATATAAGCATCTATGGATAAAAGTCCCACTTCAGCTTGTTTAACCATTTTATCTTTTCCAACTACAACTGTTAAAGGAACACTTCGTACCATAAATTTTGCTGCCAATTTTGGATTGTAAGCAGTATTAACTTTAGCTATTACAACATCTTCATCCACAAAATGCTCTGAGAGTCTTGGCAGATAAGTTTTTAGTGTTTGGCAGGGTCCACAAGTATCACTATAAAAATCAATAAAGACAACTGCATCAGTCTCTTCCATAAATGCAGTATATTTAGCATCACTTAATTCTAAAACATCTTCCATTAATCATCTTCCTCTTTCTTATCAATTCCAAAACAGAGTTCACGAGCTGCATACCAATCTGCAATACCTTTATCAGTATATTGATACTCTCTTTGTTTTGGAGGAATAACACTATTTCTAAGTTTTGAACGGACTATGCCCATTATTACAAAACTCAAAATAAGAGTAGCAATAGCTATAAAATAATCATACAAAAACCACATGATAATTCCAACAATAATAGTTGTAAACTGTAAAAACACTCGTACCACCATTGCTACTATTTTACATTTAGTCGAATGTAACTTTGGTGTGGGTTCTATTTGTTCTATAAAATCTACTTTCATAACAAAAGTATAACAAATTATCTGTTTTTATTCCTTAAATTTATTACAAACTCAATAAAGTTTAGTCGTGTAGACTAAAGAAACTTGATTAAAGTTACTTTTATTAACTTTTTTTTGCTAAAATACGATAAATTAATCACAAAAGGATTTATAGATGGCAAAACATCAGTTTCAAACAGAAGCAAATCAAATGTTACAATTAATGATTCACTCATTATATTCAAACAAAGAAATTTTTATTCGCGAGTTAGTATCGAATGGTTCAGATGCACTTGACAAGTTAAATATGTTAGTTTTAACAGATGATAAATACAAAGATGTTACATTTAACCCTCGTATAGATATAGTTGCAAATAAAGAAGCTAAAACTTTAACTATTAAAGATTCTGGTATCGGTATGAACGAAGAAGATTTAATGGACAATCTTGGAACAATCGCAAAGTCAGGAACTAAAGCATTTTTAGAAAATCTTTCAGGTGATCAAAAAGAAGATTCTAACCTTATCGGGCAATTTGGTGTTGGTTTTTATGCTTGTTTTATGGTAGCACACAAAGTTGAAGTGACAACTAAAAAAGCTGGTGAGACTCAAGCCTTTTTATGGACAAGTGCTGGTGATGGTGAGTTTGACATTGAGAATACAACGATGGATGGACATGGAACTCAAATCGTTATGCATTTAAATGATGATGAAGATGAGTTCTTAGAAGTACATCGTATAGAGTCTATTGTTAAAAAGTATTCCAACCACATTCCTTTTCCAATCTTTATGGATAAAGAAAAACATATCCCAGCTGTAACTGATGATGATGGAAAAGAAACAGAACCTAGCAAAACTGAAATTGAAAATAAGCAAATAAACAAAGCAAATGCACTTTGGACAATAGCAAAAAAAGATATTACTGATGATGAGTACAAAGACTTTTATAGCTCTATTGCACATTCAAGTGAAGATCCTCTTATGTGGATGCATAACAAGGCTGAAGGTGCTGTTGAGTATACTACACTTTTTTATATTCCTTCTAAAGCACCAATGGATCTTTATAGAGTTGATTATCAAACAGGTATTAAACTTTACATCAACCGTGTTTTCATTACAGATGATGAAAAAGAGCTTATGCCAACTTACCTAAGATTTTTACGTGGTGTTATTGACTCTAAAGATTTACCACTTAATGTAAGTCGTGAAATTCTACAATCAAATGCCGTAATGAGTAAGATTAAAAATGCATCTGTAAAAAAAGTTCTCAGCGAACTTGCTAAAATGTCTAAGAAAAAACCAGAAGATTACAAAAAATTCTATGCTGAATTTGGTAATGTACTCAAAGAAGGTCTCTATAATGACTTCGCAAATCGTGAAAAAATCTTAGAACTTTTACAATTTAACACTTTAAATTCAAATGAACCAGTAATGATAGAGGATTTTGTTAAAAATGTTGATGAAGAGAAAAAAGAGATTTATTACCTAACAGGTAAAACTTCTTTGGCACTTCTTAAAAGTTCTCCTGCACTTGAGAGATTTAAATCTCGTGGTATCAATGTACTTGTACTAAATGAAGAAGTTGATACAATAATTTTTCCAATGGTTACAGAGTATAAAGAGTACAAACTTGTTCATGTAGCAGATGCTAAATTTGAAGAGAGTGAAGAGGAGAAAAAAGCTGAAGAAGAAGTAGCTAAAACTTACGAAGGTCTTGCAAAAGAGTTTAAAGAGACTTTAGGTGAAGCTGTAAAATCAGTTGAAACAACTTCTGAACTTGTTGACTCTCCAGTGGCTATTAAAATAGACAAAGAAGACCCAGCATATCAAATGGCTCAAATGATGAAACAGATGGGACAAGATACAGGTGCTCCAGACCCAGCTCCTATTCTTTTAATCAATCCAAAACATGAGCTTATTATAAAATTAAAAGCTTCAGCTGATCAAAACCTAATTTCTGATGCTGCACATGTTTTACTAGACCAAGCAAAACTTTTTGATGGTCAAGAGCTTGCGGATACCGCTGATTTCATCTCAAGATTAAATCGTATCATTTCTAAAGCTTTATAAAGTAAATAAATCTTACATGATAATGAGTGCTTTTGTAGCACTCATTGTAATATTTCATAGTTTTTCAAAAAACGGATATACTTCATAGATAAATAATGCTATTTTATTTTATGGATTTAAATAATTTAGTTGAGAACAGAAAACAAAAAAACAATGAAATTCGTGAGCTCGTAAAAAAAGCTAAGGGTAAATGTGCTTTTTTCTTTCAAGATGAGTATACATACAGTAATGAAGAAGCTATTGAAGAGCTTGGTGTAGATGCTGACTTAATTGATCAACTTTTAGAAGATTTTGTTATTCAAATATTGAGTTCAAACCTCTCTTTTAAAACTTTTCTTATAACACTACAAGAAGAAGAAAACAGTTCTAAAAAATTAAATTACATACCATTTAGAGAACTTGTACACAAAAATTTAGGTGTTGCTAGAAATTTAAGGATTAAAGATTCTCAAGAGATACTAGAGCTCTTAATAAAAAAAGATAACCTTGATGACTTGAATATTCTCTTAGATATTTTAGAAGCTTGTGTTATTAAACTAAAACCAATACAATCATACGAAACACTACAAATTTTGAAATTACAAAAGTAATTTTTTACTGCCTAAGAGAGTGTGATACTTGTTCTAGTTTACCTTTTGGTTTTGCCAAAATAACATCATTTTTTTTATGAACTGGCAAAGCAAAAGCCAAGAGTATGAAAATAAAAGAAAACACTATCCCAGCCAAAATACTAAGAATAAGTTTTAATTTAAAATCTTCCATACTTCAGCCTTTACTATGCTCATGTGTCATATAAATCCAAAACTCTTTATGTGTTAGACCTTTGTTTAAAAAGTATATCTGTAAAATTGCAACTCGATACAATGTAATAATCATTTTCGCAAAAGGAAAAAATAGACTCAGCCCCACAATAGTGGACTGTTCTTTGTCCCCTTTAGACTCCATCATATCTTGCATACCAATATTATTGCTTAAATAGATACCAAAAAGTATTGAAAAGGCAAAGTTAAGTACAATACCAAAAATAATATAAGCCATGAAGTCTTGCTCATTCATTCCAAAAATCATATTTATTAATTCCTTAATTTTAAAATCTTATTATAGCAGATTTATTCATAATTTTTTATACGATTCTTTGTATATAAAGTACCAAAAGGAATGAGAGATGCTGTAAAAAAGATAACATTTTCACTAAATCTCCATTTTGTAACTGTCCATGCTTCAACTAATAAAAATGAAAATGCTACAAACAAAATACCATGTATCATACCCGCAATTTTCACGAACTCTGGCATGCCAAAATAATATTTTAAAGGCATAGCAATAAAAAGTAATATTAAATATGAATACCCCTCAATGCTATTTACTAATCCGAATTTTCTAACACTATTCATACAAACTCCTAAGTTTTGACACAATTATATAATCAAAATGTAACAATCATCCTTCTTTAGAAAAATTAAAACCTAAAGAAAAACTATTTTTAAACATATTTATACTATACTAATCGGACAAATTATGAATAAAGGTAATTTATGGAAACTAACCTCGTAATAGAAGGGTTTAAATTTATGGGTTTAGGAATGGGAACTGTTTTTCTATTTCTAATCATTATGATCTTGTCAATGAATGCAATGGCAATGGTTATAGATAGATTTTTTCCTGAACCACAAGCAGTTGATACAACTGCATCGGCAAAAAAAGACAATAAAAAAGTAATTGCAGCAATAACAGCAGCAATAAAACATCATAGAGAGGGTTAAGGATACAAATGGCTAAAAAATTTATAGATGTAATGGATACAAGTTTTAGGGATGGTTTTCAATCAGTTTATGGTGGTCGTGTACTTATGGATGATTTTTTTCCAGCAGTAGAAGCGGCTAAAATGGCTGGTATTAACCACTTTGAATTTGGTGGAGGAGCAAGATTTCAATCTCTTTACTTTTACTTAAGAGAAGATGCTTTTGAGATGATGGATAAATTCCGTAAAATCGTAGGACCAGAAGCAAATCTTCAAACACTTGCTCGTGGTGTTAACACAGTAATGCTTGATACCGGTTCAAAAGAACTTATCGACTTACATGCAAAAATGTTTAAAAAGCATGGTACAACTACTATTCGTAACTTTGATGCTCTAAATGATATTGAAAACCTAAAATACTCAGGTGAAAGAATTGTTCATCATGGTTTAAAGCACGAAATAGTTGTAACTATGATGGACTTACCACCAAGTTGTCATGGTGCTCATGATGTTGCTTTTTATGAAAAGACACTTCGTGACATTTTAGAGAGTGGCATTCCTTATGACAGTATCTGTTTTAAAGATGCTAGTGGTACATCAAACCCTCAAAAAGTTTACGAAACTATTAAAATGGCTAGAAGTCTTATTCCTGAAGATATGCACCTTCGTCTTCATACACATGAAACTGCTGGTGTTTCTGTAGCTTCTTATTTAGCAGCACTTGATGCTGGTGTTGATGGAATCGATATGGCAGCTGCACCAGTAAGTGGTGGAACAAGTCAACCAGATATTTTAACTATGCTTCATGCAACTAAGGGAACAAACTATGACCTTGGTGGTTTAGAGATAGAAAAAATACTTACATACGAAAAAGAGTTACAATCTTGTTTAAGTGACTACTTCATGCCACCAGAAGCGACAATGGTTTCTCCAATAATTCCATTCTCTCCAATGCCTGGTGGAGCATTAACAGCAAATACTCAAATGATGCGTGATAATGGGATTTTAGATAAATTTCCAGAAGTTATTGCAGCGATGACAGAAGTTGTAGAAAAAGGTGGTTATGGTACATCTGTAACACCTGTTTCTCAGTTTTACTTCCAACAGGCACTTAACAATGTTATGCAAGGTCCTTGGAATGCTATTGCTCCAGGTTATGGTCGTATGGTTCTTGGATATTTTGGTAAAACACCAGTTGCTCCAGATCCAGAAATTGTAAAAATTGCAAGTGAAAAGTTAAACCTTTTACCAACAACTGAAAAAGCACTTGATTTAGCTGATGCAGATCCTGCTAAGTCATTAGAGAGTTGGATAAATAGACTTAAAGAAGAAGATATTGAAATAACAGAAGAAAATATTTTCATTGCAGCGGCATGTCAAGATAAAGGTATCGCATTTTTACATGGTAAAGGCGAATTAAATGTTAGAAAAATATCAGAAATGAAAAAAGATTGTGAAGGAAGTTCAATGGGAAGTGGAAATTATACAGTAGTAGTAGATGGTCAAAAATTTAGTGTTCAAGTTGCAGAAGGTGATGCGAACATTCAAGTAACAGAAGTTAATGGTGAAGCAACAGCAACTCCAAGTAAGCATGTTCCAGTAGCAATTGGCGATGGTGTAGAGATTAAAGCATTACTTCCAGGAAGTGTTTGGAAAATAGTAGCTAATCCAGGTCAGAGCGTTAATGAGGGTGATGTTATCATGATTCTAGAATCTATGAAAATGGAAATAGACGTTGTTGCACCAAAAGGCGGAGTTGTTAAAACTATTAATGTTGCTACAAATGATAAAGTTGTAGAAGGTCAAGTCGTAGCAGTCATAGGATAATTGGATTATGAAAAATATTGTAATGAAATTTTTTGCACTATTAATGCTTTTTGCATTTAGTAGTGCTTCCGCCAATGAGCATGCTACAGCTAGTCCTGAGAAGATATCAACGCACAAGGTTGAAAACTATCAAAGCCAACCATTTTCTAAAATGGTTTCAGGATTTTTAGCTTCAACTGGTATAGTTGCACTTATCAACCCAGACCCTAATGAAGTAAATGCTCAGGGTAAAAAGATGAGCAATTTTCACAAGGGAATCGGACGAGTAATTATGATTTTAATTACTTTCTTACTTTTTTGGCTTGCTATTGCTAAAGGTTTTGAACCTCTTTTACTCCTTCCTATTGCATTTGGTGGTTTCTTAGCCAATATTCCAGTAGCCAATATTGCTGGTGCTCACGGTTTCTTAGGTGTAATCTATAACATGGGGCTCTCAAACGAAATGTTCCCAATTATTATCTTTATGGGTGTTGGAGCGATGACTGACTTTGGTCCTCTTCTTTCAAATCCTAAAACAGCACTTCTTGGTGGAGCTGCACAGTTTGGTATTTTTGGAACACTAGTAGGTGCAGTTGCACTTTCGCAAATGGGTTTAGTTGATTTTACACTACAACAAGCATCCGCTATTTCAATTATTGGTGGAGCGGATGGTCCGACTTCTATCTTTATTGCTACTAAACTTGCACCTGAGCTTCTTGGAGCTATTGCAGTTGCATCTTATAGTTATATGGCTATGGTTCCAATTATTCAACCTCCAATTATGAAGGCACTTACAACAGATGCTGAGCGTCGTATTAAAATGACTACACTACGTCATGTATCTCGCTTAGAAAAGTTGGTTTTTCCAATTCTTGTACTTATGCTTGCTATTTTAGTTTTGCCAGAATCTACACCACTTATTGGTGCATTTATGTTTGGTAACTTCTTAAAAGAGTCTGGTGTTGTTGAGCGTCTTAACGATACTTTACAAAATGCACTTATTAACATTGTTACTATTTTCTTAGGTCTTGGTGTTGGTTCTAAACTAGCAGCTGATCAGTTCTTAGTTCCTGATACAATGTTTATTATGGCTCTTGGTATTATTGCATTTTCTGTAGGTACTGCTTCTGGTGTTATCATGGCAAAAATCATGAACCTTTTCCCTGGACACAAAGTAAATCCACTTATCGGTTCAGCTGGTGTATCAGCAGTTCCAATGGCAGCTCGTGTATCAAATAAAGTTGGTATGGAGTATGACCGTACAAATATGCTTTTAATGCATGCAATGGGTCCAAATGTTGCAGGTGTTATCGGTTCAGCAGTTGCTGCTGGTGTACTTATCTCACTTTTTGCAAAATAGTCAAACACTACTTTGCAAAAACTAGATGTGCTTTTTGCACATCTAAATCAAAGATACAATGAGAGGAATAATATTATGACTCTTCGTTTTATCTACAAAGCCATCAGCACCTAAAACTTCAGCCTCTCTTTTATTATTATTGCCTGTCATTGAACTATTTACAATAATTGGAATACCCTTAACAAAATTATTCGCTTTTAGTGTTTGGATCACAGTAAAACCTGACATCTCTGGCATCTCAATATCTGTCACTATTGCCGTAATAAAACTTGTATTATCACCTAAAGATGTTATATAATCAACAAGTTTTTTTCCATTATCAAACATGTGCATCTTTATCTTTGCATTGCTAAAAAGATGTGTTAAGGCACGTTGTGCAGTTCTTGAGTCTTCTGCTATGAGTACCGTTCCATTTTGAAGCTTACTTGGTATTGAAATATTTGAAAGATTAGCCGTATCAGTCGTTACATCCACCATCGCTTGAGGGAGTACATCTGACAAGAATTTTTCATAATCTAAGATTAAACATAAACTACCATCTTCTAAGCGAGTATCATTCATTACCAGACCATCTTCTTTTAGGCGATAAGCATCAGGGGCATGCATTTCATTCCAGTTCTTTTTAATTACTCTAAATGCTGACATAATTCTCAGACCAATAATAACACCATTAAAATCACATATTAAAATATTGGATTTTTTCACTTTATCTTTTGTAAGTGATATGCCTAACCATAAAGGAAGGTTTAATATAGGAATTTGTAAATTTCTCAACATTATAGTGCCTTCCATCAAAGGATGAGATGATGGTATTTGAGTTAAAAAATGGTTTTTAGACTCTACAACTTCTCGTGTTTTAAATACATTAATAGCATAATAAGCAGACTCTTCACTATCACTCACTCTAAAGACTAAGAGTTGAAGCTCATTATTTTTTGCCAGATTTGTTGCAGCATCTACATCATCTAATACAGACATATAATACCCTTTATTAAAATATGCTTTATAATATCCTAATTAAAATGAAATATGCTTGAAT
>ERZ890953.652-NODE-652-length-19474-cov-6.785931_pt1 | contig 19474 bp, 4 predicted proteins | sample MGYA00521264_ERZ890953 | MGnify/ENA primary metagenome ERZ890953 (study PRJEB32303, sample SAMEA104408629) | aquatic metagenome | biome: Brackish water; feature: Chemocline; material: water | place: Baltic Sea | collected 2014-10-26T21:54:00 | depth 200 m ...
CGTTTTTATCTTTGAGAGCTACCGTCACGTATTGCAACGCGCTGTTTGGATTATACTCTATAGAGTAGACTCCGTTTGATTCTTTTAGCGTTGGCTCTTGGGTTGAAGTGTTGTTTGCGTCCACTACCGTATTAAAAATCATGGCGTCAACATCTCCAGAGTCAGGAATCACAAACTCTTTCATTAGTAAAACTTCACCATTCTTGCTCATCGTCACTTTTACGTTCATGTTTGACAAAGATTTATAGTCGCCTATGTCTTGACTAAAATAATACATCATTTGCAAGCTTGTTGGATTTATACTAATTGCTTGATTATTAATTTCAGCGGCTATCGTTATGCCCGTGTAATCAATATTTCCACTCATCATTCCATCATAAACTAAAGTATAGTTACCATTGTTGTATCTGATAGATAAACTACCCAAGTTTATACATTGAGTTAATGAACTTAGCGATGTAGTGTTAGAAAAAGAAACGCCATTTATGGAACCGCTATATTGCGCGTCAATTAAGACAAGCTCATGGATTGAACTATCAAATGTAATGGTTGTTGACGTCATAGCTGTCGTATAAGTATAAAAATGAAGAGTGCTTGGATTTAATTCTAGGCTACCATTATTATCAGTTAAAGACGCTATTTGTAGTGTTGTCCTAGACAAGAAACAAGTGGCGTTTTTATCTTTGAGAGCTACCGTCACGTATTGCAACGCGCTGTTTGGATTATATTCTATAGAGTAGACTCCGTTTGATTCTTTTAGCGTTGGGGTTGAAATTACATTTGATTCAGCATCAAAATTGTCTCCTATGCCATTGCCATTAGAATCTGTCCATTCATTTGGATCTGATGGGAATGCGTCTGAGTTGTCTCCATGTCCATCCCCATCACCATCTGGCAGATGTTCACATTGGGAAATGCTTGTATTATAACTATCTATCGTAAGTGGATTTGCATCATTACAATTAATTGGAAGGTCAGTTAGCGTAAAAGTTCTATCACTTATATCCCAATTACTTCCAGTATTTGATACAATCAAAACTACATAAGCATTTCCATTTCCATTTAAATCTCGTGGATTAACGGTATAACTTCCAGTATTATTGATATCGTTGGCGAATTGATACCAATTTTTACTTTCTAACATGAATGGAACACTAGATCTATAATTATTTAAGTCAGATGGATCATCATGAAGAACATACAAATCAACTACGCTACCAATAATTTTAATTATATCCCAACTAATAGTTTCATTTTTATCGTATTGCCATATTTCATTACCATTAGGGTTTTGCAAAGCTAAGACATGAGAACCAATGTTATCAAAAACTAGTTCTGCACTTGGTACACTATATTTGATGCCAGCGATATATCCAATACCACTTCCTTGCAATGTTATAAGATTGTTCTGAGATACAATGCTGTCGTAAACAGGTATATCTACACTAAAAACTTCATTACCATCTATTAAATATTTTATTTTATTATCAGTTGTCCAATTTATTTCATAATCATGATAGACAGATATATTAAAATCTACTAAATTACTTGTATACTCAACTCTAGGATTGCCATCTCTAAAATCAACATAACCTCCAACCCCATTGCCGCCATAAATAGCTAAACTAGCTTCAACTAATTGTTCTACTCCATTTATAACCCTTGTGTTACTATTTCTAATAGACAATGCGTTTGGATATTCGCCCTGTTGTTCATCAGGGCTAAATTTCATATTTATTTTCCAATGTCTAGATGTTGTATTGCTAATTACAAAATCATGAGCGTCAACATCTGGTCCAGCTAATGTATCTCCTGTAAGCTGCAGTAAAGAATCATTGATTTTTTCCATTTTTATAATCTGGTTTTCTAATCTTAATTCTAATCCAAAAATTTCAGTTAAATTTTCAGCACTACAACTACTATTGTCTGGATTTTCTATTGCTGATTGGCTGGTAAAATATAAGTAACTACTGCTACCATCACTTTCATTAAATTTAATGTAATCAGAAGGGTATTCCACTAATATATGCTTTTGTTCTTGAGCATTAAGTGTCGTATATAATGTATTTCCATCTACATAATAAGTCCCTGTTTGAGTATTAGGCAGATTCGTTGGATTCGTGTCATATACTGAAACAATTAAATCACCAGAAGCAAATTTTAATTGCTCTATATGATCGCATTTATATGTATACAATCTAGTAGCATTATTCAGTATTGCTGTTAAATTTGCATCAGATATTGGTAATTGATTAATATTGTTATCAATGTTGTATTGATTAATATTTGTGATCCCATCATTATCATTATCTAAAGAAGCATCGTTCACAAGTGGGTTTAGCCCATGAGCTACTTCCCACTCATCTGGCATACCGTCATTATCTGTATCTGATACAGAGTCATAGACAATAAGCACAACTTCATCTGTAGAAGTTAAACCATCATTATCTGTAACCTCTAAAAGTATGGTATGAGTTCCTGTAGATAATGAAGATGTTGTAAATATTTTTGTTGAAGCTAAAACAACTTCATTTTCACTCCATCTATAGCTATCTATTGTTCCATCATCAGTACTGTTTGATGCATCTAAAGTTACTGTATTTCCTACTGTTATATATTGGTCTACTCCTGCATTAGCCGTAGGTTCATTAAGAGTAGTTTTGTCCTCCCCAACCATAACTAAAAATCTATGTGGGTTATCATAAGTCAAGTTAACGCTTATATCTTCAAATGAGTTTGTCACACTACTAGCATGCGCTGTAACAATCAAGTTTGTAATTTCATTTGCACTATCGACAACCGTATAGAACTCATTATTTTCATCAAGATAAACTTGGTTACTTCCTACAGTTACATAATCAACTGTATTATTGTAATCAGCATTATATATTTTACCTCTTACAGTAAATTGTGGAAGATATTTAACTTGATATGTTTTTGCAGGCTCTAATTTTTCACTTTGACTATATAGTTCAATTTTTATTGTAACTGTTTTTCCATAAAGTTCACTCAAGTCTCCAACAATAAAATTTGCTTTTTCAGCTTGAGGCGTCCCATGAAACAGTGTATAGACTTGACCGTCATACTCCATTTTGACATCTATTTGGTCAATACCTAATTCTATATTCGATTTTTTCACACTTAAGCTACTTAAATCCACTGTAAAAAGCTTATTTGCAATTAAATAATCATCTATTGAAATAGCATCTAAATTTGCTTCTACATATTGAGTATCAACCTTTATGTCATCTTCTGGGTAAATAAACTCACTTTTTCCTATCGTAATTGTAGTACTATCAACATATCCTAAGTTGTCTCCACCATGTACGATGATATGATAATCTGTAACGGGCATTGTGCTCAAGGGATAAAAATTTACAATCTTATAATTTGAACTGCTACTTACTTCTTTAAAATACCCTTTATCAGTACTCCACCAATAATAGTCACTTGCACCATTTGCCGTGTCAATAGTTGCATCTATCGTAAGGGTATAATAGTTCCCACTTTTACTTGGTGTAATACTTGCAATGCTTATTGGTATGGCATCTGACTTATAATCCCTTGGTTCATATTCAACTCCAATTCTTTTATGATAGAGTTGTGAAAGGTCTAAGCTTTCTGGGGTATCATAACTGCTAATATCAAACGGATAATTTGATTCAAATTTTGCTCTAATACGGTCAAGTATCCACAATGCTTCTTGAATACTTATTCGATCTCTAGCCAATAGTTTTCCATCGTTTCCATTGATAATGCCATGATAAACAGCTGTCTCAAAATATTTAACAGCCCAATCAGACATATTTGTAGTATCACTAAATGTTGATGCTAAATCATAAGATTGTTTTGAAATATCAAAGCTTGTCATAGCTACCGCAATAAACTCTTCTCGACTCATATGTCGTAAAGGGTTGAACCCTCCATTGTATTTATTGATAGGGTTTTCGTCAAAGCTTATGCTATGATAATAAGATAATCTTGTTAAGGATGGCAAATATTCTGCATTTTCCCCAACGTCTGAAAAAGGATTATAATATTCTTCCATATTTTTATCTGCGCCAGTTTTGACTAACACTCTCATTTTATCAATCAAAACAACAGCGTCTGATCTCGAAAGTGCTTCACTTAAGTTGAGATTTAAGCTCATCTTTTGAATTAAACTATCTTGATTTAGCAATGTAAGAATAAGTGTATTATCTATTGTACTGTTATTGTCAGCAGAAATAACATCAATAGTTTTACTAACATTAGCCGTTCTCTCGGTAGTGTCGTATACTTTTGCTGTCATTGTAAAACTACCAGCTACATTATATACATGAGTAAATGTTTCACTATGATTTGAAGCGTTTGTGACACTTTGAGACAAACCAGTGCTACCATCACCCCAATCTACTTCTATTGTTCTTAAATTACTATTTTGGTCAGTCATATTTAGTGTAAAAGTATAACTACTTCCAACATTAACGGAAGAGTTTCCACTACTGCTTAATGTTGGCGAGTATTGCGTTTCAGGTGGTGTAGTTACAGTATAAGAACCACTTTTCGTACTGCCTTGTTGTACGTCAGAACTATTAACAATTTTCACTGTATACGCTCTATTTATTCCAACTGTAGTTGGAGAATTTGAGTATGTACATGTACTAGCGCTACAACTCATCGATTTATAGCCATCGCCTATATCTATATTTGCGTAATATCCGCTTGGCAAGCTTGCCGATAGTGCAGCGCTAAACGTTCTGCTTACTCCGCTATCTGCGCTTGATGGGCTTGCGCTTACTGTGCTTATGCTTGGCACATTCGAGATTACATTAATAGTTTTACTAACATTAGCCGTTCTCTCGGTAGTGTCGTATACTTTTGCTGTCATTGTAAAACTACCAGCTACATTATATACATGAGTAAATGTTTCACTATGATTTGAAGCGTTTGTGACACTTTGAGACAAACCAGTGCTACCATCACCCCAATCTACTTCTATTGTTCTTAAATTACTATTTTGGTCAGTCATATTTAGTGTAAAAGTATAACTACTTCCAACATTAACGGAAGAGTTTCCACTACTGCTTAATGTTGGCGAGTATTGCGTTTCAGGTGGTGTAGTTACAGTATAAGAACCACTTTTCGTACTGCCTTGTTGTACGTCAGAACTATTAACAATTTTCACTGTATACGCTCTATTTATTCCAACTGTAGTTGGAGAATTTGAGTATGTACATGTACTAGCGCTACAACTCATCGATTTATAGCCATCGCCTATATCTATATTTGCGTAATATCCGCTTGGCAAGCTTGCCGATAGTGCAGCGCTAAACGTTCTGCTTACTCCGCTATCTGCGCTTGATGGGCTTGCGCTTACTGTGCTTATGCTTGGCGGGGTTACCTCTTTGACTGTTAATGTTTTACTTCCAATATCTTGATAAAAAACATTATTTTTAAATATTTTAAAATACAATGTCAGTGGGCTAGCTGTGTCCACAGGATTGGAATCAGTATACCAGTCCTTAGGCCCCTGTTCTAACTTTGTAGCACTAGCTGAAGATGAACTACTAGTTGACACTCTAATATCATACTCAGGTGCTAAATCATTATCAGAATACAGATATATTCGCGTTGTGTCTCCAACTGTTATTGTTGATGGATCGAACCCATATGATGAAGCCCAGCTAGATGTTACAAAAGCAAAAAGTAGCATTAATTTTATTATTAGACTGTCTGTTTTCATAACATTATCCTCAATTTATTTTTTTCACAATACTCTATTGTTCTAACGGTTATTATTAAAAGTTCAAGTTTTGACAAAGCATCATCTTGTCTAAAATCTATTTTTAAGGGATTACCTTGAATAATTCCAAGTTTATTTAAGACAAGCATATCGTATGATAAATTATTATTTATTTGCATACTATTTTTAATATTTTCTTTATCTGCTTCAGATAAATACATATCTAATATTACTTGATTATTTAATGTAGATGCGAATTTTTGTCTTGTAATAGTATTTCCACTATAAAGATAATTCGAACCAGGAGAACCTGCATATAATTTATATACAATTTTAGAAATAACAGCATACGCTTTGTTGTCTGAAATAATAGTATTATCAAGATGCCCCATATAATATGCATCAAAGTCCTTCAGTTCAAATCCATAGTCAAGTATTTTAATAGCATAATCAAATATTACACTGTTAGTCTTAACACTATATACAGTTCTTTTATCATAAAAATAATAGTAATTTATAATCAAAAAATTTGTAATATCTGAGGGGAAATAGCTATTAACATATCTCTTATATTGATCGAAATCTTCATTTTTAAGCATTAAAAGTAAAGGTAAAAACTTATCTCTATCAAAAGATTCAATATCTCCTTGAGCATTTATTATTAGACCATTGACTTTACCATTAAATACATCTCTATAACCGACAGAAAATATATCACTAAAAACCTTTTCTCCCTTACATAATGCAATAAAATCATTCATTATAGTTTCTTTTTCTACTGTTGATGTAGCTTTAGTATACTTTTTCAATGTATCATACTTATAACTGTCTATATTAAACATTGCATCATTAAATTTTATCTGCCATGTCGTCTCTCCTATTTCTTTCAGTGTATTGTTAATTTCGACTCCCATGTCAACAAGAACTGCACCATTACCAACAACAAAATCTATTGCACCCATTGCCTTATTTGGATTTAAAGCTGCTTTTAAATCTGTATACCCAATATCTATCCACCAAAGTGTTGATTTCATATATCTATATTCCATGGTAGAATATTCTTCTATACTTTGCTTAATTAACTCAACAAAAAGATCACTAGCGAGCCAAATCAAATCAGTTTTAAGACCATCATCAAGTTTACGAAGCACCTTTCGTTCAAATGTTCCATTTAAAATAAGAGCATCTACATACTCATATGATTTAACAAATTGTTCGCCTGTACAAAATTTTAATATTACATGTTTAGATATATTTCCGATAATATATTTCGTTAACTTTTCATATGTTTCAGCTTTTACAGTATTCATACCAACAGTAACTAATGATTTCGTTATTATTTTTGAAATTTTAACTGAATTTTCTTCACTGATTGCATTTGATTCAGTACTAGTAATAGCCCACAAGTTGCCTGACAATATAAGTATAAATAATAATCTTATTAAATTTATTTGTATCATTTTAGTTTCTCCAATTTATAATTCCCACTAAATTTAAAAATCAAAAAAAGACCTATAACTAATTTTGAAACCTCATATTTAAAAATTTTCATCAAATTTTCCTTTTCTCTAAAACAAAGGAGCCGAAGGCGGCATCTCAATGTTAGTGTCTGTTGGTTGGATTGGTCTATAGTCATCCGCGTTTTGTATTGCAATGTCATAAGTCACATATGAGTTATTTGCAGTGATTGCTTGACTTTGAGTTATCAGGGTCTCATTTGTCATATTGTTCTCATCGCTAAATACTTTTATGACTACTTCATGAGTGTTGTAGTCGTTAGAGATTACAAATGAGTTTGTGATTGGTTTTGAGTTGAGCGTTCCTATAAAGGTTGTAATATCAGGAGAGGTAGAAGCGTTGCTCTGTTCTATGTTTAGGTTTGAGTACGCCACTAGAGTATAATAGACTCCATTTACCATGACTGTAAGTTTTGAGTTATCTGCATCACCACCTAGTCCCCATGTTCTATAAATAAAAGGAGCTATACAAGTTATACTAAAAGGTTCATCTACTTTAAACCAGTATCCTTGTCCCTCTTTCGTTAATCCGGTAGCGTATTGTGCAAAGCTTTTGTCATATCTAAAGTCTCCGCCTCCACCAACTCCACCACCTGCAGCTTTTAGAACGTTTGGGTATTTGGTAAGTATCTCTTTAGCGTCTATCTCTGTACAAGTGTTTATAAGATTCCAACCTGAGAGTAGTTCTATAGAAGTATTTGTTTGAGATGATGGCGTATAGCTTAAGCTTGTATCTGCATTTGTATTTATCCAGTAACCCTGTCCTAGTTTCATAGTTCCCGAAGCGAATTGTGCAAAGCTCTTATCGTATCTATAGTCACCACCACCTCCTACTCCACCACCAGCAGCTTTTAGGATGTTTTGGTTTTTACTTAGTTCTGAGACTTGGTCTGTGCTATTTACGCCTATAAGGTTCCAACCTGTTTTTAGTTGGATTTCATTTGCGTTTAGGCTTAGGGTTAATAGAGAGAGAGCTATGACTCTTTTAGTTGTTTTCATGATATGCCTTCTTTATTCTTCTATGTTGATAGTTCCGACATTGATATAAGTGCCGCTATCTTCTAAATACTGCTCTGAGCTATAAGCTTTTAACGTATCTTCATTAAACTCGGTTGTTGAGTTATAAGCTTTTAACACTATTGAGCTATTGAGATAATCTTGGGATATTGTTACTTGTATCTCTTTGGAAGTTTCATTGTTTTTTAGAGTCGCCATAAGGGTTGTAACGTCTCCTGACGTTGAGGCCTCTGTTTGAGGAATACTTTTGTCACTAAAGGGTAGAACTACGTAAGTTACACCGTTTAATGTCACTTCCGCTTTGGCATGAAGGGAGTCTCCTCCCATTCCCCAAGCTCTGTACTCGTTTGCTTGGGCTGTTAGGCTTAGGAGTAGGGCGAGTAGCGTTGTTAGCTTTTTATGTGGTTTCATTTTCTTTCCTTTTTGATAGTTTAGGTGAAACTTTGTTTCATCTTTAAAACACTTTGGTTAAATTAAAACTTTCAATCATAAAGTACTTTAAAGATAAAACTCTTGCAGATTTATCTGCAAGAGTTTTAAAGTTTTATTGGATGGTTATATCTCCAAAATCCACATATGAAGCATCAACTAAAACGCTAGTGCTTTGTCCAGCAAATGTAGTAGCATCAAATGTTGTAGTTGAGCTATAAGCTTTTAAAACAATTAGATTATTTAAGTAATCTGCGCCAAGAGCAATTTGTGGTACTGTATTGCTATCCATAGTAGCTAGTGCAACAGCGAAGTCGCCACTTGTTGATGGATTTGCAACGTTAGTTTCACTCATTGCAAAAACTGTATAAGTAACGCCATTGATTGCAATTTCCGCTTTTGAACTAACGGTATCTCCTCCTACACCCAATGCTCTGTATTTGTATGTTGGAAAGTTATCAACTATTTGACTGTTTGCGGAACCAATGGCGTTTTGAGCGTCTTTAAATAGTAACGCTTTTTGATAATCAAAGTAAAAGTATTCATTATCTCCCGTGCAAGTTGATAAGTTACTCAATTGATCAGTCCAACATAATCTTTGATAATCCGCTGTTTGTTCAGTTGCCTTAACATATTCCATTGTATTATTCACAGGATGGAGGAAAGAGATATATCCTTCTTGCGTAATTGAATACGGTACATTGTTAACACTATTACTTGTATTTTCATCCCTATACTCTGAAAAAGTTGTATCTGTAAAATCAAATACACTTATCAGCCATTTGTTTTGATTTGACTCATAAAAAGTATTATAAAGAGTTTTACCATTGAGCCACGCTGTCGTATATTTAGAGGCAATAGTGCTTAAAAAATCCGCCCTTGCATCTTCTTCATTGAAGTAAAATTTTTGTTGACCAAACATCAAGTAATTTGCAGAACTTGTTGAAACTGTTGAAGTCTCTGTGTTATTATTATCTAAACCACAACTATCAGTTAAACCAGTGATATTGACTGTAGTATCATTAACAATATCAACACTTACAGTTCCATAACAAAGTCCATCAGTAGGATGAACTATCTCTTCCCAACTACTAGTTAACATATCTTGAGAAAATGAAATTTTTTCTAGTATGCCAGACGAACCTGTCCAAAATGTTTTACCAGCTAATAAATCTACCAAAGGGCTAACACTCGGTTGAGTAACTACATAATTCTTAATCGCCGCACGTATATCATTAAATGCGATTAAATTAAGATCCATAGGTGTATCTTTATATTCAACAAACTCTGTGCTAGCTAAGGTTCTCTCTCCTCTATAGACCATTGAATTAACAACAGCCACTAAATTCTCAGAAACTCCAAAAGCGGATTCATGAGCTGAATCTGGAAGTAGTATGATTGCGATTCCCGCATTGTATGGAAGCTCTATTACGCTCCAAGAACCAACTACCGTTTCTGTATTATTACTATCAACCGTGACTAAATTACCATTTACTCCAACGCTTAAAGCGCTAACAATGCCTCCATTAGAATCAATAGCTGGATAGCCAGTGTACCCATAGCTATTATTTGCCGATGTGTCTCTTTGAAATTCAACGCCTATGAAATTACCATTACTATCACGGCTTCCTGATGGAGAGTATCCAGAGTTCATATACGTTACCAAATCAGAGAAAGGAGTTGGCGTTACGTTACAACTGTTCGTTGTATTATTCCAATCTGTACAATCTGCTACTACATTCCAAAGAGAGTATGTATCTGACATATTTTTAAAAGAGCCAACATTAGCTTCTGCTCCAGCGGAGAAGGTCACATTTACGTTACCTGGAACTATCTCATTTACCCTTGCAATCAGATCTAACTCTTCTTGCGTCGATGGGTTATCAAGATTTAAAATTCTATCCATTCTAATCATTTCACCACTGCCTGTAAAAGTAATGATTCCATTTGTGATTGTATAATTGTTGTTCCACTCTACCCAGTTTCCATCAAGAGCTAAAACAATATCACTATTAGAATTTGATATTGTATCTGCGATAAAGTCACCTGTAGTCGCATCTAAAAGAAATTTCTTTTCTTCTAACAGACCACTAGACAATATACTTTGATGCGCATAAATAGTTTCATTTTCTAACCAAAACTCTGAAAAAACCATTCCATCAGTAAAAGCAATACTTGGTGTTACTGGTGTAGTTGTATCTACAGGATAACAATAATTTTGACTATTTATACTCTGTAAAAATGCTTCTGCATCAGTTTGATTTTTATATAACCTATGTCCAGAAACCGTTGTATCAGTATCATCCCATCCATTGTATAGTATTAAGTCTGGCGTTGCGCTAATTAATGTATTGTATTTAGATACTACACCTGATACAACATGTGTAAATTCACCAGTTGAATTGATAATATATGTACCAGATATATTTACTCCACTATTATCACTATGATTAAACGTTCCATCTAAGTTATAAGTTTTTTTACCGATACAACCATTCTGTTCTCCTCCATACTCTAGTTCATACCAATCATTTGCTGATAGCATTGATGCAGTAAATACTGTAGAAACTGGAGTAGTTGTATTACCCTCTTCATAAAGATTATCTGGAAAGTTAGCCGTTGTTAAATCTGTATACCATCTAGTGTTAGCGTCAATCGTATCAAGTGAACCATCTTTACCAAAATCATCAAAGCGAACTATTTCCCATGGATTGGATGATATGTTCATAAATTTAAATATCAACCAATCATTATTTCCTCCATCAGCTCGTATATTCCCATCAACGATATCAAAGTTAACAACAAAGGTATTTACAGTTTTTGCACCGTTGCCATCATAACGAGTTTCTATTCTAATCGCTTGATTGTCTTGGCTAGATAGAACCATCATATTGTAAAAGGTTGAGCCGTCATAATCTTGAAACGAATCATAAAATGTTTTACCACTCAACATACTCATGTCCATGACAACTGATGGTTTTGCATACTCTTCATTAATGTTAGTTAGCGCAAAATTTTGCGCATCAGAAAGAGTCGTAAAGTAGTAGTTTGTATCATTCGTATGACCAATAAAACTATTCCAATACCCTATCATCACATATGGCGAAGAAGTGTCGGTTGGAAGGTAAAATGCCATTGCTCCGTATGCTGTTCCATTTAAATCAGATATTGTCAACTCATTGCCACTTACTGCATATATATATGTGGCTAATTCTCCAGCGGTACCATCATATCCAGTATACTCAACCTGGGTAGGAGTTGTAAAACTCAACTCTCCAATTTTTTTTATCCCGTTATCATAATAAACTTTATAAATCACTCTTCCTGTCTTATCGATTGGTAAAGCTACAGGTGTGCCAAGATTTGCTGGAGTAGTCGTATTATCCTCATAAGTTGAAAGAGTACAACTATCCATTTTACGTAATTGACGATCAGCGGCGTCATCAGTCCACACTAAATGAAAGTTTATAAGAGTAGAACTATATCCATCAGCGACAGTTATAACTGGTCCGACTATTGTATTGTTTTCATCTAACCATCTCAAAGTATTATTTGATTCTTGTATGCCTAAAGTCCAAACTCCAGTATCTTCAGCATAAGAGAATGTTCCATTATCATTAAAATCATAACAGCTATGTAGAGTATTGTCTGCATTATACTCACCCCAAATACCATCACCTTGCATTAAAGTTGTGGTGATTGGATTTGTACCTGCAACTGGTTGAGCAACTACAGAATTTTTAATCGCCGCAGTTATATCATCAAATGCGATTAAATTAAAATCAACCTCGTCACTGTTCGCAATAAAGTCAGGACTTGCTAAATCTCTCTTTCCTCTATAAACTTTTGAACTTGCAACCGCTATTAAATTGTCATCTGGATTCTTAAAAGCGGATAAAACAGACGGAGTTAAAATGATTGCAACTCCAGCATTGTATGGAAGTTCTATTACACTCCAAGAGCCAACTACCGTTTCTGTATTGTTTAAATCTATTGTGACTAAGTTACCACTGACTCCAACACTTAAAGCGCTAACAACGCTTCCATTAGAATCAATAGCTGGATAGCCAGTGTACCCATAGCTATTATTTGCTGATGTGTCTCTTTGAAATTGAACCGCTATCCAATTACCATTACTATCACGGCTTCCCGATGGAGAGTGTCCTGAGTTCATAAATGAGATTAAATCAGAATAATATATTGGTGTTACGTTGCAACTATTTGTTGTGTTATTCCAGTCAGAACAATTTGAAGGCGCATCATAAAGAGTATATCTATCTTTGATATTTTGAAAAGAGAAGACATAAGCTTCCGCCCCTGCACTAAACGTTATATTTACATCACCTGGAACTAGTTCATTTATTTTTGCAACTTGATCCAACTCCTCTTGAGTAGTTGGATTTACAAGGTCTAACGCCTTATCTATCTTAATTATTTCTCCACTTTCTACAAGAGTAAGCATTCCATTTGAGATTGTGTAAGAACTAGTTTCTACCCAATCGCCATTATTATTTAAAACTATATCATTATTGCTATCAGTTCGTTCGATAAAAGTAGCTGTTGCTTCTTCAAATATCGTATTAGTATGAACAAATGCTCCTCCGGACAAAGCAGTATGATATGATTTTATCGTACCATCATCATCTGGGTAAAAGCTTCCTAAAACCATTTCTTCAAAAAAGCCACCATCTGTAGTAACTGGAGGAGTTACAACTATATTCTGAGAATCTCTAAAAGATAATGCTTTCGCTTCATCAAAGAACATGTACTCTTGGTCTCTTGGCTCTATTGAAGTACAAGTTGTATTATGATTAGTATCTCTCATACATATTTTATAGTAATCAGATGCTGTACTTAATTTTGTAAAAGTAGCAAATTCAAACCCCTCATTAAGAGTTGAATCAATGCGTCCATTTGCATCTACGATGTAATTTATAATAATATCACCACTTGTTGAGGAGTTATACTCATTCCAGATGAAAGTAGTAGCGCTAAAGTCCATTTTAGCCATATTCCATCCAAGTTGAGTTGTATCACCAAAATCATCATATGCTATATAATAAAATGTTTGTCCGTTTAATTCATCTATAGTAAATGTCGAAGCTGCTGCTTTTGCTGCATCTGCTGCTGCTTGTGCCGCTGCCATCGCTGCTTGCGCTGCATCTTCTGCCGCATATTTTGCTGCTGCTTCTGCTGCCGCCATTGCGTCTGCCGCCGCTTTTGCCGCTGCGTCTGCCGCTACTTGTTTAGTTGCAATATCTACCGCCGCCGCTACGTTTGCCGCATCTGCCGCCGCTTTTGCCGACGCTGCGTCTGATGCTGCCGCCGCGTTTGTCGCCGCCGTCTCTGCCGCCACTTTTTGCGCTACCGCCAAAGCTTCAGCCGCTGCCGCTTTTGCCGCTGCGTTTGCCGCCATTGTTGCTTTTAGTGCTGCTTCTGTTGCTGCAATTTGTGCTTCTAAGTTTGCTGCTGCTGTTGCTGCATCTGCTGCCATTTTTTCTGCTACTGCTTGCAATATTTCTTGTTCAGCTTGTGCCGCTTTTGCTTCTTCTAAGGCTACGATATTGGCTTGAGTAGCATCGGCTGCTGCCGCTGCCGCTTCTGCCGCAATTCTTGCTGCTTTCGCATCTGCTGCTGCTTTCGCTACTGCCGCTATCTTAGCATCTGCTGCTTCTTGAGCATTTTGTGCATCATCAATAGCTGCAAGTTGAGCCGTTGTAAGTGCAGCAGCTGTAGTAGCTGCACTACCTACAGAAGTCTCTAGAGCATTTTTCATTGAGCTATTAGCAACTAAAATACCAGTATTAGCAACTAAAGTAGCATCTGCAAGATTTGCAGCTGTTACCTTTGCTTTCGTATCATTTGCTACTACGATTGCAGCTTCTGCTGAAGCATCCGCAACTGCTTTAGCTGCAATTTTTGCTACAGGATTAGTAGCATATACTTTATTTGCAGTAGCTTTAATCGCATCTGAAACTAACTTGTTTGTAATCACTACGTCTGTATCACCAGCTAATGTAGCTAGCATTTCAAGACTCCTAGCTATGTTTGCCATTGCATCAGCCATAGTCTCTTTACTCTCTGTAGCACTATCCGCTCCTGCAACCGTTGTTGAAACTGCCTCAACAAGAATTTGAAGTTGTGATTGTGCCGCTAAAATCTCTTTAGCATTTTCGTCTCCAGCCGTAGCCGCTGTAAAAGGATTATATGATGTTAGTGCAACATCCGATTTTATGTTAAGAGCTTTTTTTATACTCATTTCAGCTTCCGCAGGAGTCGCTCCAGTTTCAATTAATGATTGTATCGCCGAAGTTAAGGGGCTAACCGCAGTAGAACCAGCTGGAGCCGTCATCGTGCCAGTAAATGGTAGACCAGTACCCATATCCGTACCGCCACTCATGATAAATCGACCTGTTAGACCGTTAGCGTTCATAGAGAAGCTACCGAATACATCGGTAATTGCCATAGGTTCTCCTGCATCACAGACACTATTGGTATTAATGTCCATACATACTGTCGCGCCATTTATGACACCGTCAAATACTGTACCTACAGTAGGAAGATTGCACTCATTATTTACATAAGTACCGTCAATCGCTTCACATGCCACTTGTTCCGCTTTGGCGATCTCAGCCACCTTAATGGCTCTAACTTCAACAAGTAATGTCGCAACTTCACTTGCTTTAACATATGCTAATTCTAGTTTACTCGTAAACGTGACTTTTGCTGTTTCCGCGTTTGCTTGCGCCGTTTGAGCAGCTGTTTCATCGCTTACGGTTTGAGCCGCCAATGCCGCCGTGTTTGCGTTTGCGATAAGCGCAGCTCCCGTTTTCGCGTCAGCTAAAGCGGCTCCCGCCGCGTCCGCGGCTATTTGCGCCGCGTCCGCTTTTGATTGAGCTGCGCTGTACTCTCCAGCTATGGCTTTAATCTCTGTTAAACCGGTACCAACTTCAGTGGCTTTTATCTCCGCCGCTGCCAATTCTGCCGTTGTCGCGTCGGATATCGCTTTTACCGCGTTGACCGTGGTTGTGATTCTTGCCGCTTTGGCGATTGCTTCCGCTTTAATAATTGCTTCCGCTTTAGCAATCTCAGCTGCTTTAATGGCTCTAACTTCAACAAGCAACGCAGCAACTTCACCCGCTTTGTCGTTTGCTAATTTGAGTTTACTCGAAAACATAACTTTTGCTGTTTCCGCGTTTGCTTGCGCCGTTTGAGCAGCTGTTTCATCGCTTACGGTTTGAGCCGCCAATGCCGCCGTGTTTGCGTTTGCGATAAGCGCAGCTCCCGTTTTCGCGTCAGCTAAAGCGGCTCCCGCCGCGTCCGCGGCTATTTGCGCCGCGTCCGCTTTTGATTGAGCTGCGCTGTACTCTCCAGCTATGGCTTTAATCTCTGTTAAACCGGTACCAACTTCAGTGGCTTTTATCTCCGCCGCTGCCAATTCTGCCGTTGTCGCGTCGGATATCGCTTTTACCGCGTTGACCGTGGTTGTGATTCTTGCCGCTATGACTTCTTTAGTAATTATTGCTTCTGCCGCTGCTTTGGCTTTTTCTAAATTTTCTTCGTTCTTAGCCGCCGACGCCGCAGCGTCTGCTGCTACCTCTCTCGCTTCCGCCGCTATTTTTTCAGCCAATGCTTGAGCTTCCGCCAATGCCGCTACTTCTTCTCTCGCAGCCGCTTCTAATGATATGGCCTTTTCTTGTTCAGCCGCTAATCTGGTGGCAAGTGCCGCCGCTTCATCAGCCGCCGCCTTTTCTTTAGCCGCTTTTTCCGCGGCCGCTTGCGTAGCGAGTTGCGCGTCATACGCGGCTTTTTGCGCTTGTGCCGTTGCCGTTGCGTCTGCCAATATTCTTTCAGCTTCCGCCTTAGCTGCCTCAGCTTCCGCCTCTGCCTTAACCTGAGCGTCTATGGCGGCTTGAATAAGAGCCTCTTTTTCTTGCTGAACTTTTTGCGCTTGGTCTATAGCGTCAAGTGCGGCTGCATCTGATGCTAACAGAGTGTCCGCGTTTGTTTTTGCAAGTTCTGACGCTGTGTTTAACTTTGTCTCAGTCACTGTATTTACAGTATTAATAGCCTCATCAAGATTGTTACTTGCCTCTGAAGGAGTACCATTAGAGATAATTTGTTCTGCGTTATCCGCGTCTTTTACAGAATCTTCCGCTGAAGTTTGCGCAGATGTTTTTGCGGCTACCCTCGCTGCTGGTTTATCCACATAAACTTTATCCGCCACCGCTTTAGTGGCGGCTGTGACTTTTGCCACGTCAAGAGTAACCGCGCTTGTCGCACCATTAAAGTTAGAAACTATCGCGTCAAAAACAGAGTTCATGATTGAGTCAACAGTTGTTCCCGCGTCTGCGCCAGCTACTGTAACCGTCGCGCTATGTACTAGAACTTGAAGTTGGGTTTGTTTTGCTAGAACTGCTTTGGAATTTTCACTAACTTCCGAAAATGGATCATATGAAGTTAAATTAACGTCTATGTTTGTAAGACCCATGGCGGCTTTAACGTTTGCCTCGGCCTCGGCCGCACTCTTACCACTCTCAACTAAAGATTGAATGGCTGACGTAAGGGGACTTACGACTGTTGACCCTTCCGGTGCCTTAAGTGAACCAGTAAAGGGAGCGTTTGTACTTTTATCAATACCGCCAACTAGAACCAATGGTCCTTTTTGGTCACTATTGATTGTAAACTTTCCATTAACGTCTGTTGTATTACTATCTTCACCAGCGTCACATGAACTATTGTTATTTACGTCTATACATACCGTAGAACCTTGTAAGATACCATCTATCGCTGTGCCAGAAAAGGATGGTGTTACAATGTTGGGAACGGGAAGGTTCTGAGTGGAATCTGTATCTAGAGGAGTTTGAGCGACATCCGACGATCCACCCCCTCCACAACCTGTCGTAGACAACACTATCACTGCGACAACTGACGATATGGATGTTAATTTGAATAAATTATTCATTGTTTCACCTCATGTAAAATATAACTATTATTGTTTGTACTCTTAATTATATTAGGTATTAATGAAAGTATATTTTATTTTTAAAGAAATTTTCATAATGTTACTTTATGTACATTAGTTAATTAATGTTATACAACTAAATTTGATAAATAGTTTCGGTTGGAAGTTATGTATAAATGCCAATACAAAATAGATAATATGAAAGATGAATTAAGATTTTGCTTAGAAACAGTATGATTCTTATGATGGATAAAATGCACCTGATAATTTGTACTTTTTGTGAAAATAACTACTTAACGCGGGAATTGACGATGATTCACTTCTAGCGCCACTGTGGTGTAGAAACAAAAACGTTCAGATTAAAAATATAAATAAAGTGCTTAAGCCGTTAGGGCTTAAGTACTAAGAAAGTATACAAGCGAGTAAAAGCCTTAAGGCTTTTACTAATTTGTAGGAAGTACATACGATATAGGTTCAGATACTTTACTTATATGATTTAAATCTGCTATATGGTGTTCTATTGCATAATCAACAATAGTTTTTAAATCACCATTAATATTCTTTATTAGTTGACCAAAATATGCTAGTTGCTCTTGGTCCATACCTACCATGCCATCCGCAAAAAGCGCTCCAAACATAAACTCAGGGTTTAAAAAAGAAATCTCAATGGAGTTATTAGCGTCAGTTGCATCTGGTTTTACGAATACTGCTATTTCACATGGAAGTGCAGGAGTATGAAACTCGCCAGTTGCAAGGGCTTCTTTTGCATACACAGGAGAACATGCTTCTATTATCCAAGACCCCCCTGGGACCTTTAAAGGCTCAAGTCTTCCAGATCTCCATAATGGAGTTTTTTCATCGAGTGTACTAGGTAAAATTGCAGTTAAATTAGCTTCTTGAACACCAACAACTGAACTTTCATCAGACGTTAAGACTTCTATAATTATTTTAGCAATGTCTCTTGCATCCGACACACTAAATGCTTTTGCAGAATCTTTAGCAGTATATTCATAATGCATATACGGTACTGCACCTGTGCCTCCATTAATTAGAGGAACAGCCGTTCCTATAGCTTTTGACATAGATGAGTAAATAGTTCCCATTTTAATTTGAGTTTTTGTATAAGTCTCCCCTGTTGCGTCAAAAGCGTTATAGACAAGCGCTGATATTTCATTTTTAACTTGAGTAGGAAGAGCCATCATAGCGGTGCTAAAATCTGTATTTTGCATTACAGGGTCACTGAAAACTTCTGTAAAGAATGTAGTAAAAATAGTCTCAGGATTCAACATGTCTACATAAATAGCATTGTCGTCATTGTATATAGAAACTTCGCATGGAAGAGCCGTTGTGTGATAAATACCATTTGGCACTTTAGCACCGGTGTCACCACCAACATTTGTAACACCTAAAGCTTGTCCCGCATATGTTGAGTTACATACCTCAACTAATGAAACTTTTTTTGTATTTACTATAGTTACCGGAGTAGTTGGATCTATAGGTAGCTTAGTGGGAATAGCCAATATGCCATGCGCTTTTACAGTCACGTCGTCAAAAGTATTTACCGTCGTTAGTGAATCTAAACCACCAACAATCCAGTTTGCACCTTTAAACGTTGCGCTGTCACCAGCTGGTTCATCTACGTTTGCTACATATTTAGCAAATATTGTCGCTAACTCTGCCACTTTTGCATAAGTGGCGTTATGATCTAAATTGCCATTTGCGTCTTTAACTGTTGGAAAAACTGCGACTCTCTCAAAAGGAGAAAAACTACCATCTCCAAAAGGTATCTTATCTGCATCTGCTACACCAACAAGTGAAGCT
>ERZ890953.654-NODE-654-length-19461-cov-6.051067_pt1 | contig 19461 bp, 17 predicted proteins | sample MGYA00521264_ERZ890953 | MGnify/ENA primary metagenome ERZ890953 (study PRJEB32303, sample SAMEA104408629) | aquatic metagenome | biome: Brackish water; feature: Chemocline; material: water | place: Baltic Sea | collected 2014-10-26T21:54:00 | depth 200 m ...
CTTCGTTTGTTCAGTGAGCTTTAAGCGAGACCCCGCTTTTACGCTGAGCAGTTACCATATATTCATCTAAAAACTTTCATCCAAATAACAGCCTGTAATTCATGTCCTATATTATTGCTCTACATATCAAGTAAGTATTTCATGATTCTCCTGTGTTAGATTCCTGGCTATCCTGAGAATACTAATCAGGCACTGTCGATATGTGAGCAAACTTGTGTATCGCCTGATCAGCAGTATCAAGAGCCGCCTCCCTGATCATTTCGGACAGACTTGGATGGGCACGTATGGTACTGGCCAGATCCTCTGCGGTGTGACCCGATTTTAAAGTCAGAACAGCTTCTGCGATAAGTTCGGAGGCACTATGGCCCAGAATATGTATCCCAAGCAAGCAATCAGTTTTATCATCGACAATAATTTTTACTAACCCGCAGTTACGGTTCATAGCCAGCGCCCTGCCTGAAGCAGCATAGGGAAAACTTCCTGTACGAATTTTCCGACCAGTTGATCGGAGTTTTTCTTCTGACTCACCAACCCATGCTATTTCTGGATCTGTATACACAACCCAGGGCATGTATTCATGTGAAATCTGTCGTTTTTGTCCAGCAATTATTTCTGCCACAAGAATACCTTCTTCCGATCCTTTATGCGCTAACATCGGTCCAGCGGTGACATCACCTATGGCATACACACACGGTATGTTAGTACGGCCCTGATTATCAGTTTTAATAAAACCCCTATCAGTTAAAGATATCTCCACATCCTTATCAAATAAATTATCAATATTTGCCCGCCTGCCCACGCACACCATGACTTTATCTGTCTCAAGATTATGCACTCCCGTGTCATCCTGATAGCTAATGACAACGCCCTTATTGTTAACTTCACTTGCTACTACCTTTACACCCAGTCTAATATCCAGCCCCTGTTTTATAAATTGCCTGAATGCTTCCTGGGCAATTTTTTTATCCGCCCCCGGCATAAACTGATGCATAGCCTCAAGAATGATAACTTCCGAACCAAGTCTTTTCCAGACACTACCCAGCTCAAGCCCTATCACTCCGGCTCCAATAATAACAAGGCGTCCAGGTACTGCATTAAAAGCCAGAGCTTCGGTTGAGTTTACTATGCGCACTCCATCCTGACGGGCTGAATTAATATCGACGGGTATAGAACCACTGGCAATAATGATATTTTCTGCCGTATATATTTTTTCCTCGCCGGAGATAACAGGGGTAACCCTTACTTTATTATTTTTTAATAACAGCCCTGTTCCCTTTAGCCAGTGTATTCCATTTGCTTTCAAAAGCCCGGCTATACCTGCTGTAAGTTTCTCTACAACTCTGGATTTACGCGCCATTAATTTTGGCATATCCAGACTAACCTCATTAACCTCAATACCATGAACACCCAGTTTGTTTTGCACAGTTGCATAATGCTCCGATGATTCCAGTAATGCTTTTGAGGGTATACAGCCTGCATTTAAACAGGTCCCACCCAGTACCGGTTTACCGTCTTCATTTAACCATTTATCTACGACAGCTGTTGTCAAACCTAATTGAGCACAACGAATAGCCGCCACATACCCGGCCGGACCACCACCAATAATTATCACCTGGTATTGTTTTTGACCATCTTCGCCATTGCGTGCAATAAAATTGTTTAAAGCATGTCCTGAATTATCAGGTCCGCAAAAAAACTGGCTACCTGAATCTACATTTATGTCGGTATCAATGACCAACATTACCTCTCCATTTGATATGACATCTCCCTGTTTTTTTACGCACTCAATTATTTTACCTTTATGTTCTGCAAACATTTCCAGAACGACTTTATCCGTTTCAATATCTGCAAGCGAATCACCTTGCAAAACAACATCACCCACAGATTTATTCCATTTAGCCAGTACGCCTTCAGTCGACGATTCAGGTAATTCAGTTATTTTAACTTCGATAATCATTTTTATACCTTTGTTTAATTCAACTAATCAGCTTGTTAATTTTTTCAAACAGTTCGATAGTTATTAAAGTTATAAAGTCCAGCTAAAAGCAGCTCCTATCTGAAACGTTTTCCCTTCTACCTGTGTAGCACCTATTGTCTGTTTCCGTTTTAAGCCAAAACTGGCGTGTAGATCTGTATGAACATGACTACCTAATGGTATGCCAAGACCAAAACTTATCTGATCCTCCCAGATTACTTCTGCATTGGTTGCCTGAACATACTGTGTTAATACCGGGTTGAAATGGACTGTTGAACCACCAAGATAGAGTGATTTGATATCTCCAACCTGAGAGCCGACATCAGTCTTGATGGGACTATCAGCATGAGTAAAACCGGCTCTTAGTTTATAACCTGACAAGTTATACTGGACACCCAGAGCAATGATAGTCTGATCATCATAAAGATCCTTATAGGTCTGCGCACTGGCCCAGTTTTTCAGGATAATATCAACTGCAATCAATAGATTACCCTGCATAAAGCTATCATCGGAAATCCCCAGACCTATTTCCTGCGGCTGCTCAAATGTCGGGCTATGGAACTCAGTAGCAGAATACTGAATCATATTTTTGTATTTTATGGCCAACGGGGTTCGATAATATGCACCTAAAATCGTACTCCTGTTGTTATAGGTCATGCCAAAGGTGGCTCTATATCCAAAATCACTGGTTGAAGCCGTGTTTGAAATTAACCCGGCCTGACCAAGCCCAAGCCCGATGGTAAGCATCGTCCCAACAGAAAACTGATCTGAGATTTTATAAGAACCCCCGGCATTTGCTCCGAACACCAGTATTTCTGCAAGAGGATCAAGGCTACCTGGCGTACCACGGAAATCAGAACCTACTCCGGACACTACTGTCACGCCACCAGACAAAACAATTCTGTCTCCTAATTGCTGGGTAACAGCCGCATTCGGAATTAAATACGGCCCAGCCTCTGACTCACCACTCCAAGCTGTACCAGTCGCAGATCCATCATGTTGAGCATTCACATCCGGCTGATAAAATGTCCCGCCAAACATGAAATGTGTACCATCCAGTACAGACAAAGTGGCAGGATTTCCAAATACACTGGCACCTATATCCTGGGGACTGGCAATACCGACACCGCCCATTCCTCCCGCTGCCGGCATCATCGTCAGATTAAGATCTGTACCAATATTTGCAGCCTGCAGTTTCCCGGCTGCCAGCATGAGTAACACAACGTATGGCGTTAATAGTTTTCTGTTTAGGGGTGGCATTCAGGTTTCCTCCTGTCAGGATAGAGTTAAAAGGTAATTAACTACGCGGCCTTACTCTGCAAACTATGTATTTCCCGACCATCAATTTTTGCCACACCAATAATATTTTGAGAGCGACATAGAATATCAAGAACAGGACAATGACGTTCTACGGTTTCAACCAGTTTACGTAAGCTTTCATCATCTGCAGAACTTTCCAGTTCCGCTTCGAAGGTTATTTTTTCATAACCTGCTGGTACTTTTTCATCCAGTCCAAACATTCCCTGAAGATTTAGATACCCTTTTACATTGACTTTTACGCCGTCCAGTGGGATATCCATCACTGAAGCATATGCTGAATACATAATTTCCTGACAGGTTCCTAATGCTGCCAGCACCAGCTCAACAGGATTGACCCCTGCATTATTACCACCTAACTCTGGTGGCTCATCAATAGTAATGGGGGCAAAGTCACGAATTTTTACACTGCATCGAACATCTTCTACTAATACTGTTTCTGCACGGAAAACAACATTTGACGTTTTAGGGTTAGATTGAATACCTTCGATTGTCTTCAACAGGGCTGCTTTTACGGTTGCTTGTGTCATAATTTATTCTCCTGGTATTGTTATAATGAGTTGCTTAAGAACAGCAACGACCAGTTCAGAATAGAGTGAATGAAATGTAATATATATTCGGGTGACTACTATCTATTTACGTAGTATTACTTAACTTTAACCTGAATCCGTAGCTTCAGGTTAAAGTGAGAGGAAAATTTTTGACCAGCATTGATAATTCAGTAACCGACTTAACCTGAAATTTTTTCAATATATTTGCCCTGTGCACTTCAATTGTACGTGGACTCAGTATCATTTCTCGCGCTATCAACTTATTACTGTCTCCTCTTAATAACAGAGGCAATACATCATTTTCGCGACGAGTCAGTGCCTGTAAACAGGCACTGATAGAATTATTTTTTTGCACCAGGGACTGTTGTTGCCGATTTTTTTCCAGGGCTTCATAAATTCTCTGTAGCATCAACTGATTTCGAAAAGGCTTTTCAATAAAATCAATGGCCCCCTGTCTTACCATTTCAACAGCCATCGGTATATCACCATGAGCAGACATTGCAATAACAGGCAAATTCGTATTCTTTTTTTCCAGAATTTTCTGTAGTTGAATACCATTCGTTCCCGGCATACATATATCGGAAACGACACAACCGCAGTTTAATTCAGTAGACTGCGCAAGATAATCATCTGCACAATTGAAACACAGAGCCTGTAAACCCACTGATTCCACCAGCGTAAACAGCGCATCACGAACGGAGGCATCATCATCAATAATAAATACGGTCTGGCCAATCATCTGCGAGGGATATTACAGGGAATAATCAGGCAAAATACACTACCAGGTTGAACAGACTGATAATTCAACTGACCACCCTGAGCCTCCGCAATACCTCTGCTCAATGAAAGACCAATACCGATACCTTCCGGTTTAGTGGTAAAAAATGAAGTGAATAAATGAGGACGTAATAGCTCACTAATCCCCTCTGCAAAATCTCGTACCTCTATATGCAACTGATCATGTTTTTCAAGTACAGAAATTTCCAGTAGTTTTTTTGACTGCGGGCTTTCATTAATGGCCTGGATTGCATTATTGATCAGGTTCATCATAATTTGCTGGGTCTGTACCCGGTCAACCCAGGCTGCCGATAAACCAGCTGGAATGGTGACATCTATTTTTATTCCCCATCTGCGTCGCTCAGGCTCCATTAATTCCAGTATTTCATCAAGCAGCCCATTAATCTTAATGGCCTGTGGTACCGGTGAACTTTTTCGCACAAAATCCCGTAAACCATTGATAATACCACTCGCTCTCGCTGTTTCTTCGACAATCTTATGCAGAATATCGTTGACCTTTTTATTTTCATGACAACCCTGCGCATCGTTTAACATGACTGCAGATTCCGCATAACTGGATATTGCACATAAAGGTTGCTTCAGTTCATGCGCCAGACCGGATGCCAACTCTCCCAGTGTATTGAGCCGACACATATGCGCCAGTTCCTGTTGCTGGTTGCGTAATTTCAATTCGTTTTTCTTACGACCATCTATATCCCGGGTAATAGCCAATAGCGCACTCACGCGGCCATTCGAATCCAGTAAAGGGGCTGCATGAGTTTCTAACCAGCGACGACCACCCGTGACTGTATTAACTTCAAACTCCATATTGTCACGAACGCCATTAAACACATTGCTGGTCAACTCCTTATAACGCTGTTGATATTCTTCACGAATAAACTCATACACCGAATGACCAATAACGCCGTCGGGATTTGTCGCGCTCAACAGGGCTAGTCCTGCCGGATTCATTTCGATAATGATACCGCTCTGATCCTGTAATTTGACGCACTCCGGCTCAGATTCAATGATGGTGTTCAACCGGTTACGTTGTTCCACCAGTTGTTGAGTCATGCGTTTATGTTTATCGATATCCCTGGTAATGGCCAGTAAGGCATAAATCTTCCCATGCTCATCACGTAACGGTACAGCATGAGTCTCAAGCCAACGCCTTTTACCCTTAAAAGTCACAAGTTCGAATTCCATAAAGCCCGTCCCGCCTTTAAACACTCTGTTGGTAAGATGTCGGTATTCAGTATGATATTCTGCAGCCATTACTCCGTATATTGACTGACCTATAATTTTTGAGGACATTGAGGTTTCCAGAATAGCCAGCCCGGCTGAATTAATTTGTTCAATCAGGCCATCCTCGGCCTGCAGTTTTATACATTCCGGAGCAGCTTCAAAAAGTGTCTGAAACAGATCATTACGAGAATGCCGAGTACCCGGGGCATCTATTAGCAGTCGCATTTTCAGCTTGAACCTATACTGCATCCACAGCCAGCTCAATATAAGCAGACCCGTAAAAATACTCACTAATAATGCTAAATTTACAGGTTCCATATTCCCCTGTTAGTCAGACAAATTTATAATTAATATGAATTACCGATTTTATTTATTCCCGGCTTCATTCAATCAGCCTATGTTTATGGATTAATAACGATTGTTCAACGATATTGCTTAACCCTGATTCTGAAGATTTCTCAAGATGGGCAATTAATTCACGCCGCATTGCAGGTGCCCAGAAATTTGTCAGGTGAGTAGATATATCCATTAACGCCTGCTCTCGATCAGGTTGAGATTCAAAAAACTGACCTATCTGATTCGCCATTTTCAATAGATTATCGATATTCATCTTGCCTCCAGCCACTCAATGTTATGCGTTAAATCGATCCGGGTGGGTATATACGGTTAGCCTGTGACCACGCACAAAACCTGCCAGCGTTAATCCTGCTGTTTCAGCCAGCCGTATAGCCAGTCCGGTAGGAGCAGAAATCGCTGCCAGAATTCCCACACCAAGAACAGCTGACTTCTGCACCATTTCATAGCTTGCCCGACTGGTAATTAACACCGCGCCCTGACTAAGATCGAAATTTCTACGCGCCAGTGCACCGAGTAATTTATCAAGCGCGTTATGCCGGCCCACATCTTCCCTGATCAGCATTAACTGTCCTTCTTGATTCAACCATGCCGCGGCATGAGTTGCTCCAGTATATTGTTTCAGTTGCTGGTTTTTATTTAGCTCCTCAAAACCTTTTTGCAGTGCGCCCACCGAGTAATGCACTGTTGATGTGACAGTCTGCGGATGTTGATACAGTTGCTCCAGGCTTTCCACACCACACAAACCACAACCGGTTTTTCCGGCTAATGTCCGGCGCCGCTTATTGAGTTCCCTAAAGCAGGCTGAAGCAATAGTGAGCCTGATTGTTATGCCTGTATCCGACATTAAAATTTCAATATTGTGTATATCATCCGGTTGCTGAATTACACCTTCTGTGAGGCTAAACCCGGTGGCAAAGTCTTTCAGGTCTTGCGGAGATGCAAGCATAACGGCATGCGAGACCCGGTTATATTCCAGCGCAACGGGAACTTCTTCAGCCACGCAATTTATGAGCGGTACAACTTTTCCATGATTCCATTCGTGAGCGTTGAACTCACTGTAAGTAGAATCATGCAGAACACCATTCAAAGATGATTTATAGTCGTTTAACGCCATCAGGAATTTTCCACCATGTCAGTATCTATTCTTTCACGATCCGATAAAAACCGGATCTGCTTACGGTTAAAAGCCTGATAGTTATTCTGCCATTGTGATGACTCTTTAACTGCCACTAACTGAATTGCAGTCACCTTGTATTCCGGACAGTTGCTGGCCCAGTCGGAATTATCAGTGGTAATAACATTGGCCCCGGATTCCGGAAAATGAAATGTTGTATAGACTACTCCCGGCTGCATACGCTCAGATAGTATGGCTCGCAATACCGTTTTGCCGGCACGCGACTCAACACCTACCCAGCTACCATCGGTAATACCGCGTTCTTCAGCATCATGCGGATGAACTTCAAGCTGATCTTCATCATGCCATTGCACATTTTCTGTACGGCGGGTTTGCGCACCGACATTGTATTGCGAAAGTACACGCCCGGTGGTCAATAGTAGCGGGAATCGCCGAGTTACTTTTTCATCTGTTGGAACATACTGGGTAATAATAAATTTACCCTTCCCCCTGACAAACTCATCCACATGCATCACTTCAGTACCTTCAGGTGCCAGTGTATTACAGGGCCACTGAATACTGCCCAGCTCATCCAGACGTGAATAACTGACACCCGAGAACGTGGGGGTTAGTGATGCCACTTCATCCATAATTTCTGACGGATGGCGGTAGTTCATCGGGTAACCTAAAGCATTCGATAATGCCATTGTCACTTCCCAGTCAGCCAGCCCTGCTTTGGGTGGCATCACCTGTCGTATGCGAGATATTCTGCGCTCTGCATTGGTAAATGTTCCATCTCTTTCCAGAAAGGATGATCCCGGTAAAAATACATGTGCAAACTTTGCGGTTTCATTCAGGAACAAATCCTGCACCACGATACACTCCATGGCACTTAAGGCAGCGGTAACATGCTGTGTATTGGGGTCAGACTGAACAATATCCTCTCCCTGGCAATATAAACCTTTAAAACTACCATCCAGAGCTGCTTCAAACATATTCGGAATTCGCAACCCGGGTTCCGCTTCAATAGTCACATTCCAGGCAGCTTCAAACTGGTTACGAATGGCATTATCAGAAACATGACGATAGCCCGGTAACTCATGCGGAAATGATCCCATGTCACAGGCACCCTGAACATTATTCTGTCCGCGTAATGGATTAACGCCAACTCCGGCACGACCGATATTACCGGTAACCATCGCCAGGTTAGCTATACCCATCACCATAGTTGAACCCTGAGCATGTTCGGTAACACCAAGTCCGTAATAAATTGCAGCATTCGGAAAACTCGCATATAGCCTTGCAGCCTGCCTTAACAGTGGGGCAGGCACACCTGAAACCGCCTCAAGTGCTTCTGGTGAATTTTCAGCCCGGGAGGCAAAACTTAACCAGTCGTTAAACGACTTTTCTTCACAACGATTTTTTATAAACTCTTTATCATGTAACTGCTCAGTCACGATAACATGAGCGATTGCTGATATGACTGCAACATTGGTCCCGGGTTTTAACTTTAGATGATAATCTGCCTTAATATGTGCCGATTTCACCAGGTTAATAGAACGAGGATCAATCACGATAAGTTTGGCCCCCTGGCGCAAACGGCGCTTCATGCGTGAAGCAAAAACCGGGTGACCATCCGTAGGGTTGGCACCTATCACCATAATCACATCAGCTTCATCTACCGATTTGAAAGTCTGAGTTCCGGCCGACTCACCCAGCGTCTGTTTCAGTCCATAGCCGGTTGGCGAATGGCAGACACGTGCGCATGTATCGACATTATTATTGCCAAAAGCAGCACGTACCAGTTTCTGTACCAGATAGTCCTCTTCATTAGTACAACGTGATGACACTATGCCCCCAATCGAAGTACGACCAAATTTATCCTGAATACGTTTAAATTCTTTTGCTGCATACTCAATCGCTTCATGCCAGCTGACCTCCTTCCAGGGATCATTAATCGACTTGCGTATCATCGGATTAACAATACGATCTGCATGATTGGCATAATTCCAGGCAAAGCGCCCTTTTACACAGGAATGTCCTTCATTAGCACTGCCTTGCTTATCTGGAATCATGCGTACCACTTCATTGCCTTTCATCTCGGCCCTGAAGGAGCAACCGACACCGCAATACGCACAGGTGGTCACTACACTATGATCCGGCTGTCCCGTTTCAATAACAGATTTCTCAATCAGTGTCGCTGTTGGACATGCCTGCACACAGGCGCCACAGGAAACACATTCCGACGCCATAAAAGTTTCATTCTGGCTGGCTGCCACACGTGAGTTAAACCCCCTCCCATCAATAGTTAGCGCAAAAGTTCCCTGTACTTCTTCACAGGCGCGAACACATCGGTTACAGACTATGCATTTAGCAGGATCATAAGTGAAATAGGGATTGGACTCATCCTTGCTATCCTGCAAATGATTTTTACCGGTATAACCGTAGCGGACATCACGCAAGCCAACCTGACCGGCCATAGTTTGCAATTCACAGTTGCCATTGGCTGCACAGGTCAGGCAATCCAGCGGATGATCCGATATATACAGTTCCATCACACCGCGACGCAGTGTTGCCAGTTTGTCTGTTTCTGTATGAACTTTTAAACCTTCCGCTACCGGTGTGGTACAGGATGCGGGATATCCTCGGCGTCCCTCGATCTCCACCAGACACAGACGACATGAACCAAAAGCCTGCAGACTATCTGTCGCACATAGCTTAGCAATATTTACGCCCGCCATGGCAGCAGCACGCAGCACCGAAGTTCCTTCGGGTACCGTGATCGACATGCCATCTATTTCAAGTGTTACCTGTTGCTCAGCAAGCTGTGCCGGGGTTCCAAAATCTTTTTCACTTATTTGATACATGACTATTTCTCCGGATAATATACTAGCCTGCTTCAGGCACAGATTTTAAATTAAAATCTTCAGGAAAATTTTTCAGCGCCGATAAAACGGGAAAAGGCGTCATCCCTCCCATTGCACATAAAGATCCATCCAGCATCGTGCTGCACAAATCCTTTAACAGTAATGTCTGCTGTTGCACGTTGTGACCGGATATAATGTTGTCCATCACTTCGACTCCACGGGTGGCCCCAAGTCGACAGGGGGTGCATTTTCCACAGGATTCTATTTCACAGAACTGCATCGAAAATTTAGCCTGCTGGGCCATATCTACCGTATCATCAAACACCACAATTCCTCCATGACCCAGTGAGCCACCCACCTGCTGCAATGCTTCGCAATCCATCCTGACATCCAGTTGAGAATCACACAGGTATGCCCCCAGAGGCCCACCGACCTGGACCGCCCGTAGTGCACGTCCACTTTCGGTATTACCACCAAAATCTTCAATCAATTCTCGCAGTGTAATACCAAAGGCAATTTCAACCAGTCCACCATGACGGATATTGCCAGCCAGTTGAACCGGTAAAGTTCCACGTGAACGGCCCATCCCATAATCCCGATAAAAATCAGCACCTTGAGAAAATATTACCGGAACTGTAGCCAGAGAAATCACATTATTGATAACGGTCGGCTTAGCAAACAATCCCTGTATTGCAGGTAATGGTGGCTTGGCTCGCACTATGCCTCTTTTACCTTCAATACTTTCAAGCATTGCAGTTTCTTCTCCGCACACGTAAGCACCAGCTGCTTTACGCATATTCAGATTAAAAGTTTTACCTGATCCAAGTATATTTTCACCGAGGTAAGCTTTGTCAACGGCTGTATTGATAGCCTGTTTAAGTGACGCATAGGCATGTGGATATTCAGATCTGACATAGATATATCCTTCCGTGGCATTAACAGCAAGTGCGGCAATAGTGATTCCTTCGATCAACATAAACGGATCACCCTCCATGATCATACGGTCAGAAAAGGTTCCTGAGTCACCTTCATCCGCATTACATACCACGTATTTTTGCTCTGATTCAGAATCCAGAACAGTTTTCCACTTGATACCAGTCGGAAAAGCTGCTCCTCCTCGCCCGCGTAGACCTGATTGAGTGATACAGTCAACAATTGTTTCTGCATCCATTGTCAACGCATTTTGAAGGCCGACATAACCACCATACTGCACATAATCCGTTATTGATTGCGGGTCTGTAATTCCTGCTCTGGCAAAAGTTAAACGTTGCTGGCGCTTTAAATAAGGTATTTCATCGACCGCTCCGTGAAACAATGGATGTTCACCCAGCCTGATAAAGTCGGCATCAAATAAAGATTTAACATCCTGCGGATTAACCGGGCCATAGGCGAAACGTCCCTGCTCAGTCTCTACCTCAACCAGCGTCTCCAGCCACAGCATGCCGCGGGAACTATTGCGTACCAGTTGTATGTCTATACCACGCTGAATAGCTTCTATCTGGATTGCACCGGCGACTTCATCTGCCCCCAGTGACAGGGCAACTGAATCAATGGGTACATAAATACGCACAGTCATGACATCTGCTCCAGCAACTGTTTAAATCGCTGCTCATTGACCCGGCTATAGGGTTTTCCATCAATTGCTATAGAGGGGCCGGTAGCACAAAGCCCGAGACAATAAACCGCTTCAAGCGTGATTTTTCCATCGGTTGTCGTTTCATTAAAATCACATTTCAATTGCTCACGCACATGGGCATCAAGCTCCCGGCCACCACGCGACTGGCAGGCTTCTGCTTTACACACTTCAAGGATATGTTTGCCGCAGGCATGCTGCCGGAAATGCTGATAAAAACTGATCACTCCATGTACTTCAGCACGCGATAAATTCAAAAACTCAGCGACACATCCAACAGCCTGCTGAGGGATGTATCCGAGCGTCTCCTGTATACGATGCAAGATAGGCAATAGCGCCCCGGGAACACCTTCAAATTCAGTGATCAACGGTAGAATTGCAGCATTATCAAAATCTTTTTTTAGCATTTCATATCACCTTTTATGCACTCAAAAACAGCCCATCAATTTATCAGTTAACAGGTAAATGTCCTGATTTCAGCAGAATTAAAGATTTTCCATGGATAGTTATTGACTGATTATTTAAATCAGGGCTACGCAACCAGCATCCGGAAGTATAGCGACCGGATTGATCACCAAGTTCACCCGAAATAACATAGACTTCTTCACCGCCCCACGATGCTGGTAGCAGCATATTTTCATTTTCAGGATTACGTACGAGTGTTGTCCGTTCATCCTGAAAATGATGTAAAGGCAGAACTTCGAGTCCATTTGAAAGGCGGGTAAATACTTCGTTATGGACAATCACATTAAGCTGATGTGTATCCTCAGCATGAAACTGATGCAGTTTGACGAATATGACACAGCCCTCTTTACTAAAAGGAGCATGTGCAAAACCTTCAGGATTTCTTAAATAACTGCCAACCGGGTAATTACCATATTCATCTGAAAATACGCCATCAATAACCAGTATTTCTTCTCCCAGTGGATGTTCATGTCGACGAAAACTGGAACCAGCCTTAAATTCAACAATACTGGTCGCATGTCCCCGTTCAACTTCTTCAAAAGCCAGGCGTTTGCGGTTAACCCCCTGCACAGGACTGGGCTCCCAGTTCATCCGGGATGTTTCTATCACCACTCTGTCAGAGAAATTCATGTTTAACATAATCAAGCTATCGATAAAGCTGTAAGGCAATAAACCACATCAACATATTTATATCCCATCATCTCTGACTCTTTCACAAAAGGATCGGGAATCAGGATTTTCTACTGCCTGCACAATCGAACGCACTACTTCGGCAAACTGTTGCGTAGTCATCACTGACATTATTTTGTTGATTAGTTCAGGCTTAACAAAGGCTGGAGATATGCGACCATCCTGCAAAAGGACATCCACAGCAGCCATCGAATATTCCTGCTCTGTGATTTCAGCCTGATCAATTAACTGCTGATTCATCTCAAACAGGCGATCATATTCCTCTTCAATTTCCATCCAGCAGGTCATCATTCAACTCATCTGGTAGCGATACTTCCAGACTATCTCCATCACTGGACGTCACGGGTGAGAGTCCCTTTTCACGAGCAAAATCAATAAATAACTGGTAAGGCTGTTGATGAAAAAAAACGTATTGAAGCATCAATTATTCCACATCAGAGTTGTTAAACTATATTCAGATTAAAGCTGCACACTGCCTTTTTACAAGCAGTGTGCGTTCATTCAAAATACTAAGCGAGAGCTCCGGATGATTTAGCCGTATGGGTAGCAATTGCATCCATTAATGCAGGAGACAAGCAGTCATAGGACTCTAATCCCAATTCACTCAGACGTGATCTAACCGCGCCCATATTTTCAGGGTTAGCCCCGGATTCGATAACTGAAGAAACAAATGCTGCAAACTCTGGAGCTGACCAGCCATTTTCATCAGAAAGTTCGGTATGAATAAAATCCAGCCCATAAAAAGGGTGATTTTTATCCTCAATTCGCCCGAACATATGGGTACCACATTCTTTACAGGCATGTCGCTGGATACCCTGACTGGCATCTACAATTGCCAGCTTGTTTTCATTTTGTATCACACTGACACTGTCCCTGGATACAACTGCAACCTGAGAAAACAGAGCACCCTCTGGCTTCCAGCATTGTGTACAACCACAAACATGATTATGTGCAGATTGTGATGCTATTTTTACTTTTACACTGTTATCAGCACATTTACAGGTCAAAGTACCCCCGGAAAAGTCCTTATTACCTGCCTGTATACCCGAATCAATCGCTGGATGTATTTTTATAGTCATTTAGCTTTCCTCTTAATAATTATCATTTAAATTGATTATGAAATGAATATTCATTCTAGTCAATTCTTAAATAAAAACTCACTTCATAATGCCAGCATATCATCAAACATCCGAAATGTATTGAACATTCATTCTATTATTTGATTGGTGATTATAAACATGGCTCAGCAGGTTATAAAGAAACCGTCATAACGGCTTGTACTTAGCCGGAAAAGTGGTGTATGGAAGCACTGTTTACGGATCTAAGGATGAAATCCATTTTCAACGTAATGCTTGTAGCAATATAGATTGCATCCTCAGGTTGGTTGCGTTACATGTCTGTAACACTACTCCGTTTAAAAAAACCACTTACAAGCTACAGGAGATGGATTCAAGAAAGACTAATCGGACGTTCAGGACCGGGTTAGAAATTGGTTCTTCAATCCCATCGCTAACATTCATTTAAGGGAATATGTTAATCTACCGCATAATTCCTTAAAAACTAATGAATGGCGTTGTTAAAGACGGCTATACTCAATCATAAATAAAGGTTATTTAAACTTTATCTAAAGGACTTATAAACTGCCCTATGCCTGATTCCACAATTCTTATTGTCGATGATTCACCAGATAGCCTCGCTATTCTGAGTGATTTGCTTCGTCCTGATTATCAGGTCAGAGTAGCCAATTCAGGTAACAGAGCCCTGCAGTTAACAGGCATTGATCCGGCACCCGATCTCATACTGCTGGACGTGATGATGCCTGGACTGGATGGGTATGCTGTCCTCGAGCAACTAAAAGCCGATCCTCTAACACGCGATATTCCCGTGATATTTATTACCGCACTCAATCTTGAGCAGGATCAGTTTAGAGGATTTAAACTGGGTGCAGTGGATTACATCACAAAACCCATTATGCCACTTGTGGTACAGGCAAGAATTCGTACGCATTTAGAGCTCAAACATGCACGCGATCGTCTCTCCAGCCAGAATACCTGGTTGGAGTCTGAAGTGAATCGACGTATGTCAGAAAATGTACTGATACAGAAAATCAGTGTACGAGCCCTCGCGCACCTTGCTGAAACACGTGATCCGGAGACAGGTAACCACATTTTGCGCACCCAGAGTTATGTGAATGCGTTAGCTTTACGCCTTAAGGATCATCCAAATTTTACCTCAGTTATTGACGATGCTTATACAGAGTTGATTACCCAATCGGCACCACTTCACGATATCGGCAAAGTTGGTATCCCTGATCATGTGCTATTAAAGCCCGGCGCTCTTAGCGCAGATGAATGGACGATCATGAAAACCCATGCGGAGCTTGGGGCTAAAGCGATTGAACTTGCAGAGTTTGATGTCGATAAAAAAGTCGAATTTCTGACTCTGGCAAAAGAGATTGCCCATTGGCATCATGAACGCTGGGATGGCAAGGGTTACCCTGATGGATTAACTGCTAATGACATTCCAGTTTCTGCACGGTTGATGAGTGTGGCCGATGTCTTTGATGCCTTAATCAATAAAAGAGTGTACAAGCCTGCCATGTCTTTCGAGAAGGCTAGAGAAATAATTGCTGATGGTCGCGGTAGCCAGTTTGACCCGGACGTTGTTGACGCATTCCTTGATGGCTTTGAAAATTTTAAGGCTATCGCACAACGCTACCGTGAAACTGATTCGGCATAGGGGTAAACTGATTCTTCGCTCACTTTCTACCTCTCTCACCCACCTGATCTGGCTTAGCATACTACCTCTGGTGCTACTGGCTACCTGGATGGCAGTAGACCGGGTGCAAAACCAACAGGCCATAATGGCAAACTCGGCTAGCGATCAGGCTCAAAACTTTGCAGTTTCTATTAACCGTTATCTGGAATTTCGTGCCAATGCATTGAATATTCTGGCATTGTCCCCGTTGCTGGATGATCAGAGCCGTTGGCCAGAACTGTATGCTGAGGCGAAGGGTTACCAGGCTAGCTTCGACAGCCATGTAATCCTGGCTGATACGGGTGAACCTAAGCACATGTTGTTTAATACCCGTGTGCCATTCGGTACCCCCTTACCTCTACTTCCCGTGCCGAAAGGTCATTCTGCGGTAACTCGCGCTCTTTCTACGGGTCGCCCGGCCGTTGGTGATACTTTCATGGGGCCCATCGCAAAAGAACCTCTGGTAGCAATTGCCATTCCTGCGCTGCGCGAAGGGAAGATTAACCATTTATTATTGACTATCTTCTCAACTCGACAGATTCAACAACGTATTGAACAGGTGAAATTACCATCCGGATGGGCGCTTACTTTAAGCGATGGCCGAGGTGATACAATTGCCAGCCAGACTCCAGCAGGATTTGACACAATACGGGATGTTGATAAGGAGTGGCGCTTCGCAGAAAAACTTAGCTTTGCTCCCTGGTCGGTCACCCTTGAAATTCCGCGCACAATCCAGCAGGAGCTACTGTTAAAATCAACTGCAACGCTGGTTTTAGTCATAATGATGGCCACACTCGTTGGATACCTGTCAGCTACCCGAATTGCCCGCAGGTTAAGCCTGCAGATGGCATCACTTGCTACTGCTGAAACAGATAAAACGCCGGTCGATATTGCGGAAATAGCAGCGGTGCAAAAACGACTGGATAGCAACCTGCTAAAGCTAAAAGCAAGCGAAGAGATGTACAGGTTGATTATCATGGCATCTATTGATGGCTTCTGGTTAATAGATATGCAGGGAAATTTGCTGGAAGTTAATGATATCTACTGTCAATTAAGTGGTTACACCCGTGCAGAACTGCTTAACACGAATGTAAGCAACCTGGAAGTAGTTAAAACATCTATTGAAACCCGTAAACACTATATAAAAATTAAAGAACAGGGGGGGATCATTTTGAAACAAGGCATCGCCGCAAGGATGGCACATTTTTTGATGTAGATATTAGTGTTCAATACCGTGAAGAGGACGGCGGGCAAGTAGTCGTGTTCCTGCGTGACGTTAGCAAACGCAAGCAATCAGAAGAAGAACTGACTAAAAGCAAGGCCACGCTGGATGCCGCGCTGGAGAGTATGACTGATGCCGTTCTCATTTCAGATATAGATGGAAGGCTAATTAAAGTCAACCAGGCCTTTGCGACTTTTCATAAATTCGACAATAAGGATGAGTGCGCCAGAACCCTGGTTGAATACCCCGATATATTAGATGTTTATATGGCAGATGGTAAACTGGCGCCTCTTGAACAATGGGCAATCAGCAGGGCGCTACGGGGTGAAAAAGTCGCGAATGCGGAATATACCTTACGACGAAAAGATACCGATGAATCCTGGGTTGGCAGCTATAGTTTCGCGCCTATATACGATAAACAGGGAGTTACTGTCGGTTCTGTGGTTGTCGGCCGGGATATTACCGAGCGTAAAAATGCGGAATTAGAGTTGCGTAAGCTTTCTATGGCAGTGGAACAGAGCACCGAAAGTATAGTTATCACTGATCTCAGGGCCCACATTGAATACGTCAATCAATCTTTCCTTGATGCTACCGGTTACAGCCGTAAAGAAGTCCTCGGGCAGAACCCTAGTATCCTGCGTTCAGGAAAAACATCAGCAAATACCTACAAAGAAATGTGGAGTTCACTAACGCAGGGCAACACCTGGAAAGGTGAGTTCTACAACAGGAAGAAAGATGGAAGTGATTACATCGAATTTGCAATCATCACGCCGATACACCAGGCCGATGGAAGCATTTCTCACTACGTGGCAGTGAAAGAGGATATAACCGAGAAGAAGATAATCGCCAATGAACTGGACAGCCACCGCAATCACCTTGAAGAACTGGTTGAGGATCGAACTGCCGAGCTGGAAATCGCACGCCGACAGGCTGAAGCAGCGAACCAGGCCAAGAGCACATTCCTGGCTAATATGAGTCATGAAATCAGAACTCCTATGAATGCTATTCTCGGGCTTTCTCACCTGTTACGCCAGGAAGGCCTTAGCACTCAACAAGCAGAGCGGCTGAAAAAGATAGATTCTGCCGGTCATCACCTGCTATCTATCATCAACGATATTCTTGATCTGGCCAGGATTGAGTCCGGGAAATTAAGCCTTGAACAAAACAATTTCACGCTGGATCAGGTACTCGACCACGTTCACTCGCTAATACTCGAAACAGCTACAGCCAAAGGACTGTTGGTGACAGTAGACGGTGGTAGTGTTCCCCTGTGGCTGCGAGGTGATGCCACGCGATTGCGCCAGGCGTTACTTAACTATGCAGGTAATGCAGTGAAGTTCACTGAGCGAGGTTCGATTGCCCTGCGTGCCAGGCTTCTTGAGGATACTGAAAACGGACTCAGTATACGTTTCGAGGTTCAGGATACGGGCATCGGCGTGGAACTTGAATCTCAGGCTCGCTTGTTTGAATCCTTTGAACAGGCGGATAGTTCCATAAACCGTCACTTTGGCGGTACAGGGCTAGGCCTGACCATCACGCGCAATCTCGCCAAGATGATGGGTGGAGAAGTTGGCTTCAACAGTGAACCGGGCAAGGGAAGTACCTTCTGGTTTACCGTACTGCTTAAACGTGGTCATGGAGCTATGCCCTCTAGCACGAAACCTGTACTGGATGCTGGGGCGGCCTTGCGTCAAAGCCGGAACAAAGCTCGTCTGCTATTGGTGGAAGATAACTTAATCAATATGGAAGTGGCAATGGAACTGTTGCACGGTGTTAATCTTTCTGTTGAAACCGCCGAAGATGGTCTCGAAGCGCTGGAAAAGGTTAAAATAAATAACTACGACCTGATCCTGATGGATATGCAAATGCCGAATATGGATGGTCTGGAAGCTACACGTGCGATTCGTAACCTGCCAGGATGGACTGACACTCCCATTTTGGCAATGACCGCAAATGCGTTCTCTGAAGATCGAAAAGCTTGCATGGATGCGGGCATGAATGACTTTATTTCAAAACCGGTTGAACCTAACGACTTGTATGTAACTTTGTTGAAGTGGCTGCCAGCTGCAGGAAAGAATGAAATTGAGACGAATTCATCAAAAGACTTGTTATCGGAAAAACAAAATTCACTTAATCGACTCAAAGTAATCAATGGACTGGATTTAGCGCGTGGGCTAGTTATTAGCCGAAACCGGGTCGAATTCCTGCAGCGGCTGTTATCGATGTTTGCAATCGAACATGAGGAGGATGTGACACGCCTGCGCAAAATGGCTCAATTAGCAAACCGGGAGGAAATAGTAAAGCTTGCACATACACTTAAGGGTTCTGCAGGTAACATCGGTGCACAACTGGTAGCAGATTTGGCGACCTCTCTGCATAAAGATTCAGATCTTAATCCTGCTGACTTTTCCGCCCAGGCTATGAATCTGGCCAATGAACTAGTGTAGTGTTTTAAACTGCATTATGAAATGGAAGATTCTGACGAGCCCTG
>ERZ890953.655-NODE-655-length-19457-cov-9.262138_pt1 | contig 19457 bp, 14 predicted proteins | sample MGYA00521264_ERZ890953 | MGnify/ENA primary metagenome ERZ890953 (study PRJEB32303, sample SAMEA104408629) | aquatic metagenome | biome: Brackish water; feature: Chemocline; material: water | place: Baltic Sea | collected 2014-10-26T21:54:00 | depth 200 m ...
CTGCGATCGTGGTAGACCACGTCACCCGCCAGGGTGGCACCGATGGTCACCGTGGTCCCCGCCCCGCCATCGGTCCAGGTGGCCGCGGCGCTGGCCGGGCCCGACACAACGAACAACACATCGTCGGCGGAGAAGCCCAGGGGGCTCGCGACGTCCTGGGCCAACACCGTGGTGGTGTCGTCGCAGGCCTGGTAGTCGGGCTGCCCGGTGAGCAGCCCGGTGTCGTCGCCTTTGCGCTCTGTCTCGGTGAAACAGGCGGAGAGTATCAACAAGGGGAGGAGACGCATGGTGTACCTCTGTGGGCCCTGACATCGCCCACAATACGCGGCGTCGAGGGCGTCGTCTACGCATTCCACGCGGTGGCGTTCCCTGCCTGAACATGGGTGCGCCGCCGGGGGCGAGCGTTAGGGAGGCTGAGAGGCGAGTCCATGCCAACCCCACCCACCACCGACCCTGACCAGGCCACCGAAGACAGGCCGCAGGGTCGGGGCTACCTGCTGGGGGCATCCCGGGTGGACCGCATGGTGGCTCAGGCCCTGGCCTTCCGGTCGCCGGCCGACCAGATCGCGGCCCCAGCGGCCGCCTCTGCCCTGCTGGGCGTGACCCGCGCCGAGGTCTATGTGGGCTCGGCCTGCAACCTGGCGTGCCGCTACTGCAACAGCCGCCACCGCCGCGAGCCCCCCTGGCAGGCCGGCGCCCTCGAGGGGTTGCTGGACGATCTGGCCGCCACGGGCACGCGCCACATCCAGTGGACCGGGGGTGAGGCCACGGTGAACCCCGCCCTGCCTGGCCTGGTGGCCCAGGCCACAGCCCTGGGCATGGACAGCTCCATCTCCACCAACGGCACGGCGAGCGCCGCCACCTACGACGCCCTTGTGCTGGCGGGCATGGGGCGCTTCTACATCTCCCTGGATCTGCTCGACGGGCGCGCCTTCGACCTCGAGACCGGCAGCCGGGACATGCTGGCGCGGGTCCAGGCCAACATCGGGCGACTGTGCGACCAACCCCCTGGCGTCCGCCCCCACGTCACGGTCAACTCCCTGCTGGACCCCCGCACCCTGCGCACCCTGATGGCCAGCGACGGTGACGCCCTGCAGCGCCTGCTGCGCTGGTGCCAGGAGGTAGGTGTGGACGACTTCAAGTTCCTGCCCGCCTCCCGCGCCAAGCTGGTGGCCGTCTTCGACGCGCCGGGCTCCTGGGAGCACTTCGAGGCCCTGTGCCAGCGCGAGGTGCCGGCCACCTACCCCATGTTCCACTACCGGCTGCGCTCCATGCGGGCAGGTGGCCACGGCCTGCAGCCCGAGCGGCCTCACCCCTGCTGGTTCTGCCTGGACGATCGCGCCTTCGACAGCCAGGGCGCCTACCCCTGCATCGTGCGGCTGCGGGAAGGTGGGCGGCCCCTGTACCAACACACGGACCCACCCCGGTCCAAGCTGATCGCCCTCAGCGCCTTCCTGGCCACCGACCGCAGCAGCGACCCCATCTGCAAGGCCCACTGCTACGACCTGTACCGAGAGCTGAGCGTTCGAGCCTCCGCCCGCTTGCAGCGCAGCGGCCAGCCGGCCTGACCCATGCCCCCCCGCCTGCGCTTCGACGAGGGGGAGCGGGCCGACCTGCACCTGCACTCCCACCACAGCGACGGGCTGCACAGCCCCGAAGCCCTGGTGCGCATGGCCCTGGACGCTGGCCTGGTGGCGGTGGCCATCACCGACCACGCCACCACCGCCGGGGTCGTCCCCGCCTGCCAGGCCGGGGCTCGCCTGGGCCTGCACGTGCTGCCCGGGGTGGAGCTGAACAGCGCGGACGGCGACCTGCTGGGCCTGTGGATCGACGTACACGATCCTGATCTCCAGCGCTTCCTGGCGGCCACGCGCGCCCAGCGCACGACGCGCACCCGCAGGGTCTGCGAGCGCTTGGCCTCTCAGGGCATCGCCCTGAGCTGGACGGAGCTCGAGGCCCTGGCCAGCCCCGGGGCGCCCATGCGCAGCCACGCAGCCCGCCTGCTGGTGGCTCGGGGCCACTGCACCGACGTGGACGAGGCCTTTCAGCGCTGGCTGGGCCACGGCGCCCCCGCCTGGGTGCCCGGGCGAGCACCCAGCCTCGAGGCCTGCGCCCAGGCCATCCAGCGGGCAGGCGGACTGGCCGTCGAGGCCCACCCGATGTTCCACGTGGCACGCTATGGGCTGGACCCGGACCAGCGCTGCGCCCAGCTGGCCGCCCTGGGGGTCTGCGGCCTGGAGCTGCTGCCGCCGCCCCAGCGGCGCTTGGCCCCCACGGCCGAAGCCCTGGCCCAAGCGGCCGGCCGCCAAGGCCTGCTGGCCCTGGGGGGCAGCAACTTCCACGGCCGGGGGCAGACCCGCGCCCGGCTGGGGGAGCCCACCGTGGGCGGGCCCACCCTCGCGCGGCTCCAAGCCATGCTGCCCGCCCACAGCTGCCACCGGGGGGCCTTCGGGCGCGCGACCTGGCGGGCCCAGCGCCTGAGCCCCGACGAGCTGGAGCGGAGCTTCGAGCCCGAGACCGTGGTGCTCGACCGGCTGCATCGCTCAGACCTGCTCGCCATCGACCCGCCCCAGGACCGCCCGACACCCTACCCACAGGGTCGCCCCTTCGTGCTGCTGGGGCCAGGGGCAATCGGGCGCCAGGCCTGGGTGCGGGCCCAGCTCGAGGCCGCAGGTGCAGCGCGCATCGGCGCGGCTACGGGCCACGACTACCCTCGCGTAGCCTGGCACCTGTACGAGATGTACGGCGGCCGCCGCCCCAGGGACGCCCGGGATCTGCTGCGCTTCGAGCTGGACCGCCACCTGTGGGCGGATCAGGCCGCGCGTTGCTGCGCGCTGTACTACGACCCGCCCACCGGCCTGGACCCCGTGGCCCTCAAGGCCACCCTGCGCCGCGGCATCGGCAGGATGCGCTTCTACCGCCTGGTGGTGGGTGAGCTGCGCGACACCAGCTTCACCTCGTTCCTGCACATGCCGGACCCGGAGGACGTGGACCGGGAATGCTGGCACCTGAGGCGCCTGGGGATGGCCGACCCGCGCGACAAGCCGTGACGGTTCGTGCGAACCCGTTAGGAAGCGCCTGAGGGCGTCCCCGGACCTGCCACCCCCGGGGCACACCCGCCGAGGCCAGCATGAAAAAGCTCCTGACTGTCATCGTCGTCCTGATCGTCCTGGGCCTGCTCTGCGCGGGCGTGCTGGGCGTCGGAGGCGGCGGCCTATGGTTCCTGGTACACCGCAGCGAGCAGGCTCAGATGGAAGCCGTCAAGAGCATGGAGCTCGAGCTGAAGGAGCTGGAAGCCCTCGAGGCCAAGGCCCAGGCCGAGCAGGCCGATCTCGAGGCCCAGGCCGCCGCCGCTGAGGCGGCGCTCGAGGAACAGCTGGTGGCCGAAGAAGAGCTGGCCGAGGAGGTCGAGGAAGAAGAGGTCGGCAGCGTCCAGGCCACCGCCGCACCCCGTGCCCGGCCCCGCCCGGCGCCCGAACCCGAGCCTGAAACCACCGGCGTGCGCGTGGTCTCCGACGACGAGTTCGACGAAGAGGAAGAGCTCGACCTGGGCGACATGGACGAGCTGCTCGGCGACGACGACCCCATGGGCGACATCGAGATCCTCGACGATCCGGAGCCCAAGGGCCGCCGCAAGAAGAAGAACCGCTGATCACGGGCTGGACTCGGAGTCACGTCGAGGATCCGAAGCGACGACAGCGGGGAGCTCGGCCGGCGAGGGTCGAGCCGAGTCCGGTCGGAGGGTGTCACCGCGCTCCTCCGACGATGAGCCTCCAGCGACCGTCGGGGCGCGCAGGCGAACCCTGGTGAGCGAAGCGGGCTAGAACGCCACGCCTACGCCCAGGTTGGCGCCCAGGCGCGTGTCGTAGACCTGCACCATGGGCTCGTAGGGCTCGACATCCTCGAGGGGGACCAGGATGTGGCGGGCCTGGAAGTCCACCACCAGATCGACGGTGACGTGCTCTGCGACCTCGTAGCTGAGCTCGTAGCTCTGCTCCCGCACGAAGACGCCGGTCCAGCGCTCGGTGCCCAGGCCAGCCTCGGCCATCAGCTCGAGGCCAAAGCCCGTCTCGACGCCGCCGCGCAGGCCCCCGTAGAGGGAGGTGAAGCCCCAGGGGAAGAACCACAGCGCCGAGGGGCCACCGTCGGGAGACCAGTGGGCGGGCACGGGGACCGCGGTGGTGACCGTGCCGGCCGCGGCACCGACCCACAGCCGGGTGTCGCCCAGGTCGTGGTAGTAGCGACCCTGGACCAGCGCGGTGAGGAAGTTGTCCCAGTAGCCCAGGTCCGGGCCCTCGTTGTACTGGGCGAAGGCGTCGGTATCCACGGCCAGGTAGTGGCCCCGGTAGCGCAGATCGGCGCCCAGGTAGGAGAAGCCAGGCAGCCAGGCCCGGGCCCGCAGGTCGGTCTGAGGCACGATCTGCTTGGAGGCGACACCGCCGGGCACCAGCTCACGGTCTGCGCCCTCGAGCACCAAGGACTGCTCGTAGGGCAGGGGGTCGCCGTCGGCCAGGATGGTGCGAGGAGAGGAGTCGACCACATACTCGAAGCCGTAGGAGCCGACGCCGCCCGTGCCGCGGACATGCAGCCAGCGGTGGGGGCCGGCGGGCTTGCGCTCCCGAGGAGTGCGCTCCTTGGGAGGCTCGGTGCTGGCCACGGGACCCTGGTTGCCGAAGCCCGGCACGGGCGGGGCCGGCTCTACCGTGGGCTCTGGGGTGGGCTCTGGGGTGGGCTCGACGACCGGTGCTGGCGTGGGCTCGGGGACGGGGACCGGGGCGACGGCCACGGCGGCCACGCCCACGGGCACCTTGAGGAAGCGGAACTGCTCGCCGTCTGCGGTGCTGACCGTGACCTTGATGGGCTCGACCTGACGCTTGGGCACCTGCAGCGTGGCCTGGTAGCGGCCGTCGCCCAGGTCGGTGAAGGCGCTGGCCGCACCCTCGCTGACCAGCAGGTCCAGCTGCTCGCCTGCGACGCCCAGGCCCGCGGCGTCGGTGGCGGTGACGGTGAGGATGAGGGGAGCACCGGGCGCCACCATGGCGGGCTCGGGCACGATGGCGAGGGCCGCGACAGGCTCGGTGGAGACCGCCACCGGCGCGACGGGCGGGGCCGGCACCGCGGGGGTGGGCGCGACCGCAGGCACGGGGGCGACGGCCAGCGCGGCCTGGGGCAGGCTGCCGGTGCGCAGCACGGGGAAGCGCTGGGTCCAGGTGTCGCGCAGGGCCAGCTGGTGGGCGCTGCCGCTGGCCCCTGGGCTGTAGGCCTGCACCACGGCGCCGGGGCCCTGGAGGATGGAGGTGACGGCCTCGAGAGAGCCCGAGCTGGCCCGCAGGACCGCCAGCCCCGGGGCACTGCCCGCGCTGTAGCCCACCCGCGCCAGGCCGCAGCCGGCGGTGGTGACGGCGGCGGGCAGGGTGCCGTCGCCGCTGACCAGGGAGAGGGTGACGGGGACTCCGGCCACGGGGTGGCCCAGCTCGTCCAGCGCCACGACGGTGAGGATGGTGCTGGTCCAGCCTTCGAAGGCCAGGGTGCCCGTGGAGGGCAGCAGCAACAGCTCACGGGCAGGGTTGCCGGTGGGCTCACAGGCGGGATCGGCCCAGATCTCCATGGTGCCGTCCTGGGGCACCACGCTGCCGCTGTACATGCCGTCGGTCAGATCGCGGACCTGGCCGCGCACGCTGGCGCCCACGGCGCCGAGGCTGATGTCCTGGCCCGGCAGGCCCAGGCCTGCGGCCGTGACCGCCTGGATGCGGGCCTCGCGGGCGTCTCCACCACCGCCGGTGGCCTCGGTGAGCTCCAGCCCGAGGCGATCAGGGAGGGCCGGGACCACCTGGAAGGCGGCCTGCGGACGATGGTCTTCGCTGCCGCCGGGCAAGGTGGCCAGCAGCTGCACGGCGGTGGGGACCGCGACCACGGGGGGCGTGAAGTCCACGCGGTAGACCCCGTTGCCTTCGTAGACCGGCTCGCCCAGGGTGCCTGCCGACGCCTGGACCGCGGGGCGGGCCTCGGAGTCGGGCTCACCCAGCGCCGTGGCCACCACCAGGCGCAGGGGCACCTGGATGGAGGGATCGCCGGGCACACCCTGGTAGGGGGTGATGAAGGCCGCCTGGGCGAAGGGGGGGATGCCGAGATCCAGCTGGGAGCTGCCCTGGGGGGTGGTGACCGTGGCCACACCGACGCCCGGCGGCACCTCGAGGGGCAGCACGGCGCGCCCCTGGGCGTCGGCCACCACCGGGCCGAACTCGCGCTCGCCCACGGTGAGCAGTACGCTCGAGCCCGCGGTGGCGGCCACCGGGAAGTCGGCCCGCCCCACCAGCGGCAGGGTGAGCTGGGCGAACAGCCGGCTGGGGTCGCGCTTGTCCACCACCGTGACGATGTCCAGGTGGGGGTAGTTGACCGGCGGCGCGGTGTAGAGCGCCGTGACCCGGCCCCCGCCCAGGTGGGTGAGGTTGGCGACGCTGCCCACCATGGCCCTGACCTCGAGGTCGGCGACGTCCATGGCGGCCGCCGGTTCCACCTGCATGGAGAGGGTGCTGGTGGCGCCGGGCCCCAGGGTGACCGCGGAAGGGCTGGCCTCGAGGACCAGCCGATCGGGCAGGGGAGGCAGAGCCTGGAGGTGGAAGGTGCGGGTGACCGGAGCCTTGGTGGGGGTGCGCCCGGTGAGCACCAGCTGGATGTCCTGGGTGGCGGTGGCCGCGGGGGGCACCAGCTCCACCATGTAGCGGCCCAGCCCTGCGCTCTTGACCTTGCCGACGCTGCCGGCGTTGGTGGAGACCTTGGCCTTGAGCAGCTCGAGGGCCGAGCCGTCGGCGTCCAGGGCCAGGATCACCAACTGCACGGCCGTGTCGCCGTCCGCCACGAGCGCGCCGGGGGGCACCAGCTCCACCAGGGCCTCGCCGCCCACCGGCTGAGCCAGGGCCGAAGGGGCGAGGGCGGGTAGGGCCAGGATCACGAGCCCGAGAGCAAAGCGAGCGGCGTGACAGTGTGTGGAGCGAGTCATGGAGGTCTCCCGGGCCCGTGTCGATCACAGCTGACACAGGGACGTACTGTCCGGTATCCCGCGGCCGCCATCCGTCTCAGCGAATCTACAAATTATCCACAGTGCATGACGAGGGGCACGGCCACCGCTCGGCTTCCCCCCACCCATGGCCCGGACTATAATCCCGGTGAACCGCCACACAGGCTCGCCCATGACCACCCGCTCGCACCTCGCCTCGCTGCCCCTGCTCCTGCTGGCCCTCGGCTGCGGCGACCCGGTGCCCAATGTCGATCCGGGGCCCCCGCCAGCTCCGGAGCCCCCACCCCCTGCCGACGGCGAGCCCGCAGCCCTCAACCCCCAAGGCGCCGCTGCCGCCCCCAACGCCCCCCCGCCCGCAGCGGGCGGTCCCCCGGGCAGCAAGTTCGTGATCGAAGACGGCGAAGGGGTCGAGATCTCGGGCACCATCCGCTACGCCGGCGCGGCCCAGGGCAAGCTCTTCCTGGACGTGCTGGATGCATCGCCCGACACACCCGAAGACTCGGTCAGGCTCCTGCACTCCACCACCGTCGAGGCCCCCGGAGCCTGGACCATCGTCGCCCCCAAGGGCCGCGGTCCGGTGCGTCTGTGCGCCTTCATCGACGTGGACGACAACGGCCCCACCCCAGCGGACCCCAAGGTGGTCACCCCGGAGCCCATCGACATCGGCAGCTCGCCCATCCACGGCGTCACCCTCGAGCTGGTGGACGACTGGGACGCCCAGAACGCCGACCGCCTCTCCCTGTACCAGTCCGGCAGCGACGCCATGCCGCCTCCCGCCGACCAGACCGGGCCGGAAGCCATCCCGCAAGCGAACGTCGACGGTGAGCCCGTGCCCACCACCGAGCCGCCCCAGGCCGAGCTCCAGCCCTCTCCCGCGGCGGGGGAACCCGCAGCCACCCCTTAGGGGGGACGCCCGGGTGCGCATCCCCCCCCGAGCCCGCGCCGGCTCGGCGCTCCTGGCGCTGGCGCTGGGGCTGCAGAGCTGCGCTCCCGGCTCGCCAAGCCCCACCCCCCAGGGCGCCGAGCCCGCAGCCCTGGAGTCCCCCGACCCCGTGGCGTTTCCGGTGCCCGTGTACGGCCAGGGTCAGACCGGGGTGGGCAACATCTACCCCCAGCCTGGCCGCCCCATCCCCTACAGCGTGGGCGAGGACGGCGAGTACATCGAGCTCATCCGGAGCAACATCCGCGCGGCCGCGGCTACGGGCCAGCCCCTGTCGACCCTGTCCCACAAGATGGACCGGGTGATGGCGGTGGTGGACGTGCAGCCCGGCGACGTGGTGGCCGACATCGGCTCGGGCACCGGCTTCCTGCCCCTGTGGCTCCTCGAGCGCTCCGTCCCCTTCGAGCGAGTCTATGCGGCGGACCACAACGCCCTGGCCCTCGAGATCATGGACTACATGCTGGCCCAGGCCGGCTTCCCCAGCGACCCACGGGTGGTCCCGATCCACACCGAGCGCAGCCGGGTGATGCTGCCCCCTGGCACGGTGGACAAGGCCGTGATCCTCGACCTGTTCTTCGTGCTCCAGGGCCCCCGGCCCGCAGGAGCCCCGCCCCCCATCGGCAATGTGGGGCCCGAAGCAGGCGAGCGGGCGGGAGAGGCCGAGCTGGACAAGGCCTCCTGGCTGGCGGGGATCGCCAACGCCCTGGCCCCCGGGGGCCGGCTGTACGTACTGGAGACCGCGAACCAGACCAAAGATCGAGTGGACGAGCTGCCTGGCTTCCGCCGGCTGAGCAAGCAGGTGGACACCCAGGGCGGCGTCTTCCTTCGAGCCCTGGTCTTCGAGGTGGAGCCATGAGCCCAGGCTGCTGCTTCCTGCTGGCGATCCTGGCCGCCTGCCACACCCCCGAGCCCTCCCAGGCTCCCAAGCCCGCGCCGACCGTCCAGACGCAGCGGGTCGCGCCGCCCCCCATCGGGAACCAGGGCGGCGGGGTCGCCGCGCCCGCCGACGGCCCCCTGCCCACCGCCGAGGATCTGCTCCACGTCACGCCCCATGAGCTGGTGCTGGCCGGTGAGGTGTTGCCGTCCTACCCCCGCGTGGTGGAGCACCGGGACGGGCTGACCACGGTGAGCACCCCCTCCCACGCCGATCGGGTGCACGTTCGCACGGCAGGCAACCTGGCCTCCGAGACCGAGAGCCGCTTCGGCGACCGAGTGCTGCCCGACCAGATCGTGACCTTGCTGGGCGTCCGGCCGGGGATGCGGGTGGCCGACGTGGGCTGCGGCGGCGGGCGCCTGGCCTTTCCCCTGGCCCGCGCCGTGGGCGCCCAGGGGCTGGTCTACTGCATCGACCTGGACGCCTCGGCCATCCAGTTCGCGCGGGAGCGGGCCCTGGCGGGCGGGGTCACCAACCTGCAGCTGATCCACGCCCCCTTCGCCCACACCCTGCTCGAGCCGGGCTCCGCCGACCTGGCCCTGCTGTCGGACGTCCACGCGTTCCAGCGCCCCGACATCCAGGAAGACGCGCTCGCCGCGGCCAGCCTCGCCAGCTTCTACGCCTCCATCCAACGGGGGCTGGCCCCCCACGGGCGGCTGGTGATCATCGAGCTGACCAGCAACGGCCGCCGGGTCACGGGCGACCAGATCCAGGCCCAGATCGAGGGCTGGGGCTTCCGGCTGGTCCAGCGGCGCGACGAGCTGCTGCCCTCCCACCACTTCATGGTGTTCGAGCCGAGCCGGTGAGCCGCCTGATCCCCCTGCTGCTCCTGCTGGGCTGCCAAGCCTCGGCCCCGCCCTCGGCCGTGCCCGCAGGCATGGTGCGCCTCGAGGGCGGAACGGTCCAGGTCCTCCCGGACGCCCCCCCCGCCACCCTGGCCCCGTTCTTCGTGGACATCGAGCCGGCCAGCCAGGACGGTGGGCCAGCGGTGAGCGTCCCCTGGGACCAGGCCCGAGCGCGCTGCGCCGAGCGGGGCCTGCGCCTGCCCACCGACGCCGAGTGGCAGCACATGATCCAGACCCCCGGCGCCGTCCAGGGCCTCGAGGACAGCGTCTTCCAGTGGACCGCCACCGCCTACTCCCCCCCTCCGGGTGAGCCCGAGGCCCCCGAGATGCGGGGCCAGCGCCGGGTGGTGCGCGGGGCCTGCTGCCCCTTCATGTCGGCCTGGCGCGACGATCACCACCGGGCCGCCTACCCCCAGGACCGCCAGTCCCGGTGGATCGGCTACCGCTGCGCGGGGCCCGCTACGCCCGCAGTCGATGCAAACCTGGAGCTGGACGACGCCACCACGCTGCCTCCCTCGGCCCTGGACGAGGGCGAGGCCATCCGCCAGCTGCTGGCCGGCCTGTGGGGCCCGGATCGCCAGCCCACGGACCCGGCGGTGCGAGCCCTGATCGACGCGCTGCCCCCTGGCGCGGCCGCGGCCGACGTGGGCTGCGGCCTGGGGGCGCTGAGCCTCGAGCTGGCGCAGGCGGTCGGCCCCGAGGGTCGGGTCTTCGCGGTGGACATCGAGCCCGAGCTGCTGAGCTTCGTCCGCGCCATGGCCCAGACCCAGAGAGCCGGCGGTATCCAGACCGTGCTGGGGGCCCCCGACGACGCGGGCCTGGCTCCGGCCTGCTGCGACCTGGTGCTGCTGTACGACATGGCCAACAGCCTGCGGGAAGACGACCTGCCTGGCTTCGCCTCGAGCCTGGCCCAGGCGGTGGCGCCCGGAGGCAGCCTGGCAGTCTACCACCTGCCGGGGCCGCCTCCACCCCGCGCGGCCCTCGAGGCCCTGGCCTCCCAGGGGCTGGTGCTCACCCAGACCGAGCGCGATCCCACCAGCAGCCCCGCCGATCCCGACCAGCGCGCGGAGAAGCTCTGGGTGTTCGCGCGCCCCTGACCGCAGGGAGGCGTGATAGGGAACGCTCAGCCCGCCCGGAGCCCCTGTGGACACCAGCTCGGACAGCATGCGACGCATCCTGATGGCCGCCGCCCTGGCCTTCGCGGCCGCCTGCTCCCAGGCTCCCCCCCCCACGGTCCCCGCCGGGGGCGAACCCCTGGCGGCGTCTCAGCCAGCCCACGGCCCCCAGGCCGACGGCCAGCGGCAACCCCCTCCACCCCACATCCGAGAGCCGGGACCGCCCGTGGACGGCGCCCCCGTCGAGCCGGTCGCCGGCACCACCCAGGCCCGAGCCGCCCCTGGCGACTGGGTGCAGGTCAGCGCCGGAGGCTCCCACACCTGCGCCCTGGATCGCGACGGGTCCATCCAGTGCTGGGGACGCTCGAGCGAGGGTCAGGCCAGCCCCCCGCCCGGACGCTACACCCAGGTCAGCGCTGGGGGTTCCCACAGCTGCGCCCTGCGCACGGACGGCACGGTGGCCTGCTGGGGCGACGACTGGCTGGGCGCGGCCTCTCCGCCTCCGGGCCGCTTCCAAGAAGTCAGCGCGGGCCTGGACACCAGCTGCGGCCTGCGCGATGACGGCTCCATCGCCTGCTGGGGCTGGGACGAGCAACAACAATCCAGCCCGCCCGCGGGTCGCTTCGCCCTGGTCCGGGCCGGCTTCGGCGCCGCCTGCGCCCTGGACCCCCAGGGCCAGGCCTCCTGCTGGGGCGACAAGACCCTGGGGATCACCGAGGTCCCCCAGGGCGCCTTCACCGACATCAGCGCCGGCCAGTGCCACGCCTGCGGCCTGCGCGACGACGGCGCGGTGGCCTGCTGGGGCTGCCGGAAGAACGGCGCGGGCAGCCCTACCCAGGGCCGCTTCACCGCCCTGTCCTCCGGCCTGCTCTTCACCTGCGGGCTGCGCGACGACGGGCAGCCCCTGTGCTGGGGACACGGCGCCACCGGCGCCACCAGCCCGCCCGAGGTCGCCCTCACCAGCATCGACGCAGGGTTCTACCACGCCTGCGGGCTCACCCCCCAGGCCGGCATCGTGTGCTGGGGCTGGAACGACGAGGCCCAGGATCCCGCCCTGCAGCTCACCCGCGACCAGCGCGTAGCCAGCGGCGCCACCATGGCCGAGGGCGGGGACGATCAGCGCTACGGCCCCACCTGCCCCTACGAGGGCCTGGGCATGATCTACCTGCGCCAGGACCGCAAGGAGCTGGCTCGGGACTACCTCGAGACCGCCATCGAGCTTCGAGATGGGGGCGAGCTGGGCAAGTACGTCGCCCTGGCGAGCATCTACCTGGACGAAGGGCGCCTGGACGAGGCCGAGGCGTTGCTGGACAGAGCCCTCGATCTGCACCGGGCCTCGGGCAAGGCCATCGATCCCGCCAGCGTCGGGCCCATCGCGGCGCTCCAGGAGCAGATCCAGCAGCGACGCTCCCAGGAGCGCTGACCACCATGCGCCTGCGCCACGCCCTGCCCGTCCTGCTCGCCATGGGCTGTTACTTCCACAAGCCCGAGGAGCCTGCGGAGCCCGGGCTCGACGACCAGGTGGCCTCGGGGGTGGACGGCGCCCACCACATCGACGGCGTGCCGGCCAAGGAGGGCCAGCGTCCCATCGCCGACAGCGTGCCCGCCCGACGGGACACCCAGCCCAGCGTGCTGCTCTCAGGCCAGGTCCACTACGACGGCTCGCGGCAGGGCAGCCTGAGGGTGGACGCGATCCGCGCTGACGCGACCGACCCCAGCGCCCCCCCCATGCTCGCCTCCACCGCCGTGGCCCCGGACGGCTCCTGGGGGCTGCAGGTCCCGCGCGGGATCGGCACCGTTGAGCTGTGGGCCTACCTGGACATGGATGACAACGGGCCCTCCCTCGGTGAGCCCAAAGGGCGGCTGAGCGACGGTCCTTCCGTCGCCGACGCCCCCATCTCCGGGCTGGAGATCCAGGTGACGGACGACTGGGACCAGCGCCACCCTGCGACCCTGACGGGCCTCTACCTGTCCCCCGACAGCGCCGGGCCTCCCGCGGCCCCGGCCCGACCGACGGCGACCCCTTGAGCGCTGTGTCGGGCACCCCGGACCTCCGCAGCTGGCTGCGGGGCTGGCGCCTGGAGCTGCTGCTGGTCCTGGGGCTGGCCGCGCTGGTGGTGGCCCTGCACCTGCAGGTCACCGCGGCCCATCCCCTGGACCGGGTGATCTGGTCCGATCAACAGGGCTCCTACCTGGATCCTCTGGGGGGCGAGGCGGACGCCCACCTGGACCGCCTGCTGAGCCTCGAGGCCCTGCAGCACGGCCCCGGGGGCCCCCTGGCCCGCGTCGGCCAGGCCCTCGAGGCGGGGGACCGGGCCTACCCGCCCCTCAACCCCTTCGCGGCCGCCATGTGGAACCTGGTCGTGGGTCCCGGCGTGGTGGCGACCCTGGCGGTGAACCTGCTCTGGCTGGGGCTGCTGCTGGGAGCCATCCACGGCATGGCCCGCACCCTGGGCGGACCGCGAGCGGGCTGGCTGGCCACCCTGCTGGCCCTGGCCTGCCCCGTGCTGCTGGGTCCCACCCGCCAGCTTCACCACGACGTCCCCATGGTGGCGCTGCTGGCCTGCTTCGGCCTGCTGTTGCTGCGCGGCGTGATCTCGGCGCGGGCCGGGTGGGCCGCAGGCGCCGCCCTGATCGGGGCCCTGGCCATGCTGAGCAAGTGGGAGGCCTCGGCCGGGCTGGCCGCCGCGTCCACGGGCGCGCTGCTGCTGGCCGCCACGGGTCCACGACGCCTGCGCACCCTGCCCCTGGTGCTGGGGTCCCTGGTGGGCGCGGTGCTGCTGGTCTGGCTCTACCTGGCCCTGGTGGACTCCCACAGCCTGGGCACCCGGCCCGAGCTGGCCTTCCTGGTGGACCCCTCGGAGCTGGCCAGCTCCCTGCGGCTGATGGAGCCAGGCCCAGGGGTGCTGGAGGGTCCCCCGCCCCGGCCCGAGTACTCCGGGCTGGGTGCCCTGGCGTACCGCTGCCTGTTCTACGTCGAGGCCGTGCCGGCGGCGGCCGTAGGGCTGCTGCTCACCCCAGTCCTGCTGCTGGGCCTGGCCGCAGCCCTGCGCCGCGACCTGCGCCGCTTCCTCCCCTTCGGCCTGGGCTGGGGGTTCAGCGCCTTCCTGCTCATCGCCGTGACGGTGGACGCCTTCTGCGACGATCGCTTCGTGCACTACTTCCTGCTGCCCTGGCTGGTGCTGGCCGGCGCCGGCCTGGCCCGGCTGCCCTGGCCCCGGGCGGTGCTGGTGGCGGTGGCCCTGATCTGCGCCCTGCAGGTCTGGGACGCCAGCCTCTCGCCCTCGCCTCTGCCCGAGCGCACCCTGGTGTGGATGGAGCGGCCCAGCGTGTACTACCCCGACTACCGGGCCATCGCGGCCCGCCCCGGGGCACCCTTCGGACACACCAGCTGGCTGCGTGTGCAGGATCGTGTCGCCGCCCCCCGGGCCGCCGTGCGCGGCGCCCTCGAAGACCTCGCGGCCCTGGAGCCCAGCGCGGTGGTGCTGTCCCCCGGCTGCACGCTGCTGTGTCGATCCTCGAACCTGTGGGCCATGGAGGACAGGCTGGGCGGCGGCATCCTTGGCGTGCCCCTGGGCCTGGACGCGGGCCTGGCCCACCGGGTGGGCACCCCCACAGCCCGCTGCGAGGATGGTCGTCGCAGCGGGATCCTCGATCAGGTGATCGTGCCCGGGGCCGTCTTCGTGATGGACGATGGGCAGCTGGGCTCTCCTCCCGAGCTCTGGAACCTGGACTGGCAGCAGGAGACCTGCGGACACCTCACGTCCCTGGGGCGTGGGGTGGAGCCGCGCATCCTGGGGCAGCGCTCCGTCGAGGGCGGCGTCCTGTACTACCTCGGCTGGCGAGCACCCCAGGGAGCGCCCCATGCCCGCTGAAGGCCGCGGCAAGCGGGTCGCCCTGGCCTTGGGGGGGCTGGCCGTGGGCCTGGCCGTCCTGGCGAGCGCCAGCCAGCTGGTGGAGCACCTCGAAGAGCGCGAGCTGGTGCAGACCACCCGCCCCGATGATCGGGTCCAGTTCGTGGACGAGGCCCTGTTCGTGCGCCGCGGGGACGCCTGGGAGACCACCCCCTACGCCCACGGCTTCGCGGTGCCCGCCCGCTTCGCCGCGGAAAAGGGCGATCGCTGGAGGATGTTCGCTCTGGGGGGCAGCTTCATGATGGGCACGCCCTATGTGGATCAAGCCCACGGCGAGGAACGCCCGGGCGGGATCCCCGGCTTCCTGCGTGCCCAGCTGCAGGCCCTGGCCCCAGATCGAGCGCTGGAGCTGATCAACCTGGGGGCCGGCGCCCAGGACTCACACCGGGTGCTCCGCATCGCCGAGCAAGTGATGGAGCACCAGCCCGACGCCCTGCTGGTGGCCACCTGCAACAACGAAGGCGTCCTGGCCCCCTCGAGGCTGCGCGAGCTGCTGCACCGCCAGGGAGGCTACCGCCTGCTGGCACGGCTGCTCACCGACCCCGGCGCCACCGGCCGCTCCCTGCACACCCCCCAGGACCCCGACCTCGACGCCCTGCGGGACCAACTCCAGGCCAACATCGCCGCCATCATCGCCCTGTGCGAGGCCCACGGCGTGCCCCTGTTCCTGGCCACCCTGCCCCAGAACCTGCGCTACACCGGCCTGGAGCAGGGCCACGGCGCAGCCCCCGGCCAGGTGCACGAGCCCGGCGAGGACCCCTGCGTGCAGCCCGCCCGCACCCTGGTGGAGCAAGGCCGGCCCGCCGAAGCCCTGGCGTCGCTGGAGAGCTGCGACCACGTGGCCGACGCTCTACGCTGGGCGGGGCTGGCCTGCCTGCAGCAGGGGGACCACCAGGCCGCGCGGGCACACCTGGAGCAGTCCCTGGAGCTCTCCCCCCGCAACCGCTGCCGCGGCAGCTTCGAGGACGACTTCCGGGCCCAGGCCGCCGCCGCACCAGGGGTGTTCCTGGTGGACCTGCAGCGGGCCGCCGAGCGCGCCAGCCCCCACGGCATCCCTGGCGACGAGCTGTTTCTGGACAGCTGCCACATGAACTGGCAGGGCTACGGGCTGATGGCCGAAGAGGCCGCCCGGGTGATCCTGGCCAGCGGCCACGGCCCCCCGGGCGCGGCGGGCATGGAGTCCTTGCCGCAGCTTGACGCGCTGGCCACGGGCATGGGCCTCACCGAAGCTATGCTCTCCCCAGAGTTCTTCCCGCAGCCCCCGGCGCGCGAGCCCGGCGGCCGCCTCCCTCCCGGCTCGGTCCCGCCAGGGCCACCCCCCATCGGCAACATCGGACCGCCCCAGGGCCACCCCTGACCCCCGGGGTCCCGCGTGCACCTCCCCTGCCTCCTCACGCTGTCGCTGACGGCCGCTCTGCTGGGCTGCGGCGCCGAGCCCGCGCCCACCCCCGCGCCCCACCAGGGCCCCAGCCCCGAGGCCCATCAGGGGCCCAACCCCAGCGCACACCAGGGTCCGGGCCCAGGCCAACACCATGGGCCAGACCCCAGCCAGGTCTCGTCCCCGGACGCTGGCGCTCCCGACGCCATGGCAGCGCTACACCCCGAAGCCCTGGCGGCGGCCCTGCGCGCCCTGCTGATCTGGAGCGAAGGCGGCCAGGCCGCCGATCTCGACCAGGCGGCCCTGCTGCTGGACCAGGCCTCGAGCGAGCTCTCCCCCACCGTGGACGCGGCGCTGCCGGCCCGCATCCGCCTGTACCAGGCCTTCGTGGCCGAGCAGCGGGGAGACGCCGGCGTGCTGGCCTCCATGGTGGCCCAGGGGAGGGTGGACGAAGACGGCTACCACTACGTGTTCGCCTCCGAGCGACGCCAGACCCTGATCCACTACCACCTGCTGCAGGAGTGCCAGGCCAACCTCACGTCCCTGCAGGAGGCCCTGGATCGCTGGGCCGCCGATCACGACGGCGGCTACCCCGCCGAGCTCGCGGCGCTGACCCCGCAGTACCTGCCTCGGGTGCCCACCAGCGCAGCCACCGGCGAGCCCTACCAGCAGGTCTACCTCACCAGCGACGACGGCCACTCCTACAGCCTGGACTGCCCCAACCACCACGCCCTGGACGGCACCACCCTGCACATCTCCGGCCGCAACGGCCGCGAGCGCAACCTGTGGGAAGACGGCGATGTCGAGCAGAGGCACAAGATCCTGCACATGGCCACGGGCTCCTTCGTGCAGACAGGGCGGCTGGAGATCTTCCTGGAGCCCCTGGTCGAGGCCGCGGGGCTCGAGCCCGGCATGGTGGTCGCCGACATCGGGTCGGGCCCGGGCATGTTCAGCTTCCCCTTCGCTGAGCGCGTCGCGCCCGGCGGGGCGATCCATGCTGTGGACATCAACCCCAGCGTGGTGGACTACGTGAGCTTCGTGGCCGCGCGACACCCGGAGCTGTCGGTCCAGGCCCACCTCAGCCAGGTCACCGACGTGGGCCTGCCCGAGCACAGCCTGGACGCGGCCTTCGTCATCCAGACCTACCACGCCAACCTGGACCAGGGCCGGCCGGACGATCCGCAGATCTACGCCTCCACCGTGCGCCCCTTCCTGCAGAGCATCGCGCGGGCCCTCGAGCCCGACGGCATCCTGGTGATCCAGGACGGCGCCAAGAAGATCCCCCTGGCCATGCTGGTGCAGCAGGTGGAGCGCGCTGGCTTCGAGAAAGTCCAGGCCCAGGAAGGCTGGGATCAGCAGTTCATCGCCGTGTTCCGGCTGGCGGACTGATCCGGCGCGGCTCCCACCACGGGGTCCATGGCCCCGGGTGACCAGGGCGGCGCTCCTGGATGGATTCCAGTAGTGTCCACCCCTGGTCCAGCAGGAGAATTGGGAGTATCGCGTGTCAACATGAGCGGTGGCGCATAGAGTACGAGCCGACTCCTGCCGGGGTACCCGATGCCCACAGCCGCCGACTGGATCCAGCGCGCCCGCGAAGAGCTGGCACAGCTGCGCATTCCAGAGCTGCGGGCCACCGGCATCCTGCCCCACGGCGACCAGTTCCTGCCCGTGGTGAGCTACCCGCCCATCACCATGTACCCCAAGGTCGATGGGGCCGAGCTGCTGGCCAGCGAGCCCGACCCGCCCCCCCAGGTCACCGCCGCCTACGTGCACGTGCCCTTCTGCGCCCGGGGCTGCAGCTACTGCCACTGGGTCAAGAAGATCAACCCCTCCGCGGGCGACATCGACGACTACATCGACACCGTCACCCTGGAGATGGACCTGGCCCTGGCCCGCCTGGGCCGCGCCAGCATCCCTGTCTCCACCTGCCTGTTCGGCGGGGGCACCCCCACCCTGCCCTCACCGGCCCAGCTCGATCGTCTCATCTCGGCGTTCCGCGCCCGCTTCCCCCTCGACGCCTGCCGCCAGTTCAGCTTCGAGGCCGAGCCGGGCAACCTGCTGGGTCCCCAGGGCCGAGAGCGCCTGCGGGTGCTGAAGGACCACGGGGTGCAGCGCATCAGCATGGGCGTCCAGAGCTTCGACGACGCCATCCTCACCCGCATGGGCCGCACCCACACGGCCCGCCAGGCCCTCGACGCCATCACCGCCATCCACGACGCGGGCATCGAGTCCGTCAGCATCGACCTGATCTACGGCTACCTGGGCCTGACGGTGGAGCACTGGATCCGCACGATGCAGATCGCCCTGAGCTCGGGAGCGGACGCCTGGCACCTGTACCGCCTGCGCATCAAGCGCTACGGCGAGGTCCAGGGCCAGGTGCTCGACGAGTACATCGAGGCGCCCGAGGACAACCCCGAGGCCGAGCGGGTCTGGCTGATGAAGATGCTGGGCCAGGTGATGTCCGTCGACCACGGCTACGATCAGCACTTCACGCGCATCTTCTGCCGGGACCGCAGCCACATCACCGAGTTCATGTGGGACTACTGCTGCGAGGTGAGCGACGTGGTGGGCACCGGCCCCTCGGCCTGGTCCAACTACCACCGCACCTTCACCATGAACTGGGGCTCGCGCATGGACACCTGGCGCGAGTCGGTCCACGCCGGTCGCATGCCCGTGGAGCGCGGCATCTTCCGCGACCCCGAGACCGAGGCGCGCCGCAGCTTCCTGCTGCCGCTCAAGAACGACCGGGTCCTCAAGCGCAAGTTCGAGCGGCGCACGGGCCTGAACGTCGACGCCCACCTCGGGCCCGAGCTGGCCCGGCTCCAGGGGCTCGGCCTGTTGGATCAGGACGAGCGCGCCGTCTGGCTCACCCCCCGCGGCCGCTTCTTCGCGGACGAGACCATGTGGCAGCTCACCCAGAAGCGCTGGGTGCCCTTCCCCGAGATCCAGCACCCCTTGATGCCGGAGTAGCTCCGGCGGGCGCGGGCGGGGGCCGCCACGATCAGAAGCAGCTCACCACTGTGGCCTGGTCGCAGTCGTCCAGGCCCGTGGCGCAGCAGGCCCAGAAGCTGGCGTCCAGCTCGTAGCTGCCGAAGTGCGCCTCGCACCACACGGCGCAGTCGCTGAGGTTGTCGCCCCAGTCCTCGCCCATGGCCAGCCAGCTGCAGTCCGCCATGCGCTGGCAGAGGTCCATGCAGTTGCTGTCGGTGGGGGAGATGGAGCCGGTGTCCGTGTCTGCGTCGCTGTCAGCGTCGGCGTCGCTATCAGCGTCAGCGTCAGCGTCGGCGTCGGCGTCGGCGTCGGTGTCAGCGTC
>ERZ890953.656-NODE-656-length-19367-cov-9.405344_pt1 | contig 19367 bp, 13 predicted proteins | sample MGYA00521264_ERZ890953 | MGnify/ENA primary metagenome ERZ890953 (study PRJEB32303, sample SAMEA104408629) | aquatic metagenome | biome: Brackish water; feature: Chemocline; material: water | place: Baltic Sea | collected 2014-10-26T21:54:00 | depth 200 m ...
CGTCCGCCACCGTTTGTTAACCGGGGAGCCGCTAGTTCGAGTCCGGAATGGCTCCACAAGACGACCCCGTCACGAACCCCCAAGGTGCCCGATTCTGCGCTGACCGCCAGGGTGGTCCGCCCCCTCTCTCTTCTCTTTTCTCCTACTAGAAAGGTAAGAAAGAAGAAGAGGGGATGCGAGGCCAGGGAAGTCAAGGGGGTGCTGGCCAGGGCGAAGGAGTGGGAGGCCATGCTTGGTAGCCCCGGCATCGAGACCCGGGCAGACCTGGCTCGGCACCTCGGGGTGAGCAGAGCAAGGGTGACTCAGGCCCTGGCTGTTCTCACTGTTCCCGGTCTGCTGATGAACACCCTTATACAAGCGGAGGCTCGGGGGGAGCCGGTGACGGAGGGTGAGTGGCGGAGAGTGAAGGGCCTCTCCGAGCAGGAGGCGATCCAGGTACTACATGTAGGTGGGCGTATGCGTGCAAAGTGGGAACAGTGGGAACAGGGCGCGGTATCGTGCTGAGATAGCGCCATACCAAAAATCGGCTACTGGGAACGGTGCGAGCCTGAGTGAGAACGAGGGCCGAGGAGTGGGAACAGTCGAATCCTGCCGCGCTGCGGGTCGGTGAGTTCGTCATCGCCACCCTTGGCGCTGGCCCAGAAGTCTGCTCTGCGAAGCCTGCGGGATCGACGGCGAGGGCCATGCCCGCATCCCTGGCCAGCAACCGGCCCCGAACCATCACCTTCTGGCCGAGGGTGAGAGCCGCACGTTGACATCGAGCCCATCTTGTCGGAAGCGATGGGGCGTTCGCGGAAGCGGATCATCTTCACCACCGACGTCTTCACGCTCGGCCAGCTACTCACTGAACACGATGGCCTCGGTCGGGCAGCTCTCGGCCGCGTCGCGCACGGCCTCCTCGTGCTCGGGAGGTACATCCTCGAGCACCACCTCGGCGGCGTCCTCACCCATGGTGAAGACCTCGGGGGCGATGTCGGCGCAGACGCCACAGGCGATGCAGGCTTCCTTGTTGATCCGGACATTCATGGCGACTCCAGTCCTGGCTTCGGCCAGGGTTCGTTGAAAGGGCTCGGCTACGAGCCAGTGGGCACGCCACCGTCCGAGGCACGAGCTCCGGTGTCCACCCCTGCGGGGAGCTGGCCAGCAGCCCGTCTGACCATCAGCAAGAAATCGTCCAGGGGCACCCCATGGACCGCCGCCGCGCGCTTCACGGTGAGCACTCGCCCCAGGATCTTGCGCACCGCGAGACCACCGGCCCGCTTCACCCCGAAGGCCTCCATGACCTCGGCGATGTCGCCGTACTCCTCCAGGATGTCGGAGACCAGCGTGTCCTCGGTGATGATCAGGGTGCCGGATGAGCTGGCCTCGGCCCCCAGATCGCGCATGGAGCGCAGGATCCAGTGGCCGCCGGTCCCCGCGACGGCCAGCACCGTGGTGCGCACGGTGAGGGCGATGGCGGTGTGGACCTCGTAGGCGCCGCCCATCAAGGCGTGCAGCCCGAACGCCCACGCGAGCACCAACGTGGCCACCGCGACGCCCTGGGCCAGCCGGCCGGCCCACTTCAGTCTCGCCAACAGCCCGACCGCCGCGGTGATGTACAGCGGGCCGAGGAGCACGTTTCCCCAGACCACGAAGGGCACGAAGTCCCCATGCGCCGCCATCGCGGCCTCGTCACCCATGATGACCTTGCCTCCGGTGACCAGGGTCATGACCCCGAGGACCAGCAGTGCGACGCCGAGCGCCGCGAGGATGAGCTTTCTTGTTGTCATGACAGCCTCTGTTTCGAGATGGCTTCGCTTTGATCCGTGCTCCGGCCGTGTTGCCCGAGTCGCATCATCGCCTTGACGGGACTCCGGAGTGTGCTACCCTGGGTGCCGAAGTAAGTATTTACTTGCTTACGCTACGAGGTGCCACATGCGGTTCGATCATTCCATCTTCATCGCCTCGATCCTGGTCTCCGTCTCGTGCGGCGAACCCGACGCCGACGCGCCGCTCGTTCCCCAGGCCGTGCGGGTCGCCCAGGTGCGCCACCAGGACGTCGTTCAGGGCCGCAGCTACCTGGCCGAGGTGGTGTCGACCAGCACCGTCCGCGTGCTGGCTCAGGTCCAAGGCACCGTCTCGGCGCTGCCTGTGGACGAGGGTGACAGCGCCGTGGATGGTGATGTGCTCGCGCGCCTGGCCGCCCCCGACGTCATGGCTCGGCTCAGCCGCGTCCGCGCCGAGCGGGAGCGCGCCGAGCGGGAGCGGGACTTCGCCTGTGGCCGCACACAGACGGATCGGCGGCTGCTGCAGGCGGGGGACATCGCCCCGGATCAGCTCGACGCCAGTGAGAAGAACTGCAGCGCGGGTCAGCTCGCGGCCAGCGCAGCCCAGGCCGCGGAGGACGAGATCTCCGCGGTCACCGCCCGCTCGGCGGAGCGCGCCCCCTTCGAGGGCGTGGTGCTGGAACAGCTCACGGAGATCGGGCAGACCGTGATGCCGGGAACGCCCCTGGTGATCTTCGGTTCCACCGAGCGCGAGCTGCTGCTGCGCGTCCCCTCGTCGGACCTGGCGAGCGGGCTGGGTGAGGGCACCAGCGTGGTCTTCGATGGTGGCCGTGGAACCGTTGGCAGCGTCGGCGGCTGGGCCAAGGGCCCCGCTCAGTTGGTGGAGCTCACGGTCACGGTCCACCAGCCCGACAGCCTGCCTCCCATCGGCAGCACCACCAGCGTCAGGCTGGTGCTCGACGAACGGGCCGGGGCCAGCGCGGTCCCCCTCGACGCGGTTGGCTCCGACGCCCAGGGCAGCTACCTCCTGCTGGTCCAGGGTGATCGGCTGAACCGCTACGAGGTCGCCCGCGGTCCCTACGAGGATGGCTGGGTCGCGGTGGAGCCTCCCCTCCCTCCCGGCAGCCTTGTGGTGGTGGGACAGCTGAACAAGCTGGACAGCGATCGCCCCGTGTTCCCGGTGGAGCTGGGCTCATGAGCATCACCCGCGCAGTGGTTCGCAACCAGCATGCCGTGTGGGCGGCGGTGATCGCCGCCTTCATCTTCGGGGTGGTGGGCTACCTCCAGCTCCCCGTGCGGCTGTTCCCCGACACCGCCCCCCCCCTGGTCAACGTGGTCACGCCCTGGCCTGGAGCGGCAGCCTCGGACGTGGAGCGGGATCTGAGCCGCGTGCTCGAAGAGGAGCTCGCCTCCCTCGAGGGCGTCTCCATCCTCTCGGCCACCTCCCAGGACAACCTGTCCATGATCAGCGTGGAGTTCCAGTACGACGTCAGCTCCGAGCTCGCCGCGGTGGACGTGCAGAACGCCATCGCGCGCATCGGGCAGGACCTGCCCGATGGCGCCGAGCAGCCCCGCGTGATGACCTTCAGCACCTCGAACCGGCCCATCTACACCGTGGGGATCGCCGCCGACGATATGGTGGACGCTCGTCGGCTGGCCGAGGACGTGTTCGGCCCCCAGCTGCAGCGGGTCGAAGGCGTGGCCGCCGTGGACGTCTTCGGTGGCCATGTCCCCGGCGTGCTGGTGGAGGTGGACCCCCGCGCGGCCGAGGCCCACCGCCTCCCCGTGCAGGGGGTGGCCCAGGCCATCGCCACCACCAACATCTCCCTGCCTGCAGGGCGCCTGCGGGGCTCGAGCCTCGAGACCATGCTGCGGGTGGATCAGCGGGTCTCACGGGTCGAGGCCCTCGAGGAGCTGAGCCTGGCCGTGCCCGGTGGGGCCCAGGTGCACCTGGACGATCTGGCCACGGTCACCCGCACCGGCCTGGATGACGACGCGGTGTTCAGCATCGACGGCCAGCGCGCCATCGCGCTGCAGGTCTTCGGGGCCGAGGACGCCAACACCGTCGAGGTGGTGGGCAAGGTCCAGGCGGAGGTGGCCGAGGCAGCGCTGAGCTACCCCGAGCTTCGGTTCATCCCCGGCGAGGAGAGCGCCAGCTTCACGGAGCAGTCGGTCTCGAACCTGCTGGGCAATGTCGGCCAGGCCCTGGTGCTCGCTTCCATCATCCTGTTCCTGTTTCTGGGGCGCGTGCGCAGCTCCATGGTCACCATCCTCTCCATGCCCCTGTCCTACGGGATCACCTTCGGCGTGATGAACGCCCTGGGCATGGAGCTGAACATGGTCACCCTCTCAGCGGTGATCCTGGCGGTGGGCATGGTGGTGGACGCCACCGTGGTGGTGCTCGAGAACATCATCCGGCTGCGTGAAGAGGAAGGCCTCGAGCCCCTCGAGGCCGCCATCCAGGGCACCGACGAGGTGATCCTGCCGGTGCTGGCCGGGGCCGCCACCACCATGATCGTGCTGCTGCCCCTGCTGGGCCTGCAGGGCTTCGTGGGCAAGACCTTCGGCCCCCTGGCCGCCACCCTGCTCATCGCCTTCTCGTCCTCGGTGTTGGTGGCCCTCATCGCCGTGCCGGTGCTGAGCCAGTACACCCGCGACGGGGGGCGGCTTGACCAGCTCGCCAGCCTTGTCGCCGGCCCCTTCCAGCGGGTCACCGAGGTCCTCCGGCGCGGGTACCTGGCCCTGCTGGACTTCGGCCTGCGCCGCCCGGCCGCCATCGTCCTCGCCGCCGTCTTCTCCTTTGTGCTCGGCCTGATCGGGCTGCGCAGCGCGGGCATGGAGATGCTGCCCCAGATGGACAGCGGCGCGTTCTCGGTCTCCCTGGAGACGCCCTCCGGCAGCTCCTTGGCCCAGACCGCCGCGGTCGTCGCTGAGGTGGAGCGGCTGATCCTCGAGCAGCCCGACGTCACCCTGGTCCAGGCCCAGGCGGGCTACGAGCCGGGCATGCTCTACACGGGGGGCACCGGCGTGATGGGTGCCACCCAGGGCTTCCTCAGCGTCACCCTGACCCCACGGACCGACCGCGACACCACCATCTGGCAGATCGAGGACGAGATCCGAGCCGGCATGGAGCGCATCCCAGGCATCGCCAACGCGGTGGTCAAGGAGGTGGGGAACACCGCGAAGGCCACCACCGCCGCCCCGGTGATCGCCAGGCTCTCCGGCCCGGACGCCCTCATGCTCGACAGCCTTGGCGATGAGGTCCGAGAGAGGCTTCGTTCGGTGGACGGTATCGTGGCTCCCACCCGGGCCTGGAACCGCGACATGGAGCGGGTGACCCTGCGGATCGACGAGCAGCGAGCCCTGGCCCTGGGCCAGGGGGTGCTCAGCGTGGCCCAGACCCTGGCCACCGGCGCCGAGGGAATCCCCGCGGGGAGCTTCGACCCCGGCCAGGGCTCTCCGGAGCCCATCCTGGTGCGCTACCAGCGCAGCGCGAACCCCGATCTGGACGAGCTGCTGTCCTGGCCCCTCTTCGTGGCCTCCAGCGGCCAGGTGCTGCCCCTGCGGAGCGTCGCCCACGCCGAGCGCAGCACCGAGCAGGGGCTGTTCACCAGCCGCAACTTGAGTCCCACCCTGGACGTGCTGGCGGGGGTCGGCGGCAGACCCTTGAGCTTCGTGGTGGCCGACGCCGAGGCCGCCGTGGCGGAGCAGCCCCTCCCCGAGGGCTACAGCCTGCACATCGCCGGTGAGAACAGCGACCTGCAGGATGCCCGCGGGCAGATCCTGGGAGCCCTGGGGGTCAGCGTCATCGCCGTCTACCTGCTGCTGGCCGCACAGTTCCGATCCTTCGTGCACCCCATCACCGTGATGATGGCCGTGCCCCTGAGCCTCGCGGGGGTCTCCGCCGCGCTGTTCCTCACGGGCAAGCCGGTGTCCATGCCGGTGATGGTGGGCCTGGTGCTGCTGGTGGGCACCGTGGTGAACAACTCCATCATCCTGGTGGACATCATCCGGCAACGGCGGGAGGCGGGCGTGGAGCGCCTCGAGGCCATCCGAGAGGGCGTGTCCACCCGCTTCCGTCCCATCCTCATGACCTCCCTGTCAACCATGGTGGGCATGGTGCCCCTGGCCATGGAGTGGGCCCTGGGCGCCGAGCGATTCTCCCCCCTGGCCATCGCCGTCATCGGCGGCCTGCTGGCCTCCACCCTGCTGACCCTGGTGGTGATCCCCGTGTTGTACGAGCTGTCGGAGCGCATCCTGTCGAGGCGCGTGGTGAGCCACGCCGCCACGGGCGCCGCGACGCTGCTGCTGGTCGCGGGGCTGGTGTTCGCCCCGACCACCCAGGCGGCAGAGCTGACCCTCGAGGAAGCCTGGGGGTTGGTGTCCGTGAATCACCCCGCCATGGAGGTCTCACGGGCACGCCTGGACTCCGCGGAGGCCACCGCGGCGGCCGCCACGAGCCGCATGCTCCCCCAGGCCCAGGTGACCACCCGCTACTCTCGGCTCAGCTACGTCGAGCCCGCCCTGCTGGAGATCCCCATCACGCTGCCCACCGGCGAGACCGTGGATCCCATCCAGTTCGGCGAGTCGGTGCAGGACCAGTACTCCTTCAGGGTCGCGGCCCAGCAGCCCCTGTTCGCGGGGGGGGCGCTGATCCAGGGCAGGAAGGCCGCCGCCGCCGGCGCGGACCGTATGAGGGCCGAACAGGATGTCACGGCGACGGCCCTCTGGTCGTCCCTGGTGGAGTCCTGGTACGGCCTCGCCGTCGCCCGGACCATGGAGCGGATCCAGGCCGAGCTGCTCGACGCCGCCAGCGCTCAGGAGCAGCGGCTGCAGCGGCTCGTGGACCAGGGCCGCGCCACCGAGCTGCAGCTGACCGCGGTGTCGCTGAAGCGAGCCGAGGCCCAGCAGGCGCTGGCCAGCGCGCAGGCCAACACCCTGCTGGCGCGACACCGGCTGACCCTGCTCACAGGCACGGAGACGACCGCGTCCTTGGGGGATCCCATCACCACCGCCCAGTCCCTCACCCTGTCGGAGAGCGCTGCACCGGCCCAGCGGCCCGAGATCGAGGCCACCGCCGCGGGCGTCCGCGCCGCAGAGGCCCTGGCGCGGGCAAAGCTCGGGGCCATGGTCCCCAGCCTGGCCCTCGCCGCCGGCTACCAGTACGAGAACCCCAACAGCCGCTACTTCCCCATCCAGGAAGCCTGGAACGACTCCTGGGACGCCTCGGTGGTGTTGAGCTGGAACCTGGACGCCGGGCTGCGCTTCAACGAGGCCAAGGCGGCCCGGGCCGACGCCGCTGCCGCCCGCGCCGGGCTGCGCGCCCTGCAGGACGAGACCGAGCTGCGGCAGTCCCAGGCCGAGATCGAGCTGCAGCAGTGGTCCGAGCAGCTGGAGCTGGCGGCGGAGCGAGTACGCCTGGCGGAACGCGCGGTCCTGGCCGCTGAGACCGCCATGGAGGCTGGCAGGCTGACGAGCTCGGAGTACCTGGAGCGCAGGGCCGATCTGGCCATGGCCCAGGCCGTCCAGCAGCGCACCGCCCTGTCCCTCATCCTGTCCTACGAGCGGCAGCGTGGGCTCTCGGGTGCCTACGGACCGGGATAGTCGGTCACGACAGCGCCCTCCCAGGGCCCCACCCAGGTACAGCGTGCCAACGACGACCGGGAGCAGCCCCATGAAGCGTGAGAAGACCGAAGTCCGCCAGCGCCAGATCGCCGACGCCGCCCTGAAGGTCATCGCGCAGCAGGGCTTGCGCCGGTTCACCGCCGCGGCCATCGCCCGCGAGGTGGGCATCTCCGATGGCACCCTGTTCAGGCACTTTCCCGACAAGGACGCCATCGTCGTCGCCGCCCTGGACCGCGCTGAAGCCATCATGTTCGAGGGCTTCCCGCCCCAGCACCCCGACCCCCTCGAGCGGCTCGGGCTGTTCTTCCATCAGCGGCTGGTGCTGGTGGAGGCCAACCCCGCCATCGTCCGGCTGGCCATGTCCGACCAGCTCGCCCAGGCGGCCGGGGGGCTCGGTGCGGAGCGCGTGGCCGAATGGAAGGCCCGCTCGGCCGACTTCATCCGCTCCTGCCTGGTGGAAGCCCAGGCGGCGGGCAGCCTGCCCAGTGGTGTCTCCACCGGCGCGCTGTGCCTGGTGGTGATGGGTAGCATCCTGTCCATCGGCGTCGCCGGCAGCCTGTCCATGGGCGCCGACAAGACCGACCCGGCCCAGGTGTGGGCGACCCTGAAGGCGCTGATTCGCCGGTCGTAGTACCCGGTCAGGTCTTCGAGCCAAGCAGCTCAGCGATGCGCCGCTGGAACTCCCCCGAGCCGCGCCCGAGCGACCGCCAAAGCCGAGCGTAGCTGCTGCCGTCGGGAGGGCTCGGGCGCCCTGCGAAGCAATCTCTGACCGCATCCGGAGAGCTTCCGCGAGTTCGGGTTCCTCATCCTGGCCGTGGCGCCCACAGCTGTAGTCTCGGGTGCCCCGACTTGACGCCCAGGCGGGGGTCCATTTGCGGTAGCGCCTTGTCTACCAGGAGGTGTCCTTGGCGGCTTTGTAGCGGATGGGCTGGCCGATCCGCTCGGTGAGAAGGGTCGCAGCCCGGTGGAAGTCGATCTGCACGGGGCCCACCAGGATCGGCGCATCGCCCTGTAGTTCGCCGTGGGCGAGGACATCGGCGGAGATCTCGCCGATGTCCCGTACATCGACCCAAGAGGCCGCCCCGCTCAGAGGTGGGGGAGGGGTCGGCTCGCTGGCTTAGTCTTCCAGCGAGGCCCGCCAACCCTCCGCCCAGGCTTCCAGCTGGTCGTAGTCGTCCTCCCAGGTGGTATACATGGCGCCGACAAGTGAATTTCGGTCACAGACCCCCCAGGCGACGGTCTCGGCCTCGGCCGAGGCAGCCCCGTCGCCAGAGTCGTAGTAGCCCGCCACGATCTGCAGGTAGCCTGAATCCTCGAACCACTCGACCGAGCGGGCCAAGGCGTCAAGGTTCCAGTTGAACACCACCACATCCCTGTCCAGCCCCTCCCAGGAGCCCGTCAGGTCGCCCTCCACGAAGTAGTAGCCGTCCACGGCGTTGTGGAAGGGATCCCACATGTCGGACCAGGCATACAGGGTGGCGTCGCTCCGCTGCGCCCAGGCCCTGGCGGTGGCCTGCTCCATGTGCCAGGCCAGCAGCGCCCCAGCGTCCAGGCCTTTCGCACGACATGCCGCGCAGCTGTTCATGTGGCGCATTTCGTCGTGCTGGAAGAAGAACCCCGGGGCGTCGGGAAAGGCTGCGTCCACGGCGGCCAGGTTGTCCTCGATCCACTCCCAGACGCCCGCCTCGGTCAGGCAGGCACCCACCTGGTAGCCGTTGATCGGGGCCACGGCGTAGGAGTCGATGGTGAGCGTGTCGCCGGGGGAGAGCCGGGAGCCGGACGGAATGGTGACGACCGGTGGTTCATGCCAGTCGTCGAAGATGCCCGCAGGGCCGGAGAGGGGGTCGGTAACAGGGTCCATGTCCACGCCTTCTACCAGCAGGGCACCGTCGCCGCCGGAGGCCTCCAGTGGAGCTCCGTCGCGCCGGATCAGGTTGACCAGGGCGGTCTCATCGACGCTCACATCGTCGAACCAGGCATCGCCGCTCGAGCCGCCCCAGGCCCCCAGGTACAGGGAAAGCTGCTCGCTCTCCCCACTGTTTGCTACGAAGTCGTAGCGAGTCCAGTCCTGGGTTTCAGCGACCGCGAAGCTGGTGTAGTTACGCGCTTGGCCAAGGTCCGCATCATAGAGCATGACGTTGAACGAGCCGGGTACGAAGTCAGATGTCTTGAGCCAAAAGCGCACATGGTATTGACGCCACGGCACCACCTCGAGATCCTGCGCGGCGCGCGCGTTGTCCGTGCCTGGGGCGATGTGCAGAGAGGCATCGCCGCTGTACGAGACCTCCGTGTCGATCAGGGTGCGGACCCCCGGCTCGTCGGTCCAGGCCCAGCCCGCTGGCTCGTGGCCCGAGGCGCTCTCGAAGCCGCCGTTCTGCAGGCCGGCGAAGCTCGACGCCAACTCGAGCGTGGTCCCGTCAGACGAGACCATGAAGGGCGAGTCTACCAGCCGCTGGCCCTCCGCAAGATTGACGTTGGAGGCGAGGATGCCCTCGGAGTAGCCGAAGGGCAGCACCGTTGGGAGCACCTGCAGGTCCAGCGCTGCGGCGTGGGTGAGGAAGGCATCCAGGTTGTAGGAATACCAGGAAGGCAGCTCCCCGGTGTGCAGTTTGTTGAGCTTGAAGTCCGCGAGCACCACGCCCCCGAACCCGGCCGCCGCGGCCCGGTCGAGCAGAGCCGTGGCGTCCACGAGGTTCTCGTCCACCTGCAGGTTGGTGGAGAGGTAGAGCCAGAGGGCGAACGGAGGGGGCTCGATGTCCGTGTCGGCGTCCGTGTCGGCGTCCGTGTCCGTGTCCGTGTCCGTGTCCGTGTCCGTATCGGTGTCTCCCTCCGGTGCGGTGCTGTCGGTGGACGGTCCACAGGCCACGGATGTCAGCGCGGCGAAGGCGAAGGTCTGGAGAGAGCAGCGCATAGTCGGCCTCCAACGGGAGCGGTTTGTACGCAGTGTAGCCCTGTTCCCAACACGGACACCGGCTTGATGGCCGCCTGGCCGCAACTGACCGATCATTGGCCGCGACGGTCGTCGTCACCGGTCCCGATCGGAGCCAAGATGCTGAAGGCACGGACAAAGGAAAAGACATGTTTCAGTTCATCCTCGCCCGCGATCTCGCTCCCGCCCTGCTGGGCTCACTCCTGCTGCTCGCCGCCTGTACCGGACCCGCCCGGAACGACGCGGACTCCGCCCCTGTGGACACCGCCCCCGAAGATACCCTGCCCGCTGGCGACTACGACTTCGCGGACGAGCAGGCCATCGCGGACGCGTACTTCTCGATCTTCATGCCTTCATACTCCACGGTCATGGAGACCATGGCCTCGACGAAAGGCCGGGGCTTTGGCTGCCCGGTGATCACCGAGAGCGACGACGGCTACGTCGCCACGGCGGGGGAGGGCTGCACTGCCGACGACGACATCTACCACTTCCGCGGCACCCTGGAAGTGGACTGGTCGGTGCAGGGTCAGTGGTACATGCAGGCGGACGAGTTCGCCTTCGACATCGAGCACGACTTCCTGGGCCTGGAGATCGACGGCATGATGGAGATCACCTACGGCGAGGATCCCACCCCGAACGGGGTCTTCGAGGCCGACGATTACACGGTCCGCGCCTTCGGTCCCCTGTTCCCCTGGAACGACACTGCCTGGCCGGATCCGCGCGAGTTCGCCGCCACCTACTCGGGCTTCTCCGATCGGATCGTGGCGCGCGACGCGGCGGCGGAGAGGTACGATGAGACCTTCGAAGGGAGCGTGCAGATCGAAGGCGCGGGCAGTTTTGGGGTCTCGGGGTCGGCCTACTGGGACGGCACCCAGCCCTGCTTGCTCTACCCCAACCAGGGGGAAGTCGTGCTCAACGGCGTGCAGCGCCTCACGGTGCGTTGGACCGATGCAGGCTGCGAGCAGTACACCGCTGACTATGCCCTTGACGACGGCCGCGAGGGCGTGCTCAGCCTGAGCGGGAACATCCCCATGTACTATTGAGGGAGGCCCGGTAGCGCGCGGGCGAGGCCCCGGTGGCGCGCTGGAAGGCACGACTGAACGAGCGCACGTCGGCGTAGCCCAGGCGCTCCGCCACCTGGTCGAGGGACAAACTCGGGTCGCCCAGCAGGGTCTCTGCGAGGGCGACACGGGCACGCTGGGCGATCCTGGAGAAGCTGGTACGCTCGGCAGCTAAGTGGCGGCGAAGTCCGCGCTCACTCACGGCCAGGCGGGAGGCGACCTGCGCGGGCAGGCCACCCCAACACGGTTGATTGGGGACCGAGATGAGCTCCCGGACGAGATCCTCGACCCTGCGCGTGAACGAGGCCCGGGCGCGCAGCTGGCCCACCGCGCGCTCGGCATGCTCGTGGAAGTGGGCGCACATGACCGGGTTGGCCAGGCGCAGGGGGGTGTCCATCCAAGCAGCGGGGAACCACACCTGATACTCCAGTGCGCCCCAGCGCAGTGGGCAGCGGAAGAACGCGGCGTGGGCGCTGGTGTCCGCGGTCGCCGGGTGCCGCAGGCAGACCGCCCGCGGAACGAAGTCCAGGCCTGTGGCCTGCCGCACACCCTGCACAAGCTCGGCGAGCCCGTTCTCGTTGGCGAGCCTGACCCCGATGTCCAGCGGCAGATCACAACGCCATGACATCGTCGGCTCGCAGGGGTCATCGTCCAGGACCCAGCCGCCGGAGGTGGTGAACAGGGGGCAAAACTGCACCAGCCGTCTCAGCCCGGCCCGCACGTTGGTTGAGGTGAGGATCGCCAGGCCCGCGATCCCTGTGTCCTCGACGGTCAGCCCCTCCGCCAGCCGAAGCGGCAGGGATGGGTCGGCGAGCGCCAGGTGGAGACGCTCCCAGAGCCCGCGCTCTCGAACGGCCAGTTCGGTGCGCGAAGAAAGGGCTGCGGCCGGCCAATCCAGCTCGCTCACCGACAGATCCACCCCCGCCTGAACCGCGAGCTCCAGAAGCCGCCGAACGTAGTTTCCCATGGCGGGATCGGTATTGGCAGAGGAGGTCCGTCCGTTGAAAGGGAGGGGGCTTGCACATGGCATCATGCGGCCTTCATATCTGCTGTTGTCGAACACCGTCCATCCGCTGAAGCCAGAGCCCCGAAATCGATGCATGTTCCTGGAGGCATCGTCCACGGTCAGGGCGCTGCTTCGGTGGAGGTCATCCGCCAGCACGCACAGGTGCTCATCATCGTGTTGCCAGCTCCAGGATCCGCGCATTGTCGAACAGCTCCGCCTGGCGGTGCTGCCCTCGGCCAGGCGAGGGTCCGTCGCGCGCTGGGACTCGGAGATCGCAACGATGTCATCATGACGGGCGGCCGTCGTTGCGCCGCTCAACCTGTCCAGCAGCCCCTGCGGGAGCGTTGCGAGCGCCTCGGGATCCAGTGATGGACCCGAGGGGTTATCCTCGGCCCTCTGTTCGGCTCCAGGCCCCAGGACGGTCAGCTCGTCGTCCAGCACCTCCCGGACCTTGCGCGCCAGCTCGGACGCCGTGAATGGCTTGCCTGGGAAATGGGTGCCCGCGTCGAGGAAGCCGTGGTGGACGTGGCGTTGTCGGTGTGGCGAGACATGTGGAGCACCGCGAGGCCGGGCCGAGTCTGGACCAGGCCTTCGGTGAGCGCTAGGCCGCCCGAACGCGGCATCGCAACGTCGGTCAGCAGGAGTTGGATTTCGTCTACGTGCTGGGCGCAGACATCCAGGGCATCCTGCCCGTCCACGGCGTTAGGGCCGTGTAGCCGGCTGAGGTGAGGGGGCACCCTGTTCAGGCACTTCACCGACAAGGACGCCATCGTCGTCGCCGCCCTGGACCGCGCTGAAGCCATCATGTTCGAGGGCTTCCCGCCCCAGCACCCCGACCCCCTCGAGCGGCTCGGGCTGTTCTTCCATCAGCGGCTGGTGCTGGTGGAGGCCAACCCCGCCATCGTCCGGCTGGCCATGTCCGACCAGCTCGCCCAGGCGGCCGGGGGGCTCGGTGCGGAGCGCGTGGCCGAATGGAAGGCCCGCTCGGCCGACTTCATCCGCTCCTGCCTGGTGGAAGCCCAGGCGGCGGGCAGCCTGCCCAGTGGTGTCTCCACCGGCGCGCTGTGCCTGGTGGTGATGGGTAGCATCCTGTCCATCGGCGTCGCCGGCAGCCTGTCCATGGGCGCCGACAAGACCGACCCGGCCGAGGTGTGGGCGACCCTGAAGGCGCTGATCCGTCGGTCGTAGTACCCGGGTCAGGTCTTCGAGCCAAGCAGCTCAGCGATGCGCTGCTGGTCTGATCGAGGTTCGTGTCACCCACCTCGGCCTGCAGGATGGCGTCCGTGACCGGCTTGCCGTCCAGCGGGATCACGTGACGCTCTCACTACGTGTGCTCCTGCCACCGGGTTGTAGTGGTCACCACATTCCATCCCGCGCCGCTGCGATACTCTCGAGCTCCACCATCTCCACCATCTCCACCATCTCCACTCACCCAGGAGCCGCCATGCGTACCTTCACCATGCTCTCCCTGCTGGTCCCATCCCTGCTGCTCGGCTGTGGCGACAAGAACGACACGGCACCGCCCGAGGGTGACACGGACGCTGACACGGACGCGGACACCGACACTGATGCTGACGGAGACGCCGACGGTGACACGGACGCCGACACGGACGCCGACACGGACGCCGACACGGACGCCGACAGCGACGCCGACACCGATGTCGCGTGTTTCGAGGGTGGCACGGAGCTGGGCTCGCTCCCCGGCGAAGGCTCCTGCCGCGTGCCCCTGATGGTGGATCTGACGACCGTGACCGTCGGCGATGCGGTCTGGGCCGACATCGCGCCTTCAGTGGGTGCCGACGAGACAGACTTCGGCTCGGGCTACCCCGACTGCGGGACCATGGGTGCGGGCACGGCCAGGGACGTAGTCTTCCAGCTCCAGTTGCCCACCACCTCCATCGCCGGCTTCGAGGTCGGTGTCGACGCTATGGGGTCCGCCGATCCGCGCATCCTGGTCTTCGAGGACACCAGCTGCCAGCAGCCGGTCAACGCCTGCGCGGACGATGGCGGCGCCGGTGAGCCGGAGTGCGTCTTCGCCGACGCCACCACCGGCGTCTACTTCGGCGTCGCGCCCTACGTCGCCGTCAGCGAGGCGACGGCGAGTGGTGAGACCCTGCGGGTGCGGTTCCGGACCCTCGCGCCCTGAAGGCGCTGATCCGTCGGGCGTAGCACCCGGTCGGGTCTTCGAGCCAAGCAGCAACGCGCGCGTCGCTCGAGCTCCCGCGCGACGCGTCCGAGCGACCGCTACAGTCGAGCGTAGCTGCTGCCGTCGGGGAGGCTCGTGCGCCCCGCGAAGCGATCGACGAAAGGCGCCTTCAACGCGCTGTCGAGGCCGACTTTTCCGCCCAACCAAGCCAGCTGGAGGTAGGCGGAGAGGACCCCACCGAGCAGCCGAGGCCGCAGCGTGCGCAGGTAGGTTACCTGCTGCACGAGGGGTTCGATCGCCCGCCGATACTCCTGCTCAGGGGTCGCGACGCCGCTGGCGAGGATGCGTCCTGCGAGCTGGCCCGAGCGCATGGCATAGGAGATCCCTTCTCCGCTGATCTGGTTCAGCAAGCCCGCCGCGTCGCCGACGAGCAGGACCTTGCCGTCAGCGACCCTGGGGCCGACGGTCGCGGGCGCGAGCGCTCCGTAGATGCGGCGCACCCGATGCTCGCGGGGCAGGAAGCCCTCCGACACACAGTGGGCGATCAGCTCGTCCAGCCGGCGCCGCGCACCCCGGCCCGCCTCTCCCAGCAGCCCGACGCCCACGTAGTAGCCGTCCACTGTGGCGAACACCCAGCCGTAGCCCGGCTCACCGCTCCACAGGTAGAAGACCAGGCTGGAGTCGTGGGGCTTGTCGCAGACCAGGTCGACCTCGCAGCAGCGGCCTGCGCGGCGGGGCCCTCTCCCGGGGTTGCCGAGCGACCGGGACACGACACTGGAGACACCATCAGCACCGATGACCGCCCGGGCATGGAGATAGCGGGCTCCATCACTCAGCTCCAGCAGGCCGTCATCACGGCGGCGCAGGCTCCGCAGGCGGAAGACCTCGAAGGAGACCCCGGGCCTCGCCAGCGCGGCCCGCAGCAGCAGGTCGTCCAGCTCGTGTCGATGCACGTGGTCGAAGAAGTGCGACCCGCGGCCTTCCCACCACGGCCGTCGGTCATGGAACAGCCGCAGGTGATGGCAGGGCTGCCGGGTCAGATCCGCCGCGATCTCGGCGAAGTTGGGGAACGCGTTCGGCCAGTCGTGGCTCCGACACAGCGCGCCCCCGCAGGCCTTGTGCCGCGGAAACGGGACCTTGTCGACCACGAGCACGTCCCTCGTCCCTGCCAGCTCGTAGGCTGCGGTGCTGCCTGCGGGCCCTGCTCCTACGACCACCACGTCGTAGATCCTGCCTGTCGTAGGGGAAGCCATGGAGACAGCCTACAACACTGCCGCAACCGAAGTTCCCCAGGCAGCCCGGCAGCGCCACAGCGGCGATGGCAGCGGTGAGCAGGGGGCGCATGGTCGGGTGACGCTCAGAGGGCTTCGTAGCTGCCACCCATGGTGTCGCAGGACGCCTCGGGGCCATCGTACAGCTCGTCGTACTTGTTGCACGGGTAGTAGACGCGCAGCTCGGTGCCGGGGAGGGTGCAGCGGCCGATGGCGGTGTCGGTGGGGCAGGGAGCGTCGGTGACCACCACCGCGTCGGCGCAGCCGATGGCGCCCTTGCCGTCGCTGTAGGCCATGGCCGCGTTGTTGGGGTCGTTCAGCTCGACGCAGTACCCCTCGGGCGGCGCGTAGTAGCAGGAGACCATCGCGCCAGTCTCGGCGATGTTGTCGGCGCTGGGAGCGTCGGCGGGAGGCGTGGGATCGTCACAGGCGTCTCCGCTGGCGTCATCGCTGGTGTCGTCCACCGAGGAATCACCCTCGGGCTCGTCGCCGCAGCCGATAGTCATCAGAGAAGCGAGCAGGAATACTCGGAACATGGGTGCCCTCCTGGGCTTTGCTTTGGTTTCGGACAAAAAAATAGCATGTCGGATCTGGGCGCATTTCCGACCATCGCGAGCCGGTGAAATCACTTACCGTCACATACGGGTGGCCCTCGCAGCAGCCTGTCCGACCACCAGGATCTCAGCCGCCAGGATGTTCGGGTGGCCCGTTCGGGCTGTGTTGAACTCTGGGGGCCTGCAAGCCTGTTGGGACGGCGGGCGAGCTGCGGGACACTCGCCCTCTACTCCTCGACCACGATGGCCTCGGTGGGGCAGCTCTCGGCGGCCTCTTCGTGCTCGGGGGGGACGTCCTCGTTCACGACCTCTGCCGCTTCCTCGCCCATGGTGAAGACCTCGGGGGCGATGTCGGCGCAGACGCCGCAGGCGATGCACTCGTCTTTGATGATGCGGACCTTCATGGTGACTCCAATCCTGGCGTGAACCAGGGGTCAGTGTGCGTGCTCAGTGTGCTCGGCTTCGGCGCCGGGCTGCGTTCCATGGTGATCGTGTCCACCGGAGACGAGCCCGTGAAGGCCCTCCACGAAGTGGACGTAGTCGACGTAGGCCTCGACAAACGCCCGACCGGCGTCGACGTTGTGATCGGCGTGTGCCAAGGCCGTATGCGCGCGCTCGAAGCGCGCCTCGATCTGTTGCTTCACGGCGCCGGAGACCTTGTCGGCCAGCACGGCGACATCGCCCGACTCGAGGGCCGCGTCTGCCAGCATCACGGCGTGGGGCACCCCGTCGCCTGCGGACTTCAGACCGGTGTAGGGCGCGCCCTCGCCCGCACGGTGCACGCGGACGAGGGTCTCGAAGAACCACTGGTCGGCCAGGTCGCGGGCCTGCTCGTCGCCGCTGCGAACGGCCAGGGTGCGCTCGAAGGCGGCCCGGATCTCGGCCTCGTCGTCAGCGCGGACCCACTTGAGCACGGGGTCGAGGGCGCCGCTGTCGAGGGCTGCGCGCGCGTCCTGGACCACCGGCCCGTCCAGGGTGTCGCAGTGGGCGGATGCGGTCCCGGGTGCGGCGGCGAGCAGCAGCCCGCTGGCGAGCCCGAGGGCGAAGAGAGAGGAGCGGATGGACATGGTGTTCTCCTTGTTCAGGGGTTCAGGATGCGCGCCGGGCGGACGGACGGTCGCGGCGCTTGTCGAACGACCACCCGAAGCGGGTGCCCAGCACGAAGAAGGCCAGCGAGCCCACACCGACGATGAAGATGGTGTCACCGATCATGCGCAGCCAGCGCAGGGTTTCGATGGCCGGGAGCTGCAGGAAGTCTGCGCTGCGGGCGTACCACAGGCCGTGCTCGATGCTGGCCCAGGCCTGGGCGATGCCGATGGGCAGCAGGCTCAGGACGATCATCAGGCCCAGGCCGATGTTCATGCACCAGAAAGCGATCTTCAGGGGGCCTTCGCGCCAGGCGTGCTCGGGGTCCAGGCGACGCAGCACCAACAGGATCAGCCCCAGTGAGAGCAGGCCGTAGACACCGAACAAGGCGGCATGGCCGTGCAAAGGAGTCGTGTTGAGGCCCTGCACATAGTAGAGCGAGATAGGCGGGTTGATCAGGAAGCCGAACAGGCCGGCGCCCACCATGTTCCAGAAGGCCACGCCCAGGAAGAACATCAGGGGCCAGCGGTAGCGGGCCATCCAAGGGGCAGCACGCTGGGCCCGCAGGTTACCGAAGGCCTCGAAGCCCACCAACACCAGGGGCACCACCTCGAGGGCACTGAAACTCGCGCCCACAGCCATGATGCTCACGGGCGTACCCGAGAAATACAGGTGGTGGAAGGTGCCGGGGATACCGGCGCCCAGGTAGATGGCGGTGGTGATGATCACCGCGGCGGTGGCGGTGGCCACCCGCACCAGGCCCAGGCGAACAAAGATGAAGGCCAGGGCTGCGGTGGCGAAGACCTCGAAGAAGCCCTCCACCCACAGGTGCACCACCCACCAGCGCCAGTACTCCATGACGGACAGGTGCGTGCGGGCGCCGTACATCAGGCCGGCGCCGTAGAGCAGCCCGATGGCGATGGTGGAGCCGGTGAAGATTCCCAGCAGGGGGCGCTGCTCGTGGGCGTGCTTCAGAGCGGGCCACAGCGCACGGGCCATCAGGTAGAGCCACAGGATCAGCCCGCCGAACAGGGCGATCTGCCAGGCCCGACCCAGGTCCACGTACTCGTAGCCCTGGTGGCCGAACCAGAAGCCGATGGTGTCGCCCATCTTCTGGAAGATGCGCAGCCACTGGCCCGTGAACGAGCCGCCCACCACCAGCAGCAGGGCGCCGTACAGGACGTTCACGCCCAGGCGCTGGAAGCGGGGCTCGCGCCCGCCGATGGCCGGGGCTAGGAACAGGCCGGTGGCCAGAAACGCCGTGGCGATCCAGAAGATGCCGGCCTGCACGTGCCAGGTGCGCACCACCGCGTAGGGCAGGTACTCGGCCAGGGGAATGCCGTAGAAGCCCTGGCCCTCGATGGTGTAGTGGGCCAGGATTGCACCCAGCAGCACCTGCACCACCAGCAGCAGCACGACCGTCCAGGCGTACTTCTTCACGGCGCGCATGGAAGGCGTGAGGGTCAAGGCGTCCAGGGGGTCGGTCGCGGGCGCCTCGAGGGGCTCGTCCTCGCGATCTCGGAACACCTTCCACCACACCAGGGCGCCGATGCCCGCCAGCAGCAGGATCACCGACGCGATGGACCACATCAGGTTGGCGGTGCTGGGGGTGTTGCCCACCAGGGGCTCGTGGGGCCAGTTGTTGGTGTAGGTCACGGTGGTGTCTGGGCGCTCGGTGGTGGCGGCCCAGGCGGTCCAGAAGAAGAAGTCCGACATCAGCGCACGACGCTCGGGGTCGGGCAGCGGCGTGTCGTGCAGGGCGTAGTCCTCGCGCAGCCCATCGAGCGCGGGGTCACCGCCGAACAGGGCGTCGTAGTGGCCGGCCACCTCGGCCATGGCCGCGGCGCGATCGTCGCTCACCGTGACCGTTGTGGTTCGACAGAATCCGATCCCGGGCCGACAATGCTGATGATCGGAGATCGG
>ERZ890953.657-NODE-657-length-19289-cov-5.366330_pt1 | contig 19289 bp, 17 predicted proteins | sample MGYA00521264_ERZ890953 | MGnify/ENA primary metagenome ERZ890953 (study PRJEB32303, sample SAMEA104408629) | aquatic metagenome | biome: Brackish water; feature: Chemocline; material: water | place: Baltic Sea | collected 2014-10-26T21:54:00 | depth 200 m ...
TCCTGATGAAGGGAACCAACAAGGCCTTCATCACATCACAAAACCATGGCTATGCAATTGACGACAGGAGTCTCGGAGATGAGTGGGAGACCTTTTTTGTGAACCTCAACGATCAGACCAATGAAGGGATGAGGCATAAAACCCGTCCGATTTTTTCTGTCCAGTTTCACCCGGAAGCCTCCAGTGGACCTACCGATACCGAATACCTGTTCGATGAATTCCTGAATCTTATTGATCTTACCAGATGAGCGATAAAGAGACAATACGAAAGGTGCTGGTGTTAGGCAGCGGAGCGCTGAAAATAGGGGAGGCAGGGGAGTTTGACTACAGTGGCACACAAGCACTCAAAGCCCTCCGGGAAGAGGGTATTGCATCTGTCCTGATAAATCCCAACATTGCTACCGTTCAGACATCGGAAGGGATCGCTGACAAGATCTACTTCTTGCCGGTAACCCCGTTTTTTGTGGAGCAGATCATTGAAAAGGAGCGGCCGGATAGCATATTACTGGCATTTGGCGGGCAAACAGCACTGAACTGTGGCATACAACTTTATCAAAACGGCATCCTGGAGAAGTATCAGGTAAATGTGCTCGGGACACCTGTGGAAGCTATCATCGAGACAGAAGACCGGGAGCTTTTTGCCCGGAAGCTCCGGTCGATTGATGTGAAAACCCCGCGCAGCATTGCCGTCACCAGTACCAAAGAAGCTATAAAGGCTTCCGGGGAGCTGGGTTTTCCCGTGATTGTGAGAGCCGCATTCACGCTGGGTGGACAGGGTTCGGGGTTTTGCAACAATGAGGAGGAACTTAAAAAACTGGCGGAGAAGGCATTCTCCTACTCCAGCCAGATACTGGTGGAGGAGTCGCTGAAAGGGTGGAAAGAGGTAGAATACGAAGTGGTGCGCGACTGTTACGACAACTGCATCACTGTATGTAACATGGAGAACTTCGATCCGTTGGGGATCCACACCGGCGAGAGTATTGTTGTGGCGCCTTCACAAACACTCACCAACAACGAATACCATAAACTGCGCCAACTTTCGATCAGCATCATCCGGAGTGTGGGCATAGTTGGGGAGTGCAATGTACAATACGCCCTGGATCCTGAGTCGGAGGATTACCGCGTAATTGAGGTCAATGCACGGCTTTCCCGCTCCTCCGCGCTTGCTTCCAAGGCAACCGGCTATCCCCTTGCGTTTATCGCAGCTAAACTTGCACTCGGGTACGGACTGCATGAGTTGAAAAACTCCATTACCAAAACCACAACCGCCTTTTTTGAACCAGCCCTGGATTATATTGTATGCAAAATCCCCCGGTGGGATCTTAACAAATTCATTGGCGTTTCGAAGGAGATTGGGTCAAGCATGAAGAGTGTAGGAGAGGTGATGGCAATCGGGCGCACGTTCGAAGAGGCCATTCAGAAGGGATTGCGGATGGTTGGACAGGGAATGCACGGGTTTGTCGGTAATAATGACCTCGACTTTCCCGATATCGAAAAAGCTCTCTCCGAACCTACCGACATGCGTATATACTGCATAGCGAGTGCATTTCAGGCAGGATTTTCCATTGATAAGATCCACAAACTGACACGAATTGACAGGTGGTTCCTGGTAAAGCTGAAATCGGTGTTCGATCTGAAGCAGGAGCTGAAACAGTTTCATTCGCTGGAAGAGGTTCCAACCGAAACATTTATCCTCGCCAAGAAAAAAGGATTTTCCGATTTTCAGATCGCCCGTTTTGTATTGAAAGACAGGGGAAACATGAGGGAGAAGATGCTTCAGGTACGCGACTTCCGGAAAGAGTCAGGCATCTTCCCGTTTATCAAACAGATCGATACACTGGCAGCAGAGTACCCTGCTCAAACCAATTACCTCTATATTACCTACAATGCTACAGAGAGCGATATTATCCCGGAACAGGACAATCGTTCGGTGATTGTTATTGGATCGGGTGCATACAGGATCGGGAGCTCGGTGGAGTTCGACTGGTGCTCTGTTAATGCCCTGATGGCAGTACGAAAAGCTGAATACAGATCTGTTATGATCAATTTCAATCCGGAGACAGTGAGCACCGATTACGACATCTGCGACAGGCTCTATTTCGACGAACTTTCGTATGAGCGTGTAATGGATATCATTGAACTGGAGGATCCGAAAGGTGTGATTGTCTCCACCGGAGGACAGATCGCCAACAACCTCGCTATGCCACTCTTCAAGGCGGGCGTGAATATACTGGGAACCTCTCCGGATCATATCGATCAGGCAGAAAACCGGCATCGGTTTTCCTCATTGCTTGATGAACTGAAGGTTGACCAGCCCAGGTGGCAGGAGCTCTCCACTATCGAAGAGATACACCATTTTGTGGAAGAGGTTGGCCTCCCTGTGCTTATCAGGCCCTCATATGTACTCTCCGGTGCAGCTATGAACGTAGTCTCCAACCACGACGAGCTCGATATGTTCCTCAACCTGGCAGCGAGGGTTTCGAAAGAGTACCCGGTGGTTGTATCTGAGTTCATTCAGAATGCCAAAGAGATCGAGATCGATGCAGTAGCCAGCGACGGGGAGATAATTGCTTATGCTATCTCAGAACACATTGAATTTGCCGGGGTTCATTCAGGCGATGCTACGATGGTCTTTCCTGCCCAGAAAATCTATTTTGAAACAGCTCGCAGGATCAAACGTATTTCAAGGGATATAGCACGTGCACTGCGTATCTCAGGACCGTTCAACATGCAGTTTCTGGCAAAGGATAACGACATCAAAGTGATTGAATGCAACCTGCGGGCATCACGGTCCTTCCCCTTTGTTTCCAAGGTGATCAAGATCAATTTCATTGAGCTGGCGACCCGGGTGATGCTGGGCATCCCAACAGAAAAACCGAACAAATCTGCCTTCGACCTGGAGTACATTGGTGTGAAAGCACCCCAGTTCTCATTCTCACGCCTTCAGAAAGCCGACCCGGTTCTGGGCGTTGAAATGGCTTCCACCGGGGAGGTGGGATGCATCGGGGAGAATTACTATGAAACACTCCTCAAGGCAATGTTTTCCGTCGGGTATCGGATCCCTGAAAAGAGCATCCTTCTCTCCACCGGCGACGCCCGCTCCAAGTTAGAGCTTCTTGAGAGTGCCCGGATGCTGAACGAAAAGGGATTCCAGCTCTATGCCACACGTGGATCGGCACTTTACCTCCACGAAAATGGAATCCCGGCAACTGTTCTCTACTGGCCGGATGAAGAGAAGCAGCCCAACACCCTGACTTACCTTCGTGAAAAGAAAATAGACCTGGTCATCAATATTCCAAAAGACCTCTCCAAAACAGAGTTGAATAACGATTATACGATCCGGCGGACGGCTGTGGATTTCAACATCCCACTCATCACCAACGCTCGTCTGGCCAGTGCTTTTATATATGGCATCTGCAGACCTGAAGAGGGGATCAAGATCAAGAGCTGGGACGAATATTAAACGGATATTTGTACTTTTGCATGGGCAGGTTCAGAACCTGCCTCTACTGTATGTTAATATAAATCCAAACCCTTACGTATGAAAACAAGAATTATGATTAGCCTCCTGTTGGTTGCCGTGCTTGGCATTGGCATGTTCCTCGGGGGATGTAAAGAAAAACCTATGCAAGCAAAACAGATTCCTCTGGAAGATTTCTTTAAGAATCCGGAAAAATCGAGATACCGTATCTCCCCTGATGGAAAATATTACTCTTACATGGCACCCTATGAAAACAGGATGAACATATTTGTTCAGGAAATTGGGAGTGACGACGCTATTCGCCTAACCTCTGAAACTGATCGCGATATCTCCAATTATTTCTGGAAAAATCCGACACGTATTCTTTTCATGAAAGATACCGGTGGTGATGAAAATTTCCGCCTATACGGAGTCAACGTAGATGGAACCAACCTGGTCTGCTTCACCGACTTTCCTGAGGTGAGAACCGAGATCATTGATGATCTGGAGAATGTACCCACTGAAGTCATTATCGGCATGAACAAACGGAATCCCCAGGTATTTGATCCTTACCGGCTGAATATCGAGACCGGCAAGATGGAGATGCTGGCTGAGAATCCCGGTAACATCCAGGGATGGATGTTTGACCACGATGGCAAACTGAGGGTTGCACTTGCGGTTGACGGAGTAAACACACAGGTGTTATTCCGTGAAAAGGAGAGTGATCCTTTCCATCCTGTGTTGACTACCTCTTTTAAGGAGACCATGAATCCACAATTCTTCACTTTTGATAACAAAAATGTATATGCCGTTTCAAATCTGGGACGGGATAAAACCGCTGCTGTCATTTTTGATCTCACCACAGGGGAAGAGATCGAGATGCTTTATGAAAATCCCGATTATGATGTAGATCGCCTTAGCTATTCCAAGAAACGGAAAGTGCTGACCACAGCCAGTTATGAATCATGGAAGGGAGAGAGATATTTCTTTGATGATGAAGCAAAGAGCATTTATGACCGGCTCGATCAGGATCTGGGGGATTATGAGGTGGTCATTACGGGCATAACCAAAGATGAAGACAAATTTATTATCCGCACGTATAGCGATCGCTCCCTGGGTGCTTATTACATTTATAATAAAAACACGGATGAGCTGACGAAGATTGTTGAAGTCAGTCCCTGGATTGATGAAAACGAAATGGCATCACAGGTACCGGTTGAATACCAATCGCGTGATGGCCTTACCATTCATGGCTATCTGACACTCCCCCTCGGATATACAATGGAGAATGCAGAAGACCTTCCGGTGGTTGTGAACCCTCATGGTGGCCCATGGGCACGCGACAGCTGGGGATTTAATCCCGAGATCCAGTTTCTGGCCAACCGTGGATATGCAGTGTTCCAGATGAATTTCCGTGGTTCAACGGGATATGGAAAAGAGTTCTGGGAAAAGAGCTTCAAACAGTGGGGTCTCACGATGCAGGATGACATCACAGATGGCGTAAATTGGCTTATCGAAAAAGAGATAGCCGACGAAGACCGGATTGCCATCTACGGTGGCAGCTATGGTGGTTACGCAACACTTGAAGGCCTTGTCAAAACGCCTGACCTATATGCAGCAGGAGTCGACTACGTGGGTGTATCCAACCTCTTCACCTTTATGAAGACCATTCCTCCTTACTGGAAGCCATTCCTCGAGATGATGTATGAGATGGTAGGAAATCCTGTTACCGATAGCCTTCAGTATGTTGAAACATCTCCGGCATTGAATGCCGACAAAATTGTTGCCCCGTTGTTTATTGCACAGGGAGCTAACGATCCGCGCGTCAACAAGGATGAGTCAGACCAGATGGTGGAAGCATTGAAAAAGCGTGGTGTTGTTGTAGAGTACCTGGTAAAAGACGACGAAGGCCATGGTTTCCACAATGAGGAAAACCGTTTTGATTTCTACCGTGCGATGGAGAAGTTTCTGGGAGAACACATGAAATAACAGTAAGGGCGGGTTCCAAACCCGCCCGTGATAAAAAAGGGGCGGGTTCCAAACCCGCCCTTACGCCCGGTGTTATACAAACTTTTCCCCTTTCTCCAACCTCACGTCATTCACAAACTGCCGGATCTGTTGCTCGTCGGCTTTTTTGCAAACCAGGAGAACATTTTGTGAATCAACCACAATGTAGTCGTTGAGGCCTTCGAGTACCACCAGTTTTTCAGTGGGCATGTTGACGATGCAATTGGATGACTCGTACATCATCACATTTTTGCCCACAACTGCGTTTCCATTAACATCCTGGGTACGGTTCTCATAGAGGGATCCCCACGTGCCAAGGTCGGACCAGCCAAAGTCGGCCGCCAGTACAAACACATTGGGTGCCTTTTCCATCACCCCATAATCAAGAGAGATGCTTCTGCACACCTGGTATGTTTCGGTGATGAAGTCCTTTTCGTCGGGAGTGCCGAATTTTCCGATCCCCTTTTTAAACAGGGCATCCACTTCGGGCAGGTAGGATTCGAAAGCTTTCATGATAGATCTCAGCGACCAGATAAAAATACCGGAGTTCCAGAGGAAGTCGCCACAACTCAGGAATGTTTTAGCCAGATCAAGGCTGGGTTTTTCAGTAAATGTTTTAACCTTTCTTAACTGTGGATCTTTTGGGTAAACCTCTCCATCTGAGAACTGTATATAACCATACCCGGTATCCGGCCTGCTAGGTTTGATGCCCAATGTCAGAAGCCAGTCATGATCAGCTGCAGCTTGCAGAGCAGAAAGAATATTTTCCACAAAAATGTCCTCTTTCAAAATGATATGGTCAGAAGGGGCGACAACGATCTGTGCTTCCGGATCACGGGCAAGAATGCAATAGTTTGCATATGCGACACATGGGGCTGTGTTGCGTCTGGAGGGCTCGCAGAGGATCTGTTCCGGGGCCATTTCCGGGATTTGCTCCTGTATCAGATCTTTGTATATCTCATTGGTTACAATGTAGATATTTTCGGTCGGACAAATCCTGGCAAACCGGTTAAAGGTTTGCTGGATAAGGGTCTCACCTGTTCCCAGGATATCGATAAACTGTTTTGGATGCGAAGTTCGGCTCATGGGCCAGAAACGGGCGCCGATGCCGCCCGCCATGATAACACAGAAATTATGTTTCGACATAGCAAGGGAAGATTGGTTTATTGCAAATATAGAATAAAGAGGCAAAAATCCAAGGAGGCAGCCGGGTTTTTTAACTCTCCGTCGGGAAAACACGGGCGATAGGTGAAAAAAGATAAATTTTTCTATCTTTCAACCTGGTGCATCGGAATCGTCTCTTTTGTATTCCCTCTTTCCGGAACAGCATGTCTGAAGCAGTGGTAAAGAGAGCTCCATCATCCAGCTCTTCGATCAGAATTCCGGCAACAATGGTGTCAAACCTGAGAAGTGCCCTGGCAAGGAGTGGATCGCTATAGCTGGAAGCCCGGGGATTTTGCATATGCGCAATAAGTACACCGAGGAGAGCCTCAGGAAAAATTTCCAATGTCAGGAAAGGATCCATCAGCTTCCTGAAATCCTCTTTCCACTCCTGCCCATGAGGTTGGACCCTTTGTCTGCGTTTCAAAAAAGCTTGTTTATAGTGTTTTTCAAAGACATGAAAATGTGCCATCTCATGGATGAGAGTAATCAGGAAGGAATATTCATTGAGAGTTCTGTTGATAGAGATAACCGGAAGTGATCCATTTTTAGGAGGCCGGAAATCACCCGATTTGGTTCTCCTGCCCCATGTAACCAGAAGGCCGACCTGGTTGGTTCTGAACCAATCGACAATGATTGGTAAAGCAGGTTCAGGAACTTTTTCAGACAGGAGGGAACGAACTTTCAGGATGGCAGGATCATCGTTGTTAACGGTAGTTGGAGGTGCTGACTGAAAGAGGGACAGTTGCAATTTTTTCTGGATTTTGGATAACGTCTGGGGTACCGCTGGGTTGTACAGCTTTCAAAAATAGTTGAAATTGTGATAACAGTGAATATCAAAAAAAGGTATTTCCGTACAATCTTCATGGATTTCATTTAAATTTTCTGGCTTTTTTTACGGCCTTGTTTTCCATTTTACATGCCTTGTCTTTGTTATATCGGTTATAAAATTTGGTTCCTGAACAGGCTGTGGTGAAGAGAAAAATTCCGATAACAAAGATCAGAAGCGTAAAAGAAAACCCTTTTTTTGTTGGTGTGTATGACATATAAAATAAAACTCCGGAGAAAATGTTTTAGTATATACGCTTTCTGATAACCTGAAATGTTATAAATTAGCGTTGCGAAAATATGTATAAATTTCTACTTAGCATCGGGGATTATGTGACGTTGATGAACCGGGTGTTCACCCGGCCACAGAAGGGAAGGATATTCTGGAAGCATCTTTTTGATGAGTTCCTGTACCTTGGGGTGGAGTCGCTCGGGATCGTAGCTATCATTTCAACCTTTATGGGAGCTGTGGTTGCCATACAGACGGCATTCAATATCGAAAGTCCACTGATTCCGCTCTCCACGGTTGGGTTTACCACTGTCCAATCAATGGTACTTGAGTTTTCACCTACCGTGATCAGCCTTATCCTGGCGGGAAAAGTGGGATCGCGGATCGCTTCTGAAATCGGCACCATGCGGGTGACAGAGCAGATCGATGCCCTCGAGATCATGGGGGTTAACTCTGCCAATTACCTGATCTTCCCGAAAGTGATGGCATGTCTGTTGATCAATCCCGCGTTAATTGTCTTTAGCATGTGGCTGGGCGTACTGGGCGGGTGGATCGCAATGGAGGCCTCCGGGCTTGTAAGCACCACCGATTATCTATATGGCATCAGGGATAGCTTCCGGCCATATATCGTCTTTTATGCACTTATCAAAACAGTCTTCTTCGCCTATATAATTGCCACAGTGTCAGGGTACTACGGGTATATGACCAAGGGTGGTGCACTTGAGGTGGGGCAGGCCAGTACCAAAGCGGTAGTCTCTTCCAGCATCCTGATCATCCTCTTCAACCTGATCCTTACTCAAATCCTGCTCACATGATCGAGGCAATAAAAATAAACAAGTATTTTGGGGATAAACATATCCTTAAAAATATTTCCTGCCTCTTTGAGAAAGGACATACAAACCTGATTATCGGCCAGAGCGGCTCCGGAAAGACCGTTCTGATGAAATGCCTTGTAGGATTGTATGAGGTGGATTCGGGACAGGTACTTTACAACAACAGGGATTTTTTCCGCATGAAATCAAAGCAGCAAAAGCTGATCCGGCAAGAGATTGGCATGCTTTTCCAGATGGGAGCGCTCTTTGACATGATGACTGTTGAAGAGAATGTGATGTTTCCACTCACCATGTTCACCAATCAGACCATTGAGGAGAAGAAGGAGAGGGTAAACTTTGTATTGCAGCGGGTTAACCTTGAGAATTCCAATACGCTGATGCCATCAGAACTCAGCGGAGGCATGCGAAAACGGGTAGCTATTGCCCGGGCGATTTCCATGAATCCGCAGTACCTCTTTTGCGATGAACCCAACAGCGGCCTTGATCCCCAGACTGCAGGCGTGATCGATCACCTGATCCAGGAGATCACACAGGAATACGATATCACCACCATTGTGAATACCCACGACATGAACTCAGTTCTTAGCATCGGCGACAAGGTGAATTTTATATACAAAGGAGATATGTGGTGGCAGGGCACCAAAGATGAGATCCTGGAGACTACCAACCCTGAACTGAATGAATTTGTCTTCGGTACAGAGCTCACCTCCCGCCTGAAAAAGCATGTTTCCTGATGCAGATCCTCGATATCGTGATCCTGGTATTTGCTGGCCTTATGATGATTCTCGGTTTTCGTAAAGGGCTGATAATCAGTCTTGCTTCCCTCGTAGCACTGATCCTTGGCATCTATCTGGCCGTCTACTTTTCCCATTTTGCGGGCGATCTTCTCCGCTCTGGTTTCAACATCACCTCCGTCTATCTCCCGGTGATCTCCTTTGCCGTCACATTTCTGGCTGTACTGATCGTTGTATTGTTGCTTGGGAAGCTTATCGAAAAGCTCTTTGATGTTGTTGGTATGGGTTTTCTGAACCACCTGACAGGAGCGTTGTTCGGATTGATCAAGAGCATCCTTATCCTCAGTGTCATCTTTTTCGTGATCACCATCGCCGATCCAAAAGAAAAACTAATTAAACCTGAAGCGAAGAAGGAATCGATCTTTTACAAACACATCGTTTCGGTTTTCCCAACCATTCTGAGTTGGGCCGGAACAGATTTAATGACACGAATGAGCAAGAATTTCGAATGACATGAATGACCCCTCCCCGGCCCTCCCCTTGAAGGGGAGGGAGAGATTCTATATCCTTTTGAAGGAGCCGCTATAAATAGCGGCTCTACAGGACACTCACATGATTTTTCGGAATAGCGCGATTAATCGCGCATTAACTAGATGACTGGCACCCGATGTACAGCCGTCATTCATGACGGCTCATCTCCTAGCAGGGTGGTCGCAATTTGCGACCACATCTTCTCTCCCTCCCCTTCAAGGGGAGGGCTGGGGAGGGGTCATCAACTGCTCCACCACCTTCTCCGCCCTGATCTCCTTCATACAATGGCAATCCATGTTCTTGCGACAATCGTTGCAGGTTTTGTCAAGCACCAGGTAGGTGGCTTTTTCCCCGAGAGGGGCCCAGCGTGTGGGATAGATGGGACGCATGGGAGCGTAGAGACCTATAGCCACCTTTCCAAATGCAGCGGCAAGATGAAGAGGGCCTGTGCTGGCAGCAACCAGGCCGTCACACGCACGGATGAAATCCATGAATTCGGGCAAGGTCATCTTCCCGGTCATGTCTGTGACTGCGTTTCGGTGTTTTGCGAGAAACTCTCTCATCAGTTCTCCTTCAGCCTCGGTTCCGGTGATAAAGACCTCATATTTGTTCTTTGGCAAAAGCTCAATCAACCGGGAGAAATTGTCCAACCCCCACTCCCGCGCGCTGCCCTTGGATTTAGGGTGTAGGATCAATTTAAATTTAGATGCCGGATGCCGGATGCCGGATGCCTGATGCTGTTGCCTCGTCTCCCGAATACTCGGGATCCTCGCAATGACAAGGTTGCTGGATGACCCCTCCCCGGCCCTCCCCTGAGGGGGAGGGAGTAAGTCCCCTTGCGAGCAAAGTGAAGCAAAGAGGGATTTAGGGGCTTCCAAACCATAATATTCCGGTATCTCCTCCCTGCTCAGCTTCACGTCGATTCCCAGCGGCTTCAGCAATTTAAGATTGAGCTGGGCTTCGTGCAGACTGGAATTTTTCCTGCTGAACCAGATCAGCCGGTTACAGTAAAACCAGGTAAATAAACGGTGAGTGGTTCCTACCCTAAGGGGGATTCCGCTGAGTTTAGCCAGTTTCGTAATCTCTTTGACCTGAAACACATGGATTATAGCATCGGCCCTGAGCGATCTGAAAGCTGCCACCTGGTCCCGGTAAGTCATCCTGCTGATCGGGTCCCAGTTAATAAATTCATCCACGAATTTGCTGGCTTCAACGACAGGCTTTGTATAACTGTTGCCAAGAAAAAGAACAGTGGTTTCGGGAAGGTATTTTTTGAGTACACCAGCCAGAGGGAGGGTTAGAACAACATCTCCGATACTGTCGGTTCGGCTGAGGATGATTCGTTTCAATCCAGGATGGCTTTTATGCCCGGCAGCTCTTTCCCTTCAATATATTCCAACATGGCGCCTCCGCCGGTGGAGACATAGCTGACCTTGCCGGCCAGTCCGTATTTGTTGATTGCTGCCACTGAATCGCCACCACCGATCAATGTAAATGATCCGTTAGCCGTTGCTTCAGCAACTCTTTCTGCGATAAACCTGGTGCCATGTTCGAATTTTTTCATCTCAAAGACCCCCATCGGACCATTCCACAAAATGGCTTTTGAGTTTTCAATGACATGTTTGAACTTCTCACACGCAACCGGACCGATATCCAGTCCCATCCATGGTATTGGGATATCGTAGGCACTGCGTATGCTTGTTGAGGCATCAATGGAGAAAGCATCAGCGATAACGGCATCAGGAGGGAGATAGAGATTAACACCCAACATCCTGGCCCTCTCAACGGTATCTTTTGCCAGCTCCAACAAATCATCCTCAACCAGTGAATTGCCTACATCCCCTCCAATTGCTTTGATGAATGTGAACATCATTCCACCTCCGATTAACAAGTTATCTACTTTATCCATCAGGTGGTTGATGATCTCAATCTTGCCTGAAACCTTGGCTCCTCCGAGGATCGCAGTAAAAGGACGAGGGGTATCTTTGAGGATCTTGTCGATATTGAGAATTTCATTGTTCATGATGTAGCCAAACATTTTGGCATCGGGGAAGAATTTCGCAATGACAGCAGTGGATGCATGCGCCCGGTGGGCTGTTCCAAATGCATCGTTTACATAGACATCTCCCAGGTCGGCAAGATGACGTGCAAAACCTTCATCTCCCTTCTCCTCCTCTTTGTAAAAACGAAGATTCTCCAGGAGCAACACCTCGCCTGGTTTCAATTCTTTTGCCAGCTCCACCGCAGAGGGGCCAATACAGTCATCGGCAAACTTCACAGGACAACCCAGCTTCTCAGCCAGGTAAGGAACAATATGCTGCAGGGAAAACTTCTCTTCCGGACCGCTCTTTGGCCTGCCCAGATGCGACATCAGGATCACCGATCCGCCATCATTCAGGATTTCTTTTATGGTAGGGATGGCAGCATCGATTCGGGTTGTATCGGTAATCTGGAAGGAAGCATCCAGTGGAACATTAAAATCAACACGGATCAGTGCACGCTTGTCACGAAAGTTGAAATCATCTATTGAACGCATAACTATTACCTTTGGAACCTGAAGCAAAATTAAAGTTTTTACATGGCATTTAACATACTCTTGCTATTTTTACACTGAAAAGCTAGACTCTGATGGAAAATCTGACTATCACATTGATCCAGACATCACTCTTCTGGGAAGAGCAACAAAAGAACCTTGACCACTTTAGAGGACTGATTGACGGCATTCAACAGCAGAGCGACCTGATTTTACTTCCGGAGATGTTTAATACCGGCTTCTCAATTAATCCTGAGTTCTGTGCCGAACCCATGGATGGACCTTCCATGCTCTTTATACGTGAGATGGCTATATCCAAACAAACTGCTGTGGCTACAACCCTTCTGGTTATGGATGATGGGGAGTACGTCAATCGTCTGATCTTTTATTATCCTGACGGAAGCCTTAGAACATACGACAAACGGCATCTTTTCCGTTTGAGTGAAGAGATTAACATTTTCAAGGGTGGAGATAAACGGGTTGTAATTCCTCTCAAAGGCTGGAACCTGATGCCCATGATCTGTTATGACCTGCGGTTTCCTGTATGGAGTAAGAACCGGATGATTGAAGGGGAGTACGAATATGATTTGCTCCTCTACCTGGCAAACTGGCCGATTGTTCGGTCCCATGCCTGGAAAGCACTGTTGCTGGCCCGTGCGATTGAGAACCTGGCTTTCGTTGCCGGGGTCAACCGTGTTGGCATTGATGGTAACGGCATGGACCATACGGGCGACTCAATGGTAGTTGACGCAAAGGGGAATATTCTGTTTCAGGCATCCGCGGGTGAGGAGATTGTAAAGACCATCACCCTGAACTATGATGATATGAAGCTGTTCCGCGATTCGTTTGCCTTTGGATTGGATTGGGATACATTCACAATACATTAACAGATAACTTCATGCCCGACATTTCGGTTGTCATCATCGCTTTAAACGAGGAGCAAAACATCCGCCGCTGTTTAGAATCGGTAAAAGATCTTGCAGCTGAGATCGTGGTAGTGGATTCGATGTCGACCGACAAAACCACTGAGATATGTCGCTCTTATGGTTGCCATGTGATCTCCCGCGAATTTGATGGGTTCGGCACCCAGAAGCAATTTGCTGTTGGTCAGGCATCCAATGACTGGATTCTTTCTGTTGATGCCGATGAGGTGGTAACCCCGGAGCTGAAGGAGGAGATCGAAGAGCTGTTTAACCGTCCGGTAATTGACGAAGCAGGTTTTGAGATCTGTTTCTCATTGGTTTACCTGGGAAGAAAACTGAAACATGGCGGGGCTGGAAGCGATTATCATCTTCGGCTGTTTAACCGGAACTTTGGTGGATTTACAAAAGCAAAGGTCCATGAAGGAATCGAGATTACAGGAAAAATCAGGCGCCTCAAAGGGGAGGTGTTGCACTATTCTTACAGGGATCTTACTCATCACCTGCAAAAGCTTAACTACTATACAACCAAGGCAGCAGAGGATTATGTATTGCGAGGGAAACGGTTCTCAAAAACCTGGGTCATATTGAAGTTTCCAATCAGCTTTCTTCAGTTTTATTGCTGCAAAGCAGGATTTCTGGACGGATATCCCGGTTTTATGTGGTCGCTGCTGGCTGCTTTTTACGCCTCCTTAAAGATTGCCAAATCTATTGAGATGCAGGAGGAGAAGAGATGAGTACGAGGAAACCCGGAAGATTACCTATTCTGATGTATCATAAGGTCTTGCATGATAATCCTGATGGCCTTACCGTTACAGCTGACATGCTTGAGCTGCAACTCTCCTTCATTGCCGAAAAAGGGTACGAAACCATCTCTTTCGTTGATCTTAAAGAGTCGGCTGAAACCGGGAAAGAGTTACCAAAGCGTCCCGTTATCATTACGTTCGACGATGCTTACGAAAATTTCCTGACACACGCATTGCCAATCCTGAAGCAATTCAAGATGAAAGCTACGCTGTTTGTCCCTGTTGCCTTTATGGGAAAAACGAATCTATGGGACCAGGGTAATGAAAAAATCCTAAGTGCAGATGAGCTGAAACGGATCCAGGACGACAGCTTGATTGAAATAGGGATTCATTCCTTTCTTCACAGAAGCTATGCCGAACTGGCACCCGAAGATATGAAGGAGGACCTGGAGAACTGCTTCAATACTCTGGAGTTTCATCATATCAGAACCAGCAGGGTACTGGCTTATCCCTATGGTGGATACCCTAAAAAAGATAAGGAGTTGAAGCGGCAGATGAAAGAGCTTTTTGATGTTATGCAACTCTGGTTTGCGGTGAGGATAGGCAACCGCATCAATCCACTGCCGGTTAAAGATTTGTATGAACTGAAGCGGATCGACTGTAAAGGAACCGATTCGTTTCGAGCCTTCAGGATAAAACTGGCCCGCGGAAGAACAAATCCATTTGCTTGATTATGACATTTGAAAGGGGATATCAGATTTTTGTCAGGACTGCCTACCTCGTAGGGATCGCTATCATCATAGTCTTCCTCCCTTTTTCCAAATTTATCCTGAGTGTCGGCATGTGGACTGTTACAGGGGCATGGATCCTGGAACGGGTAAACCTGACGAAATTTCTGAGATTTTTCCAAAAAGGCTCTCTTTTTAAAAAAATCACTCTCGCGTTTCCATTTACACTGATGCTGTGGTTTGAGAGTATGGGCAAGGGATTCAAGGTCTTTTTCCGGAACAAGCCCGCGATGATCCTCGCTTCTGTTTATCTGCTCCACATCCTGGGACTCTTCTTTACATCCGATTTCGGATATGCCTTCAAAGATCTCCGTACAAAAGCCCCGATGCTGATCCTGCCGATCTACTTCGCCACCTCCAAGGCTTTTGGAAGGAGTGACTTTTACCGGTTTCTGGTGATATTTGTAGTCAACCTGGTTATCGTTACGCTTGCCAATACCTGGAAACTGTTCAACTTTGACTTCATTGATATCCGCGACATCTCAGTCCATATTTCCCACATCATTCTTGGCTTGATGATCAGCATGGCCATCTTTGTTACAGGCTATTTTCTGATCCGGAAAAAGCGAATCGCCATCTGGATCAAAACAGGAGCTTTCATTCTTATGGCATGGTTTATCATATACCTTTTAATCTCCAGGTCTTTCACCGGTCTTGGCGTATTCATGATTACTCTTCTCATCCTGTTGGTAGTTTACACGTTCCGAAGTAAAAGCCTCTGGCTAAAAGCCGGATGTATCCTCTCCATTATCCTGCTGCTGGGTGGAGGAGGGCTCTATCTGAAGTCGGTTATCCGGGATTTCTACGGAGTGGAAGAGGTCGATTTCAGCAAGCTTGATTCGATCTCATCCAAGGGAAACATATATACGCATTACCGGGAAAATAAGCAAACAGAAAACGGGCACTATGTTTGGATTTACCTCCAGTGGGAGGAGCTTCGTGATAGCTGGAACAACAGGTCGGAAATTCATTTCGACAGCACAGATTTGAAGGGGCAGGAGGTTAAATATACACTCATACGCTACCTCTCATCAAAGGGATACCGGAAAGATTCGGGTGGTGTGCAGAGACTTTCCGACAAGGATATTGAGGCTATCGAACGAGGTATCGCGGATGTAGTAAATCTCAACCGGTTAAGCCTTCGGGGCCGGATCTACGAGTTGCTGATGGGATATGAAACATACATTGCTTCTGAAAACCCCACGGGATCATCACTGATGCAGCGGCTGGAATTCTGGAAAGCCAGCGGGGGAATTGTACGGGATCACTGGCTTACCGGCGTTGGCACCGGTGACATGAATCACGTTTTTGTGGAGCAGTATGAAAAGATGAATACCAAACTGGCTTCTGAACAGTGGTGGCGGTCTCATAATCAGTTTCTCTCAATCCTGATTGGTTTTGGGTTCATAGGTCTGCTCTGGTTTCTTTTTTCCCTGATTTACCCGGCATGGGTAAAACAAGGGTTCAAGGATTATTTCTTCCTCACTTTTTTCATTATCGCCATGCTATCCATGCTCACGGAAGACACACTTGAATCGCAGGCGGGTGTGAGTTTTTTCTACTTCTTTTTCTCATTTCTCCTCTTTGGAAGAAGGGATCAGGATCCACTTTAATAAAAGCTGATGCCGATTTTGAAACCCAGAAAATGGAGGGGTACTTTGTAATCGATATTGCGGATGATGGTTGTATCTGTTACAATCTTGTCTTCATAACTTGAATAGATAGACTGGTATTTGTAGAAGAGCTCGTAATAGAACCTCAATCTTTTGAACACCTTCATCTTATAGCCGATCCCTACCTGAAACATTAGCCCTCCATTACCCTGGTGGAAAAAGGTTGTACTGTTTCGGGTGCCAATACCAGAGCCCAGACTCAATTGGCCATAGAAGGTTTTGTCTCTTGGTCTAAGATCGTAATGAAGTTGTCCGAAGATCGGGAAAAAGAGCCCATCACGCCACATTTCCACTCCGATCCCGACACCAATTCCAACTCTGCCGTGGTAGGTGATTCCGTTGATGGTCTGTAAAACGACGATAATCTCATCGTTTTTTATGGATTTTTGTATCCCATTTAATTTATCTGTTTGGAACTTACCCACGCCGAAAGAAACTCCTGCTTCTGTTCGGTTGAAGTAATTGAATGTTCTGGACCGTTTGGTAGTCTCCTGGGCTGTTACACAAGTCGTAACAACGATCAGTAACAGGAGTATTGGTATCTTTTTCATGGCGGAAAGGTTTGGATAAAAATACGGATAATTGCTCATAAATTACCATCGATTGCCATGGATTGCAAATAAATTACCATGGAAATAGACAAAGTGCAACGAAAGATCGATGAACTTGGTTCTGATTTATTTAATTACCTTGCATTGCCTTTTTTAGAAACTTTTTATGGAAGAGTCTCTTCAAGTACCTGTTAACAGATGGATGGTCGTTGTTAATCCCAATGCTGGCGTTAAAAAGGGAGCCAAAGAGTGGCCGAAGATCCTGAGGATAATCCAACGTGAAGGGATAGACCATCATTATCAACTAACAAAGCACAAAGATCACGCAATCCACCTGACCCGGAAAGCGATTGAAGAGGGTTACCGGTCTATTGCAGTGGTGGGGGGCGACGGGACCATGAACGAGGTACTCAACGGCATCTTCCTCCAGCAGGCATGCCAGGTTTCAGAGATTACAATGGCGATGATCCCGGTGGGGACCGGCAACGACTGGTGCAGGATGTTCAACGTGCCGTTTGATTTTGAAGGGGCGGTGCGGCTCCTGAAGGAGAAACGAACCTTTATTCAGGATATCGGCAAGGTAAGCTACCATAAAAAGGAAGAGATACTGGAACGGTATTTTATGAATGTTGCCGGCATGGGGTACGATGCCCTCGTGGCTAAAAAGACAAATCTATTTAAGGAAAAAGGACACGGTGGGCCGCTCACCTACCTGTGGTTTATATTCGCCAGCCTTTTTCAGTATAAATTCCTGGATGCTGTAATTGAAGTGGATGGGAAATCCGTTTTTAAGGGAGAGATCTTCTCCATGAATGTGGGCATATGCAAATACAATGGAGGAGGCATGATGCAGTTGCCCTATGCCGTTCCCAACGATGGCATAATGGATGTCACCCTCATCAAAAAAGCCCCCAAATGGATGGTCATTCGACATACCAGTAAGCTATACGACGGTACCCTGGTTAAACTCCCAATGGTAAAAACTTTTCAGGGCAAGACTATCCGTATTCGTTCCACCAGTAAGGTTTACCTCGAAACCGATGGAGAATCACTGGGGCATACTCCACTCACTTTTAAGATTTTGCCAAAGGCACTCAAAGTGGTAACTGGTGAGCTACTGAACTGGTGAATTAGTGAACTGGTGAATTGGCGATCTACTCTTTCTTTTTTTCTTCGTGGGTAAAAGCATATACCCTCATAAGGATTCCCCACATGATGAATGGCATCGAAGCATAATACCAGTCATCCCATTTCATTGAGCAGATATCCCAATGGACAAAAAACATAACGATCCCGACTACTAACAAAGCACCGCCAATTATTGCGGCAATCCAGCCATCAATTTTCATTAACTTTCTCATAATGGTTCTTTTTTGGTGATCAATGATATACAAATATAAACCATAATTGTAAATAACCTAAATATTCAATCATGGCATTTCTACCCACTCCCCGTTGTCTCTGATCAACTCAATCAGCTCATCAACTGCAACCGTCTCATCAACATTCTTTTTCACCAGTTTCTGCCCTTTGTAGAGGTTTACTTTTCCATTTCCGGCACCAACATAGCCATAATGGGAATCTGCCATTTCGCCGGGACCGTTCACGATACAGCCCATCACGGCAATCTTTAATCCGGTCAGGTGACCTGTCCGCTCTTTGATTTTTTGTACCGATTCCTGGATGTTGAAAAGTGTGCGGGCACAGGAGGGACAGGAAATATATTCTGTACGGGTGATTCGAACGCCCGTGGCCTGCAGGATTCCATATGCTACTGGTATTTCATGCTCAGGATCCTCGGTAATGGAGACCCGTATGGTATCCCCGATACCGTCGGCAAGCAAGCTCCCTATCCCCACTGCCGACTTCAACCGTCCATCATCTCCGGCGCCCGCTTCGGTAACACCAAGGTGCAAAGGGTAATCCAATCCCGCCGCTTTCATGCGTTCTACAAGCAAACGGTTCGCCAGGATCATCATCCGGGTATTGGAAGCTTTGAGCGATAATACAAGGTTCCGGTAGTCAAGATCTTCGCAGATCCTGGCAAACTCCATTGCCGACTCTACCATTCCCAGCGGAGTATTTCCATAGCGCTCCATGATCCGCTCCGAGAGCGATCCATGATTCACTCCGATACGGATGGCGGTGCCTTGTTCCCGACAGATCTTTAATAGTGGTGCCAAACGTGAAGAGAGCTGGTCAAAGTATTGCTGGTCAGATGCCGGATCCTGGATCCTGGATGCTGGATGCTGGATGCTGGATGCCGGATGCTGGATGCCGGATGCCGGATACCGG
>ERZ890953.658-NODE-658-length-19287-cov-4.506708_pt1 | contig 19287 bp, 12 predicted proteins | sample MGYA00521264_ERZ890953 | MGnify/ENA primary metagenome ERZ890953 (study PRJEB32303, sample SAMEA104408629) | aquatic metagenome | biome: Brackish water; feature: Chemocline; material: water | place: Baltic Sea | collected 2014-10-26T21:54:00 | depth 200 m ...
AGATCATCGTTGTCAGTCAGTTCACTCTCCACGCCAGTACAAAAAAGGGAAACCGTCCCTCTTACATCAGGGCTGCAAAACCAGAAACTGCCATCCCTCTCTATAATCAATTTATAAAGAGCCTTGAAACCATGGTTGGAAAACCTGTTCAAACAGGTGATTTTGGTGCCATGATGGATGTCTCACTTGTAAATGATGGCCCCGTCACCATCATCATCGACTCCAGGACCAGGGAATAAGAGTCAAGGTTCAAGATTCAAGACTCAAGACTCAAGACTCAAGACTCAAGGCTTGAGATTCATTCGATAATGGCAGCATTTCTTTTGAGTTCTTTCATCACACTTACGTTGAAAACGACTATACATAAACGGATTCTTTCGACAGATACTAAGAAACCCGTGTTTTAGTAGGAATAGGGCCTTACATGGAGTACCTTTGAGTATCATTTTTGGGCTATTTTAACCATGAAAATTCAGTATAAATTCCTGATCATTTTCCTGGTAGCCTTTGCGATTACCATTGTCCCGAACCTCTTTTTGTTCAAAAATGGGATCATCGCATGGCTGCCCAATTATGTGTGGACCTCTATCTCCATTGCCCGGTTTATTCTTTTAATCGGTCTTTTTGTAGTTGTCACTCATTACTGGATCGTCAAACCATTAAATCGGATTGCCCGCTCCCTGTCACTAGAAGATCCCGAACCTGTAAAGAACCTTTCCCGGCGGCGCGATGAGATTGGAAAGATTGGTCAATTGCTGGAACGATTCTTTGTCCAGCAAAAAGAACTCAATCATGTGATAAAGGAGAAAAGCCTGGCGCTGGAATCGGTTGCCTTAGCGGAAGCCAAATCAAGAGCTCTGCTCAATGCAATCCCTGGATTTTTATTCCTGATCAATCCAGCTGGTATCATCACTGATTACAATGCTCCGGATCAACCTGAGCTCTTCCTTTCACCAGATAAGCCCCTGGGAAAGAACATAAAAAACATATTACCATTCCATATAATCACCAGTTATCAGAAAGCCATTAAAGAGCTGGTCAGCCTGAATAAAATTCAGGTTTTTGAATTCACCCATCATCTGCCCGACGGTTCTGAGAATGCATACGAAGCCACGGTTTCTGATACCGAAATTGGGGACTACCTGGTTTCGATAAGAAATATTACAACCAGAAAAGAGGCCGAATTGGAGGTATCCCGGATACTCTCAAAACAGCAGGAGCTGAACAAGCTGAAATCCCGTTTTATCTCACTGGTTTCCCATGAATTTCGAACACCACTATCTGCTATCTCCAGTAATATTCAGTTACTTAGCAAGTATCAGGAAAAGTGGCCTGCTGAGAAAAAAGCTGTAGTGATCAAGCGAGTCCAAAAAGCCATCAGCATAATGATAACCCTTCTTGAAGAGGTAACTCTTATCTCGAAAGATCAAAGTGGGATCCTATCTGTCAACCTGGAGCCTCTCCGGATCAATGAATTCATACATGATCTTATTGAGGAGATCAGAAAGAGCAATGAATTGCCAGTCTCTCTTGAATTGAAGATTGAGGATGGGGAAGATTACATAAACAGCGACAAAGAACTCCTGCGACAGATACTCCTCCATTTACTCTCAAATGCAGGAAAATTCAATCAGGAAGAAAAACCTGTAGGAGTATCTGTCGCACTTGAAAATAATCACGTTGAAATATTGATAACAGATCATGGAATTGGGATCCCGGAATCGGACATGGAGGGATTATTTCAGCCTTTTCACCGGGGGAGCAACAGTGATGAAATGCCTGGAAGCGGGTTGGGGATGTCGATCGTTAAACGATGTATCGACCTGCTTCATGGTTCGATCCGCGTAAATAGTACAGTTAATCTTGGGACCACTATCGAAGTGAGAATCCCCGTGAATACAACCAAAACAACGATGTATGAGCAAGATCTTAATTATTGAAGATGATCCGATCCTATCGGAAAGTCTCGCAGATTTTTTAACCGAAGAGGGAATGGATGTCGTTACGGCAGATAATGGTATAACGGGGGTAGAAGTTGCCGTGAAGGAGCTGCCTGATTTGATCCTGTGCGACATTTTTATGCCCAGGATGAATGGGTATGAGACATTCGAAAAGTTGAAGAATAACATTACAACCTCATTGATCCCTTTTATCTTTATTACTGCAAAGGCGGAACGGGAAGACATTCTTTACGGCATGACCCTGGGAGCAGATGACTACATCACCAAACCTGTTGATTTTGATGTACTTCTTACCAGGATTACCAAACGAATGAAAAAGAACCAGGAATCAATACGCCGTAATGAGATCAAATATCATGCAATCTTCGAGACAGCCCACGACGCAATCCTGTTGATTCGCATGGCCGACTTATGCATCATTGATGCAAACCAGTCAGCATGCACCATCCTGGGGCATTCAAGGGAAGATATCCTTGAATCTTCCGGGCGGAAATTTATCCAAGGGATCGAGTTGAAGACGGAAATCGACGATCAGAATATCAGAAGATTGGATGTTCATGCCTTCGACAACATTGAAACCGTATGGGAAACAAAAGACAATAAACAGATCCAGGTTCTGGTAAGTGGAAAGATGGTGAATCTTTTCTCGGAGAATTACCTGTTTATGGTGGCACAGGATATTACCGGACGAAAGATCTATGAGGATCAACTGATTTTAGCAAAAGAAAAGGCTGAGGAGTCTGACAGGCTGAAGTCATCTATCCTCTCTAATATCAGTCATGAACTGCGAACCCCCCTGAATGGAATTCTGGGGTTCTCGGAACTTCTGAAGGATGAACTTAAGGAGAGTGAATACTTTCCCATGATCGACAATATCTATATATCGGGGAAAAGGTTGATGACAACGCTTAACTCTATCATCACTCTTTCACAACTACAGGCAGGGAAAGTGACGATGGTTTTTAAGCAGATCAACCTGACATCACTCATTGAGGGTATATGTAAGCTCTATGAAGAAACTCTTGGTGAAAAAAATCTCTCATTGAAGACAGAGCTTCCAGCTGAAATTATAGTGCGTTCAGACATACAGCTCTTTAAACAACTTATTAAAGAGATCATCGATAATGCTGTGAAATTTACTTCACAAGGAGGTATTACCATACGATCCAATTTAGTAACACAGGATGCAATGAGCTGGCAAACGATTGAGATTGAGGACACCGGTGTTGGTATCGAACAGGAATTTTATGAAATGATCTTTCAGGAATTTCGTCAGGCGAGCGAAGGGTATGCCCGAAAATTTCAGGGTAGTGGGTTGGGGTTGACAATCAGCAAGAGAATATGCGAACTGATGAACGGAAAGATCACAGTAGTTAGCGCACCTGGTAAAGGGAGCACTTTCACTATCTGGCTTCCTGCTCACAAACCAGAAAATCAAATTTCTCAGCAACCTGAAAAGAGAGATCTCGCTTCAAAGTCATCCCCACGCTCGAAAACCAGAGAGGTGCCTCTTGTTCTTTTAGTGGAAGATAATATGATCAACAGAAACCTGATCGAACTTTTCCTGAAACCTACCTTTCGGATGGATCATGCATTCGAAGGGAAAACCGCAGTAAAGATGGCAATGGAGACAAAGTACGATGCAGTATTGATGGATATCAACCTCGGTTCGGGCATGGATGGGATTGAGGCCACCAAAAAGATTAAAGCGATACCGGAATACATGGAGACACCAATTATCGCAGTTACCGGTTATACAATGATTGGAGACAGGGAAAAATTAATCGCTGAAGGGTGTACGCATTACATTGCAAAACCCTTTGAAAAATCAGCATTTCTGGCTGTTGTCAATGAGGCGATCTACAGACTGGAATAATTAATTAACACTTTTTAGTTATTTTCTTATCATCGTATGTACTTTTTTTTATATATTTGCGTTATCTAAAATGAATCTAAGTTAAATTATAAAACCAAAATAAACATGAAAAAAGCAGCTGTTTTACTTTTCGTATTCCTATTTTTTGCCGGTATAACCTTCGCTCAGGAGCCTCAGAAGCCCGTTAAGAAGGAAGAGGCTACTAAGACTGAACAAACTTCCAAAGCTAAGGCTGATTGTGCTGAGAAAACTTCATGCTCCAAAGTCAAGAGCAAAAGCGCTTGTTGTGCACATGGCAAGGCTGCAACAAAACCGTCAAAAGAAGATCCCGGTAAGAAATAAATCACGATGCCCGGTATAATTTCGGGCAATCCAATAATATTGTAGGGACGACCTGTCAGGTCGTCCCTATTTTTTGTCAGGAAAACCGAACACGATTGGCATCTTCACCATGACTCTTACAGGCCGACCACTTCGTTTTCCTGGACTCCAATCAGGCATCTCTCTCGTTACCCGCTCCGCCTCCTTGTCACATCCGCCACCAATTCCCTGCAGGATCTTTACGTTGGTAATAGCGCCGTTGGCTTCAACGACGAAGATCACAATCACGACCCCTTGAATTTTATTGTCCACAGCTGCTTTTGGATAGGATACATGTCGCCGGAGGTAATAGAGACGTGCCTCTTCACCTCCGGGATAACGCGGGTAAACATCAATGGTAGTGGCTACAGCTGTATCTGTATTCGGTTGCCGGCCAATCTCATCACCTCCAGTTCCGTATGAGGCTGTATCGGAAGTCTCTGGTTTCTCTTCCTGTCTGTCGGGCTTCTCTACGATTGGTTTTTCTTCCTCTTCCGGAGTAATCGTATCGGCAATTACCGGGGCAAGTAGTCTCTCCTCCGGCGGAGTTGAATGAGATTTCGCCAGTTCAACAAGCTGGACATCTTCCGGGGGAGCAAAAGGAATATACTCTACTTCGTAGATATATTCCATATTTAAATCCATCTGAGCATCCCGGATCAGATAAACCAAAAAAGGAATGATAAAGATCAACAGGATCAGGGAGGTCCCGACCCCTGCAGAAACAATCAGTGTTTTGAGGTATCGTTTTCGTAACTGATAGGAGCCATAGGTCCTGTTACGGTTCCGAAAAACAAGCTCGGTGAGTGATTCAGATCGGATTCCCTTACCCATCATTCCTCTTTCCAGTGTTTCTTAAGCTGCTCTATATCACGGCGTTGTCGCTTTGTAGGACGTCCGACACCCCTGTCGCGGTACTCAAAATTTATCTCCTTAATCAACCTCAGCTTCTGAAACTCCTCTTCAGTTGTCAGCTCCTCCATGAAATCTGGCAACAACCTGGCAGCTATCCTGCTTTTTGGAAAATCCACCACCAGGAAGGTACGGGTAACAGGTGCCTGGTATAAGGTGATCCTTTCGCCCTGGCGGAGCTCACGGGATGGTTTTACTGTCTGACCATCTATTCGTAACTTCCCGGACCTGCATGCGAGAGTAGCCAGGGTTCGGGTTTTGAATACCCGTACTTCCCACAGCCATTTATCAATCCGCTTGCTCTCTTCCATGCACTATTTTTGCCTGAAAAAAATATCAATAGGTACCCCGGTGAAGTCAAACTTCTCCCGAAGCTGGTTTTCAATAAAACGTTGATAGTTCTCTTTAACGTATTGCGGGTAGCTGCAAAAAAAGATAAAAACCGGATATTGTTTTTGTAGTTGGGTGATGTATTTGATCTTTATGGATTTGTCTTTCACTCTGGGAGGTGGATGCTGCTCAATGATAGGAAGCATGGTATCATTCAGTTCACGGGTGGAGATACGTTTGGATTTGCGCTTATAAACTGCAATAGCCGTCTCTACAGCTTTCAGTATCCGCTGCTTTTGGATGACTGACGTAAACAGGATTGGAACATCCTTGAAAGGCGCAATCCGTTCCCGTATCATTGCCTCAAACTCCTTATGGGTATTTGTCTCTTTTTCGACCAGGTCCCATTTGTTCACAAGGATTACGACCCCTTTATGGTTTTTCTGGATCAGGGAGAAAATATTAATATCCTGGGATTCAAATCCCCGTTCGGCATCGATCATCAGGATACATACATCACTGTATTCAATAGATCCGATAGCACGCATCACCGAGTAAAATTCGATATCCTCCTTCACCTTTCCTTTCTTCCGGATGCCGGCGGTATCTATCAATAAAAATTCCAGGCCGTATGCATTGTACATTGAATCAATGGAATCGCGGGTGGTTCCGGGTACAGGTGTGACAATGGTCCGTTCATTTCCAAGCAACATATTCACCAGTGACGATTTTCCCGCATTGGGCCTGCCTACGATAGCGATACGGGGAATGGCCTCTGTGATGGAGGGGTCATCCTCCTGTAGAGACGAGGCATGCCTCGTCTCTACAGGAATAGCCTCCACCACAGCATCCAATATCTCCCCTGTTCCGCTTCCGCTTACGGCTGAGATGCTGTAAGGTTCACCCAGACCCAACTTATAAAACTCAGCCACATCATGAAGCTGCTTGTGGGTATCTACTTTATTGACTACCAGGAAAACGGGTTTTTTAGAACGTCGCAACAACACAGCTACATCTTCATCCATACCGGTAAGGCCCTCCCTGGCATCAACCATGAAGATGATGCAATCGGCCTCCTCAATCGCCATATTTACCTGCTTCTTGATCTCCTTCTCAAAGACATCACCAGATTGATCAACATATCCACCAGTATCAATCACAGAAAACTCCACTCCGTTCCAGTCCGATTTCCCATAATGCCGGTCACGGGTCACCCCGCTGGTGAGGTCGACAATAGCATCACGCCTCCCGACCAGGCGGTTGAAAAGGGTGGATTTACCAACATTGGGACGACCAACGATTGCAACAATTGCCATAGGGGAGTTTAAGGTTAATGTAATTTATGAGGGACGAATTATATTTGCAAAAGTACTAAAAAAGAGCATCTCACACAGGGTAATGCTGGAGTCTCCTGTGCTGTCTGATTGTTATTCCTCTTTATCCGTCATATACCCGAACCTCTTCAGCAGGCGTTCATTTTCACGCCAGTTCTTCTCAACCTTGATGGTTAATCCCAGGAAGATGTGCTTGTCAAGGAATGCCTCAATCTCTTTGCGGGCCTCCATACCCAGTTTTTTGATCGCTTTTCCCTGTTTGCCGAGGATAATCGCTTTCTGAGATTCGCGCGAAACGTAGATCGTTGCTTCAATCCGGCTCAAATGGTCCTCCTCTTTGAAAGAATCTATAATCACCTCACAAGAGTAAGGGATCTCTTCACCAAAAAGCAGAAAGATCTTCTCCCGGATCATCTCTGAAACAAAAAAACGTTCAGACCGGTCCGACAGTTCATCTTTCGGATAATATTCCGGAGCCTCAGGCAACTGGTCAATGATAAGATCCAGCAACCGCCCCAGGTTGAATGTATGCAATGCTGATACAGGAATGATCTCTGCGGAAGGAAACTGCATCTTCCATCTCTCTAAAGATTGCTTAACGATCTTTTCCGTTGAGAGATCCACTTTATTGATTACGACAATCAATGGGATATCGCTTTCGCTTAGTCTCCCCAGAATCTGTTCGTTGCTAAACGGTGTATCGATCTCAGTAACGAGCAGGATCACATCGGCATCAGAGAGGGATGCCATCACGGCCGACATCATCGAACGGTGCAGGAGGTAGTGTGGTTTGACAATCCCGGGTGTGTCGGAATAAACGATTTGAAAGTCCTCCCCGCTCAGGATTCCCATGATACGATGCCGGGTTGTCTGAGCTTTTGGAGTGATGATGGAAAGGCGTTCTCCTACCAGGGCATTCATCAGGGTTGATTTCCCAACATTGGGATACCCGATTATAGATACAAATCCTGCTTTATGTGCCATATTTTATTAAGAAATTTGCAGGGATTTGGAATGTTTACTATCTTTGCATCCCTATTTGAGGACAAAAGTACTTAAAAATATATTGCGGGGTGGAGCAGAGGTAGCTCGTTGGGCTCATAACCCAAAGGTCATAGGTTCGAATCCTGTCCCCGCTACAACGAATCCCTGGTGCGAAAGCGTCAGGGATTTTTCATTTTTAGGCGAAGCTGCAAACTTGTTTGCAAAGCTGAGGAGAAAAAAGAAAAAGACCGTGTGAACGAAGTGAACCCAGGGATTTGTTGTTAAGCCCCCCCTAAACAGGATCACGCCAGTAATCCTGTCCCTGGTACAAAGCAAATTGAAATGGTGAAATGGTGAAAACTGTTCCGCCATTTTGCATTTTACCATCTTGCCATATTCACAAATTCTTTCTACCTTTGTTTTGAAAGAAATATTGATATGAAATCCAAAAAACTTAAACATATAGATTTTACGGCAATTATTGAAAAAAGCGAGGATGGCTGGTTTGTCGGACAACTGGAAGAGTTTCCCGATGTTATTTCACAAGGTAAAATCATAGAGGAACTGAAAATTAATCTTCAGGATGCGCTGGAACTCATCATTTCTCATCAGCGGGAAACAACCCTCAGCCTTTATCAAGGTAAGAAATTTATCCGTAGGAAACTGAGCTTTACCTGATGAAACGCAGGGAGTTTTTAAAACATCTTGCCTCACATAACTGCACTCTTGTCAGGGAAGGAGCGAATCATTCGATTTTCATTATTTTTGTAGAAAAATTTAGACTGTGATTTGTGGCGAGATTCATTTCAGTGACCATGTAATTTCTCAGATGTTCAGGAGAAGCATCTCTTTGGAAGAAGTGAAATTTATTTTAAAAGGAGGTGAATTAATCAGGGAATATCAAGATGATAAACCATATCCAAGTTTTCTTCTTCTTGGATTTATTGATCATCGGCCGTTGCATCTCCTTGTCGCAAAAGATATTGAAACGGAAAATTGCATCATGGTCACTGTTTATGAACCCGATAAGAATGTTTGGTCAACTGATTTTAAAACAAAAACCCGGTAATATGAAATGCGTTATTTGCAAAACAGGAACAATGCTCAATGGGGAAGTGACAGTGACACTCGAAAAGAATGGCTCAATCATCCTTATCAAAGAAGTTCCGGCATTTGTTTGTGATGTCTGTGAGCATTATTACCTGGATGAAACAATCACAGGAGAAGTTCTAAAAAGAGGAAAGGATGCTCTTTCAAAAGGTGCCGAACTTGAAGTTCTGAAGTTAAAAGTGGCATGATATCATTTTATGTAAATTGTCAATAAAATCAACCACTTTAGCGAAATCGATTATACTCTGACGGTTAGATAATTCGTTAGAGTAGTCTACTGAGACAGACCCATTTTTTTTACCATATTTGTAACGTGCAAAAATTTTGTGGAAATGGTAAAGAATGAATCCAGGTTTGTTGTTACGATTGCAGGAAAGGAAATAGAGGCCGATCGTCCGGAGCCTATTGTATCTGACATTGATGTGATTCCATACAACCGCCGAATGGGCCCCCGGGTTGCCGTTGATGCATTGGTTGACGGAGCCTTTGTTTTGCCAGTCGATTTCTATAGCAGCGGTCTTGCTATATTAAATGAGTTAAAGAGATTCCTTGAAACCAAATACACAGATGCTTCATTTCAGGGACAACGGGATCTTCGTTCAGTCTTTCGTGAACTTTCACATAGGTTATTGCTCGAAGTAAGCAACAATAGATTACGTGTAAAAAAAGCGCCGGAAATAGGCTGGCTGAAACAATTATATCCGGAATTAAATGATTTTCTGTTACCCCTTCCACAAATCCAGGGCTTAAACAGTTCATGGCAATGGCACCAGAAAGGAATTTCTATTCCTGTACTTGAGAGGAAAATTCATCCCTTCTACGGAACATATTTTCCTACCCGTTTTGAACATCTGAAACTTTTTGAAACGTGGTTAAAGCAATATAAAGGAGAGAAAAAATCAGCTTTTGATATTGGAGCTGGCTGCGGAGTGCTCTCTTTTCAGTTACTGAAACATGGGTTCGGAAAGGTATACGCAACGGATTCCAATCCAAATGCAATTATTGGATTAACTGAAGATCTGACTAAAAACAGGCTGGTTTCTAAAATAGATCTGAAGCATGGCGATTTGTTTGTCCAACCAGATAGTAAAACAGAACTTATTGTATTTAATCCCCCCTGGCTTCCTGCCTCTCATCAATTGGAAGGGATGGATAGAGCCATTTATTATGATGCCAGTCTGTTTCCCCGTTTTTTCGCTGAAGCACCAAAATATCTGAAACCCGGTGGCAGGGTGGTTCTTTTATTTTCGAACCTGTTACAACTAATCAACCCTGGCGAGAGTCATCCTATTGAAAAAGAGTTATCCGGCAACGAACGACTCACAAAGGAATTATTTATGCAGATGAAGGTTGGTACGGCTTCAAAAAAGACAACCAGAGACCAAAACTGGCGTGCTCACGAACATGTAGAATTGTGGGTATTAAGAAACTAATCGCAAGACTAAAGCAACTATTCCACAATTAGTTGTTAATAAAGTATGTGAACCATTCATTGGGATGGGAAGAATTATGCACAAATTTGTCTTTTTATTAACATTAAATAATCTCTTCAACCTTAAATGAAGATACTCCGAATAATTTTCCTATTGTATGGGATTCTTTTTGGGGTAGTTTCTATAGGTCAAACGATTAATGCTGGAAATGATACAATCATTTGTCCTGGAGGGACGGCCTCACTGAGTGCAGAGTTAACCGGCGGAAGTTACGGGACATCAAGCTATTCATTTCAGATCATTCCATACAATCCTATGCCTTTTACAGGCGGAACCCTGATAGATACAGCTTTCCAGGGGTGTACTGCAAGCGAAAATGATGATTGCTGGGCAGGCCCATATGATATCGGGTTCAGTTTCTGTTTCTTTAATCAATATTATACGCAATTCTGGGTTGGCTCAAACGGTTGGATAGGATTCACGGATCCATCAGGTCATAACTGGACGACCTATACCTCCGCGCCAATTCCGAATACAGATCCGCTTGTTCCGAAAAACTGCATCATGGCCCCCTGGGAAGACTGGTTCCCCTCTATAACCTCTCCAAACGTTTATTATTACCTGTCGGGAACAGCACCTAACCGGAAACTTGTGGTATACTGGATTGATTGCCCTATGTTTACCTGTCCATGGACGCCAGGCACGTTTCAAATTGTCATCAACGAACAAAACAGTGTGATTGAAAACAACATCGCCAACAAATCTATATGTAATTTTCACACTGCAACACAAGGAGTACACAATATCGACGGCACTGTCGGGTTTACTGCTTCCGGAAGAAATTCAACTGTTTGGGCAACTAACAATGAAAGTACCCGGTTCATTCCCAGCGGGATCTCATGGTATTCGGGGGGATACCCGGGGGGGGCATTTTTAGCATACGGACCAACGCTGAAAGTCTCGCCGGCTGTTAACACAACCTATACAGCTGTAGTCGAAACCTGTGGAGGCATTATTGTTACAGATACCGTAACTGTCTTAATAATAGATGCCGGCTTCAATTATCCCCAGGCAGAATATTGCCGGAGCGATCCCGACCCTTTACCCGTCATACTGCAACCAGGAGGCACATTTACCTCCGCACCTCCCGGCCTGATTTTCATCAATCCGGGAACCGGACAGATTGATTTGTCAGCCAGTGCAGCCGGAACCTATATTGTGACCTACACGATTACCAACACTTCCTGTACAGCTGTTTCACAATGGCCGGTAACCATCATTGATGGACCAGGTCCGCCAGTTCCGTTGAACAACCCTGTTTTCCGCTGTGGCCCGGGTCTTGTACAATTGGAGGTAATACAGCAACCAGGGGAAACCATCTCATGGTATGATGCACCCATCGGGGGAAATCTGCTGCCTTACGTGGGAGCTTCAATCAGCGTAGTGATCTCATCTACTACTCATTTTTACCCCCAGGCAACAAATACAATTACAGGCTGTATTGGTTTAACACGCGGCGATATCACGGCAACCTTGAAACCAATCCCGGAAGTCAATAATTCTGTTCTGCTGTTCAACCGGTGCTCGGGAAAAGCGACCAATATATTTCTTAGTTCCACCCTCCCCGGAAGCACATTCTCCTGGACAGCAACTGCCTCATCCGGGAACCTTACCGGATATTTTGATGATTCGGGGACATCTATTGTCCAAACCATTCATAATTCCGGTATCAATATTGATACAGTCTATTATGAAGTTACTCCCGAAGCAGATGGTTGTACGGGAAGTCCGGTCATCTTCAAAGTAGCTGTTACTCCACTCCCTTTATTGACAAACAACCCGACGGACACCTCTATCTGTAACGGACAACCTACCGGATTAACCCTGCATTCAAATATCGTCGGGGGGACATTTACCTGGGACTGCACACAAACATCGGGAAGTTTGACAGGTTGGGCCGCCAATCCCGGGCCCGGAGCCACAACCATCAATCAAACTCTTTTCTTAGCCGGCGTCATCACCGATTCCGTCGTGTATCACATAACTCCTGAAGCTAATGGTTGCCCTGGCCCTATAACCGATTTCAACGTGATTGTCAACCCTATTCCTGAAGTAACGGTTCACCCCATGTTCGATTCGATATGTTCAGAAGAGACTACCAATATCCTGTTGACATCAACGTTGCCTGCAACAGCTTTCACCTGGACCTCTGCGCAGGGTGTGGGGAATGTCACTGGTAATACCAGCAACTCCGGTAACCTCATTACCGACCAACTTTTCAACACACTAACTACACCGGGGAGCATTCTCTATACGATCAGTCCCTCTACCAGTTCCTGTGCCGGCGAAGATACCACATTCACCATGTGGGCAAAACCGCTGCCTCACTTTACCAACACTCCCAAAGATACAGCAATATGCAGTGGACAGGCAACAGGTTTGACCCTTCAATCGGATGTTACTAACACCCTCTTTACCTGGACTGCCACAGGGTCTTCGGCACAGATATCCGGTTATTCTGATCAAACCACTCCAACCACCCTGTTGGACCAGACATTAACTAATTCGGGGTATTCCATTGAATGGGTGACCTATCAGATCTCCCCTACAGCGGCTGGTTGCCCGGGGCCGGACTCCAATTATGTGGTTACCGTCTTTCCTGTTCCCGACCTCTCCAACAATCCACCCGATAAAACCATCTGCAGCTGGGAATCAACCGGGATTAACCTGACTTCAAACATACCCGGGACATTGTTTACCTGGACAGCAACCGCATCTTCCGCTTTTATTTCAGGGTATTCCAATAATACAACCAGCCCTGCGACGGTAATCAACCAGTCACTCATCAATTCAGGAACTGATATTGAGTGGGTAACCTACCATATCACTCCTTCGGCAAATGGGTGTGATGGAGTGGTGACAGACTTCACCGTGACGGTTTATCCGATGCCTGATCTCACTACAGACCCACTGGCAAAGGAGATCTGCAACAACAATTCAACAAACATTCTCCTGACCTCAAGTGTGACCGGAACTCTTTTTACCTGGAGTGCATTCGGCTCCTCCGCAAACATAACCGGGTATTCCGACAACCTCACCAATCCTGTGACGCTTATTGACCAAAACCTGATAAACTCAGGGTCGGTCAATGAAACCGTGACCTATCGCATTGTGCCCCAACTCAATGGATGTTCAGGAGACACCAGCAACTATGTAGTTACAGGCATACCTTCTGCTTACCTTTCCAACAACCCGCTGGATACCGCTATCTGCAGCAACCAACTCACCGGGATACATCTTCAATCAAATGTTCCCGGAACCCAGTTTACCTGGTACGCTACGGGATCATCAATCCTTGTTTCCGGATACTCCAACAGTACATCACCTGACACGCTAATCAATCAAACCCTGGTTAATTCGGGGTTCAGTACCGAGACCGTTACCTATCACATCACACCGGAAAACAGCGGTTGCCCTGGTTCTAACACCGATTTCAACGTGATTGTTAATCCTGTCCCGAAAGTTTCTCTTCAGTCCATACCCGATTCAATCTGCTCGGCGGAGACCACAAACCTCCAGTTGATAGGTACTGTTTCCGGAACAAGCTTTTCCTGGACTGCTGCCCAGGGAGTAGGAAATATTTCAGGATTCAGTAATGGTGCCGGTAGCCTCATTGCCCAACAACTGTCAAACCCTCTTTTAACGCCAGGCAGTATATTGTATACCATTACTCCGCAGACATCTGCCTGTATTGGAAGCGACTCAGTTGTAACACAATGGGTAAAACCCATACCCGCCCTTACCAACAATCCATTGGATACCACGATCTGCGATGGGGAATTCACAGCCTTGTCCCTCCAATCCAATGTTCCGGGGACTCAGTTTACCTGGACTGCCACCGGATCCTCAATCCAGATTACCGGTTACTCAAACAGTACTTCACCTGCAACTGTTATTAACCAATCACTGGTAAATTCGGGATTTGATACCGAGACTGTCACCTACCACATTGAGCCTGAGAATACAGGGTGTCAGGGATCGCTCAGCGACTACGCGGTCAATGTTTTCCCTGTTCCGGATGTGTTTTTCCTGCCAAATGGAGAGACCCTTTGCGAAGGAGAGATCTCGAACCTCTCCCTGCAATCTCATGTTACCGGGACATCGTTTGACTGGACGGCAACTGCATCGTCTCCCAACCTCTCCGGTTTTTCCGACGGGTCAGGTGACCTGATAGCACAAACTATTGACAATTCAGGTAAAACCATTGAATTCGTAACGTATCAGGTCACACCTGCAGCGAACGGATGTCCTCCCGGTATCCAGATGCCGGTAGTCCTCACTGTCGTCCCCCGGCCGGTCATTACCAACACCACAACAGGGTTTGAGCAATGCAACAACACTTCCACGTCGATTTCACTGGAGAGTGATAATCCAGGCTCAACCTTTGCCTGGAGAGCATTCGGAACTTCCCTGAATGTTGCAGGATACAGCAATGGCATCGGAGAGAATATTATCCAATCTTTAACCAACAGTGGATATACCATTGATACCGTCAAATACCGGGTGGCAGCCACCGCTAATGGTTGTCCCGGGGATTCCACCGATTTAGAAGTCACCGTTTTTCCGGTTGCTGATATAACCTTCGCACCGAATGGGCAGGCCATCTGTAGTGGCCAAACAACAGGTCTGGACTTGCAATCACAGGTAATTGGGGCAACATTCACCTGGACGGCAACCGGCAGCGATCCGGATGTATCGGGATTTGCTTCAGGATCGGGTAGTTCCATCCAGCAAACATTGATAAATTCGGGATACATGCTTCCGTGGGTAACTTACCAGGTAACTCCCACAATTAATGGATGCACAGGAATACCTGACTCGGCGGTAGTCAATGTGAATCCATTGCCTGTTGTCTCCCTGACACCTTGTTTTGATACCCTTACAACCACCGATGCACAACCCATCCGGCTTCAGGGTGGGATTCCACGTGGCGGCCTCTTTTCCGGGCCAGGAGTAGATCCGGTAACCGGAACCTTTAATCCCGGAATCGCTGGTGTCGGAACCCATCAGGTCAATTATACCTATATAAACGATTACAGTTGTTCTGACTCATCTTTTGCCTCCATTAACGTATATCAATCCATTTTTCTCAACTGTGGAGATCCCTTAACCGATATCCGTGATAACCAGACCTACCCCACAGTAGATATAAACGGACAATGCTGGATGGCAGTCGACCTCAATTTCGGTAACGGCATCCTCTCTTCCCAGATGCAGCGTGATAACTGCGTGAACGAAAAGTACTGCTACAGCGACAACCCCGTCAACTGCATCACATATGGAGCCCTCTACCAGTGGGATGAAGTGATGCGGTATACAGAGGACAGCGATGTGCAGGGCATGTGCCCCCCTGGCTGGCATATCCCTTCTGAACCCGAATGGAATACACTGTTCTCCTTTTACATTTCGAATGCTTATGCCGGAGATGCCCTGAAATCAGGAGGTTCATCAGGCTTCAACACAGTTACATCGGGCATCCGCTTCCTAAATGATATCTGGAAATTTCCAATCAACGACACGATCCTGCAATCGAAACTCTATTGGTCTTCCTCCATGCACGGTTTGCAAAAAGCATGGGCCCATGGCATGAATGAGGTAGTTGCAAACACAGATTATACCCCCAGCGTCTCTTTCTATCCCGGTATGCGAAATAATGCATTTGCGGTAAGATGTATCAGGGATTAATCCATTTTTTCTATCTTTGCTCCGATGAATCGTTGGCTGGCCATACTGATCCTTAGCTTTGGAACTGCAATCCTGGTTGCATACGCAGCTATTCCCCACCATCACCACGAAGGGGCAGTATGCTATCATCATGATGAGGAGAGGGGGCATACCCAGGAAGCCTCCCATCAGCATGGCCCTCTTCATCCAATCGATTTCAACTGCTCACTGAAGCAGCTTTTTATCGCCCCGACGGGGAAAAAAGTGATCATTCCTGATCCGTTATATGTTACCTGGAATCAAACTACCTTTTCCGGCATAGCTCTATTGCAAAATATAGATCTTTCGCCTGATCTCTTTCCCTTAAAATTACTTTCATATTCTACCGAACAGGATCTACCTGATCCGGTAATCATCCTTTCCGGCCCACGGGCACCTCCTTCCTGCTAAACAGAATCTCTAGCTAATCTTAGCGCTCTTCGTGTCTTGGCGTCTTGGCGTCTTGGCGGTATAAGTCTTTGTAGAATTGGGTTTTATGCGAACGAGACATCACCGCGAAGACGCAAAAACGCGAAGAGTACAAACTATTTTGAAATCAAATTATTTACTATGAAATACGGAATTATTTTGTTGTTGTTGTTGCTTCTGGCGGGATGCCAGCCAAAGCAAACGGACACCCACGATCACGAAAGTGAATCAGGTACGCATGAAGCCTCCTCTTCCCGCGTAACGCTCTTTGCCGACAGTCTCGAGCTCTTCATGGAGTATGAACCGCTGGTCAAAGATGAGGAGGCCGGCTTCCTGGCACATCTCACCATCCTGAATGACGACTATCAGCCTTTGGAGGGGTCAACAGTTGTATTATATGTTTCCCGTGATGGGAACACAGCAACAATCCCGTTTGAAGCCGAAGATGTTCCCGGCATCTATCATGCCGTATATATACCATCAGAAGATGGGCTCTACACGATATCAGTTGAAGCGCTGTTCCATGGTAAACCAGTCGTGTTTAACCTTGATACGGTTCCCGTCTACCACTGTGATCACGATGTGCCCGCAGTAGTTGAGGAGCAAGGAAACCTGATCACATACACCAAGGAGCAGGCATGGAAGACCGATTTCTCAACAGAACCTGTTGTTCGCAGACCTTTTCACCAGATTATCAAGACCAGCGGGCAGGTGCTGCCGGCACGTGGCGATGAGATGATGATACCTGCCACCGCCTCCGGCATGGTAGAGTCGGGAAGCATCGACCTGCTTACCGGCATCCGGGTACAAAAAGATCAGTGGCTTTTTACCATTATAACAACCGATTTGTCGGAGGATAACCTGCAGACACAAATCTCACTTGCATCAACTGCCCTTGAAAAAGCTACCTCCGATTTCAAACGGGCTGAAGAGCTGATCAAAGAGAATATCATCTCAAGGAAGGATTATCTGGCAGCTCAAACAACCTTGAATGAAGCAACAACAAGGTATGAAGCCCTAACCCATAATGTTACATCGGATGGGAAACAGATCTTCTCCCCCATCAGCGGCTATCTTAAAACTGTGTATGTCCATGAGGGGGACTATGTGTCGGTAGGACAACCCCTGGCGATGGTATCCCAAAACCGCCGACTTGTACTGAAAGCCGACGTTTCGCCACGCTACTCATCAAAACTCCCGGGAGTGGTATCGGCCAGCTTTAAAACGCTCTACAATAACGAAGTGCATGATATCAAGGAGTTGGGAGGGAAATTGGTCTCGTTCGGCAAGACTGCAGATAACTATACCTTTTACACACCTGTTTTTTTCGAATTCGATAACAAGGGAGAAATTGTCCCTGGCTCATTTGCCGAGGTTTACCTTAAATTAGCTTCAAACCCGTCGGCCCTCTCTATTCCTCTGACTGCTCTCACCGATGAAGCTGGAACACTCTATGTATATGTCCAGAACGATGGAGAACTGTTTGAAAAGCGGGAGGTGAAAACCGGAGAAAACGATGGCCGGAACGTTATCATCCTCAGTGGCATCAGCGAAGGCGAACGGGTAGTGACAACAGGAGCCATTCAGGTTAAGATGGCATCACTTACATCAACTATTCCTCACGGACATGCACATTAACAGGAGGAAGCCATGGTAAACAAACTCATCAAGTTAGCGCTCGAAAACCGGTTCATTACACTCTTTGCCGGCGTAATCCTCACCATTGCAGGAGCCATCACCGCCTGGCACATGGAGGTAGATATATTCCCCGATCTTACCGCACCTACTGTTGTGGTGATGACGGAAGCCCCGGGGATGGCATCCGAAGAGGTGGAACGGCTCGTTACACTGCAGATCGAAACTTCAGTTAACGGAGCCACCAATGTAAGGAGGGTTCGTTCCTCATCAACCACAGGCTTCTCCGTAATCTGGGTTGAATTCGACTGGGGAACAGACATTTACCGTGCCCGTCAAATCGTAAACGAAAAGCTGACCGGTGTTACCGAACGCCTGCCTGAAGGAGTCGGGATCCCTACTCTTGGAGCACAGTCATCACTGTTAGCCGAAGCAATGATAATCGGACTGACAGCAGATACCACCAGCCTGATGGAGTTGCGTACGCTGGCCGACTGGTCTATCCGCCCTCCGCTGCTTTCTATACCGGGAGTAGCTCAGATCACTGTGATTGGCGGCGAGATCATGGAGTACCAGATCCAGGCCAACCCTCAGAAGATGAACTACTTCGACGTCACTCTGCGAGAGCTGCTGGATGCTGTTGAGAACCTGAACATCAACGCGTCGGGCGGCATCCTGAACCAGTATGGCAACGAATATACGATCCGCGCCCTGCTGCGTACCTCCGATCCGGCAGAACTGGGGAAGGCGGTGATCAAGAATGTGAAAGGGACCCCTGTGAAAATTGAAGATGTTGCCGAGGTTATGATCGGGGCCAAATCGCCGAAACTCGGGACGGCATCCGAACGCGGGAAGCCGGCAGTGCTTCTATCGGTAAACAAGCAGCCACATACCAACACGGTGGAGCTGACAAAGCACCTTGATCAGGCAGTGGAAGAGATCCAGAAGACACTTCCACCGGATGTCCATCTCTCAACCAACATCTTCAGGCAGGCCAGCTTCATAGAAAACGCTATTGCCAATGTAGAAAAAGCGATCATGGAGGGAGCCCTGTTCCTGGTTGTTATTCTTTTTCTATTTCTTAATAACTGGAAGTCGGCAGTCATCTCGCTACTGGCTCTGCCCCTCTCGCTTTTCATGGCAATCCTTACCCTCAACAG
>ERZ890953.661-NODE-661-length-19255-cov-5.443750_pt1 | contig 19255 bp, 14 predicted proteins | sample MGYA00521264_ERZ890953 | MGnify/ENA primary metagenome ERZ890953 (study PRJEB32303, sample SAMEA104408629) | aquatic metagenome | biome: Brackish water; feature: Chemocline; material: water | place: Baltic Sea | collected 2014-10-26T21:54:00 | depth 200 m ...
CTGATGCAACACCGTCACCTCGCTGGCAATAGAACGTACAAAATCCATATCATGTTCAACCACCACGACCGAGTGATCACCGGCTAACTCATTTAACAGTTCAGCTGTTTTATCCATTTCCTGGTGGGTCATACCGGATACCGGTTCATCAACCAGCAGTAAGCGGGGTTCCTGCATCACCAGCATGGCAATTTCCAGCCATTGCTTCTGTCCGTGCGATAACATTGCTGCTGGTGAAAACTTTAAATCGATCAGCCCGGCCTGTAATAAAATCTCATCGATACGGTCAATCTGTTCGGCAGACAATACCGCCGTCAGGGTATGCCACACACCTTTATTGGCAGCCATCGCCAGTTCCAGATTTTCGAACACAGTGTGATGCTCAAACACTGTTGGTTTCTGGAACTTTCTTCCTATACCAATTTTCGCTATTTCCGGCTCACTATACTTTAACAGGTCTATATCCTGCCCGAAAAACACCGTACCGGTATCCGGTGTTGTTTTACCGGTGATTATATCCATCAGGGTTGTTTTCCCTGCACCATTGGGGCCGATAATGCAGCGCAGCTCACCTTCCTTAATATACAGATTGAGATTATTGATTGCCTTGAAACCATCGAAGCTGACCGACAGATCTTCTACGTATAATATAAAGCCTTTTGATGTATCCGGAACCAGTTCATCGGGATTAACCATAAAATCAAACACACGATCGCGTTGAGCGAAGCTTCTTAAACCATCTAAACCCGTCATTTTGCTTCTCCTTCAACTGCTGCCTTCATACTTTCATCGGGAATTGATTCTGCGCCTTTAGTTTTACGCTTGAAGTAACCCATAACGCCTTGTGGAGCTAAAATAGTAACCAGAATAAACAGCCCGCCTAAACCAAATAACCAGATTTCTGGAAACGCACCAGTGAAATAGCTTTTCGCATAATTCACCAGCAAAGCACCTAATACGGCACCAAATAAGGTTGCGCGTCCGCCTACCGCAACCCATACCACGATTTCTATCGAATTAATGGGGGAGAATTCTGAAGGATTAATAATACCCACCTGTGGCACATATAAAGCACCTGCAATTCCGGCCAGCACCGCCGAAAAAGTAAACACCCATAACTTGAAAAAATCGACGCGGTATCCGATAAACCGTACCCTGTCTTCACTATCACGGATCGCCACACTGACCCGTCCTAATTTCGAATTCACTATATATCGACAGGAAAGGTAACCGAGTGCCAATGCAATAGCTGAACTCACAAACAGAGCAACTCTGACGCCATCAGATTGCAATGAAAAACCGAGTATCTCCTTGAAATCGGTTAAACCATTGTTACCGCCAAAGCCCATTTCATTACGGAAAAAAGCCAGCAGTAAGGCGTACGTCATTGCCTGGGTAATAATCGACAGATACACACCGGTGACTCGTGATTTGAATGCCAGCCAGCCAAATACGAAGGCTAGTAACCCCGGTGCCAGGACTACCATGATCATGGCAAACCAGAATTGATCGAAGCCTAACCAGAACCAGGGTAGTTCCTGCCAGTTTAAAAAAACCATAAAGTCAGGCAATAGTGGATTTCCATACACACCGCGATCACCAATCTGTCGCATCAGGTACATCCCCATCGCATAACCACCCAGTGCAAAAAAAGCACCGTGTCCCAGGCTTAAAATACCCAGATAACCCCATACCAGATCTACCGAAATAGCCAGCAGCGCATAAGTCAGGTACTTACCCAGCAAGGTAACGGTAAAAATGGAAACATGAAAACTGTTACCTTGCGGTATCAACAGGTGAGCAATCGCCACATAGGCGGTGATAACTGCCAGCAGAGCCAGAAAAACTTTTCCACCAAAATCACTTTTCATCAATTTATTAATCATTACTCTGCCGCCCTGCCCTTTTGAGGAAACAGACCACGGGGTCGCTTCTGAATAAACAGGATGATAAATATCAGCACCAGAATTTTAGATAACACGGCTCCGGTAGCCGGTTCCAGAAACTTGCCGACTACACCCAGCGATAAGCCACTAATCAGTGTTCCAAACAGGTTGCCCACACCACCAAAAACTACCACCATGAAGGAATCTACAATATATGCCTGCCCCAGATTGGGGCCTACATTAGTAATCTGGCTCAATGCCACACCGGCCACGCCGGCAATACCCGAGCCCAGACCAAAAGTCATCGCATCTACCCATTCCGATTTTATACCCATGGCCCTCGCCATGGCACGATTTTGCGAAACCGCACGAACATGCAGCCCCAGGGATGTCTTTTTCATCACCAGGTATAACAGTGCAAATACAATCAGGCAGAATACAAATATATACAGCCGGTTATAAGTAATAGATAGCAATGAATTAATCTGCATCGAACCACTCATCCATTCAGGCGTTTCCACCGAGCGGTTGAGTGGTGAAAAAATACTCCTGACCGTTTGTTGTAAGACCAGGCTGATACCAAAGGTAGCCAACAGAGTTTCCAGCGGGCGCCCATACAGAAAACGTATCACGCCTCGTTCAATCGCAATACCGACTAATGCAGAGACCATAAAGGCCGCCGGAATGGATATTATAATAGATGCACCAATATGGTCCGGCATCAGTAACTGAACCACGTAAGTGGTATAGGCTCCAATCATGATCAGTTCACCATGAGCCATGTTAATAACGCCCATAACACCGAAGGTGATCGCCAGACCTATCGCTGCCAGCGCAAGAACGGATCCCAGGCTCAGGCCAAAGAATAAGGTTTCCACGTAACCGAACATTGAAACACGTTGTTCAATTTTTTCTATCACCTTAGCGGCTGCAGCAACTACCTGTTTATTATCGCTGGCAGCAACCAGTCGCTTTAACCCGCTTAAAACCAACGGGTTTAAATTTCCATCCAGCTGACTTATGGATTCTAACTGGGTATCAACTGAACCAGACTCAAGTGCTGCAAAAGCCAGCACAATGTCGATGGTTTCATTTACCTGTCGATCAGTTTCCCCGGCCTGGATTAATTTGAGTTTTTGCACGGTAGCCTGATTAGCTTTCCCAATCAGACCTTCAACCGCAATTTGCCGTTGTTTTGCATCTTCATGATACAACTTGATACTGGCTAATTCGATTTTTAACTGATTGCGTAATTCATTATTAATACCTATTTTCTTTGCCTTACGTTTACTGACCAGCCCCAGATCTTCGGCAGTTAAGGCATCCGTAAGGCGTACTTTGGAGCCGTCCCTTGTTACATAAACAATACGTTTATCTTTTTTTATGTAATACAGGTCACCCTGCAAAATATCATTTAACAGGGTCTCAGTTTTTTCATGCCCGCTAAGTGCCAGCAGACTGATAGCCTGAGATTTGTCATCAAAATTAGAGGACGTCAATAAAGCAAATGACTGTTCCAGTTTTGATGAATCTGCATGACCGAGGTTAAACAGTAGCGTACAGACAACGAACATTAATGAAATAATTGATCGCATAATTTGAAATATTTTATTGAGTGTAAGCAGGCAGTGATTAAACACCTGTAAGAAAGTAACGGAAGCGGGACTAATGCCTCACTCCCGTAAAGTTATCAGGGTTGATAATCCAACCCTGATTTACTCACCATTCAGTCTAGAAATTCTGACCTGAACATTTTGCGGATTTAACATTGTAGTTACCGCAACTCAGAGGCGCTCTCCAGTCGGCTATAATATCTTTCGAACCCGGCAGATAATCTGACCATGCATCACCGGCAACCAGACCTTCAGTTTTCCATACTGTCTCAAACTGTCCATCATCCTGAATTTCACCAATCAATACCGGCTTGGTGATGTGATGATTTGGCATCATGGCTGATAATCCACCCGTCAGGTTAGGCACTGCCACACCAATGATGGCATCCTGTACTGCTGAAGGATCGGTAGTTCCTGCTTTCTTAACTGCTTCTATCCACATCTTGAAACCAATGTAATGCGCTTCCATCGGGTCATTCGATACACGTTTGTCGCTCTTGATATAACTCTGCCACTTGGCGATGAACTCATCATTTTCAGGCGCATCAACACTCATGAAATAATTCCATGCTGCAAGATGGCCGACCAGAGGCTTGGTATCAATACCGGACAGTTCTTCTTCACCTACCGAGAATGCTACAACCGGAATATCATTGGCTGAAATATTCTGATTTCCCAGCTCTTTATAAAATGGTACGTTGGCATCACCGTTAATAGTTGAAACAACCGCTGTTTTCTTACCCGTTGAGCCAAATTTCTTCACATCAGAAACGATACTCTGCCAGTCAGAATGACCGAAAGGCGTGTAATTGATCATGATATCAGAACTCTTTACACCCTTAGCTTTCAGGTATGCTTCCAGAATTTTGTTTGTGGTACGTGGATATACATAGTCAGTACCAGCCAGCACCCAGCGCTTTACACCGACTTCATTCATCAGGTAATCAACCGCAGGTATTGCCTGCTGGTTTGGCGCTGCGCCAGTGTAAAAAACATTTTTAGAAGACTCTTCGCCTTCATATTGAACAGGATAAAATAAAATACTGTTCAGCTCTTCAAAAACGGGTAACACCGATTTACGTGATACCGATGTCCAGCAACCAAAAGTAGCAGCCACCTTATCTTTTGAAATCAGTTCGCGTGCCTTTTCAGCGAATAAAGGCCAGTTAGAAGCTGGATCAACAACCACAGCCTCGAGCTGTTTTCCCAATAAACCGCCTTTTTCGTTTTGATCTTCAATCAGCATCAGCATGGTATCTTTCAGCGTGGTTTCACTGATCGCCATAGTGCCGGACAGGGAATGCAGAATACCGACTTTAATAGTATCTGCGGCATAAGCTGTATTCAGAGCAACAGAACAGGCTAAAGCTAGCGTGGTAACTTTCAGGGATTGCAGTTTTGACATGTATTCTCTCCTAGTTTAAGTAATTTGGAATCCCGGATTACATATCAAACATTATGCCAATAATTATTTAACTAATATTATTCAACCACTTAACAAATAAAAAGATTCAACTAGTGCTTACCCAGCTACAATTAAATCCGAGAACGGCCTTATTTGGTGCGTAATAAAAATACCTGCACCTTAAAGAGGCATGCGACCCCGGTTAATGACAATCAGGATCCAGCTTGAGAGCATTTTTTTATTGGCAGTTAATTATAAGCATTAAAATTACCTCTCGCAAAGGCACGAAGAACACAAAATTTAGAGGAAAGCGGATAACTTAGTTATTGTTCAAATTACCCTTTGTCAGAAACCATTCTCTTTAAAAACTGGAAAATGTCGTGCACAGGGTACCCGGAGTTAGCACAATTTAGAACGAGTTTAGTAACCGTCCAATCATATAATGAATAGCATCATTCATTTCGTTTTGACTAAATGAAAAATAATGACCGTGAATGAATTTATGCTGGTTTCCGTTCAGCGCGCTATTAATCAGATATTCAGTAACATCTTGATCAGCCGGCAGACCTTCAACTGCAGCCAGCACCCAGTTTAAATTTTTTTATACTCATTTTTTATTTATTAAGTATGTCACCAGAAATAAAATTTGTTTTTTAAAAAATTAATCTTTAAACTCCCGCACATCCTTGGGGGTGGTCTTGACGATCTGAGATGCTAGATAATTAGCGAACCCTTCGAACCTGATCCGGTTAATGCCGGCGTAGGGATAGGAAATTTTTTACCTATACTTTTCGCATTTGCATTCCGGGTCTCCTATTTTTTTTGGAGGCTCTTTTGAAAATACACTCATTCACCCGTTTTATTCTGTCACTCAGTTTACTCAGCTCAAGCTGTATAACTTCTGCTGACGACATAGAAGAAGTCATTGTCACTGCCGATTTTTATCAAACTCCCCTGCTGCAAGTCAACGGTAGTGTAAGCGTTTTTAATGCCGAACAAATCCAGCAGCGAAGTGCTGACCACCTCGAACAGCTTTTCAACCTGGCACCAAATGTCAATTATGCATCCGGTGCATCACGCGGTCGTTATATCCAAATTAGAGGTATTGGTGAACGTTCTCAGTTTATCGATCCGGTAAACCCATCGGTCGGGGTACTTATTGATGGTATTGATTTCACCGGCATTAGTACGGCCGCATCGCTGCTGGATGTAGCACAGGTGGAAATTTTGCGGGGGCCGCAAGGCACACTGTATGGTGCCAATGCTCTTGCTGGCCTGGTTAATATCACCACCAATGAAGCTTCTGCGGAACGCAATGGTGTGGCTGAGTTAAACATCGCCGACTACGGCACTCATAAACTCTCGGTGGCAACCGGTGGTGCCCTGACCGACAACCTGAACTATCGCATTGCTGCGCAAAATACTGCGAGTGATGGTTACATTGAAAATACTTACCTCGGTCGTGACAACACCAATAATATCGATGAATCGACTTTACGCGTAAAATTGGGCTGGAAGGTTAATGACATACTAACGCTCGATTTCACCGGCCTGGTGGCGGATATCGATAATGGATACGATGCTTTTTCACTCGACAATACGCGTCAGACCCTGTCCGACCAGCCGGGTACAGACAGTCAGCAAACTAATGCAGCCGCCATTAAAGCCTCATGGAGTTTGACTGATTCAATAGACCTGATCGCCAGTGCGGGATATGCGGATTCTGAACTAGAGTATGGTTATGATGAAGACTGGGCTTATCCAGGTTTATGTACTGACTTCAGCTGTACCTATGGCTCTACTGACGGATATTCATGGTACGACAATTACATTCGTAACAATAAAAATAACACTATAGACATTAGAGCAGTTTCTAAAAATGCAGATAGCGGGGCGAAATGGATAGCTGGTTTCTATCTACGAGATCAACAAGTTGATCTGAACAGAATTCATAGCAAAACCTCCGATGGAGTCATAGATGTTTTTAGTAGCCAATACTCAACAGAGAATCTGGCACTATACGGACAAATCGACCTACCTCTAACTGATCGCCTTAAAGTGATCGCCGGTTTACGCCTGGAAAACTTTCAGGCTGACTACTCTGACACGGAAGATTTTTATGCAACTCCCGAGGAAAATCTTTCAGGCGGAAAACTGGGACTGGAATATCAGTTAGATAAAAGCAGGATGATATACGGCCTGGTCTCTCGCGGTTACAAAGCAGGTGGCTTCAATGCCAACAATGAGGTCCCGGAAGATCGACGTGAATTCAAAGCTGAAACATTATGGAACTACGAAGCCGGTATCAAGGGGCGTTTTCTTGAGGGTAAATTACAGGCTTCAGTCTCTGTATTTTACCAGGATAGAAAGGATATACAGGCTAAACAATACTTTGCTATTCAAGATCTCTCGATAAGTTCCGGGACTTCTTTTGTCGATTTTATCGACAATGCCGCTAGCGGCTCGAACACAGGCATGGAAACCGAACTGATTTTAAAGGTGAATAATGAGCTTTCACTGTTTACTTCTTTAGGTTTATTACGCACAAAGTTTGACCGGTTTTCCTATTATGATGCTGATGGTAACGAAACCGTCAAAGATGGCAGAGATCAGGCACATGCACCACATTACCAGTATGCGCTAGGTGCTGATTATCAGTTCAAAGCTGACTGGATGCTGCATATAGAACTGGAAGGCAAGGATGAGTTTTATTTTTCAGACAGTCATGACCAGAAATCTGAGCCTTATAATTTACTCAATGCCCGATTAAATTATAGCCTGAATGACTGGGACCTGGCACTGTGGGTAAGAAATCTGACTGATGAAGAATACCAGGTCAGAGGGTTTGAATTTCCAAATGACCCAAGAGATGGCTGGGCCACTAACAGTTATACCCAACTCGGAGAACCAAGGGTTGTTGGCGTTAATGCTAAATATTATTTCTAACAGAACTCGTTAAATAATACCCTGAATTACTTTCTTCGTAACTATTCAGAGTAATTAAAAAGTCAAAAGTAGTTCACCACGAAGCGCACGAAAAACACGAAGGCAAGTCATTCGGGTGCATAGGTTTTTCAAAATTATGCAGACTTCTGGTTTATCGAGTTAGTTTTTATTGTCTTTTGTTTTACTTCGTGATCTTCGTGCGCTTCGTGGTGAAAAAATCTTTTAATTGTTCAAATATAGGAACTCGCTGAATAGTTACCTTTTTTCCAGGTTTAACCCTGCTGAGCCAACAGTTTAAGTTGAAACAAATTATTACGTTCTTCTTCTTCCAGACTGGATTCAATGTATTTTATGGTGCGTTTAAATCGGGGAATCACATTATACTTTAACGCATTGACCCTTTTTTGTGTTTTGCGCTGCTCTTCCAGTAAACGTCCTAATGCAGTTTCGATCTCAGCCAGTTTTGCGGCTTTAACCAGCATATCGGCAAAGCTGGAACGAGTTTCATCGAGACTCGCATCGGTCCCCAGAATTCCAACAGGCTGAAGCGGTAATTTACGTATTTCTACCGAAGGATATTGCACACTCATACTACGACGGGGCAACACTTTGGCTTCTATCGCCTCGGACATACCGACAGATAACTGTTGCAGGCGGAAACTTCCCATGCGCATTTGCAGTATGCTTAACCAGCGATAAGCCTCCGACATGGTCTCACGGGTAGATCTATTCAGCTGTCGATATTGTTTTAATTTCTCATACACAAGGCGCGTCAATAACTCACGTTTACGCTCCAGCAACCTGTAACCTTCATTTAAAAACAGCAGCCTGCGTTTCATATCCAGTAAGGAGCTTTTGGTCGGAGGGATATTGAGCCTGTCCTGCATTATCAGGAACCATCCCAATTATGGTACTTTTGCAAATCTTCATCTGATACCCGGCTTAGCGCAGCCGGCGGTAACAGCGACAGTAATTCCCAGGCCAGATCCAGTGTTTCGATAATGCTTCGGTCTTCATTACTACCCTGGTTAACAAAATCACTTTCGAAACGCCGCGCAAACTCGAGGTATTGACGGTCACGACCGGATAATTCTTCAGCGCCAATAATGGAAGCCAGGTTTCTGGAATCCATGGCGCGCGAATAAGCCGCGTACAACTGGCTGGCAACACGTGGATGATCCTCACGCGTGTCATCCTTGCCGATTCCATCTTTCATCAGGCGCGATAATGAGGGTGGCACATTAACCGGTGGGTACACCGATTTACTGTGTAATTCACGACTTAACACGATCTGCCCCTCAGTGATATAGCCTGTCAGATCGGGAATCGGATGGGTAATATCATCACTCGGCATGGATAGCACCGGTATCATGGTGATAGAGCCATGATGGTCATGCAACCTTCCCGCTCGTTCATAGATTTCAGCAAGATCAGAATACAGATAACCGGGATAACCCTTACGCGATGGCACATCCCCTTTTTCAGTGGCAATCTCGCGCAAAGCTTCGGCATAATTGGTCATATCGGTAATGACGACCAACACATGGTGATCCTGTTCAAATGCCAGGTACTCAGCCGCAGTTAATGCAGTTCTTGGCAAAATCAATCGTTCCATAGGGGGATCATTCGCCAGATTCATGAACATCACGACATTGCGTAATACTCCACTGGATTCAAACTCCTGCTCAAAGAATCGCGCATCTGAATGAGACACCCCAATGGCAGCGAACACAATCACAAAATTAGTGGAATCACCGGTTAATTTAGCCTGCCTTACAATTTGAGCAACGAGTTTATTATGAGGCAGCCCTGAACCAGAGAATATCGGCAGCTTCTGTCCACGAACCAGTGAGTTAAGACCATCAATGGTAGAAATTCCGGTCTGAATAAATTCACGCGGATAAGACCGGGCAGCAGGATTCACCGGTGAACCATTTACATTTCGTTGTATACTGGAAATTATCGGCGGACGTCCATCACGTGGTTCTCCGATACCATTGAAATTACGACCCAGCATGTCGGGTGACAGCGAAAGTTCGAAGGGTTCATCCAGAAAACGAACCCAGGTATTCTCCAGATCCAGGTTATCGGTACCCTCAAAAACCTGCACCAGAACTACCTCGGCAGAACTTTTAATCACCTGCCCGTTACGCCGTCCTCCCTGTTTATTACGAATGACTACACGGTCTCCATAAGCGACATTTTTTACCCCTTTAAGGAACATCAACGCCCCGTGAATAGAGCTTACCTTACGGTGTTCGAGATCACTCATTACACCGGCTCCCGCTGTTGACTGTATTCAGCCCGCATCACATCAAACTTTTTTCGAATTTTATCGGCAAGTGTTTCAAAAGCCTGTAAATCATCATTGCTAACCGATGATTTCAGGCGTTTTAATTCGGTACTAAAAGGTAATTCTATCAACTGTTCGACGGGTACTCCCAGGTTGATTAATTCAACACCGGCATCATGATAACGTAGCATTAATTCCAGCAGACTAAATTGTTTTTGCGGCGAACAATAGCTATCCACTGGATCCAGCGCAGATTGCTGTAACACGGCTTCCTTAATCAATACTGAACTTTCAAGCACCCAGCGTTGAGCCGATGACAAAGCTTCCGGCCCAACCAGGTTAACAATACGCTCAAGCTCGTCAGACTCCGATAACAGTGCCAGAGCCTGCTCGCGACGAGTACTCCACTGTGGATTCACGTTATCTGACCACCATTGAGACACTCTTTCAGCATAAGAGGTGAAACTATCCAGCCAGGAAACAGAAGGGTAATGCCGGGCATCTGCAAGAGGTTTTGACAAAGCCCAGAAAGTACGAATAATTTCCTTGGTATGACTGGTCACCGGTTCAGAAAAATCGCCACCGGGTGGTGAAACTGCACCTATCAGACTTACCGAACCCTGCTTACCTGACAAGGTGTTTACCTTTCCCGCCCTCTCATAAAACGCAGCCAGGCGTGAAGCCAGATAGGCGGGGTAACCTTCTTCCACCGGCATTTGACCGAGACGCCCGGCCACTTCACGCAACGCTTCAGCCCAACGACTGGTAGAATCAGCCACCATCACCACATCGTACCCCTGATCTCGATAATACTCGGCCATGGTCACACCGACATTAATACTGGCTTCGCGCGCTACTACCGGCATATTCGAGGTATTCGCTACCAGAAAAGTCCTTTCCATCAGAGAACGACCGCTATGCGGATCCTTCAACTTTGGAAAAGACTGTAAAATATCCACCATTTCATTGCCACGTTCCCCGCACCCGACGTACAACACGATATCGGCGTTAGCCCAACGTGCTATCTGTTGCTGCACCATGGTTTTTCCGGCACCGAATGGTCCTGGCACTGCGGCTTTCCCCCCCTTAACCAATGGGAAAAAAGTATCCAGGATGCGCTGTCCGGTAATCAATGGTTCATCTGTATTAGCATGGGAATAATACGGTCTTGGGATTCGCACAGGCCACCGGTGGTACATTTTTAATTCAGTCACTGAACCACTGACAGTTTTTACACGGGCAATAATTTCCTCAATAGTGTAATCGCCTTCCGGGGCATGCTCGATGATCTCTCCTTTACAATCCGGTGGGCTCATAATGCGGTGTTGAATGCTTTCAGTCTCCTGCACTGTACCCAGAATGCATCCGCCTCTTACCGGGTTACCCACTGCCAGCGTTTCATGCGGAATGAAATGCCATTTTTTATCCCGGTCCAGCGCATCAACCCGCAGGCCACGCGTGATATTTGTTCCACTTAACTGCATGATCTTATTTAAAGGTCGCTGCACACCATCAAATATCTGGCCCAGCAATCCCGGTCCCAGTTCTACCGACAGGGGATGCCCTAAACCGGTCACCTGCTCACCCGGACGCAAAGATTCTGTTGACTCATACACCTGTACCAGTGCATTTTTTTCACGAAGATGAATAACTTCACCTATCAGACCTAGCTCACCGATCCTGACCTGTTCACCATTATGAATACCCGGTTGACGGATAGTGACTATGGGACCATTAATTTCAATGACTTCACCCATTAAATACAGTTCCCATTGTTGATACCGTTGAAAATAAACGCTCGAAGATTAACCGTCTTAACTCCGCTTCGCGCCTGATAACTATACCTTCAAATGTATAGTCCACCATGACATCTCCAGATCTTGCAATCAGCTTTAATCCTCCAGAACAATCGCAGGCATCTCTGGATAATTCAATATCATATTTATCACCGCAACATTCACTGACCAGAGTTTTCCAGTTATCAGCAAACAATGTTAAGTCTTCGCTGTTAATCGCTGCCAACATCGGTATCTGCCCCATGCTGGCAGCCCCCTGTTTGACCAGTTTTTTAAATATGACCAGATATTGTTGATGGTCATTATGCACACGGTCAAGTTCATCCACTACATTGCGCATCACAGCCTGTACTAATCCCCATCGATTTCGATCAAGTTCTGCCTGAATACGTAATTCACTGGCCTGAACCAGTCGGTTATACTCTCGATCTGCATGAACTTTTGCTGACAGTAATTCTTTCTGCTCCATCAGTTTTATTTTTTCACGAACATCTTCAATAATTTTACTTCTGGTCACCGTACCCTGTTGAACATGCTCTTCAGCAAATTGATGAGCTCGCTGTAAAATGGCCTGCTGTAATGCCTGAACCTGCTCCTGGTCAGTTGCCATTAGTGCTCTCCATTACCGAAGACCCGAGAACACGTTTAATCAGTTTCTCCACAGCCGGTTGATAATCATCAGCTTCCTGCAAATTAGGAATTTCACAAATCAGAATAGAGCCACCACTTTCTCGAAGCTGTTTTACCATAGGAATATCTGCATTGATTAAATTCTGCTGCATAAAAATCAGCGCGCGTTGTTGATTGCGCTTCAATTCACTTAACACAGTATTAATAGTATCGGTAGATTTATCGACATAGGTTTTGATACCCAGTAATGAAAAACCATCCATCAGTTCTGAACTTCCCATGGCTAAAATTATCATGACTGAAGTTAAATTTTACCCAGTAATAAGATACTTACCACAAGTCCATAGATTGCTATACCCTCTGCCAACCCTAAATAAATCAGAGTACGTCCAAACAATTCCGGTTTTTCGACTATTACTGCCAATGATGCCGAACCCACCGAACTAACGGCCATGCCTGCACCTATCGCGGCCAGACCGGTGGGCAATCCTATACCCACAAGAGCCAAACCCAGACCGATACTGATTTCCTTTATTTCTCCTGCCGCGGATTGGGCAGCAGCTGCTTCATTTACACTACCCAGCAGTATACCTACGACCCCTATACCGAAAAGAGCCAGGTTAGCAAGCACAGATCCTTTTACCCAGGGAGGTATTTTCTGTTTCAGAATTTCAGGGAACATCGACAGATAGACCCCGACAGAAATAATACCCACAACACTTAATGTCAGTAAAATGGTGATTATTGTCATTACAATTTCCTCATTATATATCGAGTTTTAGAGGCTTAAATGCTTTCCCTTTACCACTGAAAAAGCGTGAAAAACCTTCATAATATTCAAGACGCAAACACTGGATGGCAACGATGGCGCCCTCCAGAACGATGATAAAAATATTACCTAACACAACAGTAACCCAGTGCCCCGTCATATCCATCATACTGGCAATGGAAAATACAGCAGCGGCCAATGCGATATGATTTAAACTGAATGCAGCAACACGTAAAAATGAAAGTGTGCTGGAAACAGTGCTGATTATTAATTCCAGAGTTTCTATGAACACAACGAGGATTCTTTCAAATAATCCGGCTGTCGATTGTTTCCATTGAAACCTCATAATGAAAGACAATGGCGCGAGCAGATAAATTATTTCCTGTAGACCAAATTGTTTATTCACCATCAGTTGATAAGCGGCAAATAAGGCGGCCAGGTAAAATAATAATCCGGCAATTCCCTTACCGCTGTAAAAAGCCTGCTGCTTTAGTCCTACCGTTAAATAATTGCGTATGGCTAATAGATTTGAAATAATCAGAAACAGGGCACCCCAGCCCAGAGCTACCAGCAACACCAGTGTCGGGTCATGCATGGGTGACATCCACAATGGCTGAATGATATTTTCATAACCAAATAGACTACCGTAAACAAAACCAAAACTGACCGATGACAACCCCAGTAAAAACCCGACAATACTAAAAGACCGATATTTTTTTGCTAACAACAGGCTACCAGTAGCGATCACTATTCCATGTCCGATATCTCCAAACATCATGCCAAACATTAAAATATAACTCAGCGAAAATAAAACGGTCGGATCGACTTCAGCATAATTTGGAATACCAAAGTTACTCACCAGATGCTGGAATGGTTTCAAAATCCAGCCGTGTTTTATCAAGGAAGGAACCGAGTCAAGCTCACTGAGCTCCGGGGATAAAAATTTAATATAAAACGGGTACTGTAAATATTTTTTGAGTTCATCATTAATCTGCTGCTCGCTACTCGCAGTAACCCAGCCTAACATTGAAACCAGCCCTCCATGACCTTTAAGAACTGTCGATAGAGCGGCATAGGGTTCCGACAAAACCAGTAATTCATGAGACCTCTGTAACGTAGGCCCAATGTCTTTTAACAACACAGATAATTTTTTCTGCAGCTCATCTATTCTGTTTTGCGATTGAGATAACTGATTATCTAAATTCTGTTTAAGCTCAGCAGGGTTCCCGGAAAACTCTTCGGGTATTTCCAGTTCACGAAAGTCCGCTGTTTTTAACAGCTCATGAACATCCAGTTGTTGCTGACTTGAACCCATGATCACCACATGTTGCAACCCATTACCTGAATAAAAAGGGTTGATCATAAACTCAACCAGTGACAATGCTCTTTTTAACTGGTTGAAGTTTGCATCAGGTACGGTGCCCACAATAATTTTTAAAAAGCGGCTACTTCTTTTTAAACGGCTTAAATCCAGATCGAGTGATACAAATTTCTGTAAACTATTTGATAACTGTCGAGTGACTATAGCTTTTTCATACTGCTTTCTAAGTTGCTCTTCAACTTTAGATACTATTACCCATAAGTCCTTTATCTGTTCATCCATTTGCTGTAATTGATCGAGAGTGATCAACGTTGTTAAATCAAGCGGAGCGTTGAATGGCTCAGTCAAATATTCATTTATTTTAGTGAACCGTGATTTCAGACTGTGGTAAACATCGTGAAATGAAGCGGCAGGAAATTCTGCCATCTGCAAGCTGTTCTGCTGATCTTCAAGCGGATGCAAAACGGTCATTCGTGCCAGAGTCATCGCTGCACGTTGAGCATCAGTATCTACCATAACCAGACTGACTTTCTTCATCTCAACCGGTTTGCTCAACATCAGATCGTTCCCACCAGTGCCTGCCTGATCAGCTTATCATCAAATGCTAACTGCTTTCCTTTTATCAAAGCCTGTAAGAAACGCGTCTCCGCTTCACGTAGAATAATATAGGCAAAGCAACGTGACACCAGGTTATTATGTTTTAAAACCTTGCTCGCAATCGCCAGCGTCGAATACTCCAGTACCATTTCTATATCGCTGATCGTCTTTAAACCGGACAAATTGGCACCCAGTGAATCTGGAAGTGCAGCCAGAACTTCATCGATAGTTTCTAATTTAGCCAGTCGCATTAAAGTAGCCGAATGTAGATTTTTACCCGAAGCAGTTAACAGAAAATAAGATTTAGCTGATGATAAATGATAGGAAAAGCGGTAACGTAATAGCCATAACAGATTAAATCGATCCAGTAACACGCCCATAACCTGATTAACCTCAGAAGCATCCTGGTTATCAAGTCTCAGTAAGCGTTTTTTCAGGTTAATAAAAAAGCTTCGATCTATGGTTGCATCGAGCAGAAACAAATCGTTACCATGTTCTTCGTAAACATTTCTGGCCTGTCTCACGATTCCTGCATAAGCTGTTGTTTCCAGCAGGCGCAGCATTTCATGAGGATCTTCAGTCTCGAGTAATTTTTTTAGCGGTAATTCGGCAAAATCTCCCAGATCTACCAGCTGCTGTTGAATAACGGAATTATCGGCTCTGGTAAATTTTCCACGAATTAAAACCTTAAGATTGACCAGTTCAAACCAGCGGATGGTATAGTAAAAAAATAGTCGTTCATTACCCGAAAAAGGTCTGATAATTGGTTGAAAGTCGTTTAATGCGGAACTCGCCAGTTGATTCTCCAGGTAATGGGAATCCGTATCATCAATCCGGTAGTCATGTCCTGTAAATTGATTTACCCGTTTTAAAATAGTCTGTAGATCCAGTCCAAGTAAATCCATCAAACGATGTATACCCAGCAGATTTGAGGCAAAAATACTTAAACGGGTACTCAGGTAAGCACTGCTGTAACTACTCATGAGGTGCCGGAGTCACGATTTAGTATCAACTCAATAGCCTGCTTTAAGGCTTCCGAGTCATGTTTACCAGCCAGATCACGTAATTCCTTATTACGCTCATCGTAACGTAGCTTCATTTCAGCAATAGTCTGTACGGCACGTTCATTGGCTTTGTCGATAAATGACTGGTGCATTTCGGGCAGGCGTTGATGAAATTTTTGTTCCATCAAATAAGCATCATCGAGTGATTTTTGCACAATAGTATCTCTCTCCTGTTCCCCTTTGGAGACGATGGCTTCGGCTTCAGATTCAGCCTTTAACAGGTTTTTTAAAGAATCATCCATTCTGCAAACTCAACAATGAATATAGAAACATTCTAGTCTAAATAGCAGATATCGACATGATGTGTATCAAATTGAACCTGACTATATAGAACAGGAATATGACAACAAAAATTCAAGATAGCGGATTAAATGCCGACATCCTGAATTGATTAGTCCATTTTCATGAACTATACAAAAAGTTTCTCCAGTAATATTACTACAGATTTGCACTAGAATGCCTAGCGTCTCAGATAAAGAAGCAATCATGCAGGACGATGATTTCAAGGACCGCACTATTAGGTACTTGATAATGTACATAAAATACTTCACTTACTTGAACAGGACTGGGTTAAGTCAACTACATTGCATGCAGAAATTTTAACGGCTTTTCAATCAGCAGAGAATACCAGCCAGGAACTGACTCAACTAGTCAACCTGATGGCTGCAGAAAAGTTCAAGTTTGAAGGTTTATCCGGTGAAGATAGTGTTGGTGAAATGAGCTGTTTTAAGTATTTAAATTTATGGAGACCCAATGAACTCACGAAGTAAGACAGGTAAAGTTAAAGGTAACCGGATAACTTAATTACTGTTATTACTTTGAAAAAATTTTCGCCAAACAGTCATTTACCTTCGGCTACCACGTATCCTGACAATAGCACTGTTCTCGGCTTTAACTTCTGGGTAGCTCTAACTTCTACATTCATGCAGTCGTAATTACGTACATCCTATCCTGATTCTTATTGAATATATTTTGACTTTTTTATATCGCATAGATACAAATAGACTAGTTGAAAGTAGCTCAAAATATCCCTGATACCGCTGGCTTAATGCGGCTTTAAGACAGATACATCACGCACTCGCTTTGTGCATTAAAATATTATCATGCACTAATTCAGAACCAGTAAAACAATTTTCATCTCTGTATCACATCAAAAATATAAATTTAAGTCATGATACTAAAATGATTTATTTAATTGGAACAACTTATGCATTACTTAATTTTAAATTCGGCAAAAAAATTAAGCCATAGGAGGCAGCTCGCAGAACAAATACTTTAATTCACATAAATATTTTGATAACAGCCTGTTATCTCATTTTGCTCAACGTTTTTACTTTGGCTACAGTCGGTGAATCCAGAAAAAGATCAAGCCTGGCAGAATTAGTTTTCATATTTTCGCAGTCACCTCCTAAACCCTGGAATTACTCTCCAGGTCCTCATTGCCCCTTAAAGCTTTTTAAGGGGCTTTTTTAATGCCTATTAACTGAAAAATCATTCTGGGCTAAACTGTTTATAACTTTAAAGTTACTGGAAGAAATATAAAGATATTATGTTTTAGCAAATTTAAATTGCTTAAATCCCATACTGAATAAACCTATTAACATCAAAAAAACTGTGGAAGGCTCAGGAACATTGAAAGCCTGATATTCATATTCAATATTCAGAAAACCACTCCAATAATTATTTTTGTTATAGGCTTTAACAGTAGAGTCATCATCGTTAGAAAACGCCTGCACTGTCAATTTTTGAGTTAACTTCAGGGTAATATCCGTATCGATGAAATCATTTATCGATAAATCTAACCAGCTATATTGACCATCAAAGATACCATCTTCATCGCTAGCCTCCCTGCAAACAGGTTTAGACTCATCCCTTTCCCTGCATTTGGCAACTTCTCTTACGAAATTTCGAACTGGGCTTAGTGCATCTGGATTAATAAGATCAATAGTCATTAAACTTGTCGCAACAGCCTTACCCTGTGCAACATCCACCCCCTGATCATTGATCTTATCTTTAGCCCAGACTCTGGATAGTAAATCCCAGTCAGTTTCAAAACTGAGAGCAACTGAAGTTAATACACCCAGTGAACTATCAAATCCCTTTAAAGTATGCTTTTGCTTACGAACTAAAATGGTTTTCTCAGCATCGCTAACGTCATCATCGATAAGCGTCGTAGTGTAAAACTGAAAATAGGTTTCATCAGTCATCAATGCCGCATTTACTGAAAAACTCGATAATAATGAAACCGTTATGAATAAATATTTAAAACCCTGAAAATTTAAAATAGACATTTTTAATGACTCCTAATACACGATTAATTACTGTCTAAGTAACAACGATGCACTTTATGGGCCAATTTCTTTTTTTATAATTAAAATCAACGAAAAAATATTAATAACCGATACAAATAATAATATCTGTAAAATTAACTGACAATATTCAATAACTTATGTAAAAATTATTTACAATTATAAAAAACCATCTTCTGTGGAGATTTATCCACCCCAAAAAAAAACCCGTAAAAACGGGTTTTTAATATTCATTTAACTAATTATTCTGAATCACGATACCAGGGAAGACTTTCCTGAATACAGCTAAAAAGCTTATCTAATTTATTGTTTTACTGACTTCTATAGAGTGAACACTTTCAATATTTGATGAGTTGAAAGAAGACATTGAGAAATACCAGGTATTGACTGCAAGACTCTCTACAAGATAACTCGAAAGGCCAGGGTTATTAACCGTGATGGCATTACTGTATACACCCGGAGATGTTCCGTAGTATATCTTGTAGCCAGCTAAGTCAGTCAATACCGATCCATCGGTATTTTCGTCTGGTGGCAACCATGACAAGAGTGCAGTGCCATTATTACTCATGACAACAGTTACATTAACCGAATAATTCGCTGTGCCACCAGCCCCGGAACAACTCAGG
>ERZ890953.662-NODE-662-length-19250-cov-5.829122_pt1 | contig 19250 bp, 13 predicted proteins | sample MGYA00521264_ERZ890953 | MGnify/ENA primary metagenome ERZ890953 (study PRJEB32303, sample SAMEA104408629) | aquatic metagenome | biome: Brackish water; feature: Chemocline; material: water | place: Baltic Sea | collected 2014-10-26T21:54:00 | depth 200 m ...
CCGTGGACCTGATGTTCAACATCAACGATGTTTTCAGCTATACCCTGCCACTTCCAGTGACCGGTGACTAGCACGTCATTCGCTTCCAAAGTATGACATTCGAGGCATGACGTTGTGCCGTCATACTGATGATTGGTGAAATATTTTTCATGCAGCTGAGAAGAGTCATTCTCACCAGGGTTAGCAACTTTGCCTTTGCCTGAGTTTGGCAATGCACTAACGGCCACAGAGAGTAACGCAAGTGTTAACAGTAAAATAAAAGAGTAGATGTTCCTTCTTGGTGGTTTCATGATATTAACCTCATATTACAGGTGACGTAAACTGAGTAGAAGAGGTCAAGGCCGGTTTGTATGCTAATACAAATTCTAATGGACTAATTTCAGGTGATATCCAGACGTTATCTAAAACATTGTTCGTAAAGTATCTTTTGTTAAGGGTTTACTACAATTAACTTCAACGCCAGATTATCAGGATCCTTGTTCCTCACCCCTAAAGTCACCATAAATTTTATAAGGTTAAAGCTTTATGTACAGGGATGGTTTTTTTGAAACTGATTTATGTCAAAAAAGCAAAAAAAATGTATTCGAAGAGTGCTGTGGGTTTACCCGGGTCCCTGTGAGTAAATCTTTAATCAAGGCAGGGAGCCGGGTGGGGAGCGAGTTATTTTGCTTTTAGTTTTTCTCTAAGAAGCTGGTTGACCTGACCTGGATTAGCCTTTCCTTTGGACTGTTGCATAATTTGTCCAACAAAGAATCCCAGTACTTTTTCCTTACCGGCGCGGAATTGTTCGACCTGATCGGCATTATTAGCAATGACATCATCGATTAATTTTTCAATCGCCCCGCTATCGGTAATTTGCTTTAGACCTTTGCTGTCAATTATTTCATCAGCACTGCCTTCGCCATTCCACATTGCTTCGAAGACTTCTTTCGCAATTTTTCCGGAAATGGTGTTATCAGCTATACGCATTAGCAGACCGGCTAACTGTTCGGGTGAAATTGGCGAATCGCTAAAACCCATTTCCGATTTATTTAATGCACCTGTCAGGTCACCCAGTATCCAGTTTGCCAGTAAGCTCGACTGTTCGGGAGCGGCGTTAAGTGCGACCTCAAAGTAATCGGCAATTTCACGACTGCTGGAAAGCAGGTCAGCGTTATAATCAGACAATTTTAATTCATTGATATAGCGCTTACTTTTCTGTTGAGGTAATTCCGGCAGTGTCGCACGTATTCTTTCAATATCTTCTTCGGTCACTCGTACCGGTAACAGGTCGGGATCTGGAAAATAGCGATAGTCGTTGGCTTCTTCCTTGCTACGCATTGAGCGGGTTTCATTTTTTTCTGAATCGTATAAGCGGGTTTCCTGCACCACGGTACCGCCATCTTCGATTACATCGATCTGACGCTGGATTTCGTGGTTAATTGCTTTTTCCAGAAAGCGGAAAGAATTAATGTTTTTAATTTCTGCACGGGTGCCGAGTTCTGTCTGCCCCACGGGTCTTACCGAAACATTCGCATCACAACGCAATGAGCCTTCCTGCATGTTGCCATCACAGATTTCAATAAACTGCACCAGTGAGTGTATTTTACGAGCATAAGCCACGGCCTCTTTGGCGGAACTCATATCAGGATCAGAAACGATTTCAAGTAACGGTGTGCCGGCACGATTCAGGTCTATTCCGGTTTGCCCCGGGAACTGATCATGTAGCGATTTACCGGCATCTTCTTCCAGGTGAGCTCGAGTAATACCAACCACTTTGTTGACGCCTTCTTCGAGACTGATAGTCAGCTGGCCTTTGCCTACTATCGGTAAGTCCATCTGGCTGATCTGGTAGCCTTTGGGCAGATCCGGGTAGAAATAATTTTTACGTGCAAACACCGATTCACGACCAATTTCAGCACCGATGGCGACACCGAACTTAATTGCCATGTTGACGGCTTCTTTGTTTAATACGGGTAAAACACCTGGCAGACCGAGATCTACTGCACAGGCCTGGGTATTAGGTTCAGCGCCAAATGCGGTTGATGCGGCAGAGAAAATTTTACTTTTGGTGGCAAGTTGGGCGTGTATTTCAAGCCCGATGACGGTTTCCCATTGCATTATTTCACCTCCGGTGACTGACTATGCCAATCTGTATTCTGCTGAAATTGATGGGCGGCATTTAATAATCTGCTTTCATCAAAGTAGTTTCCGATCAATTGTAAACCTACCGGTTTACCACCCACAAATCCTGCTGGAATGGACATGCCCGGCAAGCCTGCCAGGTTAACCGAGATGGTATAGATATCCTGTAAATACATGCTGACAGGATCAGCGGATTTATCGCCTGTTTTCCAGGCCACTTCCGGAGTGGTCGGTCCTGCAATAATGTCGACCTGTTCAAATGCGCTGGCAAAGTCCTGACTGATCAGGCGTCGAAGTTTCTGAGCTTTGAGGTAAAAAGCATCGTAATAACCGGCAGACAGGGTATAAGCGCCGATCATGATGCGGCGTTTAACTTCTTCACCAAAACCTTCACTCCTGGAGCGTTTATAGAGGTCTTCCAGGTCTTTCGGATCTTCGCAGCGATGGCCGAAACGTACACCATCGAAACGCGACAGGTTGGAAGAGCATTCGGCCATGGCAACCACGTAATAAGCGGGTATAGCTATTTTGCTGTTAGGCAGGCTCACTTCCTTAACTTCTGCACCCATTTTCTGGTATTGCTGAATGGCTTCGTCCACACATTTTGCAACATCTGAATTTAATCCTTCGGCGAAATACTCTTTCGGCAGGCCAATTTTCAGCCCCGCAATATCATTGTTAAGTGAAGCGGAATAATTGTCTACCGGCTTCTCCATGGAGGTTGAGTCTCTACTGTCAAAGCCAGCCATGCTTTGTAACATAATGGCGCAATCTTCGGCAGTGTGTGCCATCGGGCCACCCTGATCGAGGCTGGAAGCATACGCAATCATGCCATAACGTGACACCCTTCCGTAAGTTGGCTTAAGGCCGGTAATGCCGCAGAAAGCAGCCGGCTGGCGGATAGATCCACCGGTATCGGTACCGGTTGCGGCAGGTGTTAAGCCTGCTGCTACAGCAGCTGCTGACCCGCCGGAAGATCCGCCGGGAACGCTATTCAATGCCCAGGGGTTTTTAACCGGGCCATAAAAGCTGGATTCATTGGAAGACCCCATAGCAAACTCATCCATGTTGGTCTTTCCCAGCATGACAGCGTTTTCAGCCTCGAATTTATCGATGACGTTAGCGTTATAAGGTGCTTTGAAGTTTTCCAGCATTCTTGAACCGCAACTGGTAACGACACCATCGGTGCAAAAAATATCTTTATGCGCCAGCGGGATACCGGTTAATGCACTAGTCTTGCCATCTGCAATTAACTGATCGGCGGCCTTTGCCTGCAGCAGTGCCTGATCTTCTGTGACCGTAATAAAGGCATTAAGGTCGGGATTTAACTGTTTGATTCTGGTCAGATAATCGCTAGTTATTTCGACACTTGAAAACTTACCCTGTGCAAGCCCTGTTTGCAGTTCTTTAATAGTTTTATTCATGCTTTACTCTGATCACTCAATAACTTTAGGGACACGGTATAAACCGTTCTCAACATCAGGCGCGATGGACTGAAATTTTTCACGTTGATTGGGCTCGGTAGCCACATCATCACGCAGTCGTTGTTGAGCATCCATCGGGTGTGCCATAGGTTGAACATCATCGGTATTGACCTGATTCATCTGTTCCACCAGGTGCAGAATATTGGACAGATCCCTGGCATAATCATTGACTGCATTTTCGCTGATGGCCAATCTCGCCAGGTGAGCGATATTTTTAACATCTTCAGTTTTTAAGGACATAACTTGATTCTTTATTGGGTGAAATGGCGGTATAATGTTGCCATAGTTTCAAAAACACGCAAACTTACCATAGAAAAGCTCTCGGGATAAGCAAAATCAGGCATTTCGATCTTGCTCTCAGGCTTACCCGTTGCTAGAGTACGCGCAACTTTTCAGGAATGAGCATAGAGATGCTCATTTTCACAATATATCAGGTAAAAACATTCAATGTTATCAGCATTACGTGGACTTCTCTCCAACGACTTATCTATTGATCTAGGTACGGCTAATACGCTTATTTATGCTCGTGGCCAGGGCATAGTTCTTAACGAACCTTCTGTTGTCGCGATTCGACAGGATCGCGGGCCAGGCGGGCCTAAATCGGTTGAAGCGGTCGGTACTGATGCAAAGAAAATGCTAGGACGTACCCCGGAGAATATTACCGCTATCCGGCCTATGAAAGATGGGGTGATCGCCGATTTTACCTACACCGAAAAAATGCTGCAGCACTTTATTCGTAAAGTACACGAAAACCAGTTATTCCGCCCCAGTCCTCGGGTACTGATCTGTGTGCCCTGTGGGGCGACTCAGGTTGAACGCCGGGCGATTCGTGAATCAGCTCTCGGAGCCGGCGCGCGTAAGGTTTACCTGATAGAAGAACCGATGGCCGCAGCGATTGGTGCCGGTATGCCGGTTGATGAGGCTCAGGGGTCGATGGTACTGGATATTGGTGGTGGTACTTCCGAAGTTGCGGTTATGTCGCTGAATGGCATCGTGTATTCAGCGTCTGTGCGTATTGGTGGAGACCGTTTCGATGAAGCAATCATCAACTATGTACGTCGTAACTATGGAATTTTAATCGGTGAAGCGACTGCTGAACGGATCAAGATAGAGATAGCCGCAGCCTACCCCGGCGAAGATTTGCTGGAAATTGAAGTCAAGGGTCGCAACCTGTCAGAAGGTGTTCCCAGAAGTTTTACATTAAACAGTAATGAAATTCTTGAAGCCTTACAGGATCCCCTTTATGGCATCATTAGTGCGGTTAAAAATGCACTGGAGCAAACACCTCCTGAATTAGGTTCTGATATTGCTGATCGAGGTATTGTATTGACCGGTGGTGGTGCCCTGTTACGTGATATTGATCGCCTGGTCATGGAAGAAACCGGCTTACCGGTTATTATTGCAGAAGATCCGTTAACCTGTGTAGCTCGTGGTGGTGGTCGTGTGCTGGAAATGGTTGATCAGCATGGACTGGATTTTTTAGCGGTAGAATGATCGATAAGTGTATTGATAATCGGGGATTTTTATTTACAAAATCTAATTCAAATCCGCTTGTCAGTTCGTCTGTCTGTTCACCTGCGTCAGTTTGCCTGGTTCAGTACGCAATTTCACGCACAACCTGAGCAACGGCGAGTAGCGTGAAAAATATATTCCAGCCCGCACGTGGTACGGTATTTCCTACCATATTCCTGATTGCACTGAGTGTTACGCTGATGTTTATGGATCAGCGTAACACTCAGCTGGAAAGCGTCAGGTCCGGTATCTCTGTCATGATATCGCCATTACGTTACCTGGTCAGTTTACCCGCCATGTCCGGTAACTGGGTGAAAGAATGGTTTAATACGCATAACAGCCTGGTGGCTGAGAATAGAACCCTCAGGCAGGATGAGCGGTTGCTCAATGCACGCCTGCAAAAAATGAATGTATTACTGGCAGAAAATACACGTTTACGCCAGTTACTGGGTTCATCTCGTAAACTTTCCGATGAAGTTATTGTGGCTGAACTACTGTCGGTGGATCAAAACCCCTATCGTCAGCTGATAGAACTCAATAAAGGATCTCTGGATGGATTGCAGGATGGACAGGCTGTAATCGATGATTACGGCATCATGGGACAAATTATTCACGTCGGGCATAATTCATCCACGGTAAAGTTAATTTCCGATCCCGAGCATGTCATTCCGGTACAGTTTATCCATAGTGGTATGAGATCGGTGGCTTTTGGTAATGGTAATACCGATGAGCTTGAGTTGCGTTATCTTCCGGCTACCGCCGATGTGAAACCGGGGGATGAATTAGTAACTTCAGGACTTGGGGGGCGTTTTCCGCCGGACTACCCGGTCGCCACTATTGTTGAAGTGACGCTGGATAAAACACATGGCTTTAAATCTGCCAAAGCTGTACCCAAAGCACGCCTGGACAGTAGTCGGGAAGTGCTGGTTATCCAGACAAAAGCGTTGCAGGTAGAACAGTGATTTCGCTCAACTTTTTTGTTATCCCACTCACTCTGATACTGGGCCTGACCCTGCAGATACTGCCATTACCAGATTGGGCGCAGATATACCGGCCGGACTGGGTCGCCCTGATATTGATTTACTGGAGTATGGCCTTACCCAAAAAAGTGGGTGTTGGTTTTGCCTTTTTCACCGGATTAATATGCGATGTTATGCAGGGCACCCTGCTTGGTCAGCATAGTCTGGCCCTGGTCATTATCATTTTTATTAATTTGAATTTATATCAACGCATCAGGGTCATGTCACTATCAGGACAGGCAGTGTATGTCATGGTGTTGTTACTAATAAATCAAATCGCGGTAGTGTGGATAGAGGGCATGTTGCAACGTAGTACACCCGTCATGGCGTTTTTTGGCCCCACTTTGACCGGTATGGCAATCTGGCCATGGATATTTATTTTACTGCGCGATATCAGGCGTAAGGCACAACTTTCTTAGGAATAAAAAAATTGGATTTTCACTATATAGATAGTAATAAAGCGCTGAAAGAATTTTGTTTAAAAATTCAGCATTGTAAATTTTGTGCCCTGGATACCGAGTTTGTTCGAGAAAAAACATACTTTCCGTTACTGGCGCTGATTCAACTGGCGACCGAAACAGAACAGGCCTGTATTGACCCGCTCACTATCGGCGATTTTTCACCACTGGTAGAAATTTTCGAAAATACATCGATCATTAAAATTCTGCATTCACCGAGTCAGGATCTGGAATTATTTTACCAGCAATTTAACGCGTTGCCGAAACCGGTATTCGATACCCAGTTAGCGGGTGCTGTTTTAGGTTATGCTAACCAGATAGGTTATGCCGACTTGGTTAAGCGAAAATGCGGTGTGCAACTGGATAAAAAATTTACCCGAGCCGACTGGAGTAAAAGACCTTTATCTGCAGGCGAACTGGACTACGCAATGGATGACGTACGTTACCTGATTCAAATGTATACAGATATGAAAGCAGAGCTTGAACAACGCGGCCGCTGGTCCTGGATACAGGCTGATTTTGAGAAAATGTCAGATAAAAAAGTGTATCAACTGGATGTTAGCGTGTTATGGAAAAAGCTCAGGGGAATACAGAAATTAAAAGGGGCCGCACTCAATAATGCTGATCAACTGTGTCGCTGGAGAGAGCAACTGGCAATACAGAAAAACCGTCCGAAACGCTGGATGATGAAAGATGAAGACTTAATTGATATTGCCCGTTTCAAACCGGAAAGCCATAAAGATTTAAGCCAGATAGGCAACCTGAGTGCAGACTATGTAAAGAAAAATGGTGATGCGATTCTGCAGGTTATTAAAGATGCGGAAAAGGTTGATCCATCCGACTACCCGAAACTGCCGGACTTTAGCAAACTCAATACAGAGCAACAGGCGATAGCAGATTGCCTGATGGCTATCTGCAGGGTGGTGGTTGATAAAAACCAGATAGCCCTCGCCTCAGTCACGTCCAAAAAAGAAATTGACCAGTTAGTGGCAGGAAAAACAGAAAGTAACATTACCAGTGGCTGGCGAAATGAAATGCTCGGTAAATATTTGCTGCAGTTTTTAAATGGCGAGATTAGTTTATCGTGTGTTGATGGGCGGCTGGAATATTCTTAAATGAACCCGGAATATTGCCCGGGAAATTCAGTTGACCATTTTCCATATGGGGGTAATTCATGCCAGGCCCAGATAGCAGCATGTCTGGGTCAGTTGCGGTGCCAGTAAGTTAAGGTCTTTTGTAGTCATGCCCAGTGAGGGACGGGTATCCATTTTATAGGCCTGCAGGCTCGTTGTGATGGATTGCATCCCTTGTTTCCGTGAACGGTGCATCCATGCACCACTACTCTGGCCTTCGCCAGAATGACGCTAGTCGCTTAACTTACCGGCATTGGGGTCACGGTTATTGATTAGAAGCTAAATGAATCAGAACATAATAGGGAATTAATGCGGAATATCACAACATTCGTGCGTTTAACATAAGCACCTGTTAGAAATAATTCAAAATGGATCAGGACGAAAATAAAATATCGAATGTTCATACAAGTTATAAACTTGCTCTTGGAATAATCTGTAATTGCATATACATTTGGATATATTTTTCGGCGATTCATTCGCAAGAAACCAGGCCAGTCACAAGTGATGTAAGGTGGTACTTAGGTCACTCATTGTTTATCTCAATGCTTCTATTTATACCATTTTCTTACGGTCTATATTTTTATTTATCGAAAATTGGCGAATTTATTAAAATACAAAAAGTGTATCGCCATAAGCTCATCGTAATATATCCTCTGTCGCTTATATATGTTATTTATCTTTATATAAAAACTTTCTAACAAGGGCATCGTGTTACCAGAAAATAGCTAACTTAGGCTTGCGTTCCATATTTCATGTTAAGCTTTTAGTATAAAAATTAGGTTACAGAAAAATATGGTAATTTTGTTTAAAAGGCTTCTAACAATTCGTTGCTACGGTCACAGCAAAATTGGCATGCCATTTTGCTGTCGCAAAAGCCCCGACAAATTTCACTGTTTCGCTGAGCTTGGCCGTTAGAAGAATGAAGAAAAATATAAACCGAAAAGATTCTTTCTATATTTTTGAGTTTGTATTTCACTTTTTACTATATTTTGGGGTTGGGTTTTTTATTTTAAGTATGACCCAAAATAAAATACTTACCTTTTACCTAAGTTTATTATTATTTGGAGTAATATATAGTTCTGTAAGTACAGAGATAATGGTACGTTATCATTTGGGTTACTTCCTTACACAAATAGTTTTAATACCGTATCTCATTTTAGTTCTCGTTTTAAACTTTAATGTATTGAGTTCATTTTAATTTTCGAACAAAAATATTTTATCGTGCTTAAATTTTAATGCTCATGTAATTATTAAAAATAATTAGTCGCAAGGATTTGTGGCAAAAATACAAATAAATCTTCTAACAATTAAAATTCACTCGGAAAGTCGTTAAGTGTATCTAGAGTTATGAATGACTATTCAATTACTTTGCTGGTTCAAAAAATACGATTCACAAAGCGGAATCATTCTCGTTGAAAAAATTCGGGGCTGACGGTAAATCATGATTTAGTGCTTATTAAAATAATACACATATTTTGCCGGGCGGAGCTGCATACGTAACCAGGTAAAATTATTAACACTGACAACTAAAGATCCAGGCCTAAAAAAACAGACCTTCACTGCTGGTTACTGAATTATTTAAACGGGCCGTCCTAGCTGGGCGGCCCTGAATCGTCTGGATTTATAAAGCTTATTTGGCAGAAAGTGCGAGCTTTTTTACTTCGTCCAGGCTTTCGGATAAACGCTTGTTGATGGCCGCGCTTGCTTCTACATTGGATTTTGTAACCATCTCAGCGATTTCTGTCATATCGGCCAGGGCTTTTTCAAAGGTGGATTGAATCAGTTCAGCCTGTTTGGAAGAAGCCTCCTGTGGAGATTTAGAGTGGCTCAGATTTTCAGCGGCAGTAGCCGTTGCAGTCATGGTTTGCTTCATGATCTCCGCTTGACGGGTGATTACGGTCTGAATGCCAGCTATGGCTGACTTGTTGGCAGCAGTCAGGGCTTCCAGATTTTTTTGCTGGGATGCAATGATCGCGTTTACATCAACTCCAGGAAGCTGGAACTGGGTGAATGCTCGGGTAAATTCTTCGGTCATTTTTGACGGGTCAAAATTGCCGAAAAAATTGGTGAAATCAAAATCAAAAATATTGCCTGGGGTTTTAGCCATGGTGAAATTTCCGTCCTCTGTTTATGTTTTTAATATTATAATTTAGCGTAACGTAACGCCTGACTTACTATGCACTTATCAATATCGCTAGTCAATCAACAAGCCGGGCTATTAATTAAAATGCTTCTGTAGAAAAAGCATGTAAAACACTCTGTATCAAAATACTGTCATTGCATCCTCTGGTTTAGTTGACGGTGCGTCCTTGCACCACTTCTCCGGCATGTTTTAAGTCGTAATCTATTGCGTAGACTTTCGTGATTCAACTGATTTATTCAGGTTAAAGGTTTGACCTCACTAGTCTCGTTGCATATACGCGCTTATACAGGCCCCTCTGCTTTTTACACAGAAACTTTTTTAGCCTCATTAGCCGATGTCTTGTTAACTGGGGTTAAAACCAGTTCTACATGAACTCCATCTTCTCCAGGGATACTGCTGGTAGTGAATCCAAGCGCTTTAGTCATGTTTAACATTCGATTGTTCTTTCTCAGAATGTCGCCAATAACGAGTTTGGTTCCGCGCGCGCGACAATAATCGAGAATTTTCTCCATCAGTTTGTGCCCCAGGCCATAACCCTGAATATCGGATTGAACCAGAATTGCAAATTCAGAGTATTCATTATCAGGATCAGTAAAGACGCGAACCACTCCCAGAGTATGCCAATGACCTTCTTCATCGTTCTCTCCCGCAATAAAGGCCATTTCACGGTTGTAATCGATCTGGGTAAAACGTGCCATCTCTGAGTGTGGTAGTTCGCGCACCGTACCAAAGAAGCGCATATACATATCTTCCGGAGAGACTCTTGACAGAAACTTATGATGCGCATCTTCATCTTCAGGGCGAATAGGGCGAATCAGCAATTTCCGATCATTCAGTATGTAGGTTTCCTCCAGTTCCTGGGGGTAGGGACGAATCGCCAGTCGCTCACTGGAGTCAGCAGATACGGTTTCAACTTTAATTCTTGCGTCTACTGCTAATACGCCTTTATGGTCAACAAATAAAGGATTGATATCAAGTTCTACTACCTCGGGAATTTCAATAGTAAGTTGAGCAATCTGCATCAGGGTCAGGCAGATGGCATCGATATTTGCTGCTGGTTGGTCACGGTATCCTTTTAAGAGTTTAGAAATACGAGTGCGGAATATCAGTTCACGCGCGAGGTTCATATTCAATGGAGGAAGCGCAACCGCACGATCAGCAATAACTTCAACAGCGGTACCCCCTTCACCGAAAAGAATGACCGGGCCGAATAGTGGGTCTGTAGTCATACCCACGATGAGTTCATGTGAACCGGAAAGTATTGCCATCTTTTGCACGGTGAAGCCGGTGATAACTGCATCTGGTTTGGCTTCAGCCGCTCTTTTCAACATGTTTTCGGCTGCAGTTTTTACAGATTTCTCATCATCAAGATTGAGCGCAACTCCGCCCACATCGGATTTATGACTGATATCATTCGAGAGAATTTTAATTGCAACTGGAAATCCCATTTGCCTGGCTACTAAAGCGGCAGTTTCAGGGTCTCTGGCAATATGGGTTTCAACAGTTGGAATGCCGTATGCAGAAAAAACTGCTTTGGCTTCTGGTTCAGTAAGAATTGTTCGACCATTGGAAAGTGCACCTTCAATGACCAGTCTTGCAGTAGCGGTGGCAGGAGTGAATTCACTCGGAGCAGATTCTGGTGTCTGCATCAGCATTTGCTGATTACAACGGTATCGAACCATGTGCATAAACGCTCCTACTGCCCATTCAGGGGTATGGAAAGTGGGAATGTTGGCTTTGGAAAACAGGCTCCTGGCCTCAGCGACAGCAGCTTCACCCAGCCAGTTTGTCAGAATAGGGATCTGTGAGGCACGTTTTTCATTGTGTATTGTGTCTATTACCGCTTGCGCTGCTTCGGTGCTGGAGGCGATAGCAGTAGGTGCGTGCATTACTACAACGGCATCAACTTCTTTGGCATCTAACAGGATTTTTAGTGAATCGGCATAACGTGATCCGGGAGCGTCACCGATAATATCTATCGGGTTAGCATGTGACCAGGTTTTGGGTAACACCTTGTTGAGTTTTTCAATAGTTTCCTGTGTTAGCTCAACCAGTTGACCCCCGTTCTCAATCAGAGCATCAACACCCATAACACCCGGGCCGCCACCGTTGGTCAGGATGGCAAGTTTTTCACCTTTAACGGGATTTGCTTTATCCAGGGTTTCAACGGCAGCAAACAGCTCATTGAAATTGAATACACGTAACATACCGGCCCTGGCAATGGCTGCATCGAAAACATTGTCCATTCCTGCCAGTGCACCAGTATGTGATGCAGCGGCTTTGGCGCCTTCTGATACCCGGCCAGCCTTGATCACCAGTACAGGTTTATTACGCGCAGCAGCACGAGCTGCAGACATGAAATTGCGTCGATTTTTTATAGATTCGATGTATAGAAGGATAGAACGAGTATTGGGATCAGTTGACAGGTAATCCAGCACATCTCCAAAATCTATATCAGACGCATCTCCTAGTGAAGCAAATACTGAAAAACCGATATCCCGGCTACGTGCCCAGTCGAGTACAACCGTACCCAGTGCACCTGATTGAGATATGAAAGCTATTTTCCCCTTGAGTGCCGGAACGTGTGAAAAGCTTGCATTCAGGCCTATTCCTGGAACCAGTAAGCCAAGGCAGTTAGGACCAAGCAGGCGCATGCGAAACCTTTTGGCTTTCTCCATCATAACTTCCTTGATTGAGCGACCATCTTCAGCTTTGGCATCATCAAGACCCGCGGTGATAACGATGGCTGCGCGAGTTCCACGCTCACCTAATGTATCGATTAGCAGTGGGATTGCTGCTGGTGGTGTACAGATAACGGCCAGTTCAGGAGTGATAGGCAATGCAGAAATATCGGCATAGGCCAGTACACCTGCTACTGCCACATGTTTTGGGTTGACTGGCATAATTGGTCCATTAAAATCGCCCTGTAATAGATTCCTGATTAAAACAGCGCCCACGCTTTGCGGGCGGTTCGAGGCGCCGATAACAGCTATGGATTTGGGACGGAATAAATGTTCTAAATTGCGGATGCTCATTGAGAGTTACTACCAGAGGTTAAGTTTAATGCTAATACTGTGGATTCTAGTCTAAATTTGATGCAGCGCAACATAAATTGCGGAAAATGTGCAAATGCACAATTCCTGGGTGAAAAATATGATATAGCAGCCTTTATCGCTCAAAATACTATCCATCAGGTTGGTGAACGATATATCCCTATACCGCTTCTAGCTTTGCCCTGATGACGATTGCCAGATAAAAAGAGCTAAAATCTGGCCAGAATACCTTTTCCGCACTGGCTCAGGGACGGGCGTAGGTAAGACTGCATGGAAGCAGGAGTAGCGCGACACAGGAATTAAAGCCGAGAGCAATGCTGGTGCAACTAGCGGTGTGCCGGGTAGATCTATACTAAGTCCGACAGGCTCCCGGTGCTTTGTTGTTCAGGTTCATTGCTGTAGCGCGGATTCATTTTGACCTTTAACTTCCAGCAATATAATCAAAGAAATGCTTTAATATGTGCTTCAACACTACGTGCCAATGCCTGTAGGTGATAACCACCTTCCAGACAGGACACAATGCGCCCATTCGCACTGATTGTCGCCAGTTGACTGAGTTGCCGGGTTATCCATTCATAATCAGCTTCGAGCAAATTGAAATGGGCCATATCATCTTCCCGGTGACCATCAAAGCCGGCAGAAATCATGATTAACTCGGGCTGGAAAGCTTCAATGCGAGGTATGCAGTGCTGAAAGATGGCTTCCCGAAAAGCTTCACCATCGGTTAAACGGGGTAAGGGAATATTAATGATATTATTATCATCTGTACTAAAATCTCCACCCGGGTAATACGGATGTTGAAAGCTGGAGCAAAACAGAATTCGATCATCACCTTTTACGATATCTTCAGTACCATTGCCATGATGGACATCAAAATCAATGATGGCAATACGTTTTAATCCATAATGGTTTAGCGCATGGTAAGCTCCCACTGCGACATTATTAAAAATACAGAATCCCATGGCACGATGGCGTTCAGCATGATGTCCTGGTGGACGTACCGCACAAAAAACTTGCGAAGCTTTGTCCTGCATCACCAGATCCACCCCCAGAACTGCCGATCCTGCGGCATGCAATGCAGCTTCTAATGTGAATGGGTTCATCGCAGTATCGCCATCCAGCCAGGCAAGACCTTCAGCCGGTGATTTTTCAAACACCATATCAATATAATCTTTATCATGAACAGCAAGTAATTGCTCTCGTGTGACTTCTGGAGCATCAAAATGCAATAGAACCATATTTAATCCTGAAGCGATCAGGCGGTTATTTATAGCATCCAGTCTACCGGGTTCTTCAGGGTGATGGTCTCCCATCTGGTGTTTATTACAGGAAGTGTCAGAAATTAATGCAATTGACATAAAAAACCTCAGTAAAATTCTATATATAATGTATATTTAGTGTGCAGTGCAGCAAAACCTTTGGGTCAGGTTAGTATTTTTTTCCCGAGCATCGTTTTTCTGCCTTTTATATTTTCTCATATTGTTAAATACCATGAAAGAGCATTATCTAAAATCCATTTTTGAACCTAAATCTGTTGCCGTTATCGGAGCCTCAGAAAAAAAATCATCCGTCGGTAATCAAGTATTGCGTAATATACGCGAAGGCGGTTTCTCAGGCGAGATCTATCCGGTTAATCCGAAATATAAAAAGGTTCAGGGGTTAGATTGCTACCCTTCATTAAGTGATATTGACCACTCTGTTGATCTGGTCGTTTTTGCTATACCCGCAAAACACATACCAAAAGTTATGCGTGAATGCAGTCAACACGGTGTGCGAGCTGCTATTGTATTATCAGCAGGTTTTGCAGAAATCGGTAAACGTGGTCAGTCGTTGCAAAATGAAATTGTTGATATCGCTAAAACGTTTAATATACCGTTAATTGGACCGAATTGTCTCGGCATTGTTAGACCAAGGGTTGGATTAAATGCTACGTTTGCAAAAAGTTCAGCGCGTAAAGGGCATGTTGCACTGGTTGCCCAGTCAGGCGCTTTTTGTACCGCCCTGCTGGATTGGGCGGATAGTGAGGGTTATGGGTTTTCAGCCGTTGCATCGTTAGGTGCTACTGCCGATATCGGCTTTGGTCAAGTTCTTGATTATCTCGCGGTTGATCCGGAAACTCGTAGCATTTTACTGTATGTCGAAGGAATTTCTGATGCTCGTTCATTTATCAGTGGATTGAGGGTAGCGGCACGTCTGAAACCGGTGATCGTAGTAAAATCAGGTCGGAATGAGATTGGTAGTAGAGCCGAGGTATCACACACTGGTACATTGGTGGGTAATGATCTGGTTTTTGATGCAGCGATTCGTCGTGCAGGAGCTGTTCGTGTGCAGACGGTTGCACAGTTATTTTCAGCTGCACAAACTCTGGCATCAGGCACTCGGGTTGAAGGACCACGTCTGGCCATAGTCACCAATGGTGGAGGCCCCGGTGCCATGGCTGCTGACCGCATGGCAGACTTGCCATTGCCATTGGCTGAATTATCAAAAGAAAGTATTAAAGAACTGAGTAAGATATTACCCGAACACTGGTCACACAGTGATCCGCTTGATATTTTGGGTGATGCCGATGCGGATCGCTACGAAGCAGCGACCAAAATAGTGCTGGCAGATAAAAACGTAGATGGAGTTCTGGTGTTATTAACACCTCAGGGAATGACTGACCCTACCGCCTGTGCTCAGGGCGTTATTAAAGCCGTTAAAAAAAATAGCAAACCGATACTCGCTTGCTGGATGGGTGAAAAGTTAGTTGATAAAGGAAGAAAGCTATTTGTCAAAGCCGGTATACCTCAGTTTCGTAGCCCGGAAGCTGGAGTCGATGCTTTTGGCTATCTGGCCTGCTACAGGCGCAATCAAAAAATGTTGTTACAGACTCCTCCTCCATTGAGCAGAGTCATGGAACCAGATGTCGAAGGTGCCAGGATGATTATCGAGAATGCCCTTGGCGAACGGCGTTTCACATTGAGTAATACCGAATCAAAAGCCGTTTTAAGTGCATTTCACATTCCAGTTTCACCCAGTATCAATGTCAATTCTGCAGCCGAAGCCCTGGTAGCTGCCGAAAACCTGGGGTTACCGGTGGCGATGAAAATAAATTCATCAGACATTACGCATAAATCTGATGTTGGTGGTGTACGCCTGAATATTCGAGAACCGCGTACGGTGCGAACAGCATTTCGTGAAATGATGGACGGCGTGGCATTGCAATCGCCTGATGCTCGTATCCAGGGAGTTACTATTGAGTCGATGCTAGATCGTCCTCATGCTCGTGAGATTATGATTGGTATTGTGCAGGATCCGGTGTTTGGCCCTGTTATCAGTTTTGGTACGGGAGGCACTGTCGTCGAAGTTTTTGCTGATAACCAGGTGGAACTACCGCCACTTAATGAGTATTTGAGCAATCAGTTGATTAAAGGGACACGAGTTTCAACCTATTTGAAGAAATTCCGTAACCTGCCTGAAGCTAATATGCCGGAACTAATCAAGGTATTACAACGCATATCAGAAATTGCCTGTGAATTACCCGAGATCGATGAACTTGATATCAATCCTTTGCTGGTGGATGAAAATGGGGTCACTGTTGTTGATGTGAGAATAGTCGTCAAAGCACCGGTCGCCACAACGTCACATTATGGTCATATGGCTACCCACCCTTACCCGACAGAACTGGAAAGTTTCTGGCAATTACCAGATGGAACTAATGTTACTATACGTCCCATCAGACCTGAAGATGCTGTCAATGAACAGTCATTTGTAAAAAATATGTCGGCTGAAAGTAAATATTTTCGGTTTATGCAAAGTCTGGGACAACTCACTCCCCTGATGCTGGCTCGTTTTACACAGATTGATTATGACCGTGAAATGGCGTTGATTGCAGAGATAAAAGACGGTGCCGGTGGTTCACGTATCATTGGTGTGGTCCGCTATGTCAGTAATCCAGACCATCACTCCTGTGAATTTGCACTAGCGGTCAGTGATGATTATCAACGTAAAGGCATTGGCCGTCATCTAATGCAACGGTTGATGACGGTTGCACACGACCGCACGCTCGAGGTTATGGAAGGCGAAGTACTGTCAAACAATAGTAAAATGTTGAAACTGCTGGAGCGCATTGGTTTTCGCTCCGTACACAATGGAGAAGAACCGGAAGTCGTTCAGGTGCGCCGCCATCTTTAACCGGGATAAATCAGTTTAATTATGAAAGGCAGTTCAACCTGGAAAAATTCACTTTAGCAAAAAAGAAAATTAGCATTTAATGCCTGTGCCTGAGTGGCACCGTCAACCTTGCGCTTTAACGCTAAATGCTCTAAAAAGGCAGCCACAGAAGATTCTGATAATTGACTAGGGGGGCAACCCTGATGAAAGCGAAGGAAACGGTTAATCCCGCTCAGGTAACTCTCAGGGCAATCTACCGATTTATCAATCATTTCGTAAGTCCTGGCCGTCGTTACATGATTCGCTTCAAGACGCATAGCCCCGCTCGACCAGTAGGGCCAGTTAATTACTAATAATTAGCTGCACCTGATACAGTAAAATTGGCAAGCCACTTTGCTGCCGCAAAAGCCTCGACCAATTTCACTGTACCGACGAGCTGGGCGTTAGCTCAAAAGATTAAGGATAGATGAATAATGAAAAGAGAAAGGTTTACAGGGCCGTATTGCAGAACTGGACAATTAATCGGTGTCCGGTAATTACATTTGACCCCAGTTATTTTGTAGAGTACGAATGATTATGATTTTATTGTCTTCATACTAATGTCTAACGGGGGGGGACAGAGGAAACTTCAAAAGACGATGAACCGAGGGAAATCTCGGATTCTGCACTCTCAATTACCTGGAGTATTCGAACACAAATATTATCCTTAATGGTTCGGCGCTGTTTATAGTCGACGACATAACGCAAGGAGTAATCGACCCAGTCACCACTCATGTTAATAGTTACCATTGGTTCTAACCGGGCATTTTCCAACATATACTGATCTGTCATTTTTCGCCACTCACTTTTTAAATGCTGAACGTGATCTCCAGTTACATCATCCAGCACCTTCTGGAACTCATTCCGCGCAAGTTCATAGTTACTGCCATATCTTATCGGTACTATGATTTCATCCCAAAGAAATGGGAAATCCGATGAGTAGTTGAACACTGGATCTTTAAAAATAAAACTATTAGCAACACGTACGACACGTCCGTTATACAGGTCGCCATTAATCCAGCCGCCACACTCCATCAGTGTTGTTCGAAGTATACCAATATCAATTACATCGCCTACGATACCACCTAATTGCACGCGTTCACCAACGTTGTACAAGCGTCCAAATGATAAGGCTACCCAACCTGCAACACTTACGATTACCTCTTGCAAAGCAAATGCTATACCTGCTCCGGCGACGCCGAAAAACACCGTAAGACCAGATAGCTTGTCACTGAAAACAATGGATAGTAAAAATATTCCCAGAATATAACCGGAAAAAGTTATCAATTTTCTTATCCGGTAACGACGTTCAGAACTTTCGATATATCGACCCAGTACGCTCTGCGCAAAGCGCACGAGTACGATGACTATAACTACCGTTAATATCGTTGCAACAGCTTTTCCTATAACAGGATCGAACAGCCACTTATCTATTGTATCTTTCATATAGCGTCACCTCTAGTGATGTAAATATGGTGTGTACTGCGTCATTGTATCTATATAAATTAGATTGAGAAATGATACAAAAGGATTCAGGGCCTTTGATTTATGATTTCAAGTGATTTTAGTATTTAATGCCACGTCCGATATCGTCACGAGCTAGCCGCACCGACAGACTCTAGCCCAAATAATTCATAGGTACGCTCCGTGATGTTGAAAATCGATATATAAAACAAAAGGTTACACGACTTTAACTCTTTTTCTTGCGGTACAGTTTGTACTTTTCAGTTTTGTAGCTCATTTGGCTTCATCGCTCGTCCAATCCCCCGCAAACCATAGCGATGGCTATTCTTTACTCACGATAGAACGATCTATTTTGCCAACTGAGTTACAAACTCTGAAAACCTGTGAAATATTAGGGCCTGGGGAAGACATGTTTGGGTACTGGTAATTCCAGCTTTGCGTGTGTCCCTACGACTACCATCTTTGCTCCCTGTGAGAAAGGGGAGCAAAAATACCGGCCAGACTCAATGTAGGTAAGTTAAGGTCTTTTGTTGTCAGCCAGCGTACGACTGAATGGTTGCAGAAGGTACTAGCCCAGGGATGCAGAAGGTACTAGCCCAGGGATGCAGAAGGTACTAGCCCAGGGATAATGGTATGGACCCACTCCACTTTATAATCGGCTTCAAAAGA
>ERZ890953.663-NODE-663-length-19241-cov-7.257479_pt1 | contig 19241 bp, 13 predicted proteins | sample MGYA00521264_ERZ890953 | MGnify/ENA primary metagenome ERZ890953 (study PRJEB32303, sample SAMEA104408629) | aquatic metagenome | biome: Brackish water; feature: Chemocline; material: water | place: Baltic Sea | collected 2014-10-26T21:54:00 | depth 200 m ...
GGCAGAAGACGCCGAGGCCAAGGACGCCAAGGCAGAAGACGCCGAGGCCAAGGACACCAAGCCCGAAGACAAGCCCCCCGCCGCCAAGCCCGAAGACCCAGGCATGCTGGGCAAGGTGGCTGGCTGGTTCCGCCGCTTCTTCGGAAACTGATCCTCACCAGGGAGCGCTCTGGTGTCAGGTGACTCGCCAGGCTCGTTCAAGCAGCGCGTGCGCGTCGTGTTGGTCAAGCCGCTTCGCTGCGGCAACGTCGGCTCGACCGCCCGCGCCATGAAGAACATGGGGCTGTCGCGGCTCTATCTCGTGCAGCCGCAGGAAGACCGCTGGGACGAAGCTCATCGCATGGCCCCCGGAGCGCACGACCTGCTCGACGCGGCGGTGCACTGCGACAACACCGCCCAGGCCGTCGCCGACTGCCACTGTGTTGTGGGCACCACCGCCCGGGGGCGCCGCTTCCGCTGGCCGGTACAAGAGCCCGCCGCCCTCGCCAAGGACCTGCTGGACACCCCCGGCGAGATCGCCCTGCTCTTCGGTCCCGAGGACTCCGGGCTCGACAACGAAGATCTCCTGCTCTGCCACAAGCTGGTCACCATCGTCACCGACGAAGCGCACTCCCTGAACCTCAGCCAGGCCGTGCTGGTGCTGTCGCACCACCTCTTCGAGGAGGCACGCCGGCGCGGCTACCATCCGCCTCCGCGAAAGCGCAAGTCTCGCAGAGGCAAGCGCGACGTGCCAGCAGCGCCCTGTTCTACGCCCCAGAGCAACCCCGCCGAGCTGCCCGCGCCAGTTGAGCTCACCCAAGCAGCAGCCCGAGCCGGCGTGCAGGTGCTCGCGCGAACCGCCTACCTCAGCGGCCGCAGCCATGAGCAGGTGCGCCTCACCCTGTACCACCTGCTCCAGCGCGCTGATCCCTGCCTGCGAGAGGCTGCAGCGCTGATGGGCATGCTCGCCAAGGTGCAGTACACCCTGGACAACCCCGAGTCGCGGGTCGACCCTGGCGTCACCCTCGAGCCGGAGTCATCGGAAGAGTGAGCTCGCCGCCGCCGGCCCTAGCCGCCGGTGTAGTGGAGCGCGGTGCCGCGGTTGCCCACCGCCCAGCAGTCATCGGTGCTGGCGCCATGGATCGCGTAGAGGTTCTCGTCGACGCCGGTGAGCAGCTCACGCCAGACCTGGCCGTCGTAGTGGAACGCCGTGCCGTTGTTGCCCACCGCAAAAACCGAGCTGGCGGCCGGCGCGTAGACGGCCCAGAGGGTCTGTGAGGTGAAAGCCTCCTGCAGGGTCCACAGGCTGCCGTCGAAGTGCATGACCAGGCCATCCTGGCCCACTGCCCAGAGGTCGTTGTCCGCCGATCCGTCGATGCCGTTGATGGGGTCATCCGTGGGGGACTCCATCGAGACCCAGCTGTCGGACTGCCGGCGCACGATGGCGCCCTCCTCGCCCACAGCGATGGCGCTGGTGCCGGTGACCCACACGTCGTTGAGGCGCTCGTGATTGGGCAGCGCTTCGTAGGCCCAGGCCGCGCCGGTGTTGACGTAGGCGCCGCCCCAACCGACCGCCACGATGAAGCTATCGCCTGAGGCGTCGACGCCTTCGAAGTTGGCGGTACCCAGATCCTCGATCTGGCTGCCGGCGGTGGTGTGCTGGACCACCCAGCCTGCGTCTCCGACGGCGACCATGCTCAGGGTGTCTTCCTGGCCCTGGCCCCAGAGGCCCTTGAGGTCCTCCTCGTCTACTGCCAGCTCCTCGACCGTCCACCCCCCTGACGAGGTGAAGGTGTAGAGCCCGCTGTCGGTGGAGACCACGTACACGCCCCGACCCGAGGCGTAGACGCCGTTGAAGGTGTCGGAGGTCTCGGCCCGCTCGTTCACCCAGACCACCTGAGGCTCGGTGTCGTCCGTGTCGTCCGTCACGGTGTCACCGGAGGTGTCGCCGGTGTCGTCCGCGGTGATGGGCTTGTCTTCGCAGCCGCAGACGAACAGCGCTGTCAGGAGCATCCAGGCGGATGAACACTGGGTGGTCATGGAGTCTCCTCGGGTTCAGGCAACCTGCATGGAAGCTCGGTTGGGTCGCTTTGTCAAGCGCTGGCTCAGTCCAGCGCTCTGGCTGCCGACTCAGCCAGCTCGGGCTCGTCGGCATACTCGTCCTTCACGCGACGGTAGATGAGCTGCGCAGCCTCGGGCTGGGCGTGGTTCTCGTGGATCTGGGCGAGCCTAAGCAGGGCCTGCCCCTGGCGGAAGCGGTCGGCGCTGCGCTGGACGTACGCCTCGAGCCGCTCCACGGCGGCGGGGATGTCGTCGTTGGCGGCCTCGACCTCGGCGAGCCCGAAGGTGGTGACCGCGTCGACCTCCGCGTGCCCAGGCCAGCGCTGCGCCAGCTGTTCGTAGGCGGTGCGCGCCTGTTCGACCTTCTCCAGGGCCAGCAGACACACGCCCTGAGCGTCCATCAGCTGGGCGTGGTAGTCCGGGCCCACCCCGTCAGGGGAGACCGCCCGTGCGGCGTCCAGGCCGGCCTGCCAGTCCCCTCGCTCCTGCTCCAGCGCAGAGGCCGTGAGGGCCACCTGCACCGCGAGCTCACCCTCGAGCTGTAGGGCCCCGAGCTCGTCCAGGACGTCGGCGACCTCGTCCAGCCGCCCGGTCTCGATGGACACCTGGGCGGCCCTGAGCTGAGACTGGACTCGAGCGGCGCCCTCGGGCGCCAGCACCGCGGCGCGTTGGAAGGCGTCGGAGGCGTGGTCGGGCTCTCCCAGCTGCATGTAGAGGTCTCCCAGGCCTGTCCATGCCACCACGGAGCCCTCGGGGTCACCCTCAGCCAGTTCGATGGCCTCGCGCCAGGTGCGCAGTGCTGCCTCGGTGTCGCCCGCGGTGGAGTGGGCCCGCGCCTCGAGCTGCAGCTTCCAGATCGCGTGGCCTTCGTCGGGGGGCTCGAGCTGTGCGAGCAGGGTGAGCGCTGCTGAGGGGTCCTGCTCCTGGAGCTGGAGCTCCGCCAGGGACAGCCCGGCGAGGAAGATGGACTCCGGGAGCTCCGGGTAGGTCTCGATCACCGCGGTGAGGGTCTCCCGCGCCGCGTCGAGATCTCCCTGGGCTGCGAAGGTCTGGGCCATCTCCCGCCGCACGGAGGCCTGAGTGGGACGGTCCTCGATGACGGTGAGCAGCTGGGCGAAGGCCTCGAGGGCCGCGGCGGTGGAGCCCTGGTCCCGGAGAGCGCCGGCCTGAGCTACCTGCTCGAGCAGGCTGGCCATCTGCTCGTCGCTTGGGCCCGAGCCCGGCTCGGGCATGTCCACGAGATCACGATCGATGGGTTCGCCGCGCAGGGCCGCCTGGGCCTGCTGCTCGAGGGTGAGGAAGACCTCGGGATCCGGCCCGGCCAGGCCTAGCTCCAGCGCCTCGCCGATGAGCTCGATGGCGTCGTCGTAGCGCTCGAGCTCGAACAAGCAGACGATCTCGCCGAAGACCACGTCGGGGACCATGTCCGCGGGCATGTCAGGGGCGCCGCGGAGCGCGTGCATGGCCCGCAGCGCAGCCTCGAGCCCCGCCCGGTCCTGATCCTCGGCGGCGGCCGCCATGTCCAGCTCCACCAGCCGGATGCGGCCGCGTGCCGAGGCGGCGGGGGTAGCGTCGAGCAGGATCTCACCCCACAGGGCTCGCTCCCGCTCGATGTCTCCCCGGAAGGCGTACACCTCGGCCATGGCCACACGGATGGTGTCCAGGGTCGGCCCGTCGGTGGGCAGCAGCTGAACGAGCTGACGGTACGCCAGCAGGGCTTCCTCGTCGCGCCCCAGCTGCAGCTCCAGGGGGGCCATGGCCTGCAGGGCCGCCACCTGCTGCTCCACGCCCTGGGGGGTGGCCAGCACCTGCTGGTAGAGGTGGAGGGCCTCCTCGTAGCGCTCCTGGGCCTCTGCCACCTCGGCCAGGCCGAGCAGGGCCGCGGAGGTACCGAAGCCGCGGTGCTCGGCCACCTCGAGCAGGGACTGGAAGGCCGCCGCGGCGGCTTCGTGCTGGCCGGTCCGCAGCAAGGTCTGGCCGATCTGGGCGTCGATGAGCAGCCGCTGTTCCGCGTCCAGGCCATTCCGGATCTCCCGGAGCAGCTCGAGGGCGTCGTCGTTTCGGTCGAGCTGGATCAGGGCATAGGCGCGCCCCTGATCGGCCGCGAGGGCATACCGTCCCGGCTCGTCCACGGCGGCCCGCACCCGCTCGTAGCTCGCCAGGGCCAGCTGAGGCTCCCCGCGCGCGAGCTGGCTGTTGGCCATGCCGAGCAGGACGTCCACCGCCGCATCGGCGCCCTCACCACCCGCCTCGAGGGCCACAAACAGCTCTTCGGCGGCCAGCCCACCGTCGTCGGTGGAGACCAGCAGGCTGCCGAGCCCCTCTCGCGCGATGGAGACCGCGTCGTCCAGCTCCGGCCAGCCCTCGATCACCTGACGGTATAGGGTCTCTGCGCTGTGGCCCTCGCCGCTCTGGCGCATGACCTCGGCCAGCTGGAGCTTGACCAGGCCGCGCAGCTCACCGGTGATGGCGTCGGTGTCGAGGCCGATCAGCAGGGTGCGGGCTTGCTCGAGATCCCCACGACGCGCCCGCAGGCTGGCGACCTCGAAGCGGGTGAGCTGGGCCTCCTCGCCTTCTTCACCCACGACCTCGAGGGCCTGCTCGTACAGGGCGAGGGACGAGTCCAGCTCGCCGAGATCGTCGTGGATGCGCGCGCGGGCCAGCAGCCAAGCGGACTGCTCGAGGGCATCCCAGGTCTCGCCAGGGAGGATCTCGAGGACGGCCTTGGCGTCCTCACCCCGGTCGCGGGCCACCAGGACCTCGGACATGTTGCGCGCCAGAGCCAGGGCCACCTCGGGGTTGTCCGGGTAGCGCAGCAGAGCGGCCGTGATGCCTGCCCAGCCTGGGGCGTCATCGCCCTGTAGCTGCGCCATGTCCAGCAGGCCCAGCAGGGCCGAGGCGGTGTACTCCGGCGAGGTCTTCTCGTCGGCGGCCAGGGCGGAGTACAGATCGAAGGCGGCCGCCGGATCACCGTTCTCGGAGAGCTGCGCGGCGAGGCGGAGCCGGATGCGATTGCGCAGGTCTTCGTCCCCCACGTCGAGGGCGGTGGCCCCCTGAAGGACCGTCACGGCCTGCTCGGGAAGCTGTGCCATCACCAGCGCCGCCGCCTGCTCCAGCATCCAGGATGCCCGCTCGCGGTTGTCCATGGCCCTGGATGCGAGCTCGCCATAGTGCTCGGCGGCTTCGATCGCGCGACCCTCCTGGACCGCAGAGACCGCCTCGGACTCGAGGTTGGAGTCGCTGACAGCGGAGGGCCCGGTGTACTGAATGGCCAGGTAGAGCAGCAAACCGAGCAGCGCGGCGACCACCGCGCCGAGCATCCAGCGCTGCTGCGCGGGAGGGGGGGGCTCTGGCGCTGCGATGGGACTGGCTTCTCGCTCGTTCTCGTTCACAGGGAACTCCTGGATTCGACCGAGCCATCATATCCCGCTGGCCGGACCTCCCGACCGCCCGTCTTGCCGAGACGGTGCCTTTTGTGGCAGTCTCACTCCTTCAGGAGGCCTCCATGAAGCCTTGGTATGCAGCCCTGTCCAGCCTGATGCTCCTCAGTGCTCCGATCTCAGCCCTCGCGGTGGACTCGAACACCTTCGAGCCTAGCGGTTCGTCGTTCGACGGCCAGGGCACCCTGCAGCTACACCACCCAGGGATGGGCTTCACGCGCGCCATGTACGCAGGAGTCGGCCTGTCCTGGGCCGATGATCCCATCGTGCTGCAGCACGGCGACGGCACCGAGGAGCCACTGGTCCACTCCCTGCTCGGCCTGCGGGTGGCCGGCGGCTACAACATCGCGGGTCGCGTTCGCGTCGATCTCGCCATGCCTCTGTACCCCTACGCAGGGGCGCCCGACGCAGGCTGGTCGGGGTTCTCAGCCGGTGACTTGAGCCTGGGCGCCCTGGTCCCCATCAAGGAAGTCGAGCCTGGCTCGCCCGGCTTCGCCGCTTACGCCGCGCTTCGATTCCCCACCGGCGGTGAGTTCACCGGCCAAGCCGGCACGCAGCTGGATCTCGCCGCGGCGGCGGCGGGGCAGTCCGGCGCCATCGGCTGGACCGCCAACCTCGGCCTGGGTCTCACCAAGGCCGAAGACCTCGGCGACATCTCCCTGGGCTCGAGCCTGGATCCGGGCCTGGGGCTGCACTACACCATCTCCGACGCCCTGCTGGTGGGCACTGAGATCACCAGCACCCTCACCCTCGCAGGCGGCATCGGTCCCTTCAACAAGAACCCCACCGAAGGCCACCTCTACGCACAGTACGCCAGTGACGCCGGCCTGGTGGTCACCGGTGGTGCCGGTACCGGCCTGGTGGCCGGCGTGGGCGCACCCGATGTCCGCCTGTTCCTGAACCTCGGCTACCACACCAAGGGCGTCCCCCCCGTCTACGACCAGGATGCTGACGGCATCCTCGACGAAGCCGACGCCTGCCCCCTCGAGCCGGAAGACATGGACAGCTTCGAGGACGAGGACGGCTGCCCCGACCTCGACAACGACCAGGACGGCATCCCCGACGAGCGCGACCAGTGTCCCCGCCAGGCCGAGGACATGGACACCTTCAAGGACATGGACGGCTGCCCCGATCCCGACAACGACGGCGACCGCGTGCTCGACACCGAGGACGAGTGTCCCAAGGAAGCGGGCACCCTCCAGACCCGCGGCTGCCCCGACGCCGACGGCGACACCGTGATCGACTCCCTCGACAACTGCGTCGATGAACCCGGTCCCGCCACCACCCGTGGCTGCCCCGACCGCGACAACGACCGCATCCCCGACAAGAGCGACGCCTGCCCGGACGAGCCCGCCGATCCCCGCGTCGACCCCGCGCGCTCCGACGGCTGCCCCAAGCGGGTCGTGGTCACGATGCACAAGATCGAGATCCTCGAGAAGATCCACTTCGAGACCGGCAAGTCCAAGATCATGAAGGACTCCTTCACGCTGCTGGACGAGATCGCGCAGGTCCTCAACGAGAACCCGGACATCAAGCAGGTCGAGGTGGCGGGCCACACCGACAATCAGGGCGGCGAAGAGCTCAACATGAAGCTCTCCCAGTCCCGCTCCGAGGCGGTGATGATGTACTTGGTCAAGAAGGGCAGCGTCGAGCCCGACCGGCTGGTGGCCAAGGGCTACGGCCCCACCAAGCCCGTCGAGGACAACAGCACCGAGGAAGGCCGCGCCGCCAACCGCCGCGTGGAGTTCGTGATCCTCTCCCAGTAGCCGCGAAGAACAAGCGTAGGGGAGCACTTCACGTGCTCCCACCCGCCAGCGCGCCTAGCCGCCGAAGCCCATGCCCATGCGCCCCACGGTCAAGGCCGTGGGAGCCAGCTCGGTGTCGGTGATGGCGCCCCGGGTGATCAGCCCCTCGAAGGTGTCCCCCGACAGCTCGACCGCGCTGAGGGTCCACTGGGTGGCGCCCCAGGAGATGGTGTAGCCCTGGGGCCGGTCGAGGACCCCAGACTGGGGCCCGGAGGCGAAGTACAGATCCCACGGTTCCCCGCTGCCACCCTCGAAGGCGATGCGGACCAGCTCGGCCCGCGGGTCGGAGTCGAAGGCGAACTCCCGCGTGTGGCCGGAGAAGGTATCGAGGGTGGGGACGATCTGGAACTCGCCCAGCGTGGCAGCCCCTGCTTCGACCGGCGCAGCGGACAGGGCCATGCCGAAGCCGGAGCCCAGGCCGTCGACCTGGGCCATAGCCAGCGCCCAGGTCTCGCCCCCGTGGCCGACCAGACCCTCTTGGATGCGCGAGACATCGACGACGCCGTTGCCCTGGCCCAGGCCCACGATGGCGTGGGAACCGTCGGAGGCTTGATCCGTGATGAGCACCAGCGGCTCCTCGTCGCCCGAGAACCCGAGGGACAAGGGAGGCACCTCGACCACCACAAGCTCGGAGAGAGCGGTGACGGGAGCCAGCGGGATGTCCAGGGAATCGCCCTCGACCGCGGTCCAGCCAGGGCTCCAGCCGTGCACGAAGCTGGCCAGGTTGCTCACGAGCAGATCGATGGCGGCGCTGTCGCCGTTCAGGCCGGCGGTGATGTCCTCGATGGGCACCGCCCCCGCCAGGGCCCAGACCCCGAAGTCCCCGGGGGCGGCCAAGCCCTGCCAGGTCTCCACGTAGGTCTGGATGAAGAGGTTTCCAGGCAGCGCCACGTCGACGCCCCAGATGCTGACGATGCGGTCTTCGGCCACCAGGTCGTCGAGATCGAAGGCCAGAGGATGCACCGGGACGGTGGCCGCCGCCAGCCCGCAGACCACATCGGTGAAGGCGCCGGCGGGGACCCCTGAGAAGTCCACCGCGCCGCCGACCTCGGCGCTCATGACCTGCGCGCTCTCGAGGCTGCGCACAGGCACGATCAGCCTGCGGCTGACAGTGCCGAAGATACTGGCCGGGACATGATCGCGGGACCAGGCGCTGAGCGTGGCCGGGCCCGGGTCATCGATGGGCACCACCACCAGCCCAGCCTTGTCGCCGTCGATGCGGCCGCTGGAAGGCGTCGAGCCGAAGGGAGCCTCCACCGGGAGCCCCGTGGTGGCATCGACGACCATGATCTCGGCGAAGCCCGCAGGGATCACGTCCAGGCTGACGCTGGCCTCGAGGCCGCCGAAGGAGGCCCACAGATCGGTGCTGCCCTCAGCCGCCGCTGTGACCCACGCCGAGCCGGCGTCGAGGTTGGCGACGGAGGGGTCGTCCACCCAGAAGATGGCCTCTTCGAAGGACACGTCGCTGCGGACGCCGAGCAGGTCCTCGGCCACCAGCCTGAGATCGAAGCTGGCACCGGGAAACACGGCCAGCTGATCGGGGTAGAGCTGCAAGGAGGCGATGGTGGGGTCGGTGGGGTCGCCGGTGTCGCCGGTCTCGACGGGGGGAGCGGTCTCGTCTGGGGGCAGGCTGTCGCCGGTCTCGACGGGAGGAGCGGTCTCCTCGACGACGCCTGTGTCTTTGTAGACGTAGGGAGGCTCTGTGTCTGGGCTGGTGTCGTAGACGTTCTTGGGCGGACAGCCCAGCACCAGCAGCGTGCTGGGGAGCGTGCAAAGCAGCAGGCAAGTGCGGCGGCTCATGGCTTCCTCCATCAGGCGCGCATGGTAGCGGGACCGGAGCCTGCTCGCCACGTTTTCCCGTGCTGGGAGCACGCTTACGGGACGAAGAAGCGCGACGCGAACGGCTCGATCATGCGCCCGTTCGTGTCGGTGCAGCCCCAGGTGCCTGAGCGCACGGTGAGCATGTACCAGTAGCCGTTGGGCAGGGCCCCATCGGGCTCCACACGGATCTTGCGCCCGTTGTCGGGGAAGGACAGCACGTAGTCCAGCTCCTGCACGACGGAGTTGCCCTCGCCCACGGTGGCCAGGCGCACGGACTCGGCGGTGCACGAGCCGGGATCAGCGTAGGCGGTCACTCGGAGCTCGGGCTTGACGCTCTCGATGGCGTACTCGTCGTCGTCGAGAGGCACCACCGCCACCACGCGGAAGCCGGTGTCTTGCCCGGCGGGGGCTTCGGGCCCGGGGCAACCCAGGACCAGCGGCGCCAGGGTGGTGATGATCAGTGCTGGAAGCGCGCGGCGAGCAGCCATGACTCCTCCTCGGTCTCGGCGGCGTTGCTATCCGTCCTGCAGGGTTGGGGACAGTCGACGCAGGCCTGAGCGGCGGCGTCGCTGTCTGCGAACACCTCCAGCTCGGCCTGAAGCCAGGGCTGGCTCCCACTCAAGCTAACCCACCCGGTGCTGGCCACGGCGATCAGCTCCTCGACGCCGCTGTCTGCAGCTGCGGCCCCCTGGGCCTCCACCAGCACGTCGACCGAGACGGTCACCGCGCTGTCCACTTTCAAGCCTGGGACCGCGTAGCGTCCGCCTCCGGCACCCACGGTGCGCGTGCGCACCCCATCCACGCAGATCCGGATTCGATCGGCATGCCCCGGCTGTGCGGCCAGGATGTCGATCTGCAGATCCGCGTTGCGGTACTCCTCGCGGGCGCAGCCTGTGAGGACCAGCACCGCGGGAAGGAGCCGTCGCGCCGAGCTCACTGCTCCCAGTCGTGGTTCGCGAGGCTCCAGCGGGCATCGTAGGCGTCGAGATCGAGCCAGGCCGCCCCGTAGCGAGGCACCAGCCAGTACTCGCCCACGATGATGCTGTTGGTGACCGCGGTCTCATCGCCGTCGTCCAGGCTGACCACCAGGCATGCTTCGTCGGCCCAGCCTGGGACCCAGTAGGTCTCGCAGCCCTCGACCCGCTCGAAGGTGGCGGTCCAGGTGAAGCCGCCGGTCTGGGTGATGAGCTGATCGCCCGGGATTCCGTGCCCTTCGGCGAACAGAATGGGGCGATCGAAGTTGACCTCGTTGTCGTTGGCGTGGTCGATGTAACCGTAGATCAGCACGCCCTTGACCGAGTCCGAGGCCCACTTGACCGTCCAGGCCAGATCCTCGGCGCCCTCGGGATCCTTGATCCAGTGCTCGAGGGTGACCACCTCGACGTCGTTCTGCACGGCGGCGCCGACCTTCTCGACCAGCAGCTCGTTGCCGATGGTGGTGTCGGTGCTGGAGTACTCCCACTCGAGCTTGCTGCCATCGAGGGGGAAGTGGTCCGGCATGTCGTAGCCCTGGTATTGGTAGTCGGGCTCGCAGCCCGAGATGACCAGTGCGAGGATGGTGAGCTTGGCAATGCGCATGGGGGGGGCCTCCTCTCGGCACCTGGGGCGTCCGTCGCCTTCGCCGTGCAAGGTACAACGGGGACTGCGATCCTTCAACATGCACCGCGCATCCGAGTGAGAAAGCGCAGGGCTCGAAGGCCCGCCGGCGGCAGGTGATGCATTGACAAGGACGAAAGCCATGGCCAAGATCGCTCCTCACAGCCTGCGGAGTCTCCATGTCCACCCACCAGCGTTCCGACGTCCTCCTCGCCATCGACCAGGGCACCACCGGGTCTACCGCCCTGCTGCTGGATCAGCAGCTGCGGGTCCTGGCCACCCACAACGTCGAGTTCCCCAACCACTTCCCGCGTCCGGGCTGGGTGGAGCACGACGTCGACGAGATCTGGACCAGCGTGGGGCAAGCGGTGCAAGGGGCCCTGGTCAAGGCAGGCATCGAGGCCGGCGCCATCGCCGGAGTCGGCATCACCAACCAACGCGAGACCAGCCTGTTCTGGGATCGCGGCACCGGCCAGCCGATCCACCGCGCCCTGGTCTGGCAGGACCGCAGGACCACCGACCGCTGCGTGGAGCTGAAGGAACAAGGGCGTGAGCCTTGGGTCCACCAGCGCACCGGGCTGGTGCTCGATCCATACTTCAGCGGCACCAAGGCCGGCTGGCTGCTGGACAACGTGGAGGGAGCGCGCAGCAAGGCGGACCGGGGCGACCTCTGCTTCGGCACCATCGACACCTACCTGTGCTGGAGGCTCACCGGCACCCACGTCACCGACCCCTCGAACGCCTCCCGCACCTTGCTGTTCGACCTGCACGACCTGGACTGGAGCGACGAGCTGTGCGATCTGCTGCGGGTTCCCCGCGCCACCCTGCCCAGGGTGGGCCAGAGCAGCGAGGTCTACGGTCGCACGCGTGGGGTCGGCTTCCTGCCCGATGGCATTCCCGTGGCTGGCTTGATCGGCGACCAGCAAGGCGCGCTGTTCGGGCAGGCCTGCTTCCAGCCCGGCATGGCCAAGGCCACCTACGGCACCGGCGCCTTCGTGTTGCTCAACACCGGCGACAAGATCGTCATGTCCGACGCGGGCATGCTCACCACCGTGGCCTGGACGCTGGATGGAGTCACCTCCTACGCCCTCGAGGGCTCGGCCTTCATCGCTGGCGCCGCCGTGCAGTGGCTCCGGGATCAGCTCGGCTTCTTCGAGTCCGCCGCCGAGGTCGAGGCCCTGGCCGCCACGGTGCCCGACGCTGGCGGTGTCGTCTTCGTGCCGGCGCTGGTGGGCCTGGGAGCGCCCCACTGGCGCCCGGAGGCCCGGGGCATTCTGTGCGGGCTCACCCGGGGCACCAGCCGCGCCCACATCGCCAGAGCGGCACTCGAAGGCATCGCCATGCAGGTGGCCGACATCTTGGAGGCCATGGTGGGCGACATGGGCGCTCCCCTCGCCGAGCTGCGAGTCGACGGCGGCGCTGCCCGCAACGATCTGCTCATGCAGATCCAGGCTGACCTGCTCGGCTCCATCTGCGTCCGGCCCACCGTGCTCGAGACCACAGCCCTGGGCTCGGCCTTCCTCGCCGGCCTGGCCACCGGTGTCTGGAGCAGCCCCGCAGAGGTGGGCGCGGCCTGGACCGAGGACCGCCGCTTCGAACGGGACCTGGACCCCGTCCAGCTCGCCGCGATGCGCGCGGCCTGGCGCTCGGCGCTGCAGAAGGCCTGATCAGCCCTCGACCGGCACGACCACCTGCTCACCGAGGACCGTGAGCAGCCAGTGCAAGAAGCGGTACGGATACTCCGCCTCTTCGGCGGAGAAGCGCACGTTCAGCCGGTCATCGTGGGCCATGGAGAAGCGGTTGGGCAGGCGCAGGATCAGGGCCGTGAGGCGCTTGGGATCGATGCAGGTGGAGGCATCGAGCTGGAGCTCCACCCTGATCTTGAGCCAGCTGATGCGGGCGATGCCCAGCTCCCGACAGCGCAGGCGGGTCTCCAGGAGCCAGCCCAGGTTGATCAGCTCCACCGGCAGGGCGCCGTAGCGCTCCTCCATGCCGTCCAGCAGCGACCGCAGCTGGCCCGGCGTCTCGGCGGCGGAGAGGTAGCGATACTCCGTGAGGCGGTCCTCCACACCAGGCACCAGGCCCTCGGGGATGAACGAAGGCACAGGGACCTCCACCTCCGGGTCCAACCGCTGCCGATGCATGTCGCCGCGCGCCTCGGCGAGCACCTCCTCGAGCAGGTCCACATAGGTGTCGAAGCCGACCGCATCTACGTGACCGTGCTGGTTGTCCCCCAGCAGCGTGCCCGCGCCCCGGTGCTCGAGGTCGGCGCTGGCCACCTGGAAGCCCGAGCCGAGTTCCTGGTGCTCCAGCAGCACCCGCAGCCGGCGGGTGGCCTTGCGGGACAGGCCGACGTCTGAAGGCACCAGGAGCACGCAGCGGCCGCGGCGCCATGAGCGCCCTACCCTGCCGCGGATCTGGTAGAGCTGGGCCAGGCCGAAGTTGTCTGCCCGGTTGATGAGCACGCAGTTGACGTTGGGCAGGTCCACGCCGCTCTCGATGATGCTCGTGGTGACCAGCACCTCTGCCTGGCGGCGCACGAAGCGCACCAGCGAGGCCTCGAGCTCGGCGGGGGGGAGCTGGCCGTGGGTGATCTCGAGGCGGGCCTCGGGCACCAGGGCCTGAATCTGATCGGCCACCGCCTGGATGGAGCGCACCCGATCGTGCACGAAGAAGACCTGGCCGCCTCGCCCCAGCTCCTTGAGGATCTCTTCGCGGATCACGTCCTCATCGAAGCGAGCGATGCGCGTGCGCACCGACAGGCGCTCCGCGGGAGGGGTGGCGATGGTGGAGAAGGAACGCACCCCGGAGAGCGCCATGCTCAGGGTGCGCGGGATGGGTGTGGCGGACAGTGAGAGCACGTCGACCTCGGTGCGCAGGCGCTTGATGCGCTCCTTCTGTCGCACACCGAAGCGGTGCTCCTCGTCGATGATCATCAGGCCGAGGTCCGCGAAGCTCACGCCGCGCCCCAGGAGCTTGGTGGTGCCCACGACCAGGTCGATCTCGCCCTTCTTCAGGGACTCGGCCAGCTCACGGGCCTCCTTGGCGCTGCTGAAGCGAGAGAGCATGCCCAGCCGCACCGGGAAGCCCTCGAAGCGCTCGCGCCAGGTCTCGTTGTGCTGGTAGGCCAGCACAGTGGTGGGGCAGAGCACCGCGGCCTGCTTGCCGCTGGCCACCACCCGAGCCGCCGCGCGCATGGCGACCTCGGTCTTGCCAAAGCCCACGTCGCCCACCAACAGGCGGTCCATAGGCTCGACGGCAGACAGATCGGCGGCGACATCCCGGATGGCCTGGTTCTGATCCTCGGTCTCCTCGTAGGGGAAGGCGGCCTCGAAGCGGGGCAGCCAGCGCACATCGCTGTCGTAGGCGGGGCGGGTCACCACCTTGCGCCTGGCGTAGATCTTCAGCAGATCGTGTGCGGTGCGCAGCATGGCGTCGCGCACCTTGCGGCGCCGCCCCTGCCAGCTCTGCCCGCCCAGCTTGTCCAGCCTGGGGTCCTTGCCGTCGGAGGCCGGGCGGTAGCGGGACAGCAGGTCGAGCTTGTGCACCGGAACGTAGAGCTTGTCGCCCCCCCGAAACTCGAGGAGCAGGAAGTCTGTGGCCGTGCCCGTCAGGTCCACACGGGACATGCCCAGGAAGCGGGCGATGCCGTGCCAGGCGTGCACCACCAGGTCCCCTTCCCTCACCTTCCCCAGGCCAACCGCCTGGTTCTTGCGGAAGGCGTGGTGCTTCCTCTTGCTCTTGGCTGCGCGTCGCTTGCCCAGGATCTCGTCGCCCGACAGCAGCGCCACCTGGTCCTGCGGCGCCCTGAAGCCCAGGGGCAGATCCCCGAAGATCAGCGCGAGCTCACCGGGGTGCAGGCTGTCGAGATCGCGGCCGTCGATGTCCAGCGGGATCAGGCCGTGGGGGTGCAGCAGGGCGCGCAGGCGCTCGGCGCCAGCAGTACCGTTGGTGGTGATGCCCACCCGCCAGCCCTCGTCGAGCCAGTCCTGGAGCCGGGTGGCCAGGGGCCCGAGGTCGCCGTGGGAGACCACGAGATCCTGGTTGCCGACCACGTCGAGGGACAGGATCGGGCCGGGGGAGTCCTCGGCGGCGCCAGGCCCGTCGATGGCCACCGGCAGCAAGGCGTACCCACCAAGCAGCGTGCTCATCAGGGCGCGCTCGTCGGCGAAGCGTTCTTCCGGGCCCACCAAGGGGCGCTCGTCCGCGGCCAGCTCGCCGTATCGCTGGTGAGCCTTGCGCAGCCAAGCGCGCAGGGCCAGGGCCACCGCGTCCGGGTCCACCACCGCCAGCTCGGCTGCGGGGCCGTGCTCCAGGGGGGAACAGACCGGATGCAGGGCGGGGAGCCAGTCCTCGATGCCCGCGAAGCTCAGGTGGTTGCGCAGGGTCTCCATGACCCGACGTCGCAGCACCGCAGCGTCGCGGCCTGCACTGGCGGCACCGCGGGTGGCCAGGGCCAGGCGCTGGATGGCGGGCGCGTCCAGCACCAGCTCGCGAGTGGGGAGTAGCCTGACCGATCGCAAGGACTTGCCGCTGCGCTGAGTCTCGGGGTCGAAGCTGTGCAGACTCTCGAGCTCGTCATCGAAGAAGTCCAGCCGCACGGGATCGACGCCGCCCGCAGGCCAGATGTCCACCACGCTGCCGCGCACCGCGAAGGTGCCCGGGTCTTCCACCATCACCGCCACCTGATAGCCGAGCAGATCCAGGCCACGGCGCATGGCCTCGCGACCCAGGCGGACACCCGCCCGCAGCTCCAGGACGGCTCCAGCCAGGACCTCCGGCTCCATCACCCGCACCGCCAGGGCTTCCACGGGAGCCACAGCGAGGATCGGCTCCCCGCGGGCCATCGCGTCCAACACCGCCAGGCGCTGTGCGACCCGGCGGGGGTGGGGCGCCACACCAGCGTAAGGGGGCAGATCGTCGCCGGGGTAGCTCATCACACGAACCCCGACCGGGGCGTGGAACGCGAGCACCCGCACCGTGCGCTCCAGCTGGTCCGGATCCGCGATCACCACCCATGCCGGGGCCTGCAGGGCCTGCGCGAGCACCCAGCCCGCGGCGCCCTCCGGCAGCCCCGCCAGCTGGCGGTGATCCCGCAGGAGCTGGGCCGCGCTGGAGAGCAGCGCTGCTGGGGGTACGGCCACGGGCCGGCCTAGATCTTCGCTTTCAGGGGCACATCGACGGCGGGGTCATCGGACTCGTGCTGGTCGATCAGGGACTGCAGCTGGTCCATGCGCTCGACGTAGAGCTGCAGCACCGCCATGACGATCACGAACCACACCAGCGCGTTGAGCGTCCAGGCCGCATAGGCGATGACGAAGTGCATGTTGGGCAGCATCAGCGGGCCCAGCAAGGCCAGGGCACCCCAGATGGGGAAGAACAGCAAGTAGATGCGGAAGATGCGGCCGCGGCGCCCGCGGGTGAGCCGGGTAGAGCGGCGGAGCACACCCTTGACGCCCGGGTCCAGCAACACCACCGGCGCAACGAAGGCGTAGAACAGCCCGTAGAGGATGCCCGGGATGTACACCAGGGAGCCCACGAAGATGATCAGCTGCGCCAGGGCGAAGGGCTTGAACAAGCGGGGAAAGGCGCTCAGCGCGTAGCTGAACGTGTTGTTCATGGTGACCGGCTTGCCCTCGCTGGCGCGCAGGAAGACCTGGATGACAGCAGCCACCGCCAAGGTCTTGACCACCAGATCCCATGGCAGCGCGACGATGTCGGCCAGGCCCATGCACAGGATCGCCGCGATCTGCTTGTCCACCAGGACCCCGTTGGTGGCCAACAGATCCTTGTTGAGCTGCAAGAACAGCTCCGTGAGCCCGTCGGTCAGGACGGTTCCGGGCACGGCCATCAGGACAGCCAGCACGAGGAAGATACCGAGGTTGCCCACCAGAACCTGGAGGGAACGACGGACGGTGGCGATGACGCTAAGTTGAGCTTGCATGGCGATGCCGAGGTAACTACGGGCGGGAGCCCGAGCAAGACATCTGTGAAGCCTGGATCTCTGCATCGCGCTCGCCCCACTTCGAGTTCACGAGGCCCACCCCTTGCGCCCTGACATCCTGACCGTCGACTGCTCCACCCACGCCGCCCTCGAGCGGATGGAGCTCGACCTGCAGGATCTCGACGCCGCCAGGCTGGTGCTGCAGGGCGACTCCATCATCGACTGGCACAAGCTCGACCTCGACACCTACGAGAAGATCGACCGGTACCTGGCTCTGCACATGCTCGACTCGCGCGATCCGCTGGACCGTGAGCGGCTGCGCTTCCTGTTCAACGAAGCTGTCAACTACCTCGAAGAAAACCACAAGCTCGCCTTCCCCCACGACCTGCGCAATCCTTCGGACGTGCGGGACGTGTTCCTGGCGGCCAGCAACACCACCGGCTTCCGGCGAACGCAGATCTTGGCCTGCGCCATCCTCAAGTTGATGCACGTCATCAACCACATGGAAGCCGCCGACCTCAAGTTCCAGACCTCCGTGAGCGAAGCGCACCTCATCGAGCTGGCCGAGCGCCGCATCGTCGAGCTGGCCGACTCCATGCGGCAGCAGGGCTTCCCTCTGCTGGCCTTCTACGGCAGCCGCAAGACCCGAAGCTCCGTGATCACCAAGCTCTTGGTCAAGACCGAGTCCCACGCCACCACCATCTTCGACAAGCTCCGGTTCCGCATCATCACCGAGAACTCGGCTCAGATTCTCCCCGCCGTCGTCTGGCTCACCCGCCATGTCTTCCCCTTCAACTACGTGATTCCCGGGCAGAGCCACAACAACCTGCGCTCCTTCCTGGACATGCTGAGCGACAACCCGCAGGCCCACCACCTGCTCCCCGGGCTGCAGTTCCCCATGCCCGACAGCGAGCCCTTGTTGCAGGAGCCCAACCCCTTCTCGGGCGCCAGCTACCAGATGATCAACTTCATCGTCGACTTCCCTGTGCGCATCGACTCCTTCCTCGAAGACCGCGACCCGGTCCAGCACCTGCTGCTGGGGCGAGTGGTCTACGTCATGGTCGAGTTCCAGATCCTCGACGCCGCCACCGCCGAGGCCAACGAGAAGGGCGAGAACGCCCACGCCCTGTACAAGGCACGCCAGCGCCACATCGTCGCCAAGCGCCTCAGGCGCGGTGGGCTCGAGCGGGCTCGCCCCCGCGATCGTAAGGCTGTCGACGCGGCCTGGCGCGCAGGTGCCGGGCCCCGCGACGGCTTCGAAGAATAGGCGAGCCGGCCTGCCCCGGTGCAGGGCTGGTACAACCAGAGCGAGACGACACGGCTGCTGGGCACCGTAGCCGAGCGTCGCGAGGCCGGGCGTCCCTCCTACACGTCGCGGCGGCGGCGCTGCAGGCAGAGGCCGGCAGAGGACAGGCCCACCAGCCAACCCAGGGCGCTGCCGCTCGAGCTGCCGGAGCTGCTGCAGGCCAGGCCCATCGGGACGTCGGCGCCGTAGTTGGCCAGCAGCCCATTCTCGTCGTCGGGACGCAAGCTGCGCTTGATGAGCTCACCGGGCGAGGTGCTCTCCCACATCGTGGCCAGGTCGTCGATGTCCGAGTGGCCCAGTCCCAGCACGTGACCGAGCTCGTGAGCCATCACGTTCTCGATGTCCATCACCGGATCCAGCTCGTCAGTGGTCCACTCGTAGTTCTCGGAGTTGATGCCAACGTCGAAGGACACGATGGCCCCATCTTCGGTCGTCCAGTTGTAGGTCATGGCGGCCTTCGAGTCGCCCTGCTCCCACTGATCCGTGAAGAACACCACGTTCTCCTGGTCGAAGCCCATCTCGGCCGTGTCGGTGAAGCCCAGATACTCGAACTCGATCGCCGCGCCCACCGCTTCCCAGGTCTCGGCCGCGGTCAGCACCGCGTCCTCCACCTCGTCATCGCTCAGCCCGTAGGGATTCTCGGGGTTGATGGCGATCTTGATGGGCATCTGCCGCCAGTACAGCGAGGCGCCGTAGTCGTTCTGCATCATGGTGTACGCCTCGGCGCTGGGCGCGATGAGCAGGGCGGCGAGCAGTGCGATGGTCATGGTGGGTGTCCTGTGGCTGTGGTGCTCATCGGACGCCGCCACCCGCCAGTTTCGCCGCGCGAGCGGTTTTCTTGTCGCGTGATGTCACGCAGTCTGTAGCAACCCCAGCGCCACACCCGAGCCCCTCCCCTCCACGGGCACCCATGTCCCCCACTTCCGAACACTCCCGGGACCAATGCCTCCAAGAGCCGAACACACGGCCCAGCCACAGCTATCTTCTGCGCTGTCTGCCACCGATGAATGACGCTTTTCGGGCGGCCGCCCAAGGCCCAGAGCCCCTCGGGGTCCCCCCCTGTTCTGGTACCAGGGACAAACGTCGGCGGGTGAAGGGATTCGAGGGACACAGGTCCGCAGAGGCCCTCGGCATCGAGCCTTGACGCCCGCCCACCACAGCGATAGTTTCGCGGCGCTCGTCGGGTGGAAAGTTCCCGCGGGCGTTGACAGTGATCCCGCTTAGCTCAGTTGGTTAGAGCACCGGACTGTTAATCCGGGTGTCGCTGGTTCAAGTCCAGCAGCGGGAGC